>Ga0233437_1000604_pt1 | contig 79117 bp, 62 predicted proteins | sample SI_122_August201_FD_182714 | JGI IMG/M metagenome (GOLD analysis project Ga0233437, IMG submission 182714) | Seawater microbial communities from Saanich Inlet, British Columbia, Canada - SI_122_August2016_200_MG | ecosystem: Environmental > Aquatic > Marine > Inlet | place: Canada: British... | reverse complement strand
TTTCATCCGGTGTCGCTTTAGCCAGAAAATCGGTGAAGGCCTCTATCTGCTTTTTAAAGGTATCGACGTTGGGCAGATCTACACTGTCATAGGCGATCCGATAGTCATGAAACTGAACTTTCCCCAATCCTCTTGTGGGTCCCTGATCGAACAGGAAGGTATCATTTGCCGTGTCGTCTCGTTTTGGCAGGGGCTCGAATTGACCGGGATTGAAAAAATAGTTGTTCATGAACTTGACCACCAGTGCCATATTCACGTGCACGGTGCCTTCCAGTTTTGGGAGCATCCGGATCTCATGGGCGACCACCTCAAAAAAGGGCTCCTTTTCGAATCCCTTGGCTGCGATCACATCCCAGAGATGATTGACCACCTCTTCACCCTGGGTGGTGACTTTCATCTTGACCATGGGATTGTATAGAAGATACCGACGGTCATCGGCGGAGGCCGATCGCATGTAGTCAATGGCGCGCTCGGAGAAGAGTTTCATGGCGACCAGGCGGCAATAGGCATCGGTGAAGAGTCGTCGGACATGGGGGAAATCGGTGACGAATTGACCGTAGACATTACGGTTGGCAGCATGATCGATGGCTTCATAAAAAGCATGGGTACACATGCCGATGGAGCCCCATCCCAGGTTGAATTTGCAGATATTGATCGTATTGAGCATGTCGTCCCAGGCGTCACTGCCTCTGGACATGATATCGGCATCGGTGATGGGGTAGTCATTCAATTCATATTCCGCCACATAGTTCTGTTCATTGACAGTGTTTTTAACACAATTGAAGTTTTCGTTTTGAGAATCTACCGCAAACCAGACATAGTCGCCCGTATCGGACATCTTTCCAAATGTGGAGACGATCGCAGATTCGTTACCGTTTCCGATATAGTATTTATCGCCGTTGCCTTTATAGGTGCCATCTTCCTGGGGTTCTAACTGCATGTCGGTGGAGTAGATATCCGCTCCGTGCTCCTTTTCGGAGAGGCCGAAAGCAAAGACTTTTCCGTCGGCCAGTAACTGGGCTGTCTTATGTTTCAGCTCTTCATTCTTACCTAAAAACAGAGGACCCAGCCCCAGCATGGAGACCTGGAAGGTGTACCAGTAAGTGATACCATAAAAACAGGTGATTTCAGCAAATGCAGAGTTGCGGTAGGTATCCCATCTTGAATCTTCAGCACCATATCCGGCAGGGGTCATGAGGGTGGCCATGGCCTGGCTCTCTTTCATAAACTCAACAAAGTCGTAATTCCACTTTTTTTCGTGCCAGTCCTCTTTTATTTTTTTTAAACCCTTGTTCTCCAGAAAATCGATCGTTTTCTGCATCAAATCCCTGGTTTTCTCGTCTCTATACTTGCGATTATGCAGCTTAGGATTTAACAAAATCATGTTTTTCTCCGGTGTTTGAAAATTGATTAACAGGTATCCGCCACGCTTGTTTTTTTTGCATCATGTTTCTGGTTGACTTTTTCAGAGCTCTTGTCAGGCGTAACCGTTTGGAATTGTATGATAGCTAAAGAATTACATCATGTCATAGAACTGGGAGCGATGCAATGCGTAACACCGCTTGAGACTGAAAAAACGAATTCGGATCATCCAATTGTAGCAAAATCGGCTTGGATATGGTAATTGTTTACCAGACAGATAACATTTCCGCATATCAGTTGTGTTCAATTGAGTTCTTTGTCACACTCATTAAAATAATAGAGACCTCTGGAGATTCATGAAAGACGATATAAGCCGCCGTTCATTTGTGAAAAAAAGTGCCATGCTTGGGGCAGCTGCGTTTATGGGGGCTGAATTTCTCCCCGGGTTACCCGTTTCGTCGTCGGGATCCCTGATCGCGGCAGAAAAAGTGGATCTGTCAGTGGTTAACGGCAGTAACTTTTTTCAGAATACATTCAAAGCGGTACAGCAACTGGGCGGCATGGAATCTTTTGTCTCAAAAGGCTCCAAAGTAGGTCTGCTGCTGAACTCGCCCTTCAAGAACTACGGTGCCCATGTTAAACCGGAGATCTCCCTGGCGGTTGTCAAGATGTGTTACGAAGCCGGGGCAAAAGAGATATATCTTCTTAAGGAGGGTTACAGTGGGTATTGGCAACGAAGTAAACTGGCGACGGAATATGCTGATGAGATCAAAAGTTTGAAGCCGGGCTGGGAGAATTTTATAGATCACACGATTTCGGACGCAGTTACCCTGGGGGAACCGAGTATCACCAGGACATTGCTGGATTGTGACGTGTTTATTAATGTTTCCATTCTCAAGCAGCACGAGGGCATTGGGTATACCTGTTCACTGAAAAACATGATGGGCACCTCTTCCACCCGAACAAACATGTCGATGCATTTTGGTGGAAAGCTGGGGTTGAGTTTCTTTCCGGATGTCGGTTATCTGTCCCAATGCATTGTGGATCTGAACACAATTCGCCGACCGGATCTGTGCATTGTAGATACGACTGAGTTTATCACTGAAAAAGGGCCCTATGGGCCCGGCAAGTTGGCAAAGCCGCATCTGGTTGTTGCCGGTACGGATCGGGTGGCTGTGGATGCCTATTGCGTCAGCGCTTTAGGGTTGGACCGGAACCAACTTCCCATTATCAAGATGGCGGTCCAGCGGGGGTTGGGAAATTCTGATTTGACGAAAATAAACATCCGGGAAGTGGCCGGCTAAGGGTCGGCTCAAAAAATAACTCACATTCTGTTTGCAAAATGTCCAGTGTTTTTAGGACTTTTGCAAATAGATTATGTGATGTTATTATTGAACGATCCCTAAGAAAGAAAAACAGATATTGGTTTGTATGAAAATAAAATATTTTTGAGGGAAGAGATGGATAGACGGGATTTTTTAAAGACACAAGCCAAAGGCGCTTTATTACTTTCCATGGGTGCTTCAGGCTTGTTTCTGCCGGAACCTGGAATTGCAGCCACCGAGCCTGACATAGCGAAAGTTAAAGGAGCTCCAGCAGCAGCAACACGGGCTGCAGTTGAATTGCTGGGGGGAATTCAAAAATTTGTCAAACCCGGTGACCGCGTCGTGATCAAGCCTAACATGAGTTTCAATCGGTCGCCGGAGCAGGCCAGCAATACGCACCCAGAGGTGGTCCGGGAGCTGGCTGTGATGTGTAAAGAGGCACAGGCAGCAAAAGTGTTCATTCTGGATCATACCCTGGCCTCTCCTAAGATGTGTTTGCTGCGCTCTGGAATTGAGGAGGCCTGCAAGTCAGTTGATCCGAACATGGTCTACACGATTAATGAATCCAATCTCTACCAGGACGTTCCGATACCCCGGGCAGTTAATTTAAACCAGACACAGCTTATTAAAGAGGTTCTGAAAGCAGATGTGTTAATTGCTGCACCAGTGGCAAAGTCCCATTCGGCGACCGGGGTCAGCTTGTCGATGAAAGGCATGATGGGGCTGATCTGGGACCGCTGGATCATGCATCGGCAGGGTCTTGATGAAACGATAGTTGATCTGTGTACGGTATTGAAGGCGGATCTGACAGTGATTGATGGCAGCAGGGTCCTTTCCACGAATGGTCCGCATGGTCCTGGAAAAGTACTCAGGGAAAACACCATCATTGCCTCACGTGATATGGTTGCTGCAGATGCCTGTGCGGTTGAATCCTTCACCTGGTACGGTCGAAAATATAAAGCAAAACAGGTTGGGCATATTCGAGAAGCCCATCGTCGCAAGTTCGGTCGGATGGATATTGATAATCTAACCATTAAAACAGTGACGATTTGATGGGTTTTCGACGCTGGGTGCAGACATTCTGCCTGACCATTTTTCTGGGATTACTGTTTATCGCTTCCGGCGATCTGATCTTATCCCCTGCTGCCGATTTTTTCCTAAGGCTCGATCCCTCCATCGCCCTGATCACAACTATTTCCAGTCGTCATTTTCTCGGCGGGTTGATCCCTGCGGTGGTGATAATCCTGCTGACCATTTTTCTGGGACGTTTTTTCTGTGGGCATATATGTCCCCTGGGGACTACCCTGGACGTTGCAGATAAAGTGTTTGCGGTGCCCTACAAAAAACGGAAAAATGTTGGCTATCTGAGATCATTGAAATACCTGGTTTTAATCGCGCTGACAGGGGCCTCACTGTTTGGTGTTTCCTATATTTTTCTTGTTTCACCGCTCTCATTGATCACCCGGTTTTATGGGCTGATGATTCTTCCGGCTGTAAATTATTTAACCGGTGGTGCTCACCAGATACTATTCCCTTTATGGGAGCAACTGGATATCAATGCCCTTCTGTTTTTTCAAATAAAATCCCTGCGTTATCAGACACAGTTTTTCGTTTTACTCTTTTTTACGGGCCTCTTCAGTCTCTCAAGAATAACCCCGAGATTCTGGTGTCGGTATCTCTGTCCCGCGGGAGCCCTTTTTGCGCTGTTTTCCAGAAAACCCCTGGTGCACCGAGTGGTATCGGACAAGTGTAATGAATGTGGAAAATGTGTGCGGGCGTGCTCCATGGGGGCTATCGATGAAGCCGACTTTTTACAGACCTGTTTTGAAGATTGTGTGGTTTGTCTGACTTGCGAAAAAATTTGTCCCGAATCTGCAATCACCTTTTCCAGGGAACCGGCTCCAGTTCAGAATGGAATAATCTCGACCCTTCCCACGAGGCGACAATTTATAGTGGCCGGAGTTGCAGGAACGAGCACGGCCATGGTCAGCTTGACCGGCCTGAACTCTTCCGTTGGTAAAGCCGGTCAAGGGCAGGTTGTACCTCCCATGTTAATTCGCCCCCCTGCAACCCTGCCGGAGTTGGATTTTTTGGCCCGCTGCGTTCGATGTGGTGAGTGTATGGTGGCCTGCCCTACCAATACCTTGCAGCCGATCTGGTTTGATGCGGGATTGATGGGCCTGTTCAGTCCCGCAATCACTCCTCGAAGAGGATTTTGTAATCCTGATTGCCACCGTTGCGCAGAAGTTTGTCCAACAGAGTCGATCCGGGTGATCTCCAAAGAGGAACGTGTCTGGGCAAAAACTGGCACTGCGATGATCCATCGTCAGAAATGCCTGGCCTGGGAACATGACAAGAAATGCATGGTTTGCGACGAAGTTTGCCCTTTTGGTGCGATTGAGTTTACGCAAGAAAGCGGCCTGTCTGTGACAGTCCCCAAGGTCAAAGAGGAAAAATGCAGCGGCTGTGGATATTGTGAATACCACTGCCCCGTTCAAAACCAGTCAGCCATCGTCGTCACGCCTATGAACGCCCTGCGTCTGACCCATGGCTCCTTCAAGGTAACCGCTGAACAAGCCGGATTGAAAATTTCCAGGAAGGAAAAAAGTCCCCCGACTTATCCCGGTTCAGAAAAATCGGACAGTCCTGCACCCGGGTTTGACAGCAATTTTGCTCCGGGTTTTGATGCAGGTGAAGATGAAAAGAGCTCTTCAGCACCTGGCTTTTCCAAATAAAGGTCTGAAATTCAGCAATGTCGGGTTAGGTTTTTGCTGAGCAAAAACTGAATGAAAAAACCTGATTTGAACCCAGGCCTTTTTACCACATATTCATTTAAGGACAAGATGACTAAACGTTTTTGTTTTATTCTTCTGTCTGTTTTTTTAGGGTCTACTTCCCTGTTGGCGGATTCGAAAACAGCGGTTAATCTGGAGGCTTTTCTACCCACATCGAGCAACCATCGAGAGTGGCAATTGGAGGGCCCTGTCCAAAAAGCAGAGGGGAGTCAGCTTTTTATGTTGATCAATGGGGGCGCGACCCTTTATCTGTCTTTAGGATTCAAAAAAGCATTAACAGCTACGCTGCTTGACAAACAGAAGAAACCGATCAACATTGATGTGTTCGAAATGAATTCAGCTGCCATTGCTAAACAGGTTAACAGCGAAAAAGTGGGGACTGAAGCAAAAAAACTGTCTTTTGGTCAGGATGCAAATTTGGAAAGCTACTACCTGAATTTCTGGCAGGGGCCGTACCAGATCACGATTTCCGGATATGATTCAACTCCTGAATCGATTGACAGCATCATCAATCTGGCAAAGATTGTTGATCAAAAAATCACCCGCTCACTATCGCCACCATAGACCCGCTCAAAGCCTTATCCCTCTTGCCCTCTTAACTGAAATACGGCTGAGAGGTGGTTGCCGCGACGATGTTTTCTTCAAGGTGTTTGAAATTCTGCATGTCAGCGTTCACCACATCCAAGCCGTGCTGCAAGACGTAGGCATATGTCTTCTGAAAAGACGAGAGCGGCGAATCAAGAAGTTTCTGATCGTAAAAGTGGTCGAAGGCATTGGGATTCCCTTTTCCACCCGTCCAGAAGGCGGAAAGATAGCGAGCGGCTTTCATGCCGATAAGGCCGATTCCCGCTTGGCGGGCTCGCTCCAGCAGCGATTGTAATTGCAGCAACGGAGGAGAACCCTCAACAATATTCTTCTCATTCCAATCATACCAACCGGCCGGGGTGACGCCGATCATGGCCAGATCGTACCAGTTTGTCTCAATGGCCGCTTCCAGTACCTTTTGAGCGTTCTGGTGGGTACTGAGGCCGAAAAACCGCACTTTACCGTCTTTCTTTGCCTTAAGAAAGGCGTTATACATCTCTTCACTGCGCACCACAGCTGGATTGTTCACCCCCATCAGGTAATAAGCATCCACATAATCAACATCCAGCTCTTTTAAACTTTCATCCATCATTAACAGCCACATTTCGGCAGCATATCGGGCCGCCTCAACCGTCAGGCTATCTTCAGGTTCCAAGCGCAGATGAATCGGAGCTTTGGAAACCAGCAGGATTTTATCCCGGTGTTGCTTGAGAAAGGGTGCCAGGTGACGCTCCGCGCCTCGATAGTAGCGACTGGTTCCAATATCATAATGATTAATTCCGGCGTCAAACGCATGATCGAGCAGTCGGACTGCCTTCCCTCCTGCGAGTGCGGCCCCGCAACCAAACACCAGACGACTGGATTCAAACTGAGTCCGACCGAGTTTTTGATAGGTCATTGCAGGCCACTTTTTCATGAGCTGATCTGCTTTTATCTTCGGTTTTGCTGTTGTTGTGCACGTCGATGCCAGTAACGACTGCCCACCGATGCCTAAAGCGGCCAGAAGTTTGATAAATCTTCGCCGTGTGGTTCCATTTTTTAATTCTTTATCATCCAAAGTTTTCCTTTGATAACTGACCGGGTTTCATCCCGATAGTAATTGAAAATTCTGGTTTAGGGTCGGCTCATAAATTACTTCTCATTCTATTTGCAAAATGTCCAGTGTTTTGGGGGCTTTTGCAGATAGATTATGTGAAATTATTTATGAACGATCCCTTAGGTTGGGGTCTTGTTGATTTATTAAATCAAACATCAATTCTACGTCAACCATATTGAACAATATTTCAGTCGTCACTATGGATTATTCTGATTGGGGACAGGGTTTACGTAGCGGTTGAATTTTGTTATGAGATAATTTTGAAAGCTGCAAATGCTGGCAAGCATCCCTTGCGGTTCAGTTAACACGTTCCCTTTCGAAACTAAAACTCATGATGTCTAAATTTGCTCGTTTGAGAGATCCCGGCCACCTCCGGAAAATCGGTTGGCTTTTCATTATTGCAGCGTTATCAGGCAGCCTGCTCAGCTGCTCGGTTAAAGAGCAGCCACTGTCGACTGATCATCGGCAAACCGCTGTGGAAAAAAAAGAAAATATGCCGGACATGGGCAGCACACCACAGCGGCACAGGAAAAATTCACCAAAAGTCCGCCCAGCACTGGATCGGATGCAACTGGAATCATTTTTTTCCGGTCTGAACCCCCCCAATTGGAAAACCCATGACAAAGTTCGGCACTTCACCCCGGAAAACCTCTATGAAATCATAAATGGCGCCGCAGAGCTGTATCTGTCTTATGATGTGGTACAATTAAGTTATGTCAGCTTCATCAAAGCAGGCGATTCCTCTTCGTTTATTGACGTGTCTCTCTACGACCTGGGCAACCCGACCAACGCCTTCGGTGTGTTCTCTGTAGAAAGATCCCCGGATGGTTTGAAACTGAATTTGGGCAGAATCAGCTATCGGCAGGCCAGTTCGATTTTTATCTGGAAAGGACGTTATTATGCAATTATCACCGGTTCAAAGTCGTCAGAAGGGTTGAATGCAGTCGGACTGGAACTGGCTCAACAAGTAGATGGGTTTCTGGAAGACATGGCGGAACCAGTCTGGGGACTGACCGTATTTCCGGAGAAAAACCGACTACCGGGTACGATAAAATATTTTAAAGTTGATGCCCTGGGACTGGCGTTTATGCAGAATACCTATACCGCAGACTATCTTATTCATAATACCCCATCGACGGCTTTTCTCTCTCTGCAAAAAACAACCGCTGAAGTTCGCAGCCGGATCGCTCATTATGCAAACCATTCCGCCAAATTTGGTCGCGGTGCGGAGACCATTACAGAAAATGAGATGGAATTTCTGGTGTGTAACATGGATGGAACATTTGATGTGGTATTTCAATCAGGACTGATTATGGGAGGTGTAACTGCAGTGACCGACCGATCCCTGGCAATTCAAGCTGCCAAAGCCTTTCGAAAGCAGGTGAGGCAGAAGCTGAAATAATAGGCACAATGCCCTCCCCTCACGTGTGAGTTGATCTCTGCTTGAACCTTCCAGAACTAAATTGAGCACACAATATTGCCCAAGCGTTCTGTCAGGAGAGCGTTCTCTCGATAATCAATGGGTACGATCACCAGTGAGGGTCCTTTTTCCTTAAAGGCCTGGGACAACTTATCTTTTATTTCTCCGCTGTGGGTTAATTGATGACTGTTCCATCCAAAAGACTGTGCCAGTAACGACCAATCGGGGTTGCCAAAGGACAGGTCGGTATGATGTCCGAACTGGTTATCCTGTTTCCAGGCAATCAAGCCGTAACTCTTATCCTCCCAAATCATGACCACAATATTGGATTTCAGTCGTGCGGCCGTTTCCATTTCCTGTACGTTCATCAGAAAACCGGCGTCGCCACAAATCGCCAGAATATTCCTTTCAGGAAAAACCATTTGTGCAGCAATGGCGCCGGGCAGTGCGAATCCCATTGAACAAAAACCATTGGGAATCAGACAGGTATTGGGTTCGTGACATTGATAGTGACGTGCGATCCACATTTTATGAGCCCCGACATCGGACAGTAAAATATCTTTTTTGCCCATGACCTGTCGAACATCCCAGAGTACCTTTTGCGGACGAATCAAATCCTCGGTTTGATCGTTGGCATGGCGCTCCAGCTCCTCTTTCATGTCTCTGCGGGCCGCTAATAAAGGCTTAAAGTCATAGGCCGGTTTTTCAACCTTTTCAAAGCGTTCATTCAGGAACCGCAACGTATTGGCTAAATCGCCCACCAACTCTGTTTGCGGATGGTAATGATGATCAATTTCTGCGGGTAGAAAGTCTGCATGGATAATGCACTTGTCTTTTTGAGAATTCCATAATCGAGGCGGATATTCCACCATATCGTAACCAATCGTCATGACAACATCAGCCGCTTCAATGGCACAGGCAATCAGATCCCTGCTCTGCAGACCTATTGTATACAAGCAGTATTCGGCATCCATATCGACGCACCCCTTTGCCATGAATGTACTGATGACAGGAGTACCTGTTTTTTCGCAAAACAGTCGCAGTTGCTGGCTGGCCCGTTTGCGGATGCATCCGTTTCCTGCCAGGATGACGGGTCGTTTGGCTGTACGGAGCATATCGAAGGCCTGCTCAATCACAACCTCGTCCGGAACCGGACGTTGATATCGTATGAGTGAAATTGGGGCTTCCTGGCTTTCCATTTTCGCGATATCTTCAGGCAACTCAATGTGGCAGGCGCCTGGCTTTTCTGTGCGGGCCAATCGAACCGCTTTGCGTACAATCTCCGGGATATTGTCGGGGTGTAGTATGGTGGTTGACCATTTGGTCACAGTGCGAAACATGGAAACCACATCCATGACCTGATGAGATTCTTTGTGCAGGCGTGTTGATGCCCCTTGACCTGTCAAGGCCAACATCGGGGAGCGGTCCATGTTACCGTCGGCTACACCGGTAATTAAGTTGGTGGCTCCCGGCCCCAGTGTGCCCAGGCAACCAGCCGGATTCCCGGTTAACCTGCCATAGACCTCAGCCATAAAAGCGGCCCCCTGTTCATGTCGTGTTAAAATAAATTTTATTTTTTTTGATTTTTCCAGAGAGATCATAAAATCAGCATTCTCCTCACCTGGAACACCAAAAATGTATTCAATATTCTCTTCTTCCAAACACTTGACAAACAGATCGGATGCTTTCATTTGACCTCTTGATTCTCAAAAATAAGGGACTGAGCCTTTTTTGCTCACTAGGGGCTTCAGGAAAAACCTGTGTTTTTAAGATTATACAAAATATTGGTGGGGATTACAATATCCAGAAGCTTAAACCACCGATTCGAAGTGTTTTATCTACCTGAGGATCTGCCGATAATTTGATTTCAAAGGTTTCTGGGCTGGTTCAGCAGATAATTTTTTTTAATCAGGGTAACATCTGTTTTGGGCCTTCTCTCAGCCCGGCGACAATGAAATTCGGGAGATTCAGCCTGTAAAACAAATGTAATACTGCTATCAATCATGTACATTCTTGGCCATGACCTAGATAATATAAGATTGTATTTCAGTTTAAGAGTGCTGCGTTTTATAAGAAGAAGTCCCAGGGCGACCTCCTATAAAAATCTTAAGTTTATTGTTAGAAAACTCACCAAAACGAATTTTTATAGGATCCGACATGCCGAACACCATCTTCAATATACCTCTTTTGAGCCATCTCTTAAGATTTTTGAGTCTGATAGTACTAAAAGCCCTTGGCTGGCGGGTTGAGGGAAAACTTCCTGCAGCAGGGAAATTTGTTCTGATCGCTGCCCCCCATACATCAAACTGGGACGGTTTTTATATGATTATGGTTGCCTTTGTGTTTCGGGTTAATCTGTACTGGATGGGGAAACACACTTTGTTTAAAAGCCCATTTGGTTCTTTAACCCGTTTTGTGGGTGGAATCCCCATTAATCGCTCTACCGCATCCGGTATGGTAGAGCAATCCATTCGGGTTCTGAAAGATTCGTCTGACGTGGTTCTGGCCATTCCTCCAGAAGGGACTCGAAAAAAAGTTCCCTATTGGAAAACCGGTTTTTACCATATTGCCTCTGGTGCCGGGGTGCCGATTGTCACGGGGTTTCTGGATTATGGCCGTAAATGCACTGGGGTGGGACCGGCAATGATTCCCACAGGCGATATGGCAGCTGATTATCAGATATTGCAAGGATTTTATGAGCCGATGACCGGGAAATATCTCCGTGAGACCTCATCTATAGAACTGCTGCATAAAAATTAGCAGTCCCCGTCTGACAGCGGTTTTGGAATCCATGCTTTCTGCCCTTAAGCACCCGGCCCACAGTCTAAACACCGCTTGACCGGTGCGGGGCCCAATTTGAGATTTTTGTTCAGCTGCCTCAACGCGGTTCTGACGCCCTCTTCTATCACAGGATGATAGAAGGGCATTTCCAGCATTTTGCCGACAGTCAAATCTTGCTGATTAGCCCATGCCAGGAGGTGCGCAATATGTTCAACGGCCGGTCCGATCATTTCTGCTCCCAGGAATTTTCCACTGCCCTTTGCACCGTAGACCCTCAGAACCCCTTTGTTTTTCAGTAGGACACGACTTCGTCCCTGGTTTTCAAAACTGACTTCCCCTGTTTCGAACGTTCCATCTTCCAGTTCAGAATACCGTTTCCCCACCATGGCAATTTGGGGATCTGTAAAGATAACAGCCATTGGCGTCCTTCTGAGACCTGCCGACACTTCGGGAAAGTCTCCAGCGCCACTGCCGGCTATGCGACCCTCGTCTGCAGCTTCATGTAACAGGGGCCGGTCATTGTTAACATCTCCAGCCATAAAGACGGGTTGATCACCGCACTGCATGGTATACCGGTCAAATATCGGAACTCCGGAAGAGTCCAGGTCCAAACCTGAATTTTCAAGAGCCAAATCCTTGACGTTAGGAGTTCTGCCAACTGCTGACAGAATATAGTCAAAGGTCTCGGTTCTCGCTGGGCCGTCGTCTGAAGAAAAACGGATCTGGTGTTGGTCACCGCTCTGTGAGACATCTAAAATTTTCGCAGCGGGAGTCAAATCCAGTTCTTCGCGGAAACATTTTTTTGCATACTCGGAACAGATGGGGTCAGTCAGCGGACTCACCCGACCGCTTCTGCCAATTATAGATACTTTCACACCAAGTCGATGCAGAGCTTGTCCCAACTCCAGCCCGATAATACCAGTCCCAAATACAGCGACAGATTTGGGTAGATCATCCATTTCGAAAAGGTCGTCATTGAGTAATATCCGCTCTCCAAGATTTTTGAGAAATGGCGGTATGATCGGCTGAGACCCAGTTGCGACAACGATGGATCGGGCCTTGATAGTCTCCTGCCCATCAATTTGCAGGGTCAGGGGGGAAATAAAGCGGGCTTTTCCCTGGATCAGATGCGCTTGATTCATCTCGGTAATTGATTCAACCACAAAGCCGACAAACCGGTCACGTTCTGATTTAACACGTGTCATCACCTCTCTACCATTGATTGAAAAGTCTTCAACGTTCACACCAAACCGATGGGCATTTGTGGCTGCATGTGCCGCTTCCGCTGCTGCTATGAGTAATTTGCTGGGCATGCAACCGACTCTGGCACAGGTCGTCCCGTATGCCCCACTCTCAATCAGGACAATGTTCCGGGTTTGTTTCAACGCCTCGCGATAGGCACTCAATCCGGCTGTCCCGGCTCCTATGATCGCAACCTCAACTTTACGCTCTTTCATTTGGGGTCCATTCTCAAATTATTGCCGTTTCCCAGTGACGAATGGTGCATGTCATCAACGGTTTGAATCTTCAGATGTTTTGGACATTATAAAATATAATCAAACTCTTGCATGTATTCTTCAGGATATCCCAAGTTATTGGCAAACACAAGGTCTTGAAATTTTTTAAGGGTGGAAAAGAGAACTCCAGTTGACAGCCTGATCGCTAACAGCATAACTTTGGTCTCTGAATTGTTCCTTTATAATAGCTGAATGTCACCGTCAGGTAATAATAATGAATCCGTCTAATTTTCAATTTTCCCGCTTTTTCTCCAAATGGTGGCCGGTTATTCTGATGGGGATAGCAACTATTGGTGCGTATGGCCTGGTGCTGTATTCATTCGGTGTTTTTATCGGACCGATCAGGGAGGAGACCGGTTGGTCAAATGGAGCCTTATCTACAGCCTTTTCCCTGGGGCTTTTAATTTCGGGAGTCGGGGCGATGTTCACCGGTCGCCTTTTAGATGCTGTTGGTAGTCGACCGGTAATGTCTGGTTCTCTGATTGTAGGCTCGGTGTTATTATATCTGACCGCATCGGCTGAATCACTGCCCATGTTCATCGTCGGTTGGGGTGTGGGTGGTGGAATCATCGGTGCTGGCCTCTTCTATAATATCACCATGGCAATCACAACTCGCTTGTACCTGGCGGACCGGGCAAAGGCTTTTGCCATTCTGACTTTAATCGGGGGGCTTGCCAGCCCGATATATTTCCCTTTGGCCGGTGTCCTGGTTGAGTGGCTGGGGTGGCGCACCGCTTTGCGTGTGTTAACCACAGCGCTGATTATCATTGTTTTGCCATCGATTGTGATGATAGGTGGTGGCAATGCACAAAAAAACAGTGCTGAAAAGGAGCCACAAGGGAAAAACTTTCTGGAAATTCTGGCGGCTTTCAAATCACGTCAGTTCATCATGCTGCTACTGGCTTTTTCCTTTTCGATGTGTGTGTTGGTGGCAATTCAGGTGCATCATGTGTCCGCCATGCAGGCGACTGGACTGACATTGTCGTTGGCCACTGCACTGGCAGGTATCAGGGGGTTTCTGTCTCTGCCGGGTCGTGCACTGCTGGCACCTATTGTCAGAATGTTGGGAACAAAAGGGGCAATCCAGGTGATGTATGGGGCGATGGCCATGGGCTGCGCATCACTTTTTTTGGCCGGATCTCTCGGTTTTGTGATCGGATTTACTGTCATAACAGGTTTGACCTTCGGTTTGATTGCACCGCTGCACGGACTTTATGCAGCAGAGGTTTTTGGTGAACAGCATATCGGGACCATGATGGGCGTGCAAACCACCATTGTCAGTGTCGTCGCTGCAAGCGGACCGACCCTGCTCGGACTGACCGTTGATTTAAGCGGGGGGTATAGTTGGCTTTTGATGATAAGTATACTCGTCACCGCCCTGGCAATGTTTTTTTTATCCTTAACGAGATGACCCAAATTAACTCGACAGATTGAAGCTCCAAAGCGCATTTTAATTGAATACAAGCGTTAATTGTTATGGGTCGGCTGTAAAATTAGTCAAGTGTTTCCCATTCATGAAAAGGAAACACGTTGCTACCACATCATTGAGGCATGTCTGTTTCCTGGAAAAGACCGTCCCGGAGCTCACCAGACCTGTCATACAACCGGTTTGATGAAAATTATCCCCGGATGGGAACAGTCATGATTAGGTATTTACAGCTTGAGGTCCCAGGGGGATAATAAAAACTCATTGACCACTTAATGATAAAGGGGTTTTTCTTTTACGGGATGGGAAGCTGGATATTTTCCTGCCGGAATCAACGGAGAGATGCATGAATTTTCACAAGATTGTCATACCCCCATTTGTGACCAACTGCTACATTCTAAGCTGTGAGGAAACGGCCGAGACAATCATTATTGATCCCGGTGCCGAGGCTGCGTCCATTCTGGACTATATCGACAGCAATCAGCTCCAGTTGAAGTTTATTGTTGCCACCCATGGCCACGCAGATCATGTCGGCGCAGTCAACGAGATTAAACGGCAGAAAGGGGTCCCCTTTTATCTACATGAAAAAGAACAGACTGTCTTGGCGGCTTTTCCTCTGGGTGCCAGGAAATTTGGATTTGCAGACGAAAATCCACCAGAGGTTGATGCCTATCTGGATATTGACCAGACCTATCATTTTGGAAACAACTCTTTCCGTGTGCTTGAAACCCCCGGTCACTCTCCTGGTGGGGTCTGTTTTCTATTTGATGAGCATGTATTTGTTGGGGATACGCTTTTTTGCGGCGGTATTGCGCCGACAGATATTCCGGGTTCATCCCATGAGCAGCTGATCGATTCCATCCGTACTCAACTTTTTACACTGGATGAAATGCTGGTGGTTCACACCGGGCACGGTGCTGTGACGTCCATCGGTCTTGAAAAAATGTCCAACCCCTTCCTCAAACAATAACAGCCACGTCCCTTGGGAAATGGTCTCCTTTCCGGATCAACCACCGCACAACCACTGTGTGATCCTGCTAAAAAGGTCAATCCTCAAAAAAATCTAACCTGATTGAGGGCATGGAAAATGCTGCAATATGATCAGGTCTGATCGCTTCCATGTTCATAAAAAACAAAATATCAAAGTTTTAAGAAAAAATCAGGGTTTAGACGATCAGTGCTACCTATGTTAGATAAATTGGCAAGGCGCTGCAAAAGCTTCGACCTTTCGTCTGAGTGTAGAAAGGCAAAACAGGTCATAACACGTTCCCAAAAAATGCAATGAAGGCAGATACTTCAAATTTGAAATCGGAATCCGGTTTTCATCTTCCGGGAAACATTATGTTTGATACGGGATTACAAGCGTCATTCGAGGAAAAAGCCCGAGAGCGCGGTTCAGTCTATCAACCGAGAACTCGCCATCTGCAAGCAGATGGGCAGGCTCGATACACAAATCGCCTGTTTCTGGAATCCAGTCCCTATCTGCTGCAGCACGCCCATAACCCTGTTAACTGGTACCCCTGGGGAAATGACGCTTTTGAAACCGCTCGGAAGTTGGACCGGCCGGTTCTGGTCAGTATTGGCTATTCGACCTGCCACTGGTGCCATGTGATGGAAGAGGAATCCTTTGAAGATGAGGAAATTGCTGCTTTTTTGAATACCCATTACATTACCATCAAAGTCGACCGTGAAGAACGTCCGGATGTGGATGCTATTTATATGTCAGCAGTGCAGGCCTTGAATGGAAATGGTGGCTGGCCGTTGAATGTGATGCTGATGCCGGATCGCAGACCTTTTTGGGGCGGAACCTATTTCCCGGCCCGGGATGGAGACCGGGGTACAAACATGGGTTTTTTGAGTATTCTGAATCGCATCCAGCAAGTGTTTGAAGCGGAGCGGAGCAAGCTGGAACAAACCAGCATCCAACTGACTGAAGTGGTCACCGCGAATTTGGTCCCTGAAGCCGGGGATGGGATGCCCGATTCTGAGCTGCTTGATCAGGCTGCCAGATTTTACAGTGATCGATTTGATTCACTCAACGGTGGCCTGCAGGGTGCTCCAAAGTTTCCCAGCAGTCTGCCACTGCGATTTCTTTTCCGTTATTATCGTCGTACGGGGAAAAAGGCGTTTCTGCAAATAGCGGAACAGACGCTGGAAAAAATGGCAGCGGGCGGTATGTACGACCAGGCGGGGGGTGGGTTCCATCGTTATACGGTTGATGCCCAGTGGCAGGTTCCCCATTTTGAAAAAATGCTTTACGACAATGCGCTGCTGGCCGTGGCCTACCTCGAAGGTTTCCAGCTGACTGGAAAAAGACAGTACCGCAAAACGGTGACTGAAATCCTTCGCTACGTATCTCGAGACATGACCACACCTGCAGGCGCATTCTATTCAGCGACGGATGCCGATAGTCTGACACCTGATGGTCACAGAGAAGAGGGTTATTATTTTACCTGGACGCCTACTGAACTGGAAGCTATTTTGGGACGTACACGTGCGGAGATTGCACAGAGTTTTTATGATGTTAAGCCAGGTGGGAATTTTGAGGGCCGTAGTATTCTGAACACCCCCAGACCGCTGGAAAACGTCGCATCATCCCTGGGTATGACGGAGCGTGAACTTGAAGCAGAGCTCGAGGAAATCAAGACACTGCTTTATGAGGCCCGCAAAGAAAGGCCGCAGCCCATTCGGGATGAAAAAGTGCTGACTGCCTGGAACGGTTTGATGATCTCCGCATTTGCCAAAGCAGGAAGAGTTCTGGGTGACGAAGCGTATATCGAAAAAGCGATCAAGGCGGCCTCTTTTATACTTGCCCATCTATACAAGAACGGCAGACTTTACCGAAGTTACAATGATAACCAGGCTCGTTTTAATGGGTATTTGGAGGATTACGCCTTCCTGATGGCGGCGCTGCTGGATCTTTATGAAACAACCCATGTGGCATTCTGGTTGGAAAAGGCTCTTGACCTCGACCGGATCTTGGCAGAGCAGTTTGAAGATGAAAAGCTGGGCGGTTTTTTTATGACGTCTGATGATCACGAACAGTTGATTGCCCGGGAGAAGCCCAACTATGATGGGGCTGTTCCTTCGGGTAATTCAGTCGCCCTGTTGAACCTGCTGAGGTTGGGGGAGCTAACAGGCAGAGGCGAATACCGTGAACGCTTTCAAAAAGCCCTCACGCTTTTTCTGGGGTCAACGGAAAAAAGCCCGGTCGCTCTCTCGGAAATGCTTCTGGCAGCGGATTTTTTTCTAGGGCACCCCAGGGAAATTGTCATTGTCACGCCTGCAGGTCGACCGGAATCAGCCACACCTTTTCTGGAGGCCTTGCGATTGCAGTTCTTGCCCAATTCTGTTCTGGTGGTTGTTTCCGAGGGGGATGGTTTGCAGAAGCAAGTACAATGGGCCCCAATTGCAGCTGAAAAATCTGCGCTGGACGGAAAAGCCACGGCCTATGTTTGTGAAATGGGTATCTGCCAGCAACCAACGACAGACCTGCAGCGTTTCATTCAGTTGATCAGCCAGGGGGGCAGGCTTTCCGTTCCCCTACGCCTCACAAAAGAATAATGGCGATAGCACTTGCAGGCTGCTCACTTAAAAGCCAGGATGGAGTATCCTTGCGACAACCGTGGCGACAGTACCCAACAGCAGCCCGATTTTCGATATTTCACCGGGTTTAAATGGCTGTTTGCCCTTTATGATCGCCCCAAATGGTAAGATAGACGTTTCGGACACAAAACCGGACAGTTCCTCTCCGGCGGCTCTCACTTTTTTCAAATCCTGATGGGCTGATCCAAAATAGCCGTACAGGACAAACCCTCCATAGAAAAACCATTCTGCTGCAAAGTGGCTCATCAACAGGTGGGCGAGGCCGAAAAGTGCAAACGCCATGTTCATCGGGTGGCGGGTAATACGGACGATACCGTTTGCTTCGGCTTTTACAGGCATCATTCCCATAGGTGTGCGGTCTGTGAAACCGGTAAAGAGAAAGATGAAGGCAAAGAGCATGATCACACTGCTGGTATGTCGTACTGCCGGATGGTCGCTGCCGGCTGTTAGAATGGAACCGGTGGGGGATTTTGTGAAATAGAACGCAGCAATAAGCAATCCGAATGTGATCAGGGCGATCAGGGAATAGATGCCCTGAAATCCTTTTTCCCCCATTTTTCCAGTTAATCCGGATCTGATGCTGTTTGTGCTCAACCCGATATGAGTGCCGGCAAAAAGAAACCATGCCAGTAAAACAGTCCATGCTTCCATCATGACCTCACAAATGTGTTAATAACAACAACAACCAACCTAAGCTGATTTTCTGGAGACTGTCCCGGAATTTGAATCCAGATTGAACTACATCTTTTTACCTGCGACATCTTCTTCTGTCATTTTCTCTCCGGCAGATTCAACTCCTTTCAGAATTTCGCCTGCAATTTCCGACAATGGCATCACTTCTCCAGCTGCTGAAACTGAAGACATCTTTCCAGCGGGGATGTCTGTATTGTTTCCAGTCTTGACTGATGAGATATTGACCAACCCTTCCAGTGTCGCCACTATTGTATTTTTGTTTGCGTATTCGGCAATAAATTCTGTACCTTTAATATTGATCTCTGCATTAGCGCTTTTAAAGCGCAGTCTTCTGTTTCTGGACTTTTTGATCTTTGCCCTGATTTTGCCAGCGAAGGAAAGCGTCATACGCGCTGCTTTTTTTAAAGCGACTTGATCCTTATTTTTTAAAATAGTGAGTTTCGACCAGGGAGCAAGAAGAATCACATCTCCGTTGTTCATGATGACCTCTGCCCTGCCTGAGTCTCCTGTCACTACCATATCACCACTCTTCAACTTCTTTCCAAATGAACTGATGGCTAACGTTTCTCCCTCTCGATCCACCACAACTCCCTTATTTTTAACGACGACCTTTCCAATAAATTCCGTGGACGAAAATCCAAACACTGAAATCGTCGTCTGAGCAAAAATAAGAATGAAAATCAGCCAGCAAGAAGATCGAATTAAATTTTTCATTTTTCCTCAAGCAGCTCCTGGTAACGGAAACAGTCGGTAGTGTGATCATTGACCATACCTGTTGCCTGCATCTGGGCGTAAATAATAGTGGGTCCCACGAATTTAAATCCCCTCTGTTTTAGATCCTTGCTGATCTTTTCGGAGAGAGCGGTTTTTGCTGGAATCTCCTTTTCCGTTTTCCATTGATTGACAATGGGTTTACCGTCTACAAATCCCCAGATGTAATCGCTGAAACTGCCAAATGCCTCTTGTGTTTCCAAAAATGCGCGGGCGTTGGTTATGACGGCTCTGATTTTTGCCTGGTTGCGGATGATACCGGCATTATGCAGCAGTTCCATGATTTTATTTTCGTCGTATTCAGCCATCAGGTGGTAGTCAAATCCGTCCAGCGCCTGACGGAAGTTGTCCCGCTTTCTGAGAATGGTCAGCCAGCTCAAGCCCGCCTGGAAGCCTTCCAGAGTCAAAAACTCAAACAAGGTCCGATCGTCCCTCAATGGAACACCCCATTCCCGGTCATGATAGGTGATATAGAGCGGGTCACTGCCTGCCCAGCTGCATCTTTTTTTCATCTGAAACTCCTTAGGGATCGTTCATAAATAACTTGGCATAAGCTGCCCGCAAAAATCCCTAAAAGACCGGACATTTTGCTGACAGAATGCCAAGTAATTTTTGAGCCGACCCTTAGGGATCGTTCATAAATAACTTCACATAATCTATTTGCAAAAGCCCCCAAAACACTGGACATTTTGCGAACAGAATGTGAAGTAATTTATGAGCCGACCTTTAGGGATCGTTCATAAATAACTTCACATAATCTATTTGCAAAAGCCCCCAAAACACTGGACATTTTGCGAACAGAATGTGAAGTGATTTATGAGCCGACCCTTAATCCAATAGATCTGACATCTGTTGAATGATGTAGGTAGGCGCTGGCTGAATCGAATTCGGGTCGTTCTGGCTCCAGGAAACCAGCGCTGTGTCTATCCCAGCCTGCTGGCCGCATTCGATGTCAAAATAGGCATCCCCTATAAACAGAGCATCCTGCCCATTCCCATTTAGCATTTCCAAGGCCTTGAAAGCGGGTGCCGGGTGTGGTTTGTGGTCTATTGTGGATTCCGGTGAGATGATGACATCGAAAAAGTCAAAAAGTCTGCTGACTTTGAGATAAATTTCAGTCGTGTCCAGTTTTCTGGAAGTTACGACGGCCAATTTCTTCCCACGGTTTTTTAACTGTCTCAGAGTCTCTTCAACCCCGGGGAAGACGGACAGATGGTCCTGATAAATACTCAGCTGATAATCTCTGAAGTCGTCCAGGATGGACTTCAGGTCGTTGTCCGGCAATTGACCGAGATAGAGTTGAATCTGCCGCACCAGTGGCTGACCAATGTCGGCAATGACCCGGGGTCGTTCGATCGTAAAATCACCGTATTTTTCGCAGGTATAGAGAAAGGACTGAAAAATCAACTCGGCAGTGTCCAATAAAGTGCCATCTGAATCGAACAAATAATATTGATATGGTTTGATTTTCATTATTTTCAGGGTTATTGAACTCTTTTTAAGGCTTTCTGATAGGCTTTATTCCCTGGATCTTTAGCGAGTGCCTCCCTGTAGTATTTTGCTGCCTGGTTGTTGTCTGCAATGGATTCATAGGCGAGTGCCAGGTTGAAGGCGTCTTTTTCCGAACGCGGAAGATTTTCCAGGCGGTTAATGGCCAGCTCATACGCATTGCCCTTCAGATAATTAACAGCGATGGGATCGCCCGATGCAATTTCCAGTGTTGCCTCTTCGGTGTACTGACTGATTTGTTTGAGGTACCGGTCAACAACTTCGCGAACCAGCTCCCCTTGAATTTCGAGTGAGTTTCTGGCAACGGTTTGGTCAGTTTTGAGCTTCCCACCTCTGGCGAGGTATTCATCGGGGTCCAGCAAGGCCTGCTGAAGATCCGCGACACCGGTTTTAATGATTTTAGACAACGATTCGTTTTGCTGATATCTGGCTACGATGACTTGTTGCAGTGGCTGTGGCAGGTGGGATGTGTTTTGGTCTCCTCCCCATTTCTGGTTGTAGAAGGCCCGATAGCGTTGGGTCTTGACAATTTTTTCTCCACTGGATTGACGAACCAGATCAAATTCCACTTCCAGAGCCGCCACTTTCTCTATATAGGGTGTTTCCACTTGAAACCCCTTGCGGCTCCTTTCTGCTGAGGCGATCACCGCCTGTTTGGTTGCTATCAGCAGCGCCCGATCTCTGAGGCCCAGTCCCCCTTTTGTCGCCAGGAGAAGATAAAAAACCTTTTCTGCCTTTTCTGCGTTGAATTCATAATATTTGACTTTGGCATTGACCATTGCCGTTCGCGTGGGGTCTGATACGGAGCTTCCGCTGGTCGGTGTGCCAGTCTCGATGTTGACCAGTCGGTACTGTCCGGATGTGGACAGACCTGATACCATCACTGATTTGACGAATTCAGCCACTTCTTTATTTGCTTTAAATTGAAACACTTTCGGCTGTAAAGCATTCCTGGATATTAAACGGTCACTATTAAGACCATCGGGCAGGGAAATCTCTTCGTCAGTGAGATTTTCAAAGACACCCATGGTAATGTTGTCGATCTTATCCACCGGGAGCAGTGGCGGGCGACTGACATAGAACTTTATTTCAGGGGCGGCACAGGCCGTCAGAAATAATAAGAAAAAGACCAGCAACGTTCTGGAGGTCAATAGCAGTGAAAATCTCATGAAAAACTCCTTTAGAGTACCGAAATATTATAACGCGGGGTTCTCAGCTTTAGTGGTCAACCTATTTTCTGCGTGTGAGTTGATCTGCCAGTCTGCGTTTTTCTCGCTTCAATCGTTCGATGCGCCCAATTCCCTGGGCATATGTCAGGTTTTTGGGGTCAATGGTGATCGCATCGTTGTATGTGACCAAGGCAACACCAAATTCACCGATGGCTTCATAACAAAGTCCGAGGTTGTAGATATCGTCCGGATTCTTTTTCCCGGTTTTGTCCAGGGTTTGGTTTAAAACCTCAATAGCTTTTTCGTAGGCGCCGGCCTTGATCAAAAGCTGAGCAGATTTATTTCCGTTTGTGGCGATGGTATAGGAGACATCAATCTGAGTTACCGAGACCCGTCGTGCAAATTGCGCAGCGATGGATTCTGCCAAATCAGCCACAATCTGATCAAAATTGGGTAGCACGAGATCTGATTCCTCAATAGTGGATGATTCCTTTTTATCCTGCTGGGTGCCGGCCAATGCCAGTCCAGCTGACTGAAATCCGGAAACGATCTGGTTTTCAAAACCGGCGGGTTTACCTCCCAGTTTGTAACTGGCTTCTCGAGTATCGAATGTGACAGAAATAATTTCATTTGGATTCAATCGCGTCATTTTCATCTCTAAGGCCAGCGATCCACTGATGCTTTTGTAGGGCCAGTAAACAAGCGATTGAACTGTATAGTTAAACGAGTTCTCCCGGCCACCCTGGACATACTCCAGGTCAACCTTGTCGATCTCCGAGCTGTTAATGCGGGTTACATCCAGCCAGATTCGACCATTGATAACCGCATTGATCTCGGACGTTCTGTAACCACCTGCAGCGATAAGTTTTTGCAATGCCTCATCGTTTTCCAACTGCTGAAATTCATCCGTATAGACCAGTTGAAAATAGGGCGTGGTAGACAAAAGGTTAACGACTCTGGCGCGAATCTGGTTACTGAGGGCTTTTTTCTGCTCTTGGTTCAAAGGGATTTTTTTGATCTGCCACTGACCGTTTCGCTCCACTTTAAACATTTGGTTAATTGATACCACTTCAAAATTCCCAATTGCGACTTTTTGGATACCAGTGGTATCAACCTCAGAAGGTCTGGTCACTTTAATGCGGATTTTTTGGGCACAACCGGAAGCCAGGGCTAACATGAGAACAATGAACAAAGCGAACATCCAGGTGTTTAATCCGCGTTTTACGTCATCCTTCTCAGAATGTTCCTGACAAGTAGGGAACTTTTTTCTCTGATGAGACATCACATCACTCCGTTTTTCTCGATTCAATCTGCATTGTGGGACGGCTTTAATAGTTGTGGTTGACATAAAAACCAAGCTTGTTAATTCACAGTTTGTTTCTTGACATTTTTATACGCCCGTAACTGGAACTCCATGCGACCGATGGCCTGGGCAAAAAGAGTCGAATTCGGTTTTTTGGCCAATGCTTGACTGTAAAATTGCAAGGCGTCTTCATAGTCTTCGATGGTGTTAGCACCGGCTTCATATGTCAGGCCCAGGTTGTATAGATCATCCGAACTGGAAGCATTGCCGAGTAGTTCTCTCGCTTCTTTATATCGACCCTCTTCAATCATTTTTCTGGCAGAGTTGTTTCCACCCGACGCCACCTCAGTCTGGATTACGGTCCGGTAGGGAGAAATGGTCTGAATAAATTGGGTAAGAGTCTTATTGACGAGTTGAGACAGGATCCCTTTTTTTTCATTGGGGTCAATATCCCTGATGTCCGGAGCTACTTTTTCGTACCATCTAGCTCGATACGAATTAGGATTGGTAGTCCTGACCACACCGATCTCCCGGATAATCACCGGTGCTATGGGGGTGAAGCGAAACCAGAGCCAGATCAGTGGCGCATTATCACCAGACTCCCTGACATTAAGATAAGAACCGGGGGCGACGGTATGCCGGCTGAAACTGGCGGCATCCGAGCGAATCGTCAACGTTTCCCGCTGTGTGCCAATCTGGGTGAAACTTAGATTGACCTGAGCAAAAAGTGAGAGGTTCTTGTATTTGTATATCCGGACAATTTCGTCATAGCGGGGATGCTCCTGGATTCCTAGCAGACTTAAACCAGCAGAGAGCCCTTTTTCGACTATACGGGATTCCAGTGTGGGGAGCTTGCACAACATGCCACGGCGACTGAAGGTAATGCCCTGGTTGGACGTGCTTCCAGCAGTGCCAGCGCCTACAATACCTGAAATGCCGCTTTTACACTCCGCTTTTTCAGTCAACTGTCCCTGATCGACTTCACCACCGCTGATCACTTCTCCCTGAATGACCGCTACGGTTTCGCGGTTAGGGTCAAAATCACGGGGCGGACCGATAATCACTTCAAATCTGCCCATATCGTTCAGACGACGTTTCAAAACTGCAATCACCTCGGATTTCAATTGCAGCTTGTCTGCCGCAGCACTGATATTTCCCGGGTCAATGAATACTTTTTTGATCTTCCGTGGAATGCTGCGTTTTCCAGGTCTCTGGACTTCAAACTGTTTTGCTTGCGTGAATCCGGGCTGCAAACAAAACAATAACAGGATCAACCAGACCTTTAAATATCTGGTGTTTAGTCTCATGGCGCTCTCCTTCGCTGAATCGAAAAAAATATCGGTTGGTGCTCAAAAACCCCTGATTCTTCTTAAAGCTTGATCTGCCGCGTTGCGAACCTCGTCGCTGTCGTCACGTGTCAGACTCTCAAGCAGACTTGTGGCCTGTTTTGCCTTCAGATGCCCCAGAACTGTGATCAGTCGGATACGCGACGGGACGTTATCGCTGTCTGTCGGAAGATTCCTCAGTTCCGCTATCACAGGGGCTACGGCCTGGCGGCCCAGTTTTACCAGCCCTTCCATGACGTTTTCTGCGATCTCTCTATTCCCAATCTCCTTCAACAACCAGTCTGCAACTTCAGGACTTTTAAAGGCGATCAGCAGTTCAAAATTGGTCCGATTTTCAAAATAGGTCTTCCCTGCCAGGTTTTTGGCGATGCCGGAAGCAACACTCGGTCCAACAGCCAGCATCAGGGATTTATAGCGCTCTTTTTCACCTGTGGTGCCGGCCTGGGAATATCTCATTAACAGGAGATCGATGGCAGGGGGTCCAATATCGCGGATAGCGCCAGCAGCAGCCTCTAATGTGCCGCCCTTTGATGCCATGGCAATGCCCAGCAGTTTTTCGGAAGCTGGGGCATAACCCATTTTACCGATGGTTTTAATAGCTGCGTTTTTAATGGGTACCTCAGGATCATCCAAAACCGGCATCAGGATCTCGCCGGCTTTTTCACCACCGATTTGTCCGATCAGTGCAATGGCACCCAGGCGGGTATTTTCGTCCTCATCGTCATCAAGGAGGTCCTGGGCCATTTTCAGTGCTTTATCGTCCTGCCCTTTCCGATGCAGCGATCTGGCTTCATCGATACTGGAACAGCCGGCTGTGATAAAAATCAACCCCAGAATCAGGATCAGGATTCGTCTCATACTCATCGTTTTCATAATATCCTCGTTTTTCCGTGATTAGGGTTGGCTCAAAAATTACTTGGCATTTTGTCTGCAAAATGTCCAGTCTTTATGGGACTTTTGCGGACAGATTATGCCAAGTTATTTTTGTACGATCCCTTAGTGATGAAAAGATAGTCTGCAGTGACCTATTTTTCCACGGTTTTTTCAAATACCAGATCGGTCAGGCCCGGTGCAATGATTGGCTCATCTGCGGATAGATTAGCACCATCCAATAAATCGAGAATCGTATCTGCCAGTTTTGAGGTTTTGCCAGCGTAACGCACAAATACGCGATTGATGGATGGTTTGGCATCCTTGAGTGAATTATCGAAATTGATAAATCGGAAATTATCCGCTTGCGCATTTTCGATCAACTTGCGGGTATTTCGGAATTCACGTCCTGAATACCCTTTCATGACCAGCTCATACCGGACCAGTTTGTCACCGATGACATCTATGGTTGACATCTCCTTTATGATCTGAGGAATAAACGAGCGGTTCATATCCTCATACGCGTCCTTGATCAGACCGGTGAGCATGGCAGAATCGTCAGTATTGGGACCGGCTCGTCTTGCGACCTGCACGATGGTATTGGCGAAAGCCCCGCCGGAACCCACTGAGATATTCTTGGCTGTGACGTTGAGGTTCAAGGCCATATTGTTACCCGTTTTGCTGACGGACATAATGTTCACTTCCACCACGACCTTGGCAAGTTTTTTGAGAATGGAGAGACCTGTCGCGTAAAAGGCTTCAGCATCCTGCATCTGTTTGTCCAACGCTGCGTCACCCGCTTTGCTACCAGCCACCATTGCCATGAACTGCTTTTTCGATACTTTTGAAAAAGCGGCCTTCATTTTGGGGTCCGCCTGCAAAGAAGCCACTGCATTTCTGAAGTCCAGCGCCTTAAGTCCCCGCTGATTGAGTTCGGTTTGAATCTGGTTCATCAAAGAATCTTCAATATCGGAGAATCGATATCCGATAGCTGCCAGATCCAGATCTTTGCGGCTGGTCACGACTGTCACCAGAGTGCTGCCGCTGGCATCAATGATTCTTAAATCTTTCTGCAGGGCAACCAGAACTTTCTGACGGTTGACTTTGAACGTAGCTGAAACGCCATAAAACTTTCCAAGATAGATTTTTTTCGCACCGTTAGCTTCCCGGTCAACGATGTATTTATCGATATTCTTAGAAAGATAGCGTTCTATCTCTTCATAGCGCCGGTTATAATCTTCAGCAGACATCAGTTCCCGGACCATCGTCTCAACTGCGATGATAGCGGCATTCTCCATCGCCTTTCTTTTTGCCGCCAGGGTATCCTGCTTTTTGATTAATGCCTTGGCTTTGACATTGATGATCCGGACATCCGGCGAATCCTCCCTTAGAGTTGGTCTACCCGTGACATCAGCCAGTGTCAGGAAATTTGCTTCTGTGATGGGTGCCGGTTTGGATCCAAAACTACATGATACCAGTAGTGACGTGATAATGACCGCTATGATTCTGTTTCCTGTTTTCATGAGTCCCTCTTTACATGAGTTGGATTTTTTTATTGACAGCTTTTGTCCTGCAAACTTCGTTAATTCTCTAAATAGTGATACAAAAATTGCCATTCCAACAATGAAAATTGAAAATTGGCAAAGCTTTTTTAGATAATAAGTACGAATTTTAAGATAATATTTCAATTAATAAAAGGATTTTCTGATATCGTCACAAGAAAGTGGGCAGGTAGTGTTTAACCAAGCAATAGCAATCCCCGTTATGAATTGGATTGGTTTTTTTTTAGTCTTGTTCAAGTTGGGTAGGCTTGAGATCTGCTTTTCTGGTATTATCAGAAAAAACGGGACATTTTCGGATATTTGATGTTACCTGCGCAGCCAAAAAAAACTTTAACTATCTATAAAACTAACAAGTTGGCGAGTTTGTGCCTAATTCCGTTGTTTTCGAGTCAATTTTTAGGAAAATCGCATTGCATAAGACGACTGAAAATGATATTTTAAAAAATTAATATCAATTACAGTTACAGGATTTTGAAGAATTATTGTGAACATCATAGAAGCAGTCAAATAGTTGATGCAACTTTCTGAAAATCTTTCTAATCTTCTGACAGAACTAGTACAGCCAATGGCTCAAGTTTCTGGCCTTGAACTGGTAGAGATCGCTTTGAAGCAGGATGAAGGCTATACAATTCTTGACGTGGTGATTGATAAGGAAGGCGGCGTATCGATTGATGATTGTGCCAAGCTAAGTAAAAAGATTTCACTGGCACTGGATGTGGAGGATCTGATTCCTTTCAAATATCATTTGGAGGTGGGATCCCCCGGAATATTCCGTAAATTGAAGTCGGAAAGTGAGCTTGAAAAGCATCTGCACGCCAGGGTAAAAGCCGTTTTTTTTGAGCCGGTTGCGGGACACAAAAAAATTGTTGGAACCTTGACCCGTTTTCAGGATGGGAAAGTTTATATCAGTAAAGAGAGTGAGGAACTGGTGGCCGATTTTCAGCAGATCAAAACAATTCAGCTTTATCCCGACATATAGCTGTCCATGAAATTGCAAATACTGGCAGCGGTTGATGTGCGAGAGTGAAACATAGAAGCTATTGACCAGGACTTAAATTATACCGATAGGAGTATTGCATGAAACCTGGTGGTTTATTAGAAGCGATAATGGAGTTGAGTCACGAACGTGGCCTGGATCAGGACGCGATTGTCGAGGCGATTGAAGATGCCATCGTAGGCGCAGCATATCGGAAGTATAAGAACTATAAGAATATTGAAGCTGAGTTGAACCTGCAGACCGGTGAAATTGATTTGATGCACTATAAGGTGGTTGTCGATCAGGTGAAGGATGCTGACAATGAGATTCTGCTTGATGAGGTGATCAAGCTCGATCCATTGGCAGAGAGTGGAGATGAAGTTGAGTATGAAATTGACAGCAATGAGTTTAAAAATGTGATTGCCCAAACGGCCCGGCAACTGATTTTCCAGAAAATTAGAGAAGCAGAACGGGAATCGGTGATTGAAAAATATGCCGAAAAGAAGGGCGAAATCATACATGGAACCGTATCGAGGATCGAGCGGGGCAGGGTGATCATCACTATCGGTAACGCTGTCGAGGCAGCATTGGAATATCGGGAACAGATCCCATTCGAGAAACTTCAGGCGGGTGAGAACGTCAGGCTTTTACTGATCGATCTGCTTTCTGACGGCAGGGGCCCCCAGCTGATAGTATCGCGTACCCATCCAAATTTTTTGATCAAGTTGTTTGAAGTCGAAGTTCCCGAAGTCTATGATGGAATTATCGAAGTGGTCGCTGCAGCAAGGGAGCCGGGAAAAAGAGCCAAAGTTGCGGTCTATACCAACGACTCCGATATTGATCCGGTAGGTGCCTGTGTTGGAATGCGGGGCTCCAGGGTTCAATCAATCGTTTCTGAATTATGCGGTGAACGGATTGATGTCATCGAGTGGTCGGAGAGTCTGGAGCAATTCATTGCCAATTCTCTGGCGCCGGCTGAAATCATTGAGATTGACCTGGATGAGGAGAATGGTTCGGCGAATATTAAAATCGCACAGGATCAGCTGTCACTGGCGATTGGAAAACAGGGGCAGAATGTGCGTCTGGCTTCGAAGCTGACCGGTATTATGATCAATATAAATCCCTGGGAACCAGAAAGGGAATTGACGTCGGAAGAAAACATCAGTGACAAAACAGACGAAAACCTTGCTGCGGATAATAATTCGGAAACTGATGCAGCAGTGGACGTTGCCGAAAAGGGTAATGAAGCCATTGATCCTGGCAAAACAAAGAACGTTGCTGAGGCAGAGGACGCTGCCGAAAAGGGCAATGAAGCCATTGATCCTGGCAAAGCAGAGGACGTTGCCGAGAAAGGCAATGAATCCATTGATCCTGGCAAAGCTGGTGAGGCTGCCATCATCCCCCCAACGGATGCTGACGCTGTTGAAGCCGCGCCAGGTGAGGCTTCTGAAGATAAACCGGTTGAAGTTGCTGCTGAAACAGTTGTTGAGGATGGGAATGAAACGCCAGTAGTAGTGGATACTGAAGTGGAATCTCAGAAGAAGATAGATGCTGAAAATGTCGAGGTTGCTGAACCACCCGCAGATGTCGCTGATGGTAAGCCTAACCTGGACAAAGAGATTTAAAAAAAGCTGTAACCTGTAAAGCCAGGGCTTGATTTCATTGGTGATTTTGATTGAAATATGTTTGTTGTTTGAACTGAAAAGAAAACTTCCGGAGGTTTGTTCATGTCGTTGAGAGTGTTTGAATTGGCAAAAGAACTGAATATTCCCACAAAAGAGCTCATTAAACGCATTAAGGTTTTGGGGATAGAAATTACGGGGAATTTTTCCGCCCTGGCCGATGAACAGATCACGGATATCCGAAAAAACTTTTTGGAGCCCGCTACTCGGATTAAGGAATCCCTTGTATCTGGCGAAGAAGGTCCCAAAAGAGTCCGTCGCAGAATCATCTCCGCGAAGAAGGCAACAGAGGGAAGAAAGATCAAAGAGTCTCTGAAACTGGATGATGCTCCGTTGGAAAAAGATGTCGAAACTCGAAAGCAGATGTCGGCTGAAGAGACTGAAGAAGAAACTGTTAAGAAACCGAAAAAGATTATTCGGAAAAAAGCGGTTGAGCCGGTGGATGAGGTAGTTGAAGAAACCGAAGAGCAAAAACCAGAACCCACAAAGGAAGTCAAAGAAGAGAAGAAAAGAACGCCCGCCAAGGATATCCGGAGACGGATTATGAGAGCCGCACAAAATACCGCTGAACCCAAAGTGGTCACACTAGCGGAGATAAAGGCGGAGAAGAAGGCGGAGACGAAGAAGGCGAAAGAAGCTGCCGCAGCGGAAGAGCAAAAAGTGACTGCTGCTAAGAAAAGTGATGAGATTGCGGAAACCGTTCAAAAACCATCAAAGGAAACGGAGACAAGCGCAAGCAAAGCTAAAAAAGCAGATCTGCCGGCAGATGAGAAAAAGCCTGGAACGACGAAAAAAGAGAAGAAACAGGTAGTAGAAAAAGGGAAAAAATCGGCAGCGGACGGAGAAAAAGCAGCGAAGCCCAAAAAACCAGGTGTGGTTGCTGATGCTGAAAATCGGACACTGGCAAAAGAATTCGCCCGCAAAGAAAAAGCGAAAATTGATCCAGAAACGATTCCGGATCCGCTGGAAGAGATCGGGGGGGAACTTGAATCACAGAATCTGCCTTCAGTCCGACCGGGTAAATTCATGCCCAAAAAGCGGTTCTCCAAATCTTCCAGGCGAAAAGATAGAAATCGAAAACAGAAAATAACCAAGAAGGAGGTTCATACGTTTAACCCCAGACAAAAAGATCTTGTGGTTGGAGAGTTCATTACAGTTGGCGATCTAGCTGGATTGATCGGGATTAAGGTCCCTCAAATTATCAAAACACTGATGTCTCTGAGTATCATGGCGACAATCACACAGTCGATCGATGGCGAAACAGCGGTTCTTGTTGCTGGCGAGCATAATGTCGACTTGAAGGTAGAATTCGATTCCATTGAGGACGGCATCGATCAGATTGTCGACCAAACGAAAAATCTTCAACTGCGGTCTCCGGTTGTCACCATTATGGGACATGTGGATCACGGTAAAACCTCACTGCTGGACATGATTCGCAGCACTAATGTCATCGGTGGCGAAGCGGGTGGAATTACCCAGCATATTGGCGCCTATCACGTAAAAACGGCGGCAGGTCATATTACGTTTCTGGATACACCGGGACACGCAGCATTTACAGCCATGCGTGCCAGGGGGGCAGATGTAACGGATATTGTTGTTCTGGTTGTTGCTGCGGATGACGGTCCCAGGCCACAGACAGTCGAAGCGATCGACCATGCTAAGGCTGCCGGTGTGCAAATAATTGTGGCCATTAACAAGTGCGACAAGCCAGATGCGAATCCGGACAGAACCATCCAGCAATTGATGGAGCATGAACTGGTTCCGGAAGAGTTTGGAGGCGATGTCCCCATGATCAAAGTTTCCGCAAAATCGGGTGAGGGCATTGATAAGCTACTGGAAATGCTCCATCTGCAGTCTGAAATCATGGAACTGAAGGCGGACCCGGATCGGTTGGCTCAGGGGGTCGTAATCGAATCAAAAATCGATAAAGGACGGGGTAACACCGCCACTATCCTGATTCAGACGGGAACCCTGAAAATTGGAGACAACTATGTAGTGGGGACCGAATACGGTCGGGTGAGAGCTATGTGGAATGATCGTGGAAGGAAGCTGAATGAAGCATTTCCTTCTGTACCGGTTGAGATCGTCGGTTTGAACGGCGTGCCTATGGCTGGGGATCGATTCAATGTGGGGCAAGACGAAAAACAGGTTCGTCAAATCGCAACCCTGCGTTCCGAAAAAGAGAAAGCCAAGAAGCAGGCCCAACAGCATAAGCGCAGCTTGGAAAATCTACTGGAATCCATGGGCAAAGATGAACAGCGGATTCTTAATTTGATCATTAAGACAGATGTGATTGGCTCACTGGAGGCTCTCTCGGATGCCCTGTATCGATTGGGGAACGAACAGGTGGCAATTCGTGTGATCCGTGGAGCGGTAGGTGCCATCACCAGTACTGACGTTCTGTTAGCCTCAACCAGTGATGCGGTAATGATTGGTTTTAATACCCGGCCGGACGCATCTGCTAAAAAACTGTCCGTTGAGGAAAATGTGGATGTGCGCACGTACAGTATTATTTACGAGGTCATCGACGACGTGAAAAAGGCATTGGAGGGTATGCTGGAGCCGATCATTCGTGAAGAGATACAAGGAAAAGCCGAAGTATTGGAAGTATTTAATATCCCGAAAGTTGGCGTAATAGCTGGAACCAAGGTGACAGAAGGGAAGTTTGTCAGGGATTGCCCTGTCAGAGTCATACGGGATAATGTCATCATACACAATGGCAAGCTGTCTTCGCTGAAACGCTTCAAGGACCAGGCCAAGGAGGTTATGTCTGGCTTTGAGTGTGGTATTGGGATTGACGCCTATAAGGATATTAAAGTGGGTGATGAACTGGAATCCTATTCGAGGCTTGAGACAGCAGCGAAGCTCTAACGGTTTTTGGGTTTCTCGAAGTGCCCTACATGGACAGGCCAGAAAAATTTTACGACTGTCTACAACGGATCCGAAAAAAACAATCGTTTGTTAAAGGTCAATGCTGTTCATTCGTGAGTTTTATCCGACTCTTTTTTTAGAGGAATTCTTTAAGGTTAAATGAATGGCAAAGGTCAACAACAATCGGAAAAAGGAGCTGATCAAGATAAAGCTCTCAACTATCCTGCAAAAATCATCCAATAACCCAAAATTTCTGGGTGTCACCATTATCGATGTTAATCTCAGTCCTGATTCAGCATCTGCAATTGTACATTATTCAGTCTTTAACCCAAAGTTGGATACTGCTGATGTCACGCAGGCATTGAATGAAGCTGGCGGCTTTTTTCAAGCCAAATTGGCCAGGACCCTCAAATCAAGAAATACTCCCCGGCTTAGATTTGTATTTGATGGCGGTTTTGATCACGCTGATCGCATTTCCCAGCTGCTGAATCAGATCGAAATTAAGGACGAACCAACAGAGACAGATCTGTAGAACTCAATCCCTACCTCAAGGTTCCTTCGTACTGTGTTCATACCTCTCCAGTTTTCTGTTTAGAAAACGGCAAAACGTCACGTCTTTAAAAAAAGCTAAAGTTTATCCGAAATCTGCCGATAGAGAATAAAAGGAAGGGAAAACTTTTTCTACTTCTGAAATGATTTGTGCTATCCTCATGCTTCAGAAAATTGCTGACAGGAGGTCATAGCAATCTTTTGGGTGTTGGAATCTGGCAATTAGAATTCCGATGGTGTTTCAGTTTTCTGCTGAAAAAAGGGTTTTGGGGCTAAAGTTTTTTCTAGAGATACCGATATAGAAATAGTGCGGGGAGTTAAATTTATTGAAATGGGGATCATGGAATAATAATTGTAATCCTATTCTTGGATAAAAACTTAATTGCGGCAGCATGAGCCGGCAAACAGGGTTGTGGATGGATTTTCCATCGCTGATAACAGGATCCATCAGCGCGCGGGGGGTCTGTTCTTTCAACTCTTTTAGCCAGATTTGTGCAGATTATTGCCCTATCATCGGCAAAAAATGGAATTATTTGCCGAATGGTCCGTCTTTTCAAGGATAGGTAAATGGCAGGTGAAATAACTTCCAATCCAAATGTGATAACAGGTCTTTCCTCCGGTATGGATACCAAAAGTATCGTGGAGCAAATGATCGCGGCTGAGCGAAAAAAAGTTGAGCCTGTTGAGCAACGGAAGGAAGCGAAGAAATTGGAACTGGATGCCTGGAAACAGACCAAAGTATATTTGGAAAATGTAAAGGCAGCGGCGGAAAAGCTTTCAAAGAAAGCATTATGGGAAGGCAAAATCGTCAGTTCCAGCAATCCGGAAGTGGTTGAGGCGATCGCGACATCCGGGGCGAAGCCCGGGAAACACACTCTGGTCGTGGATAAACTGGCACTCAATCATCAGATTGCTTCCCAGGGGTTCGCTGCCAAGGAAGACCAGGTCGGGCAGGGCGAGGTTATGATTTCGATTGGCGAGGATCAGACTCACAAGATTGTGATTGACGAGACAAACGATAATTTACAGGGATTTGTTGACGCCATTAACGCCCTCGAAACGGAAGTCAGTGCGAATATTATAAAGACAGGCAACAAGGAAAAACCCTTTCAGGTTGTGCTGACCAGTAAAAAGACCGGTCGGGATGGTGAGGTCAAGGTTGTTTCCTATTTGAACGGTGAAGGAGAGGCTCCGACCTTTGATCCATATTACCTGCAGCCGGGAAAATGGAAGGGGATCGGCAGAGCAGAGGAGGGAGAACGGATTGCAACCGGAACAGGCGCGTCAACCGCCATACCGGAGTTGATTGGAGAGTATAAGGGAGACGAAGCCCTGGATTTGACTTTTACAGTTGTCAACACAGGTATCGTTGGTGTCAGTGAAAACCTGCGCATGCGTTGGGAGGATAACACCGGTCGGTACGGGTACCTGGATCTGGGCTCATTTAGCTATACACCAGGTGAGCCGCTTGAAGTAGTTGATGGTATCAGCCTGATTCTGAATGAAGGTGAAATCATCGTTAATGATGTTTTTAAGAGCCGGGCAAAAAATCAGGACTCCGAACTGTACTGGTGGAAGAGTGATGAAGAACGGGCGCCAAAAATCAAACCGCCCACATCATGGAAACGACAGAGTACAGAAGGTGGACCCATTATTACCGGAAAATTTGAAAGTGAAGATGACGATGTTTTTACGTTGAAAGTTGTTGGAAGTGGCCAGATAGGTCAGGGGGATGACCTGAAGATTGAATACGAATCAGAAGGTGGTCTCAAGGGTATCGCCCATGTTGGAAAAGGGTATGAACCGGGGACCAAACTTTCCCTGGGAAAGGGTTTGGAATTGGAATTGAAACAAGGTCTTCTGAACGATGGAGACGTTGCAACATTTGGATATCAGGCCGAATCAACAGCCGATTATTGGTGGCTGGACGATTCGGACCGCCGTGAAGGTGGACAGATAGTTGATCCTACGAACTGGATATCGCCAGAAGTTGATGAGGACGAAGAGGGGTTCGGTGTTCCTGCAGATAAGAAACCGGTGGGGGCGAGGGTCAGCAACGCAGACAAAACGATTGTGGGGACGTATACCGATTTTGAACCTAAGGTTTACACCTTTACTTCCCTGAAAAGCGGTAGTATTGGGGTTACCAAGGGTTTGGAACTGCAGTGGGAAGATGATGCGGGCAATTCCGGGATTCTGAAAGTGGGGGCTGGTGATTACCAGGTGGGAAACCCCCTTGAATTCGACTCAGGGTTGTCGTTAGTGCTGGGGGAAGGGAGTGTCTTCGAAACAGACAGTTTTTCTTTCCGCACTTTCACACCGGTGATTCAGCCACCTCAAGATGCTGAAATCCGGCTGGGAGCAACAGATCTTGGCGGTGGGTTGTTAATCACCAATCCGACAAATACCCTTGAGGATGTCATCGATGGGGTCAAGCTCAATCTGCTCTCCACCGATGAGAAACCGGTGACGATTAGTATCCGTGGAGATACGGAAAAGGCCTTGGAGGGGATTGCCGAATTTACCGAGGTGTATAACAGTACACTGCAGTTTTTTAAGGATGTTACCAAGTATGAAAAGGATACGAACGAGGCAGCCCCACTGCAGGGGGATCGAAATCTGCCGAGAATTCAAAGAGAAGCGAACAGTATTTTTATCGATCCGATTATCGGCCTGGAAGACCAAAAAAATATGCTCATCGCCATTGGTTTGAAAATTAACCAGGAGGGTTTGATCAATATAGACGAAGAGAAATTGACGAACGCGATCAACGATAACCTGACAACCGTCGCCGATCTGTTTCGAAGCCATGGGAGATCAGAAAACACAGGGATTGTCTATCTGGGATCCTCAGAGAAAACCCAGATCAGCGGGAAAGACGGTTTTGAAATAGACATTACGGCGGCCGCGACCCGGGGAAGCTACTCTACACGGCAGGCTTTGGGCCCGGTAACGATCGATGACAGCAACAAAGACATTTATGTGACTGTAAATGGCCGGGAGTCTGAAAAGATTACCCTGGAAACAGGCACTGGTAAAATTGAAGATATTGCCAAGGATCTTCAGAGAAAAATGAAAGAGGATAAGAATCTTGGGAAGATGAAGGTTGTGGTCACATCAGAAGATGGTCAGTTGACCATTCGCTCTAATGTGACTGGAACTAAATCTACTGTTTCTATCCGGGCTGAGGATTCTGCCAACGTGCTTAACCATCCGCTGCTGAACGGGAACTCGGTCGATGGGAGTGATGTGCAGGGAACTATCGATGGTGAGGCCATGCAGGGAAGCGGTCAGATCTTGACAGGCGAGGCCGGGAGTGATTATGAAGGGCTGAAACTTTATGTCTCATTGACCGAAAATCAGATTGGACCTGGCGCAGAAGGTAACATGATTTTTACCAAAGGTGTTGGGACGAAAGTGATGGAATACATCACTCAAACTATGGAGCCCGAAAAAGGGGCTTTGGATATCTATACAAAGAATATTGAAGAACAGTTGAAGAATTACGAAGAAGAATTGGAAACGCTGGAAGACAGAATCAGTAAAAAAAGAGAAAAATTATCTCTAAAGTTCGCGAAAATGGAGGGTCAGTTGGGGCAATTAAAATCGGAGCAGAATTACCTGACCGGTCAACTCGCTAAGCTGGGATAGCTTTCCTTCGGTAGTTAGAACTAATCTTTAAACGACTCTTTCAAGTTAGAGGAAAATGAACCCATATACAAAAAGCAATCAGGCATATAAAAAAGCGGCGGTAACGACAAAAGATCAGGGAACTTTAATTCTGATGCTGTACGATGGGACAATCCGTTATCTGAAAATCGCGATTAATAAAATTAACAAAGAGGATTTGGAGGGGGCACATAACGCCATTTCCAGGGCCAAAGCGATTATTTCAGAGCTGATGACCTCATTGAATATGGATCAATCCGGAAGAGTGGGATCGAGTCTCAAGTCCCTATATGTATATATGTTTAATCGCCTGATCGATGCCAACATCCAGAAGAATGCTTCCTACATTGAAGAGGTTTGTGACCTGATGTCCGAGTTACGGGATGGTTGGCGGACAGTGGTCAACCAGAAAAAAGAGGTGGCAAAAAACGGTCAGTTCAATAATAGAAGCGAAATCAAACCCTTGAATCTGCAGGGATAATTCAGAGGGTTTCCTTAGAGGAACCACCAAACGGAAGAGGATCAAACTGGATCACGAATTCAGGAGAGAAAAGGCAAGTGATCCGGCGCCTGAATGAAACGTAAAACTTAATCGTCTGACCTGAATCCACAAAACAGATGACGATGAAAGTGTGGTACGGGTTGGGCGTCGGAATGGTCGGAACATCCTTGTCAATATGGGTTGTACAGTGAAGATGGTTGCTCACACATCTGTTTGCAATGGATGTGGACAGGTGAGTTGCGTCTGTTTTTCAGGGTTGAGTGAAGCGGATCATCCAACCCCATTTTACTTCGGAGGTCATGAGTTTGCGAATAATTCATGATAATAAGATTAATGCCAAAATTGTGCCTAAGGGTTGGCTATGAATTAGTTCACATTCTGTTTGCAAAATGTCCAGTGCTTTTGGGACTTTTGCAAATAGATTATGTGAAGTTATTTTTTAACGATCCCTAAGGCACCATTTTGCGGAGTCTGATATGAAAACAAAAATGGTAGCCAGAAATGGTCGATTGGATCTGGTCAGTGAGAGAGTGATCCAGTTATGCTTTGATGAAAATTCCATCGATAATTTTACACCGGGGTTGAAAATGGTCTTTGCCATGGAGGATCCACCACTATTTGTGACCCTTGAGGAAATTGAAAAAGAGGGATCGGCCAATGTTCTATCCTGATAGATCCTTGAATCGCATCTCATACTTGAAATAACAATTTGAACGATATGGACTGATGACAGTTGCAGGCTTGCCGGGAATCGTTTCTTCCGCTCATTCTTCTTTAAAAAATGGAGTTAGGGGGATTATTATATAAAAACGTTTCCGGAAAAGTAACTATTCACCACTTTTCCGGAGTCGAGGGGATTATAATTCAAAATGCTCGAAAACAGGACGTTTTCGCGCAGCTCCAGGGATGGATTCATGCGTGTTTTGAATCATGATCCCCTCGACGGAGCCATGCTGAACAGTTACCCCGGAATTTTTAGGAGGTGAATAAAGTAGCAAAGCAGAAGCTCAGTTCAATGGCATCTGCCTTACAGGCCCATCTGATTGATATTTTCAGGGGGCTCGTAGGGGAGCTGCCAGGGGAGTGAATTATCTATTCCTTTGACAAGCTCCTGCGTCACGATTTTAAGTTCATTTTTCCAATATGTTTGACCTTTGGGGAATGGAAAGTGATGCAGTCGTTGCAGTAAAATTACAAACGGTTTTTCTTTGCAGTGGTTGAGACTGTCCCTGCAGTGCATGAGGTTTTGGGCACTTTGGGGAGATTGAGATACTGCACGGGAAAGCGGTTTGTTTTTGATTGGGTGTAAAACTGATAACACAAAAACGCTGTTTTCAGTGTTTGATGTGCTCCGGGAATGTATAAAGGGGGTAGTCGTGCAAAAGCGGTTGCCGCGAACCCCGAGACCCGTATAGTTGTGGTTCACGGGAACCGCTTATTGGAAAGCGAAGTCATTTTTCGTTTACTCACACCGTTTTCCAAATAAGCTGTCCTGTCGTTTGTTTGAACGACACATTGGGACTGTTGACATCGGATGTTGATGGGACTGAGCGGTTTTTTTCAGACCGTATACATTCTATATGGAGGTTATGTTATGAGTTTGCGAATAAATCATAATACCGCCAGTTTGAATGCCCATAGAAACTTAGAGAAGGCAAATGAGAGGGTTTCCAAATCTCTCGAAAAACTATCTTCCGGTTTGAGGATTAACTCTGCGGGAGATGGAGCTGCCGCTTTAATGGCTTCGGAACAGCTACGTTCTCAAGTTGCCAGTATCGACCAGGCAATTCGTAACTCGGAGTCAACCGTTTCTATGGTGCAGACAGCTGAAGGTGCTTTAGCGGAAGCTAACAATACACTTGTCGCAATGAGGCAGTTGGCGGTGCAGTCTGCCAACGAAGGTTCAAATGATGCTGTGATGCTTGCTGCAAACCAGACATCAATTAAGAACATGATCGGCTCCATTGATCGGATTGCTGATTATACACAGTTTGGCCAGAAGAAGTTGTTGGACGGCTCAAACGGTGTGTCCGGATTGGCAATCGGAGACGGCTTGCAGTTTGTTAGCGCAATGACAGAAACCCAGTCAAGTGGGGAAGAAGGCTATGATGTAGTGGTTACCGAAATGGCGACCAAGGCAGCATTGCTGGGGTCGACCTCGTTAACACAGGAAATTATTGCTTCCGGTGAGAAGTTGTACGTGACTGAGGGTGGTAAGACAGCCCAATATGTGACGAAACAAAGTGACACCGTCGATGCGGCTATCTTGAATTTTGCGGTTGCCGCAAAGAAGGCCGGGCTGAACGTAAATATTTCAAAATCCGATACCGGTACCGTGCAGATCGAGCACATGCAGTATGGTAGCGAACACACTTTCTCTGCAGCCAGCAGTACGGCAGGTGTGTTGTCGGAAAAAGGAGGTATTTTTCAGTCAGCGGTCAGAGGTAAAGACCTTCGTGGTACCCTCAATGGTGAAGCAACCATTGGCAAAGGTGAAACCTTGACCGGTATCAGTGGTAACAAAAAAACCGACGGATTGTCCGTCCGATATCAAGCCCAGGATCCAAATCTTGTGATACCGGAAGGCGGACTGAATGTTGGCCAGGTGAACGTGACTCAAAATGCGTTGACCTTCCAGATTGGTCCGGGACAAGGCCAGAGCGTCAGAATTGCTCTTCAGAACGTTTCATCTGGCACATTAGCTAGAGGGATCGAGAATGAGAGTGATTTTGAGTCTCTCTATCAATTGGACGTCACAACGTCCCAGGGGGCTCAAGATTCGATGACCTTGATTGACAAAGCGATCAATGATATTATTAAAGTCCGGGCTGAGCTTGGTGCATTCCAGAATAACACTCTGGAGATCAATGTTGCCAACATGCAGATAGCCAAGGAAAATATGATCGCGGCCGAGTCCAATATTCGTGATACCGATATGGCGGCTGAAATGGCCGAGTTCACCAAGAACGATCTGATCATGCAGTCAAGTGCGGCGATGTTGGCGCAGGCAAATCAGATCCCGCAAAAGGTACTGCGGTTGCTTGAGTAGGTAAGTGATTTCCTGATTGATAGTGGGTGGGGGAGAACCTGACTCCTGCCCCTGTCATAAGCTGAACCCACCTTGGTACATTCATCCCTTCAGTCTATCCAGCTCTCAAATCGAAAATCAGGCAGGGCGATTTCCGGCCTCTTATCCTCAGTACCGGAATCTTCTCCGATGAGAACTGTTGCGACGCCAGCCAGATTTCCAGCCAGAATATCTTCAGCACTATTACCATAAAAGATAGACCGACCCGCATCGATACCCGCGGATTTACAGGCCAATTCCACCATATGTGGCGAGGGTTTTTTCTGAGCGGGCAGGTACGCTTCTGAGATAAAACAGTGTTTTGGTGGGAAAAAAGTATCAAATTCTGTGAGGTGCAGTTTCTTTACCTGCGACGCGGTTATCCCATTGCTGACAAGGGCCAGTTTCTTACTGCGATTTGTGAGGTTGTGCAGGTAACCCATTGCCCCGGCGAGAGGTTTGAGATTGGATAGAAACGCAGCCTGGTAGCCTGTTGTCAGCAAGGTGGCGAGAGGCCTCCCCATGACCTGCAAATCTGGCCGGCTGGCAACAAAAGCCGAAAAATAGGATTCCGTATGGCCTGAACCAAAGATCTGACACAGCCATCTCAGTTCCTGCAGGCTGGATAAAAGTGAGTTTCCGATCAAGCTCGGAAATACCTCACGAACAGCTTTTTCCTGGGCGGAAAAGTATGCTTCTCGGGTATTGATCAGGGTATCATCCAGATCGAAGATATGAAGATCAAAATCGGGTAGTTCTCTCATCCAACTGTCACTGATTTGGCCAGGTTTCGCGGCTTGTCGATATTGAGACCCAGATTCAAAGCACTGTAGTAAGAGAATAGCTGAGCGATAACCATCTCCACTAACGGTGTCATTTCGGGTTCGGTCTCTGGAATGACAAAATAGTGGTCGAGTAGTCGCTGAACTTCTGTGTCATCCTGGGTGCAGAATGCAATGACTTTTCCGTTACGGGCTTTGACCTCTTCAATGGCCATCAGTGTTGCGTGAAAAAGCTCGCTATCCCCCCGGCTGGGTAAAAAGAACAGGCTATACATATTTTCATCTACCATGGCCAGAGTACCATGTTTTAAAAAACCGGCCGGTAATCCCTCTGCATGCACATAGGTCACCTCTTTCATTTTCAAGGCGGACTCGAGTGCGATCGGGTAAAAGATGCCCCTGCCCATGAACAGCCAGTTTCTCACATGGCTGGTGTTTTTAGCGAGATCCCGGATAAAGCCCGACTCCTCATTAATCATCTTTTCGACAAGTCCTGAGAAATCAAACAGTCGTTTACGGTGTGATTCGGCCTGTTCTTCGGTGAGATGATTTCGCAACACGCCGACTCTCAAAGCAATCTGCCAGAGTATAACAATCTGCGATAGTGCCGCCTTGGTTGAAACAACACAGATCTCGGGTCCGGACCCCTGAAAGATGCAGTCATCAACTTCCTGGCTGATAGAAGATCCGACGACATTGACCACCGCGGAGGTGGCGGCTCCGGCTTGGGTGGCGGCTCGGATAGCCATTCGGGTATCGTAGGTTTCACCGCTCTGGGAGAAAAACAGTACGTGCTGGTCGGCATTAACCGGTATCAATGTTGGGAATTCATCAGCAGAGATGCTGGGGACATAGAGGTCTGCGTATTTGGAAAATAGATAGGTGCCAATCATGGCGACATAGTAAGTTGTCCCGACGCCGACGCAGAAAGATTGTGGTTTATCGATAAATTTTTTGGCGATGGTCTCTATTTCCTGAGCTGAAATATGCAGAGTCTGGCGGACGGTTTGAGGTTGATCAAAGATCTCTTTCAGCATGTAGTGAGAAAATCCCCCTCTCTGAGCGGTTTCTCTGTCCCATTGAACATGGATAATCTGCTTGGAGATGGTTAGATTGTCAGAGAGACTTTTGACCTGGAAGGCATCATTTGTCATCGTCACATATTCATAATCATTGATGAGAACCGTATCGCGCGTTTCGGAGATAAAAGCATTCATATCCGAACTGACGAAATTGACCCCATCATTGATCCCCAGTACCAGAGGTGAATCCTTTTTTACGGCAAAAATTGTATCAGGTTGAAAAACGCTGAGCATGGCGATGGCGTATGACCCTTCCAATTTGTTGAGGGCATTGCAAAAGGCCGTTTCGACGTCCTGGCAGATGCTGTATTCTTCCTGAAGCAGATTGGCAAAGACTTCCGTGTCTGTTTGAGACCGAAACTGATGCCCTTTTGCTTGCAGACTGGCTTTGATGACCTGATAGTTGGAAAAAATTCCGTTGTGCACAATGACGAAGTTATTATCACTGGAAAAGTGAGGATGAGAGTTTTCCGGAGTCACACCACCATGGGTTGCCCAACGCGTGTGTGCAATTCCAAGATGTCCTGTCATCTCCTCGAAGCGTTCGATAGAGTTGACTTCGTTTACGTTGCCGATGTTCTTGCGCAGTTTGATCTCCTGATCATCAAAAAGCGCCATGCCACAGGAGTCGTAACCTCGGTATTCAAGATTTTGAAGACTTTTTAGCAGTAATTTGGCCACAGGTTTGTGGCTGGCGATCGCACTGATTCCGCACATATTGCTTTCTAAGATTAAAATTAGGTGTTCTTTGGCTGCTTTGGGTTTTACCTGCTTATTTCAGGTTCACAATTCCCTTACATGCCTTTGTTCTTAATAAATATTTTAAACCGGTCCCTTTCTGGAACAGGGACTTTAACTGACTTTAGAATCCGAAATTGTGATCCGGTCAGATATCCTGGTTCCGGTGGCAATATAAGTGCCGGGAGCGATGGTATGGCCAGTTCCGATTATGGAATCATCTCCCACAAAGGCGCCCAGTTTTGGTAGCTGGGTATTGATGGCTTCTTCGCCAGGAGGTTGATATTCAATCTCTCTTCCCAAAGAGTCATGATTGACGGTCATGCTGCCGGACCCCAGCTGTACATTTTCTCCCAAAACGCTATCACCGATAAAAGAAAGCCGTCCGACAGTGGAATTGCCAAAAAGAACGGCATTTTTGATTTCCGTTCCATATCCAATTTTGCAGTTCGACCCGATAGACGAGTTTTTCCGTATCAGGGAGTTGTTACCGATAAAGACGTTGGAGCCGATATAACAGGGTCCCACAATGGAGGTTCCGGCACTGACGTGAACGTTTTCGCCAAAGTGGACGATGCCTTTAATACTGACATTTGGATCAATGGAGACGCTGTCCGGAATGATGCTGGTGTCCCATGGTTTCATCATCATTTGATTGGCAGCCAGAATATGCCAGGGTCTGCTGATATCGATCCATGAATCTTCCCAGAGAGACGCGATCATCTGGTTTTCAGAAATCAAGTGTTGATAGTAGGTAACCATATCAAGGTTGTTCTTGGACAGATAATCAAAGCATTCCCTGCTAAGAATGAAACTACCACCCAGGATATAATTCGACATCCGCGCGCCTTCCGGTTTTTCCAGAAATTTGGATATCTGCATATCATGCTTGAGATAGATATTGCCATAATCTCCGTCTGAAAGAGGGTGCGCGATAGTCGCCAGTGCATTTGGACGTCCTCTTTCAAAACGATCGAGCAGGTGTTTAAAATGGTTATCCGCCATTAACACATCGCCATAGGCCAGCAGAAAATGGGAATCCTTGCCCACGGCGTTTTCGCACAGCGAAACTGCCTGGCCGATGCCTCCTTCCTCCGCTTGTTCGATATACTCAATCTTCAGGCCGATCTTTTTACCATATTTGAAATAGTCCTGAATAATCTGTTTCTGATGATTAACTACAATCCAGACTTCACGAATGCCGGCTGCTTCAAGGTGTCTCAGAATTGTTTCCAGGATAGATTGACCTGAAATAGAGATCATGGATTTGGGGCGTGTATCAGAAAACGGAGTGAGCTTTTTGCTTTTGGCAGCAGCCAGAATGATTGCTTTCATATTTTTCTCAGAAGATCATAACGCCGCCTGACGGCAAGTGACATTGTTATATTAATAACTATCAACTGTGAAATGAGCCGTTTGGAATTCGAAAACAGTCATTTCAGCTGAATTTCAGGTTAGCGATTATTAATGCGAGTCAAAGTAAATTTATTGAGTTTAACCTGATACAGTTCATCCTTGAAATTTTCCCTGTCGACAATCTCTTCTCCATTTAAATGGATAAGCGCGGTATTACCGGTTGTCATTATCAAAGCGTACCCTTCTTTAGCGGGCCACTCATATTTTTCTCCCTTTTTTAAACGTAAATCAAAAGATTCCTGCTCATCAATGGTCAGATGAATCCAGTCGTTGTTCATAGCTACCAGTGTCAGGGTCAATGGACTGATCTCCGGTTTTACGGGGGGGGCGGGGATTTCCGCTGTTGTTTTTTGAATCTCTGCTTCCAGGGCCTCCTGGGCTACCTCTTGAGCTGGAGCTTTAGCGTCAATCGCTTGAATTGTTTCAACATCACTACTGGTGCTGCTATACTGGCTCAGCGGTTTGCTCTGCCAGTATACTAAAAAAGCGATCAGAGAGATGATAACGAGGGCTCCAACCAGAATTAAAGGGCTGGTACTGCGTTTTTCCGGTTGGGACAGCGGATTGAACGATCTGGGCTGATCTGAATCGGAGTTGGGCTGGGTTCGATCAGAATAGGTCTGATTGAGCGCTTCGATCATCCAGTCACTTTCAAGTCCCAGCAATTTGGCATAGTTTCGAATAAACCCCCTTACAAAAACCAGTCCGGGAAGTGCATCCAGATTACCCTCTTCGATATTCCTCAGGCAGGTCAACGTAATCCGCGTGATTTCGGAAACATGTTCCAAAGTATAGGAGTGCTCTTCACGTTTCTTCCTGAGAATTGCACCGATACTTAATAAGTCACTTTGTTGTGGGGGATCTGTTATATTCTCAGACATTGTAATTAAGGGTAAGTGATTGACGTTAAAATGGTGAACCTTTTAAGCAAAAATAGGTAATTACATCCGATTAAGCAAGCGTTTTATTTGTTCTTTTTGATCAGTACTCACATTTACAGGAGTGTTCATCTGATACGATCCAAACAGAATAGCAAAACCCTGACCGAACTTGGAAAACGGCTGGAAAAAATCGTGTCTCAACCATCTTGACACCATGGGAATCGGAATATTTTTCTAATTATTTGAAATTTTGAACTCTATTCGGGCTAAAAGCTGACGATCCTGCACAGATAATTCTTGCCCGATATTTACTCTGAAGGACGAGAACTCTCTTCGAAATGAATAATTGTTTCTTAAATCGGCGAAATATTCTCCAGGATGGTCCTGACAAGGAAATAAACGCAGTCGTTTATCATCTTCCCAGATGTTGTAGGCCTGCATAACTGCCTGTTCGGGAAATTGTCCCCCGTTTTGGAGCGTCAATTCAGGAAAACCATAAGGTGCTAAAGCGTCTTCTGATTTCCAGGTCGCTGCTACTTTAAAGAAGTTGCAGGCAGCACGATAGATCATCTCGGTAGCCCGAATTTTTCCTTCCAGAGAGTAACCAGCGATATGGGGTGATGCAATATCCACCCCTTTCAGCAGTTCCGGATCAATATGCGGTTCATTCTCCCAGACATCAAGTATAATGGCGCCCAGTCGTTCCCGGTTGGCTTTCAGTGCCTGACCGTCAAGAGTTTCACCACGGCTGGTATTGATGATGATGGTTCCGGGTTTGAGTTGGCCGAGGATCTGTTCGTCAATAAGATGAAACGTCGGGTGTTTCCCAGTATGTGTCAGAGGGACATGTATGGAGATGATATCTGCTGTTTGAATCAGTTCATTGAGTTGGCTGAAGGACGCGTCCGCAGAAATTTCAGCCAAAGGGGGATCATTTAGCAGACACCTCATCCCAATCGCCTCTACTTTCTTTTTCAGAGCACTTCCAGTGTTTCCGGCGCCAATGATTCCCAGGGTGCGTTTTCGCAATGACACCCCCGTTTTTTGCTCTAATGTGAACAAGGCTGTCAGGATATACTCAGCGACTGCTACGGCGTTGCATCCGGGGGCTGATGAGAGATGAATGCGATTGTCAGCCAGATAGGGCAGGTCAATATGATCGGTCCCGATGGTTGCAGTGCCAACAAATTTTACCCCACTCCCGTTCAGCAAAGTGGGTGTGATCTTTGTTGTCGTTCGTACGAGCAGCCCTGTGGCAGATTGAAGCGCAGACGGTGTGATCTCTTTGGCAGGCAGAAGATGGACCTCGCCCAGGGAAGAGAAGGCCTCTTTAACATATGGAATGGCTTTATCTGCGATAAATTTCATTTAGGGTGCTGTGGCAGATAATTTGAAAGGCGCAGGCCATTTTTAGTCAAGTGGAATAGTCGGCGTTGATGTGCACATATTCATCGCTAAAATCACAACCCCATCCAGTCAGGCTGAAATCGCCTTGATGAAGATCGACCTCAATTTCGACCTCATGTTTTGCCAGATGTCTCGACAAAGCTGTCTCATCAAAGGGTTGTGGCTCTCCCCGGAAAAAGACCGTTGTTCCCTGGATGGTGATCGTCGTGGGGGGATGACACTTCAACGGTGTCTGGTTCAAGCCGTTGCCGATTGCCATTAAAATTCGTCCCCAGTTGGGATCCTTTCCGTAGATCGCTGTTTTTACGAGGCTTGAAGTCAAAATTGCATTCATCACCGGTTGTGCGATTTCATGGGAAGGGGTCCCTTTGACTGTCAATTCAATCAGATGGTTGGCCCCTTCGCCGTCCGCGGCGATCTGTTTTGAGAGCGAGATGGCAACCTGCGTGAGTGCATCTTGCACTACAGGATGAACAGAGTCATCATGTTTAGTCGGATGAGACGAGATCAAAAAAAATGAATCATTGGTGGATGTATCACCATCCACACTGACACAATTAAAGCTCCGCTCTGTCACCTGCTGCGTCAATGCCTGAATATTAAGCGCTGAAAGCGGGGCGTCCGTCATGATGTATGCCAGCATAGTGCCCATGTCGGGGTGAATCATTCCAGAGCCCTTGGCAAAGCCTATGGCAGAATAGGTGTTGCCATCAATCTCAAACTTCGCGGAAGCCAGTTTGGGTTTGGTGTCAGTTGTCATAATAGCTTCAGCCGTGTCTACAGGGGATGTCTGTAGTTGGCTGGTGAGACCGTCCAAAGAAGATTCGATTTTTTCAATGGGAAAAGGTTTGCCAATGATACCCGTAGAGGATGTCAAGACCTGGTCTGTTTCAAGATTCAGTTTTTGAGCAACCTGCTGCGCCATCTGCAGATTGGCGGCAATTCCCCTTTCGCCGGTGGCCGCGTTTGCATTACCTGAATTAATGATGAGCGCTCTGAACCGGTTACTGGGCGTCAGCTTCTGACAGTATTGAACATGGGCCGAAGGAAAACGATTTCGGGTATAAACCGCGCCCACCACACCGTTTTGCTCTGTATAGATCAATCCCAGATCTTTTTTATTTTCCTGTTTCAGGCCGGCAATCGTTCCAGCGTAAAGAAAGCCTCGGGGAAGAGGCATTTCTGTGTGGTCAACAGTCATGAATATTTAGAATGGTTCTTTGTTGAATGTCTGAGAAGGATGAGGGCAAGAACTAATAATCAATCGCAATTAGTGCGCCTTGTCCGAAAGGCTGAAAGTGTATCTGACCGATTCAAAAGAAATTTCATCTCCGTCGCGGAGCATTTTTGTGTCGATCCTGCGGCCGTTAACGAAGGTGCCGGTCTGGCTGCTCAAATCGATGAGCTTATATTTGCCTGAAACACGCTCGATCCTTGAGTGCATCGGAGCAACCGATTTAGATTTTGGAACCAGATCGTTCATTTCCGAATGGCCGATGAAGGTCAGATTTTTGGTGATATAGTATGTTTTCTCACGGGGTTCCACCGGAATCAGTTTGGGCGTGTTTTTGAGGATTTTTCCATTGACTCTCCGTGTTCGAGGAATGACATGCCCGGAGGTATGTTCTTTGGATTCGTATTTCTCTGGTCTTTTATTGGGTGTCTTGAACATAATCGTTAGTTCACCCATATCGAGTATATCGCCGTCGTTCAGGAAACTGCGCCGGCTTCTGCGTCGATTGATGAGAATGGATATCTTGTAGTTCTTATCCTCCAGGTACACTCCATTGGACTTCATAGAGAGCGTGATTTTATTTAGATTACTATAAACGTTCGTCTGTTCGTCTGCCAGAGCTTCGACGACAGGCACCATATTCTGAACTTTTTCATCGATAGGGAAGAATTTTTGTGGACGGTGCGGTGTGATAGACAGAAAACCCAGCTCTTTCTTCGGTTTGGCATTGAAGCTAAACTTGGCTGCTATGAACAGAATCACAGCCAGAAATCCAGTCAGAATGGCATAAATAATCATGAAATGCTCACCCTGAATCAGCATTGCTTCTTCAGCATGCAGTCCGGAAATGGGGAGAAGGATCGTCAGGATGGTTGTGGTTAACACTCTAATAATTGCTCTCATTGCATATCTGCGGATGTTTCCAGTTGTTTTTTCTCTCGCTACGGTTTACTGCAGGACGGTTTCTGTAATGTTGGTCCCGGCAGCTATCGATGCAAATGGTGTTTTAAATGGTTGATTGTACCTCGATGTTACTGTCTGAAGGTCGCTTTGCTAAAAATGATGTGGTCAGTATGCCTGTTCGGTGGATCAGTTGGTTGTACAGTATTGAAACAGGGCTTTACCCACTTTTAAGATATCACCGTTTTTAAGCGGCTGTTCCTTAATGTTTCTAAAATTCACGTATGTCTGCCAAAAGGGATCGTTGTCTACAAGCGAATAACCGGAGTAATATCTAACCAGTTTTGCGTGCGAGGGGCGAATGTCCGGGTAGCTTTTCAGACTGATATCATCGTTGGACTGCGTTCCCAGGTAGTGAATTTCCTGTAAAAGTTCGAGATCAAAACCTTCGAGACGGCCATTCAATCCTCTAATCCATGACTTTCTGCCGATGATTGACACATAATCGAGTGACAATGTCAGAAGAATACCGAAGATGATAAAACCGATACCCCTGGAAACAAAAAAAACAGGTGAAAAAGCATTGATAGCAGTAATACAAATGCCGCTTACCAGGCCAGCGACTGCGCTACCCATAAGGCTACGTGACAAAATAGTACTGCTGCTGTCTCTCAGCCCAGTTGCAAATCCGATAAATAACGCCAGAACCAGCCACCGTGCGCCATGCAGTATATGGCTTAAAATTGGCTGTTGGGTTAAATCTGCAATTTGCAGGTTGATTTGATCAATCAGGGCAAATCCGATTAAGCCACCCAATAATCCAAAAATGGCACCATAAAGTGCTCCTCGTTTGACTTTGTACAGATTGTCAGCAAAAAAACCACTTTTAATCAGTGTGATGGTGCCAAATCCGATCCCGATCAAGGTACCTGAGATGGCCATCTCAATACGGCTCGAGGTGAATTCGGCAGAATAAAGATAGATCCAAAGCTCGTTTAGAAACCAGATAGTCAGGCCAGTAGCAGCGCCAAAAAGTATATGTGATGGATTTTTATTTTTCATTTTTAAGAGTTAAGCCGCTTTTTTCTCATGAAAGATGGAATGTCGAAATCCTGAGGATTCATATCGCCCGAATTTTTATCGCTCTCTTCAGGTCGGGACATTTGATCGGGATAGTGCAACTTGTTCTCGATCGGCTGCATATCGATCAGTTCCGGGCCTAGTTCCAGCACGGGTGTATTGGCATCAGGCTTTTCGACGTCAGTTTGTTCATCATCTGGCGAGGTGCTCGTCTTATTTCTCATACTGTCCACAACCCTCAGCGGCCTTCTTCCAGACTGCTTCTCCAACTTCTCTTCCATGGCTCTTTCAAAACCGGTAGCAATGACGGTGATGATAACTTCATTGTCCTTTGTGGTATCGGTAACCAGACCGAAAATCACATCAGCATCCTGATCTGCGGTACTTTGTATGAAATCGGCTGCCGCCTGTGCGTCAAGTAGTGAGAACTGTTCGTCGGCAACAATATTAATAATGACACCTGTTGCGCCACTAATGGGTGTATCGCTGAGCAACGGGCTGGATATAGCTTTTTTGGCAGCCTCCAGACCCCGGTTTTCGCCATTTGCGACCCCGGTGCCCATGATAGCACGCCCTTTATTCGACATGACTGTTTTCAGATCGGCAAAATCCAGATTGATGATTCCTTCCAGGTTGATGAGGTTGGTAATGCCGCTAATCGCTTGTTTCAGTACGTCGTCTGCAATGGAAAACGCCTCGTTCATGGTAGTTTTGGAAGAGGCAATTTCCAAGAGTTTGTCGTTGGGGATCACCATCAGTGTGTCGACATGTTTTTTAAACTCTTCTATCCCTTCTTCTGCGATTTTGGCACGTTTGGTTCCTTCAAAGCGGAAAGGCGTTGTGATGACCCCGACAGTCAGCAGTTTCATCTCTTTGGCAATTTCAGCGACGATAGGTGCGGCACCAGTTCCTGTTCCGCCCCCCATGCCTGCAGCAATGAAGACCATATCCGAATTTTCCAGGGCTGCTCTGATGGATTCAGCATCCTCTTCGGCTGCCATCCGGCCGATTTCCGGTTTCATCCCGGCGCCAAGCCCTTTTGTGATTTTATTTCCAAGCGGTAGTATGATATCGGCCTTCGATGAGTTAAGCACCATCACATCTGTGTTGGCCGCCAGGTACTGAACACCCCTCACGTCATCGTTTACCATGCGGTTAACAACATTACCACCGCCACCCCCCACGCCAATGACTTTTATTGTCGGTAATCCAGTATGGATGGGTTGTGATTTGAAATTGTCTACGTCAATTACCATATTGCTGCCCTTGGATATAAAATATCATTGTCAACCGTCTGCCGATAAGGCGTTGAAACCGGTTTCCCGCTAAAACAGATTGAAAAAGTTTTTCACCAGCCTTTTGAAACTCAGTGATACATTCGCCAGAAGGTTTTCTGAGTTTGAGTTGGTCAGAATGGAGGCCTCTTCCATTTCGGGTTCAGCGCCGTACATAATCAGTCCTACAACTGTCGAATACAAGGGAGACTCCACCATTTCACCCAAGCCCTGGATGTTAGTGGGGGCCCCAACTCGAACTGGCATCTGACACTCCTCTTCGGCAAGTTCAGTAATATTTGCCATCAACGAGGATCCGCCTGTAACGACGATCCCGGCTGCACAGTTTGGGCCGTGCCCGGATCTGACGATTTCGTTTTTTATTAAGTGAAAGATCTCACGAAAACGCGCTTCTATCACTTCTGCCAGAAGCCGTTTCTCGATAATACGGTCATCTCTGCCCGCAATTCCCTTGAGATTGATGATCTCACCATCCTTAACCTTCGACAAAAGTGCGGCACCATGTTCGTGCTTAATGCGTAGTGCTTCCAGTTTTGTTGTCCTCAATCCGATGGCAATGTCGTTGGTGATCTGATTTCCGCCAAGCGGTAGAACACTTGTGTGAACAATGGACCCGTTTTTGTAAATGACCATATCGGAAGTACCGCCGCCAATATCTAACAATACGACACCCAACTCTCTTTCCTGTTCATCTAAAACCGACATAGCGGAAGCAAAAGGCTCCAGGACAATGTTGAGCACGTTCAGCCCCGCATCGTTACAGCATTGAACAAGATTGGCAGCAGAGGTTACAGAGCCCAGGATAAGATGGACCTTAGCCTCCAGACGTTTTCCCTGCATTCCGATGGGATCCACAACTCCATCCTGACCGTCAACGATATATTCCTGGATCAGCGTATGAATGATCTCCTTGTCCGGTGAATTTGTTGCACGAGCGGCTTCAACGACTCTCTGAATATCCGATTTAATGATTGTGTTACCTGTTACCGCGACAACTCCGTCTTTATTCAAGCCGAGGATATGGTGCCCTGCAATTCCCGTGAAGACATCTTCGACCTTGATGCCACTTGTCAGTTCACATTCTTCAACCGCTTTTCTGATAGATTTCACTGCTGACCGGATGTTAGTGACAACACCCCGATTCAACCCTTCTGACGGTGCTTTACCAAAACCGATGATTTGGAAATCTCCGTCCGCAGACACATTCGCTGCAGCTACGCAAATTTTTGTTGTTCCAACGTCCAGGCCGACTACAATTCGACCCCCTTCGTAAGATTCTGCTTGCATTTTTTTTGCTTTATCAATTACCGAACGTTCAATCCATTGACATTTTAAAGTCCGGGCGGAAAACGAATAGTCCGACGCTTCAAAAAAGATGAAAAAAACAGCGATGCCAGATAGTCGGGCTCAAGCCTGAAAAAAGTTTGATTAATCGTTTTGTGAAACCTGAATGAGAATTCTTTCGTTCCACCTCCTAACATCTTGTTATCAGGATGTATCAACTAACACAACTTTCTTTTCAAACGATACCGGAATTAACAGTAATATCATGTTCATACTAAAACGGGTCGGCTGAATGCACCAACAGGAAATTTGGAACCTCAATTTGGCAGTTGCTCATTCATTTGTCGAAATGGCTAAAGTCGGTATCTGCTCCTTGGCTGTGAACTTGGCTGCAACATCTGTAGCAATTTCAATGGTCTCAAAATGGCCGATCCTGACAGCGTACCAGATCTCGGCGCTGTGAAGGCTTCTCATTTTTTTGATATAAGGTGCGTATCCCTGTTTCTGTAAAATCGCTTTATATGTGGCAGCATTTTCTTTTGTCCGCAGCCCTCCAACCTGGAAAGTGAATCGTTCCGGCTTCAAACTGGCAATTGTAGTTAGGTTCGATGTCTCGCGTACGACCTCTTTGCCTGCTTGTCGAACGCTTTTAGTCTGCATTTTGATAATGGCGTTGTTCTTGACCACCGCGGTTTCCATATTTTCCGTATCGGTCAGCTTTTGAGCTGCTGACAGGGCAGTCTTTTTTCCGGCGTAAGACCCGACGTGTACGAGGTGCCAGCGTTTTCCCGGTGTTTCAACGACAACAAGAGACGGTTTATACCCTTTGGCTTTGAGTTTGGACACCATGCGGGTGGCGTTGTCTTTCTTTAAAAAAGCCCCGATCTGAACAGAAAATTCCGCCCTCTGCTGTTCTTGTTGCTCAGAGACCTCTCGGCTTTTTTTCACGGACTCTTGATCAGAAACTGGTTGCAGAGGACTCGTTTTTTTCGGAACCGGTTCCGGTTCGACCTTGATTTCAGAATTGTTATTCCAATCGGTTTGAACAACTCCTGCATCCTCAGAGTTGTTTTGATCATCATCTTGAAACAGAGGAATCTTGTTGCACGCTGAGAACAGGGTGGAAATTGTTAAGCAAAATACTATCAATACTGTCTTTTTGAAGGGGCTAAAGGACGTTATCTTCATTTTGCTGTTTTTGAAGGAGTTTATTCAATATTCAGGCGAATTGAAAAAAGTGTCAAAAAGAGTCCCATTTTTTGGATTACCTGTTCTGGCGAGATCATGATAGTTCTGAACGGCTGACACAGCATTTATTTCTTTTTTTGAAGGCAACTGTTTTTTTCGGAAAATTCCTGATTTCTGGCCTTCATTTCGTTCGCGAATAGAACATGTTCAGGTATTAGATTGCTGTCTTGGGAGATCCGCTTCAGGTTTTTCAACATCTCCTGGTAGGTGCTATTCTGTGGTTTAAATCCTGTCAAGGTCTCTTTCAGCCTGTCTGGCTCAGAATTTTCAGCTCTGTTCAACTTATTGATGACGGGCTGAGACATTCCTGGCATCCTAAAAACCTCCTGCCTGGCAAGTGTGCCATGCAGCGCCGGGAATTTATCCCTGATCAGCGACGGTTGATTATGAAAATTTCGCGGTCGGTTTCTGATTTCCCGAAACAAAGGCTCTCCCTGCTGTACTGCGAACTCGTTCTGGATTTGACTAACCCTTGCCTTAGCAGCTTCGGTTATCTCCGGCAAGAGGGTTTCTGACTCTGAAATGTATGATTTTAAAGGGTCTAAGCGTCCCTACTCAGAGAGATGCGTAGCGTTTTTGTTTACACTTGACGAAAACGACAGTTTCATGGGCGGCCGAGTTGTGCATAACCCTTTTTTTCCTGATCAGATAAACTTTCAAATTGGGTAACCTTATAAATATCTCTTTATTACAGTAAAATACAATAGAATTCCTTGAATTTTAACCGAATATTGAACCCCGTGCCCATCCATCCAGTTTTTTTGACTGTTTTCCACAAGAACCTTACAGAATAAAGGCTGTAACTGCAAGGAAAGAGAGCATCCCCTCGGGTTTGTCTAGAAAGTGAAATGAAGCATGACTTTTTTAAAAACACATAAAAACAAACAATTACCCTGAACAAGGGAAGGTTTTTCAGTTTTGACTTGATGAGGAGCAAGTCCCTTTTTTATTATTGAGTCTACAGGCTGTTTCCGGTTTTTTTCAATTTAGCTCAGTATTTCGCTGTCTGACCCGTAAACACTTCACAAAATCAGGCAAAAATCTATGGGTTCGACATTCAAATTGTTATTTTTGCTGTGATGCACGTTTTTTCAGTTAGAGGCTTCACAATTATGCTATCGAGAAAAAATGCACCTTTAATTTTTTTGATTCCGGCCATTTGGCTTCTTTTTGTCTTGATCCCGGGAACAACTGCATCCCAAACGGTTTCACCGCATGATGTCTCTTCTGAAATTGAAAAGATTATAGACCGTATCCAAACAGCAATGAATAGCAGCGATGAACAGATTGAACAAGGAAACTACGACCAGGCTCAGGACGGCACGGAGACATCAATCGATTCCTTGTCTATTCTGCTTGATCTGTTTATGCCGTTGACTGAACGCATTAAACTGATCTGGGAAAAAGAAAAAGAGATTGTTACCCAGACAGAGGGGCTTTCTAAGGAAACTGTTCGTGTAGGAAAAGCGCCTTCGGCAAAAATTGAAAACCTGGTCACAGCTCAGCAGGAGAACATGGGGCGGACCCAAAAGGCAGAAGACGCTATCGTGCAACAACTGAAGGGAAATCCCGATTCTCAAAATCTAAACAATGGAAGCAGACAACCATCCCCTCAAGGGGGCGATCAGTCTCAGATCGATTTGCTGAATCGGGTTGGGGGCCTTTTGAAAGAAGCAAAAGTACACCAGGGTGCAGCCGTTGATTTTCTTTCCGGGGATGAATTAAAAACGGCGCTGCAATCTGAAATCATGGCTGAGAAAAAGCTGAAAGAGGCGTTAGATGCCTTTCAAAATCAACAACAGCAAAATAATCGACAGCAACAGCAGCAGCAAAAGCAACCCTCACAAAACGGTGATGAAAACAGACCCCAAGACAGGAAACAGGGGAGTCAGAAAGACTCCCAGGAGCCAAATCAGGATCCAGGTAGACCAGAAGCAAAGTCTGACACCACGCCCAACTCCGAGAAAAAGCTGACCCCCAAGGAGGCCTTGAAGGAGCTCTACCGGTTGCGAAAAGAGGCAGATGCTGAAAAGAAAAGACGGGAAAAGGCATCCGGAAAACAAGCGGTCCCGGGCAGGGCTCCTATCGAAAAAGACTGGTAATGACGATTCCTGCTCTGTATATCCATATCCCCTTCTGTCAAAAAATATGTCCCTTTTGCTCCTTTGCCGTCCGCCGGGATGACCTGCAAAAGCATACGCCCTATTTCGATATGGTCAAAAAGGAGTTTGCCCTTTTAACCCGTGCAATTCCTCTGGATTTTTCAGGAATAAAGTCGATCTATTTTGGAGGGGGAACACCGTCCCGGCTGCCGTTGACCACCCTGGAACAATGGGTTGCCTGGCTTGACGAAAAGATAGGCGGCAAATCACGGGCCCAGCGGTCGATAGAAGCTAATCCAGAGGATCTGTCTCTCGCATATGGGACCGGGTTGGTCCATCTGGGTTTCAACAGGATCAGTTTGGGAGTTCAGAGTTTCTGGGGGCAAGGACTGGAACTGTTAAAACGGCAGCATACACCCGCTGATTCTCGACAGGCCATCTCTAACGTTCTCCAGGTCGGAATCAACGATTTCAACCTGGACCTGATGTTTGGTTATCCAGGTCAGCGCCTTGAACACCTTCAAGCAGATCTGGCTGAGTTTGTGCATTGGAAACCGACCCACATATCGGCTTATTGTTTGAACATTGAGGAGAGGACGCCACTTTTTAAAAAACCGCAATGGCAGCGATGGCAGGACGATAATGAGACATTGATCGCGGACATGTATCGTCAGGTAGTCTTGTTTCTTGAAGATCACGGTTATCGGCAATATGAGGTCAGCAATTTCGCGAAGAAGGGACATCAGTCAAAGCAGAATCTGTACAACTGGTGTGGAAAAAACTACCTTGGACTAGGGATGGGAGCACACTCTCTAGTATATTCACAACGCTGGGGGAACCACAAACGTTGGGTGGACTACAAGAATGCGTTGACCGCTGGACGCTTGCCGCAGCAGTACCATGAATCCCTGGATCTGATGAACAAACGGGATGAAGTACTGATGTTAAACCTACGTCAGAAAAAGGGCTTGAATCTGCCGTCGTTTGAGTCGGTCTACGCTTTGGATTTGGAAGCTGTGTGGGGGGATGAACTTGAAAAACTAGAATCCGCTGGACTGGTAAAAACGACTAGTCACCGATTACAGCTGACAATCGCCGGCCTGCTGCTGGCAGATGAAATAACAGCGGTTTTAGCTTCGTTGCTGGATACCGGCTGAGGCATTTTGACGTGTGACCGATCCAAAAGACTGGATAAATTAATGCGCTGAGTAAATTCTTGAAAGACCACAGAAAATTGATAATGCTTGATTACCTTGATGCAACTCAATTTAAAAACACCTATTTTTCGTAATAATTACCTAGTAAAATAATAATGCACCTGCAGATTCAATGATTCAATGATTCAATGATTCAATGATTCAATGATTCAATGATTCTTGCACGGAGCGACGAGCTGATCCCATATTTCAGCAATCCTCAGAGTCTCCGCTGCATCTCTGGACCCGGTATTATTCGATTTGGAAAATACGCCTTTGGAATATGTTCAGGAGGAACTGCCGGGTGATTCATAGGACATCTCGAAGACAGACGTTGGCGCTGACAGAGTGCCTGCAGCACGAACGATGACGGGCAGGATCCCGTTTGTCGGAAATAATCGGCGTTGACCGGTTGGTTGTATCCTTTAGAAGATCGATAATTGTTTATAATTTTTTTGAAAAGAAACCATGAAAATACATGAATTTCAAGCAAAAGAAATAATTTCCCGGTACGGCGCGTCCGTACCTGTGGGCTATGTGGCAAAAAAAGTGGATGAAGCTTTGGATGCTGCAACGAAACTTCCGAGTGACGTTTGTGTTGTCAAAGCACAGATTCACGCTGGTGGTCGTGGAAAAGGTGGTGGTGTCAAGGTCTCCAAGGGTAAGGAAGAGGTCAAGACAAACGCAACTGCCATTCTGGGAATGCAGTTGGTTACCAAGCAGACCGGTCCGGAAGGACAAAAAGTAAAGACCCTGTTGGTAGAAGAGGGCATGGAGATCAAAAAAGAGCTCTATTTTTCAATTTTGCCAGATCGTGCGACACAAAAAGTCGTTCTGATTGCATCCACCGAAGGGGGGATGAATATCGAAGAAGTTGCAGAGGCTACACCGGAAAAAATCCTGAAGGAGTTCGTCGATCCGGCAATCGGTTTGCGTCCGTTTCAGACACAACGCTTGGCATTTGGTTTGGGGCTTGAAAAGTTCGATCCCAAGCTCATTCGTCAGGCATCGGCCTTTTTCATGAATCTGTATAAGGCCTTCATGGCAGAAGATTGCTCAATGCTGGAGATCAACCCGGTTGTGGTCACGGGTGACAATCGTATTCTGGCCCTGGACTGTAAAATGTCTTTCGATGACAATGCACTGATGCGTCATAAGAAGACACTGGAATTGAGAGACCTGGATGAAGAAGATCCGACCGAAATTGAGGCCAGCAACCATGATTTGAGTTTTATCAAGCTGGATGGAAGTATCGGCTGTATGGTAAATGGGGCTGGTTTGGCGATGGCAACCATGGACATTATTCAGCACTATGGTGGATCACCTGCCAACTTTCTCGATGTGGGTGGTACGGCAGATGCTGAAAGAGTGGAAGCAGCGTTCAAAATCATCACCAAGGATCCCAATGTGAAGGCTATTTTGATCAATATTTTCGGTGGTATTGTCCGTTGTAACATCATTGCAGAAGGTGTGGTTGCGGCGTTCAAAAAAGTGAATTTGAATATTCCCGTGGTCGTCAGATTGGAAGGAACCAACGCCGAACAAGCGGCAGAGATTATCGAACAATCCGGCATTGGCGATAAATTGACCATGGTTAAAGAGTTTGCTGCTGCGGCACAGGCTGCGGTTGAGCTTTCAAAAGGTTAAGACACAACATCTATCTAATCAAAATATTTATTGAAGGAATAAACCATGAGTGTATTAGTCAATAAAGATACCAAAGTAGTTGTGCAGGGTCTTACCGGAGCACAAGGCTCATTGCACGCCAGAGCATGTAAGGAATATCACGGGACACAGGTTGTCGCCGGTGTGACGCCGGGGAAAGGCGGACTTGAACATGAAGGTACCCCTGTCTTTAATACAGTGAAGGATGCTGTGACGACTACCGGCGCAAACTGCTCGCTGATTTTCGTACCGCCTGCTTTCTGCGGTGATGCGATTTTGGAAGCGATCGAAGCAGGAATCGAACTAGTGGTAGCTATTACCGAAGGTGTTCCTGTGCTGGATATGATCACTGTCGCAGATGCACTGCGAGGATCAAATACCCGCCTGATCGGCCCCAATTGTCCGGGTATTATCACACCGGGAGAATGTAAGATTGGCATCATGCCGGGTTTTATCCACAACCCGGGTAATGTTGGAATTGTATCCCGTTCCGGTACCCTGACCTATGAGGCCGTCGACCAAATCACAAAGGTCGGTTTGGGACAGTCAACCTGTATTGGAATTGGTGGCGACCCTATCAACGGAACTAATTTTATCGATACGTTAAGGCTCTTCCAGGATGACGATCAAACCAAATCAATCGTTATGATTGGTGAAATTGGTGGAACGGCTGAAGAAGAAGCTGCTGAATTCGCCAAGCAGTATGTGACAAAGCCGATTGTCTCATTTATCTGTGGCAAAACGGCGCCTCCCGGACGCCGTATGGGCCATGCAGGAGCGATCGTTTCCGGTGGACAGGGAACCGCTGATAGCAAAATCGCTGCGCTTGAAGCGGCTGGTATTGCTGTGGCACCAACACCTGCATCTATTGGTGAGACAATGATAGAGCTTTTGAAATAAGTTCTGGCTGAAATGGTGAGAACGATTTTGAGTGATCGAAATCGTTCTCTAACCAGGATTCAATCTGTCAAACTTGATGGGCATCCGCTGCTATCTAACAGATGCCCATCTGCACAATCTTTCCTTACAGCTCTCACTTCCCTGGTGCGACAAGTCATACGCTATGCAGGACTGACGGCCTTTTCTGCAAGCTTCTGATCTACCTGATGTCTTTGCTGCGTGATCCCTTCCTGACGGATATTGCGACTTTCACCGTTTTAGTGTATAACTCCTATTGAATTGTTTGCGATTATATTCTATGATCACCCGAACAGGACAAACTATGGTGTTGGGAGACGGTCCAATCGTAGAAAAACGTATCTTTTGAAACAACTACAAACCCAGCGGAAACAGATCATCTGATTCGACATCTGTTCGATTATTGAATTTTGGAAGAATAAAGTTGAACGGGCGGTGTCCCCGCTTGGCTTGTTAGAAACTACCTTGGAGGTATGGCGTGGAAAAAGAAAAGATAATTAAAGGCCCGAAAGTCGTTCATCCTGAAATACCAAGTGCCATTGGAAGTAGGAACAGTCTTAACCGCGATGGCAGAAACGAGTACCAGGAATCTGCTCTACTGATCGATGAAGAGGTCGATAAATTATTGAATCATATCTCGGCCAAGCTTCCCCCGGAAGTCCTTGACAAACTCGATATCGGGGGCAATGTCAAAGACAAGTTGCATAACTACTATAACCAGAATCTGCAGAATATGCAGAACCGGTATCTGGTCACCATCGAAGATGAACTGCTAAAAAAGTACCATGACCTGGTGGATCGCGAAGAGACGAAACAGTTAAACAAATACACCCCCTTCAATGTCGCTGAGATTTTAAAACACATGGGCGGTGATCAGTTCAATACGGCAGCCATTGAAAAATCGATGGTGAATATCTACAAGCATCTCCAGGGACATATGGAGCGTGGGGTTCAGGAGTTTGAACATAATACAAACGCTCTGCTGCGACAGAAAAATGATGTAGGGGCGTTTATCAGACGGGAAAATGCATATGCCATTGTTAAATGTTCGTTGAAAAACAACCAGAATAAACCTAAAACCGTTTTTGATGTTAAATTGGCCATCAATATTCTGGATTCAGAGCTCATTACGCCTATCTATCACTATCAGAAACCCCTGCAACAGCTGCTGAAAGAGAAAGTGTCCGATCATATACAGACGCTGATCGATAAAAATATTGCAGAGATCAACAATGAAAAACTAAACAGCGGCCAAACTGAGTTGAAAGGTGATGAAAGGCTCATGGAGAAACTAAAGGCTGTTGAAAACCATCTCTCTTTCGAAGACAACCTGGATGATGCTTCCAGCAAGCAGTATGATTTTATCGCTAAACGGTTTATCGACGCCCTGGAATCGTCAGACCTTGAGTCAGCGTCCGAGGACATCGCGGGACAAGAGATTCGAGATAATATCGAGCGGATCCTTAAGCGGGAAAACACTAAGAGCCTTGGATTCAACCGAATTGTCAACGCACTGACGACCATTCTAGATGACTCAAAGATGGGTTATCAGCACATTGATAACCTGAAAAATGCAAGAGTCTGTGTTATCCGGGAGTATGCACACAGAAATAAAGATGATCTGCCGGATGAAACCTTTGATCTGAGGCTGAGCTACTTTGACAGTGACCAGTTGGACCAGATGCGAAAAGCGTATGATCTGCAATTCATCGAACTGTCAAATGAAATTGAAAAAGCAAGTAAGGTTGTGGAACTTATTTACCAGGAATTCCGGAATGAAAATGATATTAGTGACTATCAGAAAATCTCTCAGGAAATTCTGGAAGGAGGCGCCAAGGCTAAAAAGAAGTGGTGGGGATCCAAGGAGGAAGAACCGGCTGAAGCAGAAGATCTACTTTGGGATGAACTTGCATTTATCATTAACAAACAAAATATTGACGAAGTGGACAAAGAGAAGACCAACGTCAGTCATTCCATCATTCTGAAACATCGTATTCGATTGATGAAGGAAAAAATTCTCAAGATTTATGGTACGCAATATCCGGAAGAGCGGCTCATATTGGAAAAGAGAATCGAATTCCTGCAGGAAAAATTTCAGGAATTTTCCTCAATGATTAATCCTCACCACAGCCAGCAGGGATTGATACTGGAGGTGGATATCACTTCTGTCAAACGACGACGTACCACAATGCACGCCATGTCAGACGTGCTGAATGAGTTTCTGTCGCAGGTCTCCAAAGGATTTTCAGATCAGGCAGCGGCCGGGCACGAATCGGCAAATATGGAAGTCAGCGATGAACTGAGTCAGAAGTTCACCTCTGTTTTGAAAGATATGGATAAGAGTCTGGAAGAGGTAGAAGCGTAAGAAGCGAGCGGATGGGGCGTTGCCGCCGCCGCTTTTTCACTGGCTCTATTGGTTCTGTTTCCTGGCAAAACGATTGATTTGCGCCTGCAACTTCTGTATGTTGTCCCCTACATTAAAGAAAAGAATCTGAAAGGGCACTGTCTGTCCGGTGCTCAACTCGATGTTTTGCTTCGTAGATTTTTCCCCACGAATCACATCTAGTTCTTCATTGGATGCCCCTGACAGGTTTCCAGCTGCCTGGATGTCGCCGGCATAAGCGGTCGACTCGGACAGGACCGTCTTATTCCTGTCAAACAGTGCCCCTTTTACTTCAATCCAGCTGATGACAACATCTTGTGGGTAACTGTTCCGGATCTCACCTTCCAGGACGAAAATTTTCATCCCACTGTTTTTATTTATGACGAGACGGCCTTTCAAAGGCTCGATGAGTTTCAACCGGGATTGCTTGTTAAAACGTTCAACTTTCGATATGGATGACATCTGCGTGGGTTCGGTTTGAAAATAAAACCAGCCTGACGCTCCCAGGAGGGCAAAGAGAATAATCAGAAGTGCGACAATAACAAAGCGGTTCGGACTTTTTCCCCCAGACATTTCCTGCAGTTCCAGCGGGTTATCAGTATCGTAATCAGAAGAATCAGGCAACTCTTCCAAATTATCCAGTTCAACAAATTCACTCAATTCGGAATCCATTTCCAGTGACCCCGTTTCGTCGTGGATATCCGGCCAATCATCACGTTCAACGTCCAGTTGCTTGGCGGCACTTTGATGGGACTGTTTTGCTGTTTTGGGTTTTAAAAACAGCTTAGATTTCTCTTCTGACGAAAAGTCTCCCAAATCAGGATCATCCATATCTTCATCGATCTGATCTGATAGATTTACGGATTGGAGGTACGCCTCTGTTGGACCTTTCGGCTCGGAATCGAATCCATCATCATCATCTTCCAATTCCGAATCGTCGAAATTAAAAAGCTCGTCTGGCGCATTGAACGACTCCTCCTCTTCCGTCTCGTCGTCAAACCCGTCAAACAAGCCATCCACTTCAATTTCGTTTTCTTCGGGGATGCTGATATTATCGAGGTCCAAATCATCGTCAAGGGATTGGTTCGCACCCGATTCGGGCTCGAAAGTGTCAGTGAAATCATCCTGGGTATCATCGAATTCATCGGGTTGAGTCTCATCGGCCGAGACCTGAAAAACATGACTACATTTCCCGCAACGGACAGAAATCATGTCGTCATTTATCTTATCCAGGGGAATCGAATAGCGAGTGCCACAATTGGAACAGTCGACAATTTTAAGCGGTTGTTTTTTAGAAAGAGCGGATTGATCCTGCTTATTCAGTGATATAGGCGTGCTGCATTTTGCACAGCGAACAAAAGTATTCTGAGCCGGGATCTTTTGTTCATCAATTTTGTAGGTGGCCTGACAATGTTGACATTGAATAAACATTTGTCCTCTTTATATGAACATGTCTTCAAAGTGTGATTAACAAAGTGCGTTACCCATTGGTTTGAGCAGTGTGAAAAACAGAATATTGGTCTGTAAATCGGTTTCGAACCGGAAAATTCGACGGCATCTCACCTTGGAGTTGGGACTAGACACTTGGTTTTGTTGAGTTCAGCCTCTGTTTCAAGATTGAGAAAAACAAAAACAGAGACAGAGATTTCAGTTATTTTCTATACCTTTAATTTACCGGCAAATCTGCTGAGAATCATAGAACATTTTAAAGTTAAAAGCAAATAAGTGTTGCCATTACAGCGAAAAAATTGTTAAGTTATAGTAAGAGCTTAGGTCTGAACTGAAAATGAGATACCGGGGAAAGGGGATAATCGGCTGTCGAATTTCAGGATATAAGTCAATAATATCAAAAAACAGCAGTCTTGCCTGGATATATCTGTCTGATCTTCAAGTATTAAATCATTATTTAAGGATTGATCTCGCCATAAGATAGCAGAAGGGGAATGTGTAAAAAACACCCTCTGGAGAGCCGGATTCGGAAAAAGTGACTCATTCCACCAAAAAAAACGCCATCACGATTCGAGTGAAAGAAGAAATCTCTTTGGACTTTTCTCTGATGAGATATTGTGCTAAGGGTGTATAACAACAAATTATACCGGGTATTGATTGTTGAATTTAAAGGATGTAATCGATTTTGAGCAGTCTGATTACGGCAACTGGTATTTTCAACGCTGTTTTTTTGTTGTGGCCTTTTTTATGCATGGAGGACTGCGACATAAGTTCCAATAAAACTAAACAATATGATGAATTAATTCACCAATGGGGTAAGGGTATGATTAAGCTATTAACAAGAAAGATTTTTTTATGGGTCTTTTTTTTGGTTGGTGTTGGGATGGTGGCACCATTGAATGCCCAACAAAAACTGGCTTCACAGGGGAATATCATAAAGAGGGTCTCAACTTCTTCCCAAAAGGGGGCATCGATTCTGCTGATCAGAGGTGCACTGGTTCCAGGACAGCTTTCAGATATTTCCATTGTTAAGAAAGGAGCGACCTCATATGTCATTTCCATACCCAACGCCCTGATTGATCCGGAAAAAATACCGAAGTCGTCCCAGAAATTCAGTTTGAGGGATCCGATTAAAAATATTAATTTCACCGAAAGCATTCAGGAAAAGGGAGATGACGTTGTTTTTACGGTCGATCTCGAAGTTGAGACCAGAAAAGAGTTCAAGTTGGGACTTCTCAAGCCGATTACCTCCACAACGATTCGGATTAAGCTGGACGATATGGAGATGATAGCGAAAAAAGAGCAGGCGGCTGAAGAAAAAACGAAAGAGAAGAAGGAATCTGAAGAGAAAGTCAGGCAGATGGCAACCAAGAAGAAGGAAGAAACTCAGATGAAGAGCCGACGCACGACGGCAAAGGCGCAGAAGACCGTAACCGAGGTTCTACAGCAGTATCAGCGTCCGAGCATCATGCAGTTGTCGATTATCAATGCCAGCGGTTGGGCGAAAAGAGCGTATAAACTGTCGGTTTTTTTAGGCAGAGAGAAGAAAAAAGATATTGAAGAGTCACTGGGGATCAAATTGGATATTGTCAATATCTCTAACGCCAAGAATGATCGGCACAATCAGTCGACGATCTATTTTAGAGACAATTTTCTGAAACCGGCACTTTTTCTGGCAAGGTTAATTCCGGGCGAGCAAAAGCTGGTGCCTATCAGCAGCAAGAGAAAACGGTTGGGGGTCGACATCGAGATCTACCTGGGCATGGATTTTAAGTAGAGTGCTGCTTCATAGCGATGATTTGTCGATCAGAATCTCGATCATGTACGACAGGATGATAGTGTATATTACAAAATATCAACTCCTTAAAACAATAATAATTATCAAGGATGAGCGATGAAACCAAAGATATTTTCTGTTTATCTGATAGCGATAGCCCTGCTGGTATTCGGTTCTTCTGCCATTGCCGCATCGAAATACTCAGGCAAAGTGACCCCGAAGTTCACAGACAAAGAAACTGCGCTGGAACTGGCAGCAGTGCTTGATAAGGGGATGTATGGGAGGTATACCATCTCTTCTGCCTATGTTCAGAATGAAAATGTCAGCGACTACTACATCTCGGTTATTCTTAGCGATGGCAGTGCCCAGAAATGGTATATTAACCAGATTTACAAATGGAGCCGGGATGATCAGCTGCTGCTGGATAAAAACCGGGCCTTACTGTTTCTGGATCCGACCGATTCCCATTTTGTGGTGCTCGATAAAAACAAGTTTCATCGCCTCGCCCTGAGCGCAAATGTCTACACGAAGGTTTTCAAGTCCGGCGATCCGTTGGTTGGAAAAAAATTCCGTTTCTTAATTAAAACGTTTAGTTTGATCTCACCCACGGAAACGGCGTTCGGCAGGGATGCCAACGGCAGTAAATATCGTTACATTATTGATCTTTATAACGGCATTAGAGAACTGCTCACCTATGAGGATGTGTATCGAATTCTTGAGAATGGTTACATGGAGTCTGAGAAGAACCCTGATTCGACGACTTTTAAACATGCCTATCATGTGACAAAAATTATCCCCTTTACCAAAAGTGAACCTGAGGATGGCGTCTCACAGTTTGGAATCGAGATTCAGTTCGACCAGCCTATCAAAATGGAGGGGGAGCAGTTCCCTTATCAGATTTACGAACGTAAAAAATATATCAAAAGCCAGCGTAAGAGCCTTAGGGAATTCATTATCGATATTACGATTCCGAACAGTGAAAAGAAATTTGAGGTCCGGCCAATTAATAACTTGGAGTATTTACAGGATATCAAGATTGTAAAAGATCCAAAATATCCAAAGCGGTTACTTCTGCGTACGACCTTCAATCCGACGGTGATGGATATGCCGCCGATCATTTACAAAAACAGTGACAATTCGGTTTATGTAAACTTTTTCAACCTTGTCGATCAGACTATACTCAGCCGAGGGATGTTACTGGAAGCTAAAAAGCGTAAGGAGGCAGAACAGGGCTCAGCCAAGAGAATTCGAATTACCAAAGCCATCAAACAGGATTCGGATTACGGTCGTGCGATTATTGTTGCACTGGAAACTCAAAAAGAGTCTCAGACCATTACTGATCCCTTAGAAAAAATAAATAAGCTGCTGGTTGGAATCAAACAGTTTGAAGAAGCAGCGCTGCATTCAGAAAAAGACTCCCAGCTCCACAACGCGCTTGCGAAGAGAAATCAGCTGAGAGAAAATGTCATCTCGATCTCGCTTGGGTATATCAAGACACGTTTATCCAAACAGGAAGTGGGAGCCGGAGATGCACAAAAACTGATCAGTTTACTGGATCAATCTGAGTCCTTTACGCGAAGACAACAGCTTCTCAAAGAGATTGAAACACTGAGAGAACAACTCTCCACAGTACAGTAATTGAAAGAGCCAGATTCAAAATAATGAGGTCTGAAAGCAGTCATCGGACCTCAATTTCCTGGGCAGATATGCTGTGTCAAACCTCGAATTTGGCTTTTAACCTCTAATTATTCAGAATCCAGCGGCAGCTTCAAGATCTTGCCCGGGCTTTGGGGCTGATGTCGGTTCTGTGAAAGCCTGCCTGCCTGAACCTCCTTTTGATAATTCAGATATTGTTGTTTTGCAGATGATGGCTCAGGTTCTGAAAGCGGATCTTTGGGTTTGAGCGTCGGGGCCTGTTTGTGTTCTTTGTAGAACTCAACAGAGTGCTGTTTGCTGGGGGTTGAAATTTCGGGTTCCTGGAAAGTGTCGCCGAAGCCGTTGTTGATAAGGCGTCTCAGCATTCTTCCGATGCGGTATGATCCTTTCACGCGCTAGCCACTGATATTAAGATTCATGCCTGCCAGATGCTTGAATTCGGTCGCAATCTTCACAAATTCGGGTTCCGGAACCGTTCTGAGGACTTCACCTGTTTCTTTGTCAATGATATCCACATACAGCTTTCCATCAGATTCATGCCTGTAAAAGCGCATCTCTCTCCACTGGATGTCCTCACCGATTAGTTTTCTGACTGCGTCCAAATGGTACATTTGGGCGTTTTTATTTTCAACTTCGCTGGCTTTTTCCCTCGATTTTTGGGCAACCTCTTTCTGGTGTCTAGCCGCTTCCTGCTGTTTGACTTCATCTTTTGTTTGTTCGGTTTTTTTGAAAGGGATATTGCCTTTACCTGAGACAGTATCTGTTTTCATCAGTTTGACTCCTTGGTTGAAATCCCGTTTACGAGTGTCTGGCTACCTGTTTCTTGCCGGAAAATATTCGCCTTGCAACTCCTCTTTTTTGATGGGAGCGCGCGGGGTTGCATATGTAAGTTAAAGAGTTCCGTTAAGCAACCGCATACCCGATCCCTGTGGTGTATTCTCCATTATTCTGGCTGAGATGCCATTGCGATAGCTTTTTTTCTGGGTGATGTAGCCTGAGAGTTTGTTTTCTTTCCCCAGGCGGGAACGTTCCCGCTCAATCTCTCTTTGTTCCTTTTCCAGAATAACAATCGTCTGCTTGTTATTCTCCTGTATTGCCTCAAGAACTCCTGCAATATCCTTGAAAAGTTTGACCTCTATCGTTTTGGCGGTTACCCCTAATTCTTTTTCACGAATCTCCAAGGCACGGTCATTGGTGGAAAGCGCTGTCAGGATCACTTCACGATTTTGCACAGTGGTTTCTATGTTCTGCTCATCGATAGCAGATTGAATAGAGTGAATCAGCAGTTGATTCAAGAGCTCCTTTTTCTTTTTTACCAGTGAGTAGATTAGCGGGTCATGTGACGATTTCATGTTTTTGTTTATTGGTTTTTAAGCGGTTTTTGAATTTGGGATCAGTGGTCGCTGCAACTTATTTGCCAATGCAAAATTCGGAAAATATCTGCTCCAGCATTTCATCGGGCGTCGTTTCTCCGACAATTTCTCCCAGGGCCTGCAGTGTTTGGGAGAGATCTACGGCCAGCAATTCCTGCCCGAATCCCTGATCCAGAGAATCTTTTGCATTATTTAAATAAATCAGGGCCGTTTCAGCCGACTTTTTTTGACGAAGATTGGTCAACATGGTCTCTTCTGCCATTTTTTGGCCCTGTCCCGATATCTGGTGATAGATTTCATCTCGAAGCCGTGTCATATCCTTGTCCAGTATCGCAGAGATAGTAATGCACTTCTGATCGGTTAGAAACTCCGGTACCGTAAATGGATCCGTTCCATAAAGATCTTTCTTGTTGAGCACGATTATGGTTGGGATAGCAGATAGATCTACTCGGTTTTCCAACTGGTTTTCAAATGAAGGGTTGATCATATCGATCACCCAAAGGATCAAATCTGCTTTTTCAACCGCAGCCAGCGCTCTGCTGATACCCTCCTGTTCGATCGCATCTGTGGTCGGTTGGATCCCGGCCGTATCGATCAGCGAAGCAGGTATCCCACCGATGGTACAGGACTCTTCAATGGTGTCCCTTGTTGTGCCCGGCATCTGACTGACGATGGCGCGGGACTCTTCCAGGAGGCCATTCAGAATACTGGATTTACCAACGTTTGGTTTACCGGTCAGTACGATTTTGTATCCTTCCCTTATCTTAATCCCGGTGTCGGCAGAGCCGATAAGCGTCACCAGATCTGAAGCGGCTGTCGTCAATTTTGCATCAATCAAATCCCGATGAGCAAATATCTGATCCTCTTCGGGAAAATCGATGTCGGCATTCACCAGTGCCAGCACCCAGGTGATCTGATCCTTGAGGGCAGAGATCCGTCGAAAAAGTTTCCCCTTCAGTTGGTTGATGACCAGATCCAGTTCAAGAAGACTTTTGGCCTGAATAAGGTCGTTGGTCGCTTCTGCCTGAGTCAGATCAATTCTGCCATTCAAAAAGGCCCGCTGCGTAAACTCGCCCGGATTGGCCATGCGGGCACCGGCATTTAAAACCAGGTTTAAGATAACCTGAGTCAAATACACTCCGCCATGGCAATGGATTTCAACGACATCCTCGGCTGTGAAGCTATGGGGTTTGCGCATGACGCAAAGTAAGACCTCATCAAGAGGATGCCCTTCGTTTTCGATCCAGCCGTAGGTCAGAATTCGGTTTCTCATCTGTTGGAGAGGGTCACCGCTTTTTGCCTTGAATACCTTTTCTGCTAGCGGCAAAGCCAGGTCCCCGCTGATGCGGATAATGCTGACGCCTGCTTCGCCGAACGCTGTGGCAATACCAGCGATCGTATCTTCATGACTGCTAATCATTCTCCAGGCTTTCTTTTTATGCGGTTACTGGATGTCCCGGACAAAGATCTCGCGATAATCTTCCAGGTACAGCTCAGAGAGATTGGACTGTGATGCCTGCCGCATGTTCTGAACAATCAATCTTTGCAAGGTGTTGTTTTTGCGGTATAAGTTTTTTACCGCATTGAAGTGTTTATTCTTTTTATCATAGCATCTTCTAATGGAGTTGGCCATGTATAAAGAGTCTTCAGTAGAATACCAGGCAAAAAAGAGTTCGTTCTCCTTACGGGTTTTATAGAACGATTTGTAAAAGTCTTTTGCTTGCTTGTGAAAATCAAAAGCGGATTCCAGCCGCATCTCTGCACAGACCGGATTTGCTTTTATTGGGCGCTGATTCGGCGTTCCCCAACCACAGGAAGCAAGAAAACCTGCAATAAATAAAATGATCAGTAGACGTTTCATTGAAATTTGAAATTTTCTGCGTTTATTATTTGAAAGTCGGTGTTGAATGGTTTTATTTCTCAGGATATATAATGCAAACACTGCACCCAAAATCCGGAGCGAACGGTGTGTTATCAGATCTCCCAATCCTGATACGATTGTTCGTGAAAGTGCTATACCATTGGGATGGGAATCGGGTTGTCATTTGACCACCTGTTCCAGGAGGCAGGTTCAGATACTGTAGCTGATAAATCGAACCGCCGTTGGTTATGTAAATAGAGAAAATTTATACAGAACGAGCTTTACATGACTTTCGATAAAGTGATAATAAAAAAGGCAAACAAGTGACTTGATTGATGTAAGGGGCCCTTTTATTCTGACTGTGACGGATTGAGCGCTATTTTTCTTTTGATGCAGGGAGAATGCCATCCACAAAACTGTCTTTCAGGGTGTTATTGTCTGTTTCTCTATTAATTTATTTAAACAAATTGGGTGATTTTAAAATATGGATCTCGCAGCTATTATCGGCACACTCGGTGCTTTTGGGGTGGTTATTTTGGGCGTATCGGTCAGCGCCATCGGACCCGCAGGGTTACCGCTTTTACTTGATTATCCCAGTATAGCGATTGTCCTAGGGGGAACTCTGTTAGCAACGATAGGTTCCAATCCCCTGGAATTGACATTTCCCGGCCTCTTCAAATCTATTGGCAAGGTATTCAAATCAAAATCAGTACCCCTGATCGAGACGTTGGTGATCATCGTTGACGTCGCCAAAGTGGCACGGAAAAACGTTCTGGCAATCGAAGATTCGCTGCCCAGTATTGAAAACGAGTTTCTGCGAAATGGTCTGAGATTGGTGGTCGACCGCGTCGATAAAGACCTGATTACCGACATCATGATGTCGGAGATGAAATACGCGGATCAGAAAAAGACCATCGATATGGGAGTGGTCAAAGGGATGTCAGTTTACTCACCCGCCTTCGGAATGATCGGTACACTCATCGGACTTGTCATGATGCTCGCGGATTTGAGCGATCCAAACTCCATTGGGCCTAATATGTCTGTTGCGTTGATTACAACGCTGTACGGGGCGTTGATGTCAAACGGAGTTTTTCTCCCCTGGGCGACAGCGCTCGATTCTGCCAGGAAAAGCGAGTTGGTGTTGTACGAAATGGTCCGTGACGGTATTTTGTTTATCGAGAAAAACGAAAGGGCTGAGTTTATTGAACAGGATCTGATGAACTACCTGACACCTGAATTGAAGGCCAAATACGAAGAACTGAAGTTTAGTCGTGAGAAAGGGAAATAATGGCGGTTGAAGAAGAAGTTGAATGTGAATGCGGGGAAGAGAGAGTCGAATGGATCTATACGTATGGTGATATGGTCACGCTGCTGCTCTGTTTTTTCGTTTTGCTGTTCGCTATGTCAAAAACCAACGAAGAGAAGTTCAAGGCGATCGCAGCTTCTTTTCGAGGTGGACCACCGGCATCGCCCTACATGTTTACCGGGGCTCCGTCACCCATGGATGCCCTTGAAAACTCCATGAAAAAGAGCGATGTTTCAGCCGAAGTGACCGATATTACGGTAGATGATCGCGGCATTGCTGTTTCTTTCAGTGACACAGCCATGTTTGCTCCAGGGTCTGCAGCACCTACCAAAAAGGGATATGAAACGGTGGAGAAATTTGCACAAATCCTTTATGCCATCCCAAATCATGTGGTTATTGAGGGGCATACGGATAATACGCCAATCAGATCCAAGCTTTATCCTTCTAATTGGGAATTAAGTGCCGCTCGTGCCGCTTCAGTTGCAAGACTGCTGGAAGAGTTCGGAATTAAAAGCAAACGGATGGAAATTGCAGCATACGGAATGACACGACCCAGGGTCACCAACGACAGTCCGGCGTTGAAGCAGATGAACCGGCGCATTGATATTCTGATTAAACCCTCAGGATATTAGTCCCTTATGAGTTATGGGCTGCGTTTTTTTGGGCAGGAAATAATTTTGAAGCACCTGTCCGGTTTATCTGGGTTAAGCCTCGAGAAACAGTTTCCGCTGAATATCTCTATCGGTCTGCACAGAACCACGCAGAAACCAGCACTCTCCCATTATCATCAAAACAGTGTTAATCCCAGAGATTTATCGAAAACACTGCTGTTTTGAGTGCGATTTTTCCGTTGTTCACATCCCACTTGGAATCTGTCCATATTTGCCGGGAAATATCTGCTGTTTTCCCAGGTACTGTTGACAGATTGCTTGGGAGTTAAATCATTGGCGAGGTGATAAGAGGAGGTTTTGATTCATCGAATGATCGATTTTTACAGTCAAGCGTTAATATATCTGGAGTCGGTTCAACCCTCCGCTCCTGCATGGCTTGAACAGATCAAGGAGGATGGGTTAGCACAGAAGGTGCCAATTATCAGGGATGACATGGGGGTTTTTATCCGCATGATTTGCGCTTTGAGACAACCGGAAACCATTCTGGAGATCGGTTGTGGGATCTCCTATGCCACCCATTGGATGTTGCTGGGCTCGCCCCGGAGTCGAGTTGTAGCTATCGACTCCAATCAACAACGTGTTGAACAGTGCAAAACCTATCTGGAAGAGTCAGGGTATATCGACCGAGTTGAATTGAGAAACTGCTGGGCGGAAGATTTTTTCAAAGATAATCATCAATACTTTGACCTGATTTTTCAAGATTCTACAAAAAAGGGATATGCAGGAATGATCGATCAATGTTATCAGTGTTTAAAACCTGGTGGCATTTTGGTCGTCGACAATGTTTTTTTTAATGGAAAAGTATTTGGCTTGACCCCTGACCAGGAAAAAAAATATTCTAATGGGGTAGTATCCGTCAGGGCGTTTAATGAAAAAATGGCAAAGCATCCTGGTTTTGAATGCAGCTTTCTGCCGCTGAGCGATGGTATTCTGGTCGCCCAACGTATTAGGTAAAAGGATTATATGAGTGTTCCGGTTCAGACATTAAATAAAGAACAGAGAGTCTGGTACGCCAACTTGGTGATTTCAGCTATTTTAGCCGATGATGAAATCAGCCCATCCGAGGTGGATTTTCTGAAACAGGTCATTGTCATTGTCTCCGATCCTGAGAAGAAAAAGGAGTTGATGCAGCGGATCAGTTTAAAAAAGAAATTTCCGCTGACAGAACCTCCCGGTTTTGCCAAGGAGATTCTGGCGGCGATCTTTATTGAGTTATCTCTGATCATGATTTCGGATCTGGATTTTGCGGACGATGAAAAAGCTTTTTTGAAAACAGTTGCTGACCTGTTCCGATTTGAAAAAACCTATTACCTGGAGCTTATGCGCTGGGCAGAAGAGGGGTTGGAGTGGAAAAACTCTCAACAGGATCTTCTTTCCGGAGATGATAGCATTGAAAATTTTCAGGTTTCATTGGGACAGCTGAATTCAGAACAGAGAAAATGGTACGCCCAGACCCTGATTGCTATCATTATGCTGGATGGTGCCATTGATGAAATGGAGTTGAGTTTCCTGAAGGCCGCTGTCTCATTTGTAGACAATAAAAAAGATCAGATGGAATTGATGGGGTATGTGCGCAATAAAATGTCACCGCCTCTGAAAAGACCTCCTGACATGTCCGAGCCGGTGCTGATCCATATATTTATTGAGGTCATACGCATTGTGTCTGCTGATGAAAGTCTCTCCTACGCTGAACAGGCCCATTTAAAGCAGATTTCCGATCTTTGTGGCTTTGACGCAAGTCAGTTCGAGAAGTGTGTTGCCTGGTGTAATCGAGGTATTTCCTGGATGCAGAACAAAAATCCTTTGATTACGAACTGTAAAGTCGTTGAGAAGAAACAGCTAGGCTCCCTTTCTGGAGGCAGTTTGGCAGTGAATCCCGAAAATAGTTCTATCCTGAATCGGGAGTTCAACTGTTTTGTCTGTGGGTCCAAACAGAAAGTCAAGGCTTTCCAGCTAAAGCCTCACACCCAGGAGGCGAATCGAAATATTTTTGGTATTACTTCGTATTTGGCAAGCATGGAGGGGCATGATTATATCGACTTTAACAAAATCCGGATAATTACCTGTCCAACCTGCCTGTTTTCCAGTATCAACAAGGATCTATTCAGAAAGACTGAAAGGGAGAAGACACCTGATATACTGACCAATCAAAAGTTCAGAACTGCCTGGATCAAAGATGTCAAAAACAGACACGCAAGTCTGGCCGGGAAAATGAAGGAGCTTGATTCCTTAAATCCCTCCGGGGAAGCCGTCATCAAGTCTTATGAACTTGCTATCCAGTCGGCAAGCATGCTGGGGGTTGCCAACAATGACGAATCTCAGAAGTGGCAAGCGGTTACGCTGTTGATGACACTGGCGGAGATTCAGATGAACAATGGGGATGTGGAAGTGGCGGAATCCTATCTGGAAAAGGCCAGGGAACGGGCAGACAATCTGTTTAAAAACGCAGGCCATGCCATTGTTTCGTTTAAAGCAGCCCGCCTGCTGTTGTTTATTGGGCTTTTCCGGGATGATGTCCGTACGTCAGGGACCTATCTGGATTTTCTCAGGGAATATCATTTTGAAAAACAGGATACCATGTCGACCCCTGAGCAAAATGTCTTGAGAAAAGTGTATGGTGAAGTCAAGAAGGTGGTACAGGATCGGTCTGATTATACCAAGGACCAGCTGCTGGGATTCCATAAAAACATATGATCTCGTCTGCAGCAGACAATGGCTGCATGATTACCTCCCCCCTTGCCCCCTCAAAAGGGGATTAAGCAGAAAGAATGTTCCTGAAAAACAGACGAGAGATAGTAGCGGGACAATGTTTTGGCAATTTTTCGACAAAATGCAGTTGTCCTTATCGCTCGGTTTTTTTATACTGTCTAATGTAGTTGAGAAGACCGGTACTGAAAGATACCTGAAACCTCAAAGATTTTCTGTTTACTTGCCCTCCCTTGAAAACTGGAAGAATCTTCCCTGAGATGTTGTTGTTAGATGTCCGGTTGGCTGTTCGGTAATCAAACGACTGGCGGTTTTCTTAACAAATCTTGTCATTGAAATAGTTATTCAGAGATTATTTCCACAAATTCCCTTTTTGAGAACGGTTCTGGGGAATGCTGGTACAATCAGCAATTCTGAATAACAAACCTGTAAAACGATCAAGTAATCTTGGATGCCCCATGTTTAAGTCGATAAAAAGTAAAGTGAATTTCGCCCGGATGGAAGAGGCGTTGCTGGATTATTGGGATGAAAATCTAATATTTGAAAAATCTGTTGAAGAGCGATCGGATCAAAACACTTACTTTTTTTATGATGGGCCCCCCTTCGCTACCGGGTTGCCTCATTACGGGCATCTGATTGCGAGTACCATCAAGGATGTGGTTCCTCGTTACCAGACGATGTTGGGTAAAAAAATCGAACGTCGTTTTGGCTGGGATTGTCACGGTCTGCCGGTCGAATTTGAAGTGGAAAAAGAACTGGGGCTGAATGGTTCTGCCGATATCGAAGCCTACGGTGTGGACAAGTTCAACGAGAAGTGCCGCAGCATCGTTTTGCGTTACGCTAACGAGTGGAAACGCACCATCCGCAGGCTGGGTAGATGGGTGGATATGGAAAACGACTACAAAACCATGGAAGTCAACTTCATGGAGTCGATCTGGTGGGTGTTTAAAACACTCTGGGATAAAGATCTGATCTATGTCAGCAAAAAAATCGTGGCATTCAGCCCCCGACTCAGCACCCCACTTTCCAATTTTGAAGTAAATCTGGGATACAAGGACACCCAGGATCCATCTGTAACGATTAAGTTCAAGGTCAAGGATGAACCGAATTCTTTCGTCCTGGCATGGACCACCACCCCTTGGACACTGATCTCCAATTTAGCGCTGGCGGTTCATCCGCAAGTGACATATGTGCGCGTGAAGCTTGCAGATGAAGTCTACTACCTGGCCAAAGACCTGTTGGAAAAGACACTGGGAGAGGAGGCCAAGGTCGGTATTGAAGCTGAAATGCTCGGAAGTGAGCTGGAAGGAATGGCTTACGAACCGCTTTTCCCTTACTTCGCGGAGAAAGCGGCTGATGGGGCCTTCAAGGTGGTTCTGGGAGATTATGTCTCTACTGAGACGGGTACCGGAGTGGTACATACAGCCCCCAGTTTTGGCGAGGATGACTTTGTGACCGGTAAGCGATACAATTTGCCCCATGTTTTTCCGATGGATGATAGCGGTTATTTTACTGCCGAGGCCACCGATTTTGCAGGGCAGTATTTCAAGGATGCCGATAAAGCGATTATCAAAGCCCTGAAAGAGCGGCAGCTGGTTTTAAAACATGAAACACTCGTTCACAGTTATCCTTTTTGCTGGCGTTCTGGCGCTCCCTTGATGTATCGAACCATCCCCAGTTGGTTTGTCAATGTGGAGAAGATCAAGTCAACGATGCTGGAGAACAATCAGCAGATCACCTGGTCGCCGGACCACATTAAAAACGGAAGAATGGGTAAGTGGCTGGAAGGTTCACGGGATTGGGCGATCAGCCGTAACCGGTATTGGGGAAATCCGATTCCAGTCTGGATTTGTGACAGTTGTGGTGAAAAGCATTGTATGGGTAGCAAGCAGGAATTAGAAGCGCTTTGTGGAGAGCAGCTGACGGATCTGCATTCCCATTTTGTGGACAGTCTCACTTTTGGCTGCAGCAAATGCGAGGGAACAATGAAGCGTACTCCGGAAGTGTTGGATTGTTGGTTTGAATCCGGTTCCATGCCATACGGTCAGCAGCACTATCCCTTTGAAAACAGGGAAGAGTTTGATCAACATTTTCCGGCAGATTTCATCAGCGAAGGTCTGGACCAGACCCGGGGCTGGTTTTATACGTTGCTGATCCTGGGGACGGCGCTTTTCGAGAAGCCCGCTTTTATGAACTGTATCGTCAATGGGCTGGTTCTGGCAGAAGATGGAAAAAAGATGAGCAAAAGTCTCAAGAATTTTCCTGATCCCTGGGATATGCTCAATAAATATGGAGCAGATGTCGTACGACTCTATATGCTGAACTCAGGAGCCGTGCGTGGTGACGATCTACAGTTTTCAGAAAACGGTCTGCAGGAGACACTGCGGAACACGATGCTCCCCTTGTGGAACGGGCTCAGTTTTTTTACCACCTACGCCAACATTGATAACTGGCAACCGACTCAGGTTGAAGATGTCGCAGAACTCTCCAACCCGTTGGATCGTTGGATTCTCTCCCGTTTGAACCATTTGCTGCTGGATGTGCGAACAGCCATGGATAACTATGATCTCAATGGCGCCGTTGCTCCATTTGTGGGATTTGTGGATATGCTGACGAACTGGTACATCCGCAGAAGCCGCAGGCGTTTCTGGAAAGCCGGTGATGGAGATGATAAAAACCAGGCATATAAAACTCTGTTTACTGTTCTGATGGAGTTTTGCAAGGCGATTGCCCCCTTTATCCCTTTCATCTCAGAAGAGATCTATCAGGTGTTGAAAAACGATTCGATGCCGGAAAGCGTTCATCTCTGTCTATATCCTGAAGTCAAACGCGAATTTATTGACGAAAAACTGGAGCAGGAGATGGACATCATTCTCAAAAGCGTCAATATGGGTCGGGCCTTGCGAGCCAAACATCAGATAAAGATCAGGCAGCCACTGCAGAAAATCACCCTTCTAACCAAGAATACAGCCGTTCAGGGTGTGCTGGGAGGGATGTCGTTACTAATCACCGATGAGCTGAATGTGAAGGAGGTTGAAATTGCCCAGAACGAAGAGGATCTGGTGAAACTGATAGCCAAACCCAATCTCAGGCTGCTGGGGCCAAAATTCGGTAAAAAACTGAAGGATATCAGGCCTCAGATTGAAGCGCTGACTGCCAAAGAAATTGTCGAACTGCAGAATGGCGGTAAGAAGAACATTACCCTGGAGGGTGAGGATTTCGAAATCGGAATCGAAGAGATCTTTATCGAGCGCCATCAGAAAGAAGGGATTGTTACAGAAAGCGAAGGGGATGTGACCGTTGCCCTCGATATTCAACTCAACGATGAGCTGACAGCCGAGGGCTTCGCCCGGGAATTTATCAACAAGGTGCAGCAGACCCGCAAAGAGATGGATCTGGAAGTTGTCGATCGTATCGATGTTGTATACAGCGCCAGCGATATCCTGAAAAATGCTCTCGAAAAACATCAGTCATACATCAAGACTGAAACATTGGCTCACACCCTGGAATCTGTCTCCAGTAAAGACGACGGCTTTGTGGACTGGATTTTGAACGAAGAAAACTGCGCCATCAAAGTCAGTAAGATCTAGCCTCAACCCCTAACCACTTCCTTTTGAGAATCTGCTAATCCCTGCGGATTCTCTGATCCTTCCAAATTGCCGATCACCCAGTAATTGCCGATCATCCGCTAATTGCCGAGCAGCGTTACGTCCTGTCCTTTGATTCTTTGTGGGGATTTGCTTCCCCTGGCTTGCCTCGTTTTTCCTTCCCTACCCCTCACCTTATCTCTTTTATCAGAATCTCATTTCTTAGAGTAACTATTACGCCCTGACAAGGGGACCAAAGATCCCCTCGGCTCAGGCAATGTGGTGAAAAGTTACTTCTAATATTGAATTTTGAATCCCGGCTGAGAAGTGTTGCATGGCAGCACGTAACAGCGCACCTATGTGGGATTTGGCCAATGATGAGCTTCATGAATCTCTCTCTATATTGGGGCAAAGAAATTTGTTATTTGAATAAAATCAGCTAAAAGGTTAAAGATTTAATTTTTGATGCCGATAAGGAGACAAGAATTAAAAAGACCTTGTGAAAATCCGGATAAAATTGAAGAAAACATTAAAGTTTTAGAATCCCGTTCCGATAAGGGAGACAGGAATCATTAACTGTTATTGACACTTATAAACCAGATTAAAAGGGACACATCATGGGCTTAAGAATCAATCATAATGTCGCAGCAATCAATTCATGGCGAAAT
>Ga0233437_1000602_pt1 | contig 79287 bp, 65 predicted proteins | sample SI_122_August201_FD_182714 | JGI IMG/M metagenome (GOLD analysis project Ga0233437, IMG submission 182714) | Seawater microbial communities from Saanich Inlet, British Columbia, Canada - SI_122_August2016_200_MG | ecosystem: Environmental > Aquatic > Marine > Inlet | place: Canada: British... | reverse complement strand
TGTGTGCATACAGGCATTTCAGAGCCAAAAACATATTGCTGACCCGTTGAACAACTGATTTTAGAAAAACTTAATCCGATAGATGCCAATAGCACAAATGCTATCAATAGTCCCAACGTAATATTTCTAAAAAACAATTTCATATAATTGCGGCAAAAATAAGAAAACAAATAAGTATTCCAATAATTCTTTACTTTATTCCGGTAAAAGTTATATTCCCTTCACAACTTTGACAATAATACCGATACTTAACGATTCGAAGAAATTATCGAAAAAGTAACACCAAATACTTCGTGAAATAATTGAAATTTGATTTCAGAACCCCTGATTTATCGTAAAATTTTCGTTACTTTTTTTAGGAGCATTTTTGAGCCCACTCCGAAAAGCCATTTTTAGCCACAAAGGCAGAAAGACGCCGAGTAGGCAAGGGGAATTTCACCCCAAGCCTCTCACAGAACCGTACGTGACAGTCTCCCATCATACGGCTCTTCTTGAAAAGTATTTAACACTTTAATCATCCTCTTTCGAGTTGTAGGTTAGTCAAATATTGTCAAGCTAACCCCTTCGCTCCGCTTCCATTACAGAAGTTTCATCACTACTACGAGTTAGTCCGCCACCAACTGACGTATCTCTACTTTTGACCTCACGGCTTGTCCGTTTGTGTCGTTTCAATTTTCATCATCAGTTGGCTTCCACTGATCCATAAACAAGCCCATATACAAGTCCCCGCAAAGCGGGGCAGGCTCTGCTGCCTTTATGCCGAGTGCCAATATAGGCAGTTCTTTTCTCAGGTAACCCCCGTACTCGTCCCGGGACAGATTAGGTTCTCCCGGTTTCTGACACTGTCTATATAAGTTTCGACACCTCATCGGTCAGTTCACTTTCGATCAGCTCTTGTATATACACCTGAAATGTTTCTTTCAACATCCCTTTTCCCTGTCCGCTCAATACCTTTATCCTTAGATAAAAGCACCGCAGGGTGGTTTGACAGGTACTCCCGAGCAGCCCCTGTCGGTGGGTCAAAACCTACAATATCCATAACAGCGTGTTTTCTGTTAGACCATACTTGGTTACCGTATGATTTAGGGCAAGACTCGTTTCTTTGTAATTCTGTCGGTTTATCATAGTCCACCATGTTGTTTATAGTTCGCTTATCCGGTTTAATAATGCAATGTGCCTTTGCACCCCCGAATGAGCTTCAGTGCACACCAAATCGCTTATGCAAAAAAATTTAACTATAAAATGTAACAACTTAGTTACAAAATCGTCTAATATAGAAATTAGTAAAAAATAACAATGGTAACAAACTAATGAATTTATTCTATTACTATAGAAAAGCTGTAATCTATCCGTCAATATTTATACTGTTTTTTTGTATCGTATATTCGATTATTGATAATTATAATAGCGAATTACCCAAATCAGTAATTATAATGTCTATTTTACCTTCATTGATTTTTTCCCTCTTAATATGCGTACTTTCCTTGACAATTTTTCTTAATAAATTTAAAACGTTAAATGCAAATTTGATTTGGAACATATTGACTTGGTTTCTTCTGCCGTTGGTTTATATTACAATAATTTTGATTCATGATATAAACAATAGAATTAGATATGAATTTGGGTTTGGGAAAGATTTTATTTACCTTTTAATAATGACGATTCCCTTTGTTATAGGTTTATGTTGGACTTTTATAAAATATAGACAAAAAGCAACTACTGACAAAACACAATTAAAGGGAAAGTTATGAAGATCAAAGAAAAAATGAGCCGACGTAAATTTTTAAAACTGTCGGCAGCAGGAGCAGCGACAACAGGTGCCGCTGCTTTAATAGTAAATTCCGACTGGTTATTTACCGCAACGAATACTTTGGAAAACAACTTAAAAACGATTCCTATAGATGCTAAAAAAACATTTTTGAAATGTGGTACCTGCTCTAAAACCTTATTTTATCTATTAAACCGCGAATTTGGTTATCCAAAAGAAAATGAGGAGCATGCCTCTGATCCATTAGCCGGTGGACTAATGAGCACACAACATCAATGCGGAATGCTTTGGGGTTCCGCATTAGCCGTAGGAGCAGAATCCTTTCGCATGCACAATGACCGTGGAAAAGCCATCGCAACAGCCATAACAGCAACGCAACACCTTATGGAATCCTTTTCTAAAAGAGCAAAGACCGTCAACTGCCGGGACATTACTTGTGATTTTTCTAACAAATTTGATTTTGCGAAATTCGCTCTAAAATCCCTTCCCGGTGGACCTGCAAACATGATCTGTATGAATCTCGCAGAAAAATGGACTCCAGAAGCGATACAATCTGCGAAAGAAGGATTGACCGATAAACAAACTGATTTACCTCAATTGCCTGTAAGTTGCGCTTCTGAAGTCGCCAAAAAGATGGGAGCCGGTGATGAAGAAATGCTTATGGTTGCCGGATTTGCCGGAGGTATGGGTTTGAGCGGCAATGCCTGTGGCGCGTTGGGTGCAGCAATATGGCTTGATACTCTCGCCTGGTGCAAAAAACATCCTGGAAAAACAGGATATTCGAATCCAAACTCAAATGAAATATTAAAAAAATTTTATGACACCACCGGTTCCGAAATTTTATGTCCTAAAATATCAGGACAACGTTTTCGGACAATTGGCGATCACACGGAATTTATAAAAAACGGAGGCTGCGACAAAATCATTAATGTACTTGCTCGGTCATAATAGACTTCTAAGGAATAAAAACATGAACAATTCTAATAAGAAAAAATTAAATCCCAGAAAAGTATTCTGGAAATGCGGGTTCTGTTCGCATACAATGTTTCATCTGCTTAATTATGAATTTGATAATCACAAAGAAGTTGAAGAACGAGCATCCGGCTTATTAGCGGGAGGAATTGCACAGAAGGGGTATCAGTGTGGAATGCTGTGGGGAGGCGCTTTAGCTGTTGGTGTGGAATCATTTCACAGATATAATGATCACAATCAGGCAATTGCTGCAGCAATTACTGCATCTAAAAACCTTGTGGAATCATTTACTAAAAGAACTAAAACAGTCAATTGCCGCGATATATCAGGAGTAGATTGGAAAAACAAACTTGAGTTTGCTATATATATGGTTAAAACGATTCTGCGTGGTTTTATATTTAACCCTTGTTTCAATCTTATTGTTAAGTGGACTCCTGAAGCCATTCAGGCTTCAAATCGGGGCTTATCGGAAAATCCAAGTCAACATAATCAAGCTTGTTTAAGTTGTGCTTCTGAAGTTGTTAAAAAAATGGGTGCAAATGACGAAGAGGCTGTAACTGTTGCAGGTTTTGCAGGTGGCATTGGTTTAAGTGGTAACGCTTGCGGAGCTTTAAGTGCAGTAATCTGGTATAAGATGCTTGATTGGCATAAAAAACACCCCGGAAAAACCCCGTCTTTTTTTAATAATCAGGAAGTAAAAAAAATATTACGAGCATTTTACATCGAAACTGATTCCGAAATTATCTGTAATAAAATTTGCGGCCAACACTTTAAAACGATTGATGAACATTCGCAATATCTAAAAAACGGTGGTTGTGAAAAACTGATTAATGCTCTAGCGAAATTGTAATTTTGAAATTCCGGAATAGTTTATAGATATGCTTAATAATTTTTTCCGCTTTAGAAAAAGTGTTTATTTTGACAACAATGCTACAACTTATGTAAGCAAACGTGTTCGCAAGACTATGAGCCGGATATTGAAATATTATTGGGGGAATCCTTCTTCAGCTTATGGTATGGGTCGAATGTCTGCTCAAATTATGGAAAAAGCTCGTCAACATGTTGCTGATGCTATTCATACTCATCCACACGAGGTTTATTTTACAGGATGTGCTACCGAATCAAACAATGCAGTTTTAAAATCGTTGTACAATCATTTTTATCCAAAAAAGAAAACAATTATTTCTACACCGATTGAACATCCTTCGATAATTAATACATTGGAATTTTTAAAAACACAAGGAATTATTGTTAAATATTGCAAGGTTGATACTTTTGGATATATTTCCCTTCCTGAATTAGAACAGCTTATTGACGAGGATACTTTTTTAATTTGCTGCATTTTAGCAAATAATGAGATTGGCACTATCCAGAACGTTAAAGAAATTTCAAAAATTGCAAAAACACATAATGTCCTTGTCCTGTCCGATTGTGTTCAGGCACTCGGCAAGTTACCGGTTGATGTAAAGGAATTAGAAGTTGATTATGCCTCGTTTTCCGCACATAAACTTTATGGCCCAAAGGGTGTTGGTGCATTATATGCAAAAATAAGCAGCCCTATTGAACCTTTTATACATGGAGGACATCAGGAGGAAGGTTTACGTGCCGGCACCGAAGCAATTCATAATATTGCCGGATTTGGTGCAGCATGTCAGGATGTTAACAAACTTTTATCTCATGCCAAAAAGATATGCGATTTGAAAGAACAACTTATCAGGCATTTGAAAGAAATAAAACCGGATATAATCATTAATTCGCCGATAACAGATTGTTTGCCAAATACAATCAGTGTAACATTCCCGGGTATAAATAGCGGAGAATTAATGATGATGCTTGATTATCATGGCATCGCCGTTTCATCCGGATCGGCGTGCAGTACTCATGTAAATAAACCTTCGCACGTATTAAAAGCAATTGGATTATCAGATCAGGCTGCACAGGAAACTATCCGGATCAGTTTGGGTAGTAACACCTCTGCAGGTGATATCAGATACACAGTAAAAGTTATAGGAAATTATTTAAAAAGTGAATCCAAATAAACTAAACAATTTAAAATTACTACCGGCCAATTAAATAACCATTTTGCCCGGACAACCTCTTAATATATTGAATGACAACTCTCAGATCGTTATATACGTTGAGTCGTTGCATATAGTAGAGACAAGGCATACCTTGACTCTATGTCAAACATCAAACCTCAAATTCCAAAATTTCGAAATTCCTAATTTTTCATTTTTATTCTCCAAAATTGCCATTTTTCAAAAAAAATATTATCCAATAGCTACCTCATCCGGCTCTGTTACTGTTGTTGCAGAATTATTGAAATTTACCGGCATTTAATACTTCCAAACCTTTTTTGGTTATAAATCTGAAGTCACCTTTACGGATAGTAATTTCTTCTTTATCAAACTGTCCAATTAATAAAAGACATATTTTCCTGTTACCGCCGGTAAGATTACGAAACTGAGCAACTGTTATTCCTTCATTCCTTTTAAGCGAAGTACATTTACTTTAGGTGCTGTAATTTCAACGTTTGCCCTTTCTCCTACATCTGCTCTTGCAAATGAAAAGGAATTCAAGACTTTTAGGACAAAAGAGACGACTACAATCTGTCCTTATTGTGCTGTTGGATGTGGGTTAATAGTTTCTACGCGCGATCAGAAAGCAATCAACATTAAAGGTGAAGTTAACTACGGTACTAATTTAAATAATGCAAACCTATTCAATATTGCAGGAAACGGCAGCAATAAGATCGACAAAAAATGCTTTGGTTTATGGTTTAATGCAACCTCTAAGATATCTGATTATTTTCATATTGTAGTGGGATATGGAATGAATAAGAATAAAACAGATAATTTAGCAGCCGGTGCTGTGGAATCAAATACTGTTATTTATGGCGATTTAATTTTTCCTATTTACAAAGGATATTCTATGGCACTTGAAGTACAGAATATAACTACGGGTATAAAAGATAAAGACAATAATTCGGCAACGGTTATCAATTTGGCAGCTAAAATTGTATTCTGACAATAAAATTGAAATAGAATATCTATTAAAAGTTAATAATCTTTAAGATATTCTTTTTTATTCCGAGAAACAACCCATTTGAATAAGTTTATAATTAATTATTTACTCAAATGGATTGTTAGTTTCTACTCATATTTTTTAAAAGAGATGCATTATTTTCAAAATTTGCAAAAGCATTGAAAAATTTTATATCTTAGCGGCATGAATCTAATATAAATAATATTCTAAAAATAAATAAATTATGAAAAATATTGATTGGAGTAATTTACCTTTTGGGTATTTCAAAACCAATTATAATGTCAGATGTTATTGGAGAAACGGATCATGGGGAAAGCTTGAGATTTCATCTTCAGAATATATAAATATGCATATTGCCGCAACTTGTCTGCATTACGGACAACAGGCATTTGAAGGAATGAAAGCTTTCAGAGGTAAAGATGGAAAGATAAGAATATTCAGATGGAAAGACAACGCAAAGAGAATGCGTGCATCAGCTCGTGGAATTATGATGGCTGAGGTACCTGATGAATTATTCTTTGGAGCAATAAGCAAAGTAGTTAAACATAATGAAGGCCATATTCCTCCTTTTGGCACAGGTGCAGCCTTGTATCTTAGGCCGTTACTTATAGGTACGGGCGCTCAAGTCGGAGTAAAACCGGCTAACGAATATATGTTTATGGTATTTGTCGGGCCTGTCGGACCTTATTTTAAAGAAGGCTTTAAACCTGTTTCTATTCAATTGGTTCGTGATTTCGACCGTGCTGCTCCTCAAGGAACCGGACATATAAAAGTTGGTGGAAATTATGCAGCAAGTTTACAACCCGGTGTAAGAGCTAAAAAGGAAGGTTTTGCTTCGGTTCTATTTCTTGATGCAAAAGAAAATAAATATATTGACGAAGCAGGGCCTGCAAACTTTTTCGCAATAAAAGGAAATACTTACATTACACCGAACTCCAAAACCATATTACCTTCAATTACAAATATGAGCTTAAGAACTTTAGCAAAAGATTTGGGAATGAATGTTGAATTGAGAGATGTACCTGTCGAAGAATTATCTGATTTCGATGAAGTGGGTGCATGTGGAACCGCTGCCGTAATTTCTCCTATCAAAGAAATTGTTGACCGTGAACATAAAAAAGTTTATGAGTTTTGCAAAGAAGGAGTTGCTGGGCCTGTCTCAACAAAATTATACAATAAATTGAAAGCGATCCAGGAAGGTGAAGAGCCGGATATCCATAATTGGACTACTATTATTGAATGAGTGAATGCGAGAATGAGTGAATGATTAAATGCTTAAATACTAATTCATAAACGATGGTTTTTTATTTAATCATTCTATCATTTTAGCATTCAAAATACCACGCATTTGTTCTTTCAATTCCATAGTTTTTTCTCTTGCTTTTTCGGCAAAATCAATTTTATCGGAGGCAAAAATTATCCCTCGCGAAGAATTTATCAATAAGCCGCAAGTATCGTTTAAACCGTATTTTGCTACTTCTTCTAAGCTTCCGCCTTGTGCTCCAACTCCGGGAATTAATAAAAAATGATTTGGGATTATCTTTCTGATTTTCGTTAGCATTTCAGCTTTGGTGGCTCCAACCACACACATCATGTTTTCTTCATTTCCCCATTCCAATGATTTTTTAATCACTTTTTGATATAAATTTTCATTATCCGGAAGGCTTTCCAAAAACTGAAAATCATAAGCTCCGACGTTTGAGGTAAGAGCCAAAAGAATCACCCATTTATTTTTATAAGCCAAAAAAGGAGAAACAGAATCTTTTCCCATGTAAGGAGCAACGGTTAAAGCATCAAAATCAAGGCCTGGAAAATCAGGATCAAGAAATGCCTTAGCATATTGTTTTGAGGTATTTCCGATATCACCTCGTTTGGCATCAGCTATCGTAAAAATGCTATCCTTAAATTTATGCAGATATTTTATTGTTTTTTCGAGGCTTTCCCAACCTTTTATTCCACGACTTTCGTAAAATGCAAGGTTTGGTTTATAAGCAACGCAAATATCATGAGTTGCATCAATAATTTGTTTATTAAACTCAAAAACCGGATCATCGAATTTCAGCAGATGTTGAGGTATCTTTTCCTGATCACTATCAAGGCCGATACAAAGAAATGATCTTTTTTCTTTGATAATATTAAATAGTTCTTGTTTGTTCATTTTATTATTGGATTGTAATTATTTGGTTTTCTTTTGATGTACTTGAAATATTTTGTTAGTGTTTCGTACTTTCTCTCTATTTCCCATTTTCTTTTCAAGTTGTGCATTTATAAATACACTAAAGTTTATGATAGATTACTTATCCAAAAATGATGTAAGAGTATATTCTTTGATGTTATGGTATTAACTTTGGAATTTAGATATACAAATTCCGCATTATGTTCAATTTTTCTTAATATTTCATTCTCATTCCACATTATATCAAATTTTGCTAAATTTTTAATCCAGCCATTAATTGTTGTTTCCCAAAAATCAAAATTTCCTTTTTCAATAAAACCAATAATACCGCACTCAGAAAGCCCTTTTCCGTGTTTTTCAATTTTAAAACGTTCAATACCCCCGTTTCGATTATTACCAATAACATATTCTTTTTTTCTTTCTTTAGAAAACCTATCTGTAAGTATTTTTGCCTCAACATCAAAAAACGATTCTGTTGTAGCTGTTTCTTCTTTCGAATAGAAATAGAAATCAGCTCTTCCTTTTGCATAATGGTATAAATCTTTTTTTTCTTGACCTACTAAAAAAGGGGAATCAACTGTTTTTCTTCTTAAAAGATTTACAAATTCTTGAGTTAACTCATCCTCATTTAATAATTTATGAGTGAATTGAGAAATATGATTTTTGAAATAGAGAGTAGTATCTTTAAAAGATTCAATTATGAAACTAATTGTCTTCCCTAATGGAATACTAACATTAATTTCCTTTGTACTATCATATTTTTGCTCTTCTGCTACCATTAATACCCCATTTTAGATAAGTCGGAAAAACATTTATCAGCGTCACGATAGGCAGTTAATGACAGCCAATATCTATATTGATTTGGTTTAATAAACACAACGGTATCTTTTTGAGGGTATAGTTTGATAATTCTATTTACTGTAAGCTGTTTTGAAATCTCTAAATCTGTAAGTTCTTTTAATTTCAATTTTGAATTATCAGAATGAAAAACAGGCTCTTTTATATTAGAATCATATTTGAATATAGTTGCAATAAAAGAGTTATTCAGAGTAACAACATCACTTAATCTAAATCTTTTCTTTTTGTCTTCGTAAATAAGGTTTAGGACTTTTGAAAACTCATTCCCGTAGTGGTCTACTTTAGATTCAATTTCATTTTTATTTATAGGTTTTACGGCTTTTGAATTTTCGCCATTGCGTAAAAATGCCTGCATTATATTATTCACATCGCTAATAATGTTTTTATCAATATTTGACAATAATTGCGACAATTTTAATTTAGGCTCAAACGGTAAAGCTAATATGTCTTCTTTTTTGCAAGCTGTATTTTTATAAACCAACATTTTTCCACTCATACATATATTATAAAACTTTAAGGTTGAATGATTTGATTTAATGAAATCAAAGATAGGGTTTAAAACATTTTCATTTTTTGAATGAAAGCCAACAGTTAAATTAGAAAATGGAATCTTTTTTTTATTATAACTAAATGGCAAATCTATATTTTCCTTAATAAGTATATTTGGTACTGAAAATACAGTTTTATCCTTTTTCCCATGAAATGAATTCAGATAAGTGTCAGTTAAAAACTCAGAATTTATTCCATTTGAGGTAAAAGCTTCATTACATAGACTTTTAGCTCCACCAGTTCCTTCCTTACAAACAATTATGTCTTTATTATTATTTAAGTAATTTTCTATTGTAGAAATTGCAGAAAGTTTTTCGATAGTATTTTTTATCCTTCCTCCACCTAATAAATTATTTTTCCAAATAGAAGAACTTTCAGTAGCAGTTTGTCTGTTTACAAAATGTAAATCATAGTCATCTATTTCAAAAATAATTCGTTCTTTAGTTGCTTTTGTTCTCCTGAAAGTTAGATGTAGTATATTTTTTTTAAAATTTGGATTTTCATTACGAATAAATATTGCAGCAGTTTCAACTTCGAGAGGGTTTTTCTCTAAACCTTGTTTATTATCCCATAATGATTTATTCCTAGCTAATCCAGTGAAATCTAAAATCTGAATTACATTTGTTTTTGAAAACAAAGTTCCCCTTAACTTTTTTGACGTACTATTATATAATAATCCTGATGATTTTATAATTAAACATTGTAATCCTTTTGGTTTTAGGTAACCGTAAGAATCAGTTAAAAACTTTAATGCGATTTGATTATTAGGAATTTCAACAACTTCATCTTCTATTATTGAAGATTTATTTTCAAATTCTTTAATACCTCCTCTAACAAAAGGAGGATTTCCAATTATTAAATCGAACTTTTTATCTTTAATTTCATCACACTCAAAAAAATCTGATTTAATTAAATTATGCTCTCTTAAATCATCAAATATAGGTCTGATACTTAAATCATTCAGTTCATCACATAATGCTAAACATAAACTAAAAGATGCTAATTGAATAGCTTGTTCTTCTTTGTCAATTCCATAGATATTACGTAAAAGATTTTTTAACTGTGGTAATTCCGGTGATTTCATTCCATTTTGTAATCGCCAGATTTGAACTAACCGCTTAAATGTAGTTACTAGAAATATTCCAGAGCCACAAGCTGGATCTAAAACGTTGAATGTATCTAAATTTATTTCATTGTATTTTTTTAATGGTAAACTTTCATCAACTAATAATTTCGCAAGATGTGATGGGGTATAATATAAGCCTTTCCTCTTTTTATCTGTACCCAAAAATTCTTCATATAAACGACTAATTAATTCTACAGGAATATATTTAAATTCAAAATATCGCCAAATCGAACGTTGCCCAGTTTTGAAAGAACTGTCACTTTCAAGTAATTCAGCTAAAATGGATAAGTCTATATTTTGAAGATTTCGTTGTTCTTCATTCGTCCACTTAAAAACATTTCCATTAAATCCTTTTTTGGAATCATTTAAATCGGTTAACAAATCAACAAACTTGCTTTTTCTTAATACATCATTAAACGTATTTGATTTGTCATATTTTTGAAAATATTTTTTTGACAAAAGTTTATTACCATTATTGTCAATTCTTTCTTCTAAATATTTAATTAATATTGATTGAACTATAATTTTATTAACTAAGTCAATGGGAACACCTTGATACTTTTTTTTAAGAACATCTACTATAAATCTAATGTTTTCAATTAGTTTGTCATACGAAGAATTTTGAAATTTAAACTTATTTTTAAATTCTTGCTCTTCCCAAAAAACACCACTTTTAATTTTTACAGCAAATTGTTCATTATATAAATGATGTACTTTCCCTGTGATATTAAGATGATTTACTAAATGAACTGGTTTATAATCATCTTTAATGTGTGTAGTACAATCTAATATTTTTATTTCAGTATTAAAAAAAACACAAGCCAGGGGTACCTCTCCACTACTCCATATTTTTTTTTGAATTTCTGATAAATGAATTTCGTTTTCACTATCAAATCCTCTATCTGTATAATCAAATAAGTAAACTTGTGGTTTATAACTGCCATTAAGTTGTTTACGTAAATAAACCGCGGAAGCTTGAAATTCATCACGTGCATTTTCTATATGAAATTCAATTTGCGGATCAGAAAATTGTCTATTTTCGTTTGTTAAAAACAGGGAATCGTCATTCCTATCAAAGCCAAGTTTCCCCAAGCCTTTCTGAAAATCAACATTTATATTTTTAATTTCGCTCATATAAAAGTTTCATTAATCTCAAAAATATAATTTTCTTAATGCATATTTACAAAAATAGTAAAATTATTGTAGAAAAAATTATGATGTGATATTTTTGCATTATTTAAATTATCTCAATCATCAATCGTCAATCGTCAATTCCCCATCGGTTCCATGTGAATTGTTGTTTCAAAATTCATTTTCTTTTTAATTGCAATTTCAATATTTGTGGCAATTTTATGAGCTTCAAGCAAAGAAATATTCTGTGGCAGATTAATATGAAAAGTCAATTCCTGATGTTTGCCATAATTGTGAATATGAATATGATGTGGGTGTGAATCAAAGGGAGAAACTTCATTACATATTTCTTTTATTTTCAGAATGTCTTCACCCGAAGGAGTCTCGCCAAGCAATGAACTAATTGTATCCTTTATGATTTTATAGGCAGCCCAGGCTATAATTGTTGCAACTATTAATCCCAGAACTCCGTCAATCCACCAAAAATATTTCCCAAAAAAAATTCCAACAAGAATAATCACGGAAGAAATTGCATCGCTACGGTGATGCCAGGCGTCAGCTTTTAATGATTTAGATTTGATTTTTTTACCAGACCAAAATGCAAACTGAGCTAATGCTTCTTTAAAAATTATGGAAACTATTGTTACAACTATCGCAATAGTTCCATAAGAAGCTGCTTCGTGTTTGGATAATCTGTTCACTGATTTTGTAAAAAACTCGAATGCAATTAATACGAGAAAAACACCTATAATAAAAGCGGCTATGATCTCTGCTCTTCCATGCCCGAAAGGATGTTTTTTATCGGGTGGTTTTTGGGAAGTTTTAGCACCTATCAATACAATTATTGAGGTAATTGAATCAGTTAAAGTATGCCAGGCATCGGCAATAATAGCTACCGAGCCGGAGACAACACCTGCCCAATATTTCAAAACGAAAAGCAAAATATTTACAAAAATCGACAACCATCCTTCGAGATATGCAATAAATTCAGGATTTCTTTTTTTTACTTTCTTTTTCATTTTATTGCGTATTGACAGTCAACAGTCGGCAGTTGGTAGTTCACAATCGGCAGTTCGTAGACTGGAGACTGGAGACTGAAAACTGCCGACTGAAGATACTCCATTCGATATATAATAATATAACCATTTAACTTATGTCCTCTTTAAGTCTTTCGGCATTTTCGGCTAACTGTAATTGATCAATAATTTCCTGAATATCTCCATCAACAATAGCCGGAAGATTATAAAGTGTCAGGTGTATTCGGTGATCGGTAACTCTTCCCTGTGGCCAGTTGTATGTTCTTATCTTTGCTGAACGGTCACCGGTTGACACCATTGTTTTTCTTTTTGAAGAAACTTCATCAAGATATTTCTTATACTCAATTTCGTAAATCCTTGCCCTGAGTACCGTCATTGCTTTTGCCAGATTTTTTATCTGTGATTTTTGATCCTGACATGTTGCAACAATTCCGGTGGGAATATGTGTAAGTCGAACGGCAGAATAGGTTGTGTTTACAGATTGTCCACCAGGGCCTGACGAACAAAATGTTTCCTTTTTTATATCGGCTTGTTTAAGGTCAATATCAAACTCATCGGCTTCAGGTAAAACAACTACCGAAGCAGCCGATGTATGAACTCTTCCCTGAGTTTCAGTTTTCGGTACACGTTGAACACGATGAACACCGGATTCATATTTTAACTGTCCGTAAACATTATTGCCTTTAACATTAAAAATTATTTCCTTAAACCCACCGACAGTACCTTCAGTTTCATCAACAAGCTCGGCCTTCCATTTTTTTGTTTCACAGAATTTCATATACATTCTGAAAAGATCACCTGCAAAAATACTCGCTTCATCACCACCAGTTCCTGCTCTGATCTCAACAATGGCATTCTTAGAGTCCTGAGGATCAGCAGGAATAAGCATTATCCTGATTTCTTCTTCAAGTTGTTCTTTTTCTTTTGATAATGAATTAAGTTCATCCTTGGCCATTTGCCTGAATTCCTCATCTTTTTCACTTTTAAGAATTTCTTTAGTCGATTTCAGGTTATCAATAATATTGGAATATTTAAGGTAACCGTCAACTATTGGCTGCAGATCCTTATAATCTTTGCTCAATTTTATATATCGCTTCATATCCGAAACAACGTTAGGATCATTAATTTGCTCACCAATTTCCTGCCAGCGATTATATATTTTTTCTAATTTTTCTAACATTTTCTATATAAATTTTCAGGCGGCAAAGGTATGATAATTTCAGAACTCAGAAATTTTGTTGTGCGTTAGTTCAAATTATTCTATGAATTTGGGTAAGTCATTTTGTATATGATTTTCATTTCTATCTTTTCCGCTTTCTCCAACGTTTTGATTTTGGTAGCTGATTGGAAACAATTTGAATTCCCTTATTTCTCAGTACCATTTCAATTAATTCTTCTGATTGTTCAAGTTGGATAACTAAGTCTTTTATGGGAACTCCCTTTAAATATCGATCTTGTATTTCTTGTTTGTCTTTTTCAGTTAAATGCTTTGAAACATGGGTTGTTTGTCTTGGGATTTTCGCATGATAGTTTTGAAGGACTTTTTTATATCTGTCAAAATGGATGGATTAATCTTGATTGATTGTCCATCCTTTTGGTCAGCATAAATTGTTTGGATTATCTCAATATAAAGCGAACCGCTATAATGTTTTATCAAATCAATCAGAAATGCACTTTTATCGAATTCAAGTTGAGTTGTTTCAAGTACTTCTTTCAATACACATATTTTTTATTAAAAAATTCAATAATTTGCTTATTATCAAGACGAACAACATCTTCCAAATAAAAAGAGACACTTTGTCAAATTTATGCTCCAAAACACTGAGCGAATGTTTAAATTTCAAATATTCAATCATTCACGCATTTACTCATTCAATCATTTATGCATTCAATCCACATGAATTATTTGAGAAGCACCCGTAAGGATTTGACTATTTATTATTCCATCACCTTTATAATAAAGTATGCTGGCACCTGAGGCGATAATATCCATTTCTTCGGTAATTGTCAAATAAGTATAACTAGCTCCCGTTAGATTAAGGTTCAAATACTTAGTAATAAAATCATAATTTTCGATACTGCTTGCACCTTCAGCTATTACATAAAATGAATTCGCACTGCCGCTTATGTCAAGTTCAGTAGCACCTATTAATAATGCATTAATATTATCAACCTCCATCTCACCTTCAAAATAACTTGCTCCGGTTAACTCAATTATTACTTCATCAGTAATTAATTTATTCTGCAAAATAATGGCAACAGCCCCTGTGGCATAAAATTCTGTAACTTCTTTTGTAGTAATGTTTGCGATCAATGTTGCATTTCCTTCGATCTCAACATTGTCTTGAAAACTAATCACTAAAGTATTAACGCTTTTTCCTACATTAATGTATTGATGGAGATTTTCGTTGGCTTGAATCTCAATTTTTTCTTCATTTTCCGAAAATGTAACATTTAACTCGAAAGCATTCTCCACATCAATTATATTATAATCTGAAAATGAAAATTCTTGTTTAGTAATTTTGTCTGAGGGTGTAACTTTGGTATCATCTTTTGTACAAAAGCTAAATATTAAACTCAAACTAATAAGTACAATAAGAATTGTTTTTGTTTTGTTTTTCATAATTTTCTATTTTTTTTACAAATGTACGAGTTTTTTCTTAAATTAAAAAAAGCCCGCCATCATCAGACAGCGAGCTAACAAACTATGATAAAGTTTAGTGGATTCCTATTAAAAAATAGGATTAAACTTTAAGACACTTCAAAGATATAAAAATTTTTAAATAATGGAAGTAATAAAATTCATTAAGTCTCCAATATTTAATTACAACTTTATCTTTGTCGTAAACCTTAGTAGGAGTCAAATCAACAACTTACACCAAACCTTATGACACGAAGTTAGTTCGCATGGATTACCTTATTATTTTCATAATGATTCCTGATAATGTTAAATAAATAATTCTATCTTTATATTAAAATAAGGTAATAAGGTTAAAGAGATGTTGTTAATACAATTAAGCTACTAAGGTTACTTACCAAAATAAGGTTTTTTTATTTCATGTGATTTATTTTATTTAAAAACCAATAAAATAGAAATTATTTACTATCCCCCAGCACCTTAAAATATATTTTAGTCCGAAACCACAGTTTACAAGAAATACCTATTTTTGTAAACTAATATTTATGAAATATTGAAAAAACAGGAAATCTAAAATATTGATCTAAGTTTTCCGTTTCTGAACTTTAATCTAATGACAATAAAGCAATAAATGCCGAAAAAACCAAATCAGTTTAAAACAAATTCTTTAAAGAAGGAAAAAACCGTCAAAAAAAAGAAAACCAAAAAAAACTCGGGACAATCGTTTTTTAGCTTTTTTAAAAGTCCTAAATTCTTAAAAATAACCGGTTTCTTTTTCATAGTTTTGTCAATATACTTGCTGATAGGTTTTATTTCATATTTTTTTACATGGTGGAAAGATTTCGACAAAATATCTTCTTTATCGTTTGGAGAAGTCACAGGCAATGTTGAAATTTATAACTGGACAGGATATCTCGGAGCATATATCTCTAATTTCTTTATCAAGGAATTATTTGGAGCATCTTCCATATTCTTTGTATTATTGTTCTTTATTTCAGGAGTTAAGCTTCTTACAAAAATTGCAATATTTCCGGTAGGAAAATCATTCAGATATTCATTTCTCGGAATAATTTGGTTTTCAGTTGCTTTTTCATTTATTTTTAGCAGTCCTAAATATTCTATTCTTGGAGGAATGTTTGGCTATCAATCTAACCTTTTCCTTCATCAATTTATCGGGAATATTGGCATAGGCTTTTTATTATTTTTTATTTTAATAAGTTTTCTAATAATTGCTTTTAATTTTTCTTTGAACTTTAAATTTAAGAAGAAGGAAAAAGATGATGATGAAGAATCAATTTCCAAAACAAATAGAGAAAAAACCGATAGATACAATACTGCTGAATATTCGATTTCGGAAGAAGAAAGCATAAGCGATTTAAACGAAAATGAGGATAAAAATGAATTAAATAATAATTCTGATTTTGAAGATATTAATTTAGGAATTGAAAAAAAAACAAATAATAATAATAATAATGAAAATAATGATGATACAAGCATTGAATTAACAATTGAAAATCCTCAACCTGAAGAAGAAAAAAAGGAAAACAAAAAAAACATCATTGAACATCAGACTTTAGATACCGAATATGACCCGACTCTTGATTTGGCAGATTATCAATATCCAACATTAGAACTACTAGATGATTATGATTCAGGGGAAATTAGCGTTCAAAAAGAAGAGCTTGAATCAAACAAAGACAGGATTGTAGAAACTCTGCTTAATTATTCTATTAAAATAGATAAAATTAGAGCTACAATCGGGCCTACGGTAACACTTTACGAAATTATTCCTGCACCCGGTATTCGTATTTCAAAAATCAAAAACCTTGAAGATGACATTGCTTTAAGCCTTGCTGCGATGGGTATCCGTATCATCGCACCAATTCCTGGCAAAGGCACAATCGGTATTGAAGTTCCCAACCGAAAACCTGAAATAGTTTCCATTAAATCAATTCTTTCATCAAGAAAATTCATGGAAACAAAATATGAATTACCTTTTGGACTTGGAAAAACCATTGCAAATGAAAGTTTTGTAGCCGACCTCACAAAAATGCCTCACATTTTAATGGCAGGTGCAACAGGACAGGGTAAATCAGTTGGTTTAAACGCAATTATAACTTCACTTTTATATAAAAAACATCCTGCTCAACTTAAATTTGTTTTAATTGATCCTAAAAAGGTTGAGTTGACTTTATTCACAAGAATAGAAAGACATTTTTTGGCACAATTACCCGATGCCGAGGAAGCTATTGTTAACGACACAAGAGTTGTGGTTCGTACATTAAATTCTCTTGGAATTGAAATGGATAATCGTTACGATCTACTCAAGGATGCTCAAGTCAGAAACATTAAAGAATATAACACAAAATTCATAGCCAGAAAACTTAATCCCGAACATGGCCATCGTTTTTTGCCTTACATTGTTTTGGTTATTGACGAATTTGCCGACCTGATTATGATGGCCGGTAAAGAAGTAGAAATTCCTATTGCTCGTTTGGCTCAATTAGCACGAGCCATTGGTATTCATCTGATTATAGCAACTCAGCGTCCATCCGTAAATATTATTACCGGAACTATCAAAGCTAATTTCCCTGCCCGGATTGCTTTTAGGGTGATCTCAAAAATCGACTCTCGAACAATTCTTGACAGCGGAGGTGCCGATCAATTGATTGGAAGAGGCGATATGTTGCTCTCAACAGGTAGCGATCTTGTTCGTTTACAATGTGCCTATGTCGATACACCTGAAATTGAAAAAATTACTGATTTTATTGGGCAGCAAAGAGCTTATCCGCTTCCATTTTATTTGCCTGATTGCCCCGATGAAGAAAGTATTGCCAATGCTGATTTCGACCCTAATGAAAGAGACGAACTTTTTGAGGACGCTGCAAGAATTATTGTTTTAAATCAACAAGGTTCTACTTCGCTATTACAAAGGAAATTAAAACTCGGATATAACAGAGCAGGAAGAATTATTGATCAATTAGAAGCGGCAGGAATTGTCGGGCCATTCGAGGGAAGTAAAGCCCGTGAAGTGAGAGTTGCCAATGAATTTGCTCTGGATCAATTTTTGAAAGATTTGTAAAACAATTACATTATGAAAAAATACATTATTTTTATTTTAACAATGTCAATTACAATGGGACTTTACGCCCAAAAAGATAAAAAAGCTACAAAAATACTCGAAGAGCTAAGCAAGAAAACCGAATCATATAAAACAATTGAAGTTGATTTTTTATATAAAATGGATAATAATGAATCGGATATTCATGAATCTTATGACGGCGAATTATTAGTCGAAGGCGATAAATACCGCTTAAATATTGCCGGACAACTTGTTATTTCCGACGGTGAAACTATTTGGACTTATATAGAAGATGCCGAAGAAGTTCAGATAAATTCAATTGAAGAAGGTGAGGAAGTTTTTACCCCAACAAATTTTTTGGATTCTTATACTGAAAACTACAAATCCAAGCTGATTGGCGAAGAAAATAGGGATGGAAAAAATGTTCAGATAATTGAATTAATTCCTTTTAAAAAGAAAAATTATTCGAAAGTTGAGCTTATTCTTGATAAGGACAAAAATCAGATGATTAGTTTTTCTATATTTGACAATAATAATAGTATTTACACTTATCTGATCACAAAATTTATTCCCGATGTTCCTTTAAATGGAAATGAATTTGTTTTCAATCCGGAGGATTATCCTGATGTTGAGATAATTGATATGAGGTAATTAGCTGCAATCCTGAATAGTGCTTGCCAGAAAACGCCAATTTCTTCGTTATGCTCGTTCATAAAATCAGTCATTTACAACAGTAAACTCCTGATTTTATGAACTTCGCAAGCCTTGAACTTGACGTTTTCTGACTAAGTACTCCAAAATATTGAGTTTTCGTGCAGATACTAAATAAGACAAGAAATACGGTAATTGAAACGATTATAAATTATAAATTTATTTTTATTAACACTTGCTGTTAATAAATAAAATATTAATTTTGCAATGGAAATAAATTTTAAAACAAAGAAGCTTGGCAAAATTTTAAATAGCCGGAAACTAATTGAAAAACAATATGGCAATATAGCAACAAAAAAGATAATAGGGCGACTAAAAACCATGACATTAGCTAATAATTTGAAAGAGGTAATGAAACTGCCTGGACGACATCACGCATTATCCGGCAACAGGAAAGGACAATTTGCCTGTGATTTAGTACATCCATACAGGTTAATTTATGAACCTGATAACGACCCTTTACCTTTTGATGAAAACAATTTATTGATTTATTCGAAAGTAACCATTGTTGAAATAATTGAAATTACTGATTACCACTAATAATTTTACCATGAGCGCAAAATATAAATTTGAACCCGATTACGCTGTTCATCCGGGTGAAACTTTAAAAGAAAAATTGGAAGAACTGGAAATGTCGCCAAAAGAATTTTCAATAAGAACCGGTAAACCGGTTAAGACTATTTCTGAAATTATTAACTGTAAATCTTCCATTACTCCGGATATGGCTGTACAATTTGAAAAAGTATTAGGTATTTCTGCCGGATTTTGGATTAGACACCAAGCTGATTACAACGAATTTGTGGCAAGAGAAAAACAAAAACAAATTTTAGAAGAAGCAAAAAAATGGGCGAGAAAATTTCCTTATGCTAAAATGGCTCAATTTGGTTGGGTAACTGAAACTAAAAAACCTGAAGAAAAAGCAGAAGAATTATTAAGTTTTTTCAATATTTCAAAAGCAAGTTCCTGGGAAAATATTTATTTAAATCAAAAGCTACCTTTGTTTTTACGTATTTCTTTAAAACACGCAAAAGACCCTTATGCTTTATCGGCTTGGCTGTCAAAAGGCGAAAAAACAGCTAAAGAAATTCAAGCACCCAATTACGATATAAAAATTCTGAAAAAGATTTTACCTTTGTTAAAACAAATTATGTTTACAAATCCTGATAATTTTTTTAGTGAAATACAATCAATTTGTATCAAGGCCGGTGTTAAGGTTATTTATACACCGCTTTTACCAAAAACCGTAATCAATGGAGCTGTACGGTGGTTTGACGGAAATCCGATTATTCAAGTATCTGATAGATATAAAAGATATGATATTTTTGGGTTTTCACTTTTTCACGAAATAGGCCATATTATTTTACACGGTAACAAGAAAAATATATTTATTGAAGACACTAAAAATATAGACCAAGAGGATATTCAAGAGAAAGAAGCTAATGATTTTGCTAAAAAATGGCTGTTAACCGATGAAGATTACGATAAAATAATCGAACAAATAAATAATGGAAAAGATATTGTAGAAACAATTAATTTATTTGCAAATAAATTCGAAACACATCGTGATATTATCATTGGAAGACTATTATTTAGTAATAAGGATTTATATCGTTTTGGTTTTTTACAAAACTTGATTACCAGAATTGAGTTTCAAGAATACTAAAATTACTGAGTCTGGTTTTAAACCTCCTTATTATTTTTTTGTCTAATTTTGTTCCTGGTACAAAGTGATACTTTATTTAAAAAATAAATGAGTGTATTTCAGGAAAATAAATCAAAAGGCTTATCTGATAAAGAAATTCTTATTCGCTTTAAAGATAAAAATTCGAGAAATTACGCCTTTGATTTGCTTTGCAGAAAATACCAGCAACAAATATATTTTCACATCAGACGAATGCTTATTGATCACGATGATAGCAATGATGTAACGCAAGAAGTCTTTATAAAAATCTGGAAAAATCTTGATAAATTCAGAGAGGATTCCAATCTGTTTACATGGATCTATCGCATCGCTTCTAACGAAACATATAGTTTTTTGAGAAAAAAACGAAAGAAATTATTTATTCCAATGGTTGATGTTGAAAACAAACTTTCTGATTCGCTTACTTCGGATTCATTTTTCGATGGCGATGAAATTCAAATGAAATTACAAAATGCTATCTTAAAATTACCAACAAAGCAAAGAACTGTTTTCAATATGAGATATTTTGAAGAAATGCCATATCTTGAAATGTCAGAAATTCTTGATACTTCGGTGGGGGCTTTAAAAGCTTCTTATCATATCGCTGTAAAGAAAATTGAAAATATTTTAACAAATGATTAAACTTTTCTAACAAAAATTATTCTAACATAAAATGAATAACAACAAAGACATATATGATCAGGATATAAGAAAGGAATTAGAAAATCTTTCCGGAAAATTATCAGGATTAAATAAAAACAATCCTTTTTCTACACCGAAAGATTATTTTGATGAACTACCTTTAATAATTAAGGAAAATTGTATTGCTAACGACAAAAAACCGTTTTTTAAGATATTTTTTGAAAATTTTATTCTTCCTAAATATGCAATAGGATTTGCATTGTTATTTATTGCAATTCTTAGTGTTTCAATCATATTCTTAAATCAGGAAAATAATTCATCAACAAGTGAATTTGCGGAAATTACATGGGAAGATGTTCTAAAATCTGACCCACATTTCTTCGATGATTACTCAGAATCTGAGCTTATTACAACATTGATTAGCCAAACAGACGAAGACATGAATTTGCTAACCCCATCTTCCGAAGAAAACATTTCTGATGAAGATTTAATTGATTATTTATCAAATGAAGATTACGAAATAGAAATTTTATATGATTTATAATACAACCATTATGAAAAGAAAAAATACAAATAATTTATTCAGTAAAGTATTTATAATACTTCTGATGCTTTTTTTTAGTGTAAATAGTTTTGCACAAGGTAGAGGCGAAAGACAACAAGGTAATATGAGGCAAAAAATAGAAGCTCAAAAGGTTGCATTTATTACAAATAAACTGGATTTAACACCGGAAGAAGCTCAAAGTTTTTGGCCTTTTTATAATGAATTTGAAATAAAAAGGAAAAGTATCCAAGAAGAATTAGTTAGCGGACCTCCCCCTCCACCTGAGAAAATTTGGCAAATGTCTGATAAAGAAGCAGAAGAAATGATTCAGGGTTATTTTCTTAAAGCACAGACAATGCTTGATTTAAAAATTGAATTCTACGAAAAAATAAAAAATGTAATATCCGTAAAAAAAATCCTTATTCTTTTTGAAGCTGAAAAAGAGTTTAAAAGAATATTATTTGAAAGGATTCAAGAACATAGAAACACTAGGAAAAATCAAAGAAAAGAGGGGTGGTAAATAAATCACTCAAAAGGATTTTTGTCCTTAGAAAAATCCGGCCGATAATTTTCATAACTCGACATATCTTGTACCCAGCCGGTAAACATGCCGAGATTTTCCATTTCTGAAACTACTTTTTCATATTCGCTTTGTTTCAGTGTGCGGCAAAGTCCGGGATGAGCTGAGACATTTTGTGTAGGATAATACTGTGACATTAAGGAGATATGAATTTCAGGCGAAATTTCCTTTGCTATTGTTCGTAATATATTAATACTATTTTCAACTTGCCCTGGTAAAACTAAATGTCTGATAACAATTCCTTTTTGAGCATAACCAAATTCATCCAAAATCAAGTCGGAACCCTTTTGACGATACATTTCTTTGATTGCTTTTAACGAAACTTTTGGATAATTTTCGGCATCTGAATATTCTTTTGAAATATTTTTATCACAATATTTAAAATCCGGTAAATAAACATCCACATATTCTCCGAGTTCTTTTAATGATTCAACTGTATCATACCCGTTTGTATTATAAACAATTACCGGATTTCTTCCAATTGCTTTTAATGAATTTACAATTACCTTCATTTGAGGAATAAAATGTGATGGGGAAACAAAACCAACAATATTGATACCAGTGTCTAAGATACTAAGAACTTGGGTCAAAACATCTTTTAATGAAAGTTTTTCGTGAACGTTCCTTTTTATATTCTTACTGATCTGAAAATTTTGGCAATAAACACATTGTAAATTACAATTAGTAAAAAAAATATTGCAAATTCCTTTGTTTCCGCTTATTGGAGGTTCCTCCCCTTGATGATTACAAATGGAAGAAATATTAAATGAAGCATCCGACTTGCAATAACCCAAATTCTCAGAAAAACGATTTGCATGACATTTTCTGGGACAAAAATAACAATCCCTTAATTCCTCCAATGGTTGAAGTAATTTTTTAAAATCAAGATTTTCAATTTTTTGATCCACTTTTTCTCTTTATTATTTGGACATATTTTTAGCAACAAATTTAAAGAAAAATTTATTGCTTTTGTCAATTGCTCTAATATATAAAAACCGCTGAGATCGCAAAAAAACGCAAAACATTTTTGCGTCATTAGCGTGCTTTGCGGTTAATAAAACAAAAACTTTAACAGAAAATTAAATTGGAAAACTTGTAGTTTATTTTTCCGAATAGTCAGTTGGCCACTACTCCATCATTCCACCATTCCATCATTCAATTCTGGTAAAAAAAATAAATCTACGATTTGCAATTAAAAATTTCACATAATTTCTAAGTTAAGATTTTATATGAGAATTGTTTTATTTTTGCCTCTGAATGAATATACAAACAAAAGAGAAAAAAAAAGCAATAATTTTTGGTGCGGGGCCGGCAGGACTTACTGCAGCTTATGAACTGCTTCAGAAATCAGACATAAAACCAATAATTTACGAAATGTCGAATGATATCGGCGGAATTAGTAAAACCGTTAATTATAAAGGAAATCGTATTGATATTGGTGGCCATCGTTTTTTTTCAAAGTCAAAAACAGTAATGGATTGGTGGCTCAAAATCTTACCAATTCAGGATGAAAATAATTTACAGAAACCTGCCGATTCCTCGAAAGTGATGCTTGTACGACAGCGTTTATCCCGGATTTTTTATTTACGCAAATTTTTCAATTATCCGGTTTCTCTCAATTTAAATACTCTAAAAAACCTTGGAATAATTCGGATCATTAAAATCGGATATAGTTATTTATGGATCAGGATATTTCCTGTAAAAAACGAAAAATCCCTTGAAGATTTTTTTATTAACCGCTTTGGTAAAGAACTTTACATAACTTTTTTTAAAGATTACACAGAAAAAGTCTGGGGTATTTCATGCGATAAAATCAAGGCTGAATGGGGTGCCCAACGAATAAAAGGTTTATCTGTGAGCAAAACCATTTCTCACGCCGTAAAAACCATTTTCTTTAAAAGCCATTCAATCGATCAAAAAAATACGGAAACCAGTTTGATTGAACAATACTTATACCCAAAATTTGGGCCTGGACAATTGTGGGAAGAAGTGGCAGATCAAATTTGTGAAAATGGTGGCGAAATTCATAAAAATCAAAAGATTGTCGGGCTTAAAACAAACGGAAATAAAATCGTTGGCGTAACTATCGAAAATATTTTATCCGGCGAAAAAGAGGAAATTAAAGGAGATTACTTTATTTCGTCAATGCCTGTGAAAGACTTGGTTTCCTCAATTCAAAATTCGGTTCCTGATGATGTTCTTGGAGTTTCAACCGGCTTGGTCTATCGTGATTTTATTACGGTTGGATTGTTGTTGAAAAAAATGAAGATTAAGAATAATACAAAAATCAAAACAAAGAATAACTTAATTCCAGACACATGGATATATATTCAGGAACGAGATGTGAAAATCGGACGGCTACAGATTTTTAATAATTGGAGTCCGTTTATGGTAAAAGATCCCGCTCAGGTCTGGATTGGTCTCGAATATTTTTGCAACGAAGGTGATGAACTTTGGAGTAAATCAGACAAAGATTTTTTGAATTTCGCAATTGATGAAATGTGCAAAATTGACATGATTGAGAAAAAAGATGTTTTGGACGGGGTAGTAATTCGTATGCCAAAAACATACCCGGCTTATTTCGGTTCTTACGATAATTTTGAAATCATCAGCAATTTTACTGATAAGTTTGAAAATCTTTTCCTTATCGGGCGAAATGGCATGCACAGATACAACAATATGGATCATTCAATGCTTACAGCCATGACTACCGTTGAAAATATTATTAATAACATTAAAACAAAAAATAACATCTGGTCGGTAAATACTGAAAATGAATACCATGAATCGAAATAATGGACTATTGGGCATATTTTGCACTTTGATTTGTGCTGTTATTGTAGGATTGATATTCTATTTTACCGATTATGTTTCAAATGAGGGTTTTAATCCATCCGATGATGGGGTTGTTCTTGCACAATCCTACCGAATTATCACCGGCGAAATTCCTCATAAAGATTTCATTTCAATAAGGCCGGTTTTTTCAGGAGTTCTTCACACAATCCATTTTATAAGCCCTTTTCCATTAATTATCAGCGGGCGTATTTTTGTTCTTTTGCAATTTTTCATCTTCTCTTTTTTATGGGCTTATGTTTTGATAAAGAATTTTTTATGCCTAAAATCAAAAATAAAATACGCAATAACTTTATCCCTCACAGGAATTTCGATTTTTGTATTAAATGTAAACACCTATCATCTTTATCCCTGGACAACTATCGACGGAATATTTTTTTCACTGATTGGACTTTCATTTTTAATTAAATTATTTTCCAGAGAAATTTCATTTGTAAAAAAGGATTTTTATGTTTCTATAGCTTTGTTTTTATTTTCACTATCCGCTCTTTCAAAACAAAATTTTGTATTTCTCGCTGCAATTATTTTTCTCTACATCATTACTTTTTATATAAAAGAAAAACGTTTAAAAGTTTTACCGATAGTGGTAATTGCAGGTGGTTTACCTTTTATTCTTTACCTGATAATGTTGTTTTCGACTGGTTCATTTCAATATTTCATTCAACAAATGACCGGACGAACCGAACTCTTTGAAACCGGATTTCTTTGTTATGTGAAATCCTTTGTGAAAGCTCGTTTTCTTCCATTAAATTTCATTGTTTTAATTTCGTTTTTCTTTGCTTTTCTCGACCAGATAAAACCAAATTTTATTTCAAAAAAGAACCTCCTCGTCTATTTTTCAGCCGAAAAGAAAAGTTTTTGGCAAATAGCGATCCTACTTTATTTTTTAATGACAATTTATGCAGCTTTCAGAATATTTTTTGGGAATGATTACCGCCCAATGACTAATGAAGTTTTTTGGATACTTTTGATTTTATGTGTGATGGTAATTTATATCAAAGTTCTGAATAAAACCCAGACAGCAATAATTGTTTTTGCAATATTACTTGCGTGGACGAGTTCCATTTCTCTTGGTGTGAATTTTCCTATTTATATGCTTGGAATTCTTATCTCTTTGAATTTCATTTTAATAATTTATATTAATAAAAAACTACAACTTTTTACATTTTCACGAAAACAAAATAAATTCTTGCCTTATTATTTTGCTACTCTTGTCGGATTATTATTTTTAGTATCAATTTGGGGACAAAGAAACACTAATTACCGCGAGCTTCCGGCTTCAAAATTGACAGAAAACTTAAGTGATTTATTCCCTGAATTTGGTAGAATAAAAACAGACCCAACAACTTCTAAATATTATTCAGATTTCAAAAAGCTTTATGATTCAAATCCCAAAATGCATGGCCATTTTGTTTTATTACCAAACAATGCGGCTATCTATCCTTTATTAGAAAGCCCAAATCCTTTTCCTTTGGACTGGATGCAAAAAGATGAATATATAGGAGGCGAAAATCAATTGCTCCAAAAGCTTGAAAATATTCTTGACAACGAAAAAGTATATATTCTGCTTGATCGGTTTAATTCAAAAGAAATGGCTACAGAATTAATTGAGATGAATTACGATGATTATTTTTATGTAAAAATCATTAAAGAAAAGTGCAAAAAAGTCAAAACGGGAAGTGAGTTTTTTGATGTTTATATTTCGGGATATTAGACAAATACAAATGAGTTTAGGATTTGAAATTGGAAATTAGAAATTGAAAAATTGTATTATCAAATTTCCGTTTTCTGTGAACTGTTGCGGGAGAAACAAAAACTTGTCAAATTTTGGTATGGTAAAGGATTCAATCTTTTAAAAAGATGGGATCCTTATTTGATGCAAGTGTCTGCTTATGCTATTTTGTTTAATATATAAAATTTGCATATTCCTTATTTTATATTTCGCTCATACGGAGCTTTATTGTTTATGGAACTTTCTTTCTATAAATATTTCGCCTCTAACGAAGCTATTTTTTTAAAATTCATAGATTGTCCTCCTTCATCATTAGTTGTAAGCTCCATAGGAGCGTAATATTTGTAGAAAGAAATCAAACAGTGAAAATGAAGCTCCATAGGAGCGGAATATATTATTCTCAACATGAAAAATAAATGAATGTGATTATATTGATAATAACTGCGATATTATCTTTACGGTAAGTCAGAAGTTCTTATATTACTTTTAGAAATTATATTCCCTAAAAGTTATTACTTTTGAGGATTATATTCTGTAAAAGTAATAACTACTGGGGAATTGAAATTTATAACAATGATAGAAAGTAATTTGTTAATGTAATAAATAACCGCATTAAAGATAAAAAAGCAATTATTATTAGTCGGGGCGAGACAAGTGGGAAAAATAACTTTTAAGGATAATTTTTTCGATTTTTTATGCTAAATGATTCAATTTGTAATTTAATTGACTATTACACAAATATTAACGTTCCAACAAATACAACTATCAAAATTAAAGACAAAACCAAATATTGAAATACAGGAATATATCTATCGGGTTTAATTTTTAATTTAAAATTCGCATAAATAATCAAAATGAATTTTTCAACTGAATAAGCTGCTAAAGTCCCGAAAGCAACTCCCACAATTCCAAAAGGTTTTATTAACAAAAGACTTATTGATACGTTTACGACAATCTCAATTAAAGAGGTAATCATCATGATTTTTGTATGCTTCTGTCCGATAATTATAGTTTGAGGAAAAATGAAGCGGGTAATTATTAATAAAACGTAAACATTAAAAATATCGGCACTTTCTGTGAAATTTTCATTAAAAACTATTGGATAAAAATAATGGCTTGTTACTAATAAAATTATAGAAATCGGGAAAAAGTAATACATCAATTTCAAGGAATTTCTTTTTATTTTTTCAAGAATATCATTGAGTTCTATTCCTTTTGAAAATTCAGGTATCATCGAATTACTGAACGCATTTGCCAAAATCAAAAACAATGGAAACTCTTTTGCTCCAAACCGAAAAATTGCAAATGTTGCTGAATCGAAATAACTTGAAATTATCAATCCGTCAATGTATTCACCCGAACCGCTTAATAAGCTGCTAAATATTAATGGATAACCTAATGAAATATGATTCTTAATATAAGGAAATGAAACTTTAATGACCGAATACATGATCAAAAGCCTGATTAGCCACAAAAATCGTAAAATTGCAATTCCAACTAATCCGTAAACAGAATAGATCAATGAATATCCAAACAAAACCGGAAGCACAACAAACAAAAGTTGAAGTGAGTAGGAAATTAATCCATAGAGAATTATCTTCTCAGGTTTGTTTTTTAAAAGATAAATATATTCAATTAAATACGAGGGACTGATCAACAAAATATACCAGGAAAACAATTTATAAAGCTCTGTTTCACCTGATAGATTAAGATAAGTGGAAATATTACCTGTAAAAATCCTGATAATTATGAACACCAGAAAACTAAAAAAAAACATAAGCAGAAAAGCATTGAACAATTCCGGTGATTTTTTCCCTTTTTCAGGTTCTTTATAAACAATCAGCAGAGATTGAACCATGCCTGAAATCCAAAAGAAACTTACGGCACTTGCTAAAAATATTAAGGATTCATAAAAGCCTATTTCGCTTGTTGTCAGACTGGTTTTTGTAAATAATATTCCAATAAGCAAAAGAATTGCATATCTGAACAATTGAAAAAATTGTAGCCCCGAAGTGTTGTTTATATGTATCCGATCAGAAATCAATGCTAAAAATATTTTTTCAATTTATGAGTTTAGTAAAAAAACTAAAGATTCTGGGCTAAAGCCCGCTAATTGTCTGGTTTTCAATAACCCCGCCCTTAAGGGCGGGGTTAGTTACACCCTTGTTAACCTGGGCTTTTGCCCAAAATATTAAAATGCACATACCTTTTTATACTGAACTCATTTATATTTTTAAATCAATAAAATCATAATTCTCATAATTAATCAGTGTCCCGTTTTTTGTTTACAGCAAAGCTATGTCAAGTTTTATCAATTAACAGATTATTAATCAATTTTATTGCATTTTGCAATCTTTCATCTCCTTTTCCCGAGACAATTCCAAAATTACAATCTCTTTTTTCGAGTTCCAGTTTATATATATCAAAAAAATATTGCCTTAAATTCGGATGTTCTCTTTGAGGGTCAGGTTCCCAGTCAAGATCAACATTGCAAAGCAAATACAAATCGTATTTATGATTTTTTATGTTATCAAGAATCCAACCGGGGCAAATGCCAAATTTATGTTCACTCCAGATTTTTGTAACGATAAGTTCTGTATCACAAAACAACAAATCATTTGCTTTTTCAGCAATTTGATTTTCATTAATAAGTTGTCCTTTAGCAATATTAATAATATCATCAAGATTATATGGCTTTTTTAGATCATTAATATATGAACGGGCATATTCTTCAACCCAAAAAGTATTATAGTGTTTTGCCAATTGTCGGCATAAACTTGATTTTCCGGTTGATTCCGGGCCGGTGATTGCAATTCTTTTAAGCAATTTGATTACTTTTCTCAAGTTTTTGTTTCCACTCAATATATCCCATTATTGCAATAATTAAAAATATCGTAAATTGAAAACTCGTAAAAACCAAGCCCTTATAAAAATATAAAGGAATTGATATTAAATCACCAATAATCCATGCTATCCAGTTTTCAACTTTTTTAATTGCCATTAACCACATACCGACAATAAAAACAGCCGTCGTAAACGAATCAATCAATGGGACGTTGCTATCTGTATGATTACTCAAAAAATAACTTAAAATAATAAAGAAGAAAACAAACATAATTACACTAATAATGTGTTCTTTACGAGTACACATAGAAATCGGTGGAGATTTTTTTCCTTCATCTTTTCTTGACCAGAAGTACCAACCATAAATACTCATTACAAAATATACGAAATTAATTCCCATATCGGCATATAATTTTGCAAAGAAACAGATATAAACATATATTACAACGCTTACAATCCCGGTTGGATAAACCCAAATATTTTCCTTCTTTGCATACCAAACACTTAACAACCCAAAGATTACAGCAATTATCTCTAAATAAGAAGTATCAAGAATGTTTTTATAGAATATATCAAAAAATTGAGAAAAATCCATTAAGAAACGTTCAAATCTGCATTGATAATTTTCATAACAAAAACCGAATGAGGCACTTCAAATGATCTATGAATTTCATTGGTCAGAGTTTTCATTACCTCGAAATATTCGCCGAAAACATGGGTACTAATGCCACTGGTTTTAACTATCAGGTTTTCATATTCGTTCAGGCGGTCGATAAATTCCTTTATCGGAGGAATAAATTCCTCTTTCAGTGGGTAATAACTTATTTCAACAGATATATTCATAAGATTAATTTTTATATTTTTTTGACAAATTTACAATAATAATCATTGTTTCGATCAACATAAAATCAAATCTGCAAGACATTAAATATTTTATAATTTTGCATAATAATAAATAATCAATCATCAATCAAAAAGCCCCTATGTATTTCCCACTTGATTATAATGAACCTGTATTTCGGCCGCCAAGCGAGGCTTATTCGTTGATCCTTCAATTAACATTAGGCTGTTCATGGAACCGCTGTGCGTTTTGTGAAATGTATTCATCAAAAAAATTTAAAGTCAGGAAAGAAGAAGATGTTATAAAAGAAATTAAGGAAGTTGCTTCTGAATCAATAAATATAAAAAAAATATTTCTTGCTGACGGAAATGCCATGGTTTTGTCCACTTCGAAACTTCTGAATATTATAAATGAAATTAACAACTCATTTCCCAGAATAACAAGGATATCAGCTTATGCTTTACCAAAAGACATCAATTCAAAAACCGATGCCGAGCTTAAGCAATTAGCCGATGCTGGCCTGAAATTGCTATATGTTGGAATTGAATCGGGAGATGATGAACTGTTAAAACTTATAAACAAAGGTGAAACTTTTAATTCGACTATTGATGGATTGCAAAAAGCCCGAAAGGCAGGTATAAAATTATCGGTTATGATCTTAAACGGCTTAGGAGGAAAAAATTATTCCGTTCAGCATGCGATTAATTCGGCAAAGGCTGTTAATCAAATTCAACCTGAATTTTTGTCAACTTTGGTTTTAAGTTTTCCTTATGGAGAAGATCACTTCAAAAAACGTTTTAAGGGAGATTTTAAAGCACTTTCTACCATTGAATTGATAGAAGAAATGAAAATATTTATTGAAAACTTAGAGCTTGAAAATTCGGTTTTCAGAAGCGACCATGCCTCTAATTATCTTGTTTTAAAAGGAATTTTAAATCGTGATAAACAAAAGTTTTTGGATGATATTAATAAAGTTTTAAAATCACCCGGTAATGCTTCACTTCGGCCGGAGTGGATGAGAGGGCTTTAGACTCTTACTTTTAATCTTCGTGAATTTTTTTACAGAATATTTTATGTTACTATTTCTTTTGACGCTGATTTGCACTGATTTTTTATGATTGTTCGACAAAACGTTGTTGAGAAAAAAACGTAGTTTTTTTCTATCATAAACAATCTATGTTAATCTGCGTCCGAATTATTCTTGCTTGTCCAGATTGGAGATTTTCGGTTGATGATTTAGGATTAATGATCTTTATGTTCATCTAATTCACAATTCACCATCCAGTGGATACCAAATTTATCGGTGAACATTCCAAAATATGCACCCCAAAAGGTTTTATCAAGTGGTATTCTTACAACTCCGCCTTCCGATAATTCATTGAAAATTCTTGTAACTTCCTCTACCGTATCTGTATTGACAGAAATGGAATTGTTATTCCCTTCAATTATATCGTTGCCAAAAGCCATAGAGGAATCGCTTCCCATCAAAATAGTTTCTTTGCTGATAGGCAGAGCAATATGCATGATTTTCTCTTTGTCTTCTTCTGCAATTTTGCATTCAGGGTTTTCAGGTATATCTTTATATCTACCGACATAGATAAATTCACCTCCAAATACTGATTTATAAAAATTGAAGGCTTTTTCACATTTACTATTAAATGTTAAATAAGGATTGATTGTTGTCATGTTTTTGTATTTTTATTTTTCGAAGAGTTTATTATTTAATTTATTTTATTGAAAAAGGCTATCAGAAAATGATAGCCCTTTTTTAAACTGACACTGAACGGGAATGCAAAAAAACATGTCATAAATAATGAAAATTCAGGTCTTTTATTGATAATTCTTTTGCAAAGTTTACGAAGCGAAGCAAGTCCGTATGGATGCGTATTGGTATAACCACAAACATATTTTTTATTTACTGATGATAATTTTTCTGGTAGCTTTTTGTTCACCGGCTGTAATGGTGAAATAATAAACACCTGTTTTCAAATCAGAAACATCTATTGTTAATGTATTATTTCCGGAATCCATTTTTCCCATATTAATTTCTTTAATAAATTGCCCAACAATATTGGATATCTTAATATTAACATCTAAGCTATTCTCAAGTTTAATTGTGAACCGTGTGAAATTTACTGCTGGATTCGGATAGCATTGCGATAATTCAAATTCGGTTATCTCCGTATATTCATTTATACCAACAAAAAAACCTTTACTATAGGGTATATGTATAATATTGTTTTCAGTGGCAAAGCTCTGTTCCTCCGGCCACTTAAATGTACCTGGTTCAGAATCTTCCTGAAAAACAACGTGAATAGAATCATTAACTATTGGAGCCATAGTAGGAAATGCACATTCTGAAAACCAGAACTGAGGATCTGTAGTCAAGTCAATTTGCCCATTCCATGAATTACCTCCATCAAAAGAACTATTAGTAACAATATGACGGAAAAATACACTTCCGTTGGTATAACCCGGGGCAATGGAACTGTATGCAACAAATATATTATTATCGGCATCAATTGAAATTTGAGGATAAGCACAAAGTCCATTTGCATAATTAGGTTGGCCGGCAGGAATTTCAAAAGGTTCGTCACTGATCACCCAGCCTATAAGGTTACCATCTTCTTCAAGATATTCCATTGTATATGTACTGATAATGCTTGTATCTAAAACATCCATGGATTCATTCCAGTAAATTAATCCATCAGTATATGGGTAATATTTAACCTCTCCCAATTCAAATATTTTTACCATTCTGGTAAATACCACATGAGCATTACCTTCCGAATCAAGGACACAAGCTGAGGATCCAAGACCACAGCCAAAAGGTTCACTATCAAGAGGAGGGTCAAGAGGGTCAAAAGGAGATTCAAAAACATCAATAATATCCCAGCTGTCACCATTGTCAACCGATTTAAACACACGTCCCCCAAATTCATCAAAACCATAAGTAAAAGCAATTGAATTTCCCACAGGATTGGCCCAGGCATAACTCAACGAATTGATTGTGGCAAGGTAGTCGGAGCCTAAACCTTCAATAATCTCTCCATTAATATCCCAGCTTTCACCACCATCGGATGATCTGTAATACAATAAAGCATTACCCTGCCCTTGATATTCTGCATCGTATGTATAAGCTAAAATATGAATATATTCAAAATTCTCTCCACCGGTACATATTGAATGCCACACTAAGGACACATCATTAGGATTACTGAGTTCTGTTTCTATCCAGTCACCTTCACCTTTTATTTCCCTTTTATATAACCTAATTGGCCCTTCACCTGCAATATATCTGTATTGAGCAATGATTTCGCCAAACTCACCCCACGGAGCATAACATGTTGAGCCCATGCGGTCATCAGGCCCAACATGAGGATCAGGGATACCCCATTCAAAACCATCAAAATAATTATACCCGCTTCCTCTTTCAGGAACAAGTTCTTCCCCTGCACAAAGCCATGTAGATCCTAAAGTTCCATCTGTGTATGACCACATACGTTGCATGACATTTCCGTAATTCACAGTTTGTGCATCATACCAGGTAGTTCCAATAATAGAAGTACTTAAGTTTTTCTGACCAATAACAGAACCTGAATAATTGCCTGTTAGGTTTGGGTGAATTTGAACTTGTTCAAGTTTCAGGTTCTTATTAGAGCCTATAATTTTCGCAAATTTTGTTTGTGTAAAACTAATTGACACAATCATTGTAAAAACGATAAAAAGTAATGTTTTTTTCATAATTAAATTATTTTTAAATTTTAGTTTTAATAAATATTTTCACATCTTTTGTTAACCTGATCATTCAAAAATTTATTTATCAAAAGTATAATAATTATTAAAACAAAAAAATCTATTAATGTTTTTCTTTGCTTGCTCAGGGATGGCATTCCTTATGAGGCTCAATGTGTGATTATCACTTTTATTGTTCTTCACGAGGCCTGCCTGCACGGAGCCTTTTCGGCATAGGCAGGGATGCCATCCCTTCCGTAATTCTAATATTTCCCATATTTCTCAATTCAGAAATATAATTTACTACATTTGCCGCCTTATAACACAAATGAAAAAAATATTAATTTACTTGATTTAGAATATGTTAAAACCCGATTATATATTTGAGTGCAGTTGGGAAATATGCAATAAAATTGGTGGAATATATACAGTTTTATCAACGAAAGCCAAAAGTATTAAAACCGGTTTTGCCGGTAAATATATTCTTATTGGCCCTGATGTGTGGAAAGAAACCAGCGAAAATCCCGATTTCCTCGAAGACAAATCCCTCTTGAAATTCTGGAAAGAAAAAGCAGAAAATGAAGGATTAAAGCTTAGAATCGGCAGATGGAATATTGCCGGAAAGCCGATAGTGGTGCTTGTTGATTTTACACCGTATTTTTCTCAGAAAAACCAAATATTTGCAATGTTTTGGGAAAAATTCAAACTTGATTCAATTACAGGCCAATGGGATTATGTCGAACCCGCTTTATTTGGCTATGCTGCGGCAAAAACCATAGAAAGTTTTTATAAATATTTTTGTTCGGCAAACGATAAAATCATTGCTCATTTTCATGAGTGGATGACAGGTACAGGTGTTTTGTATTTAAAGGAAAATGTCCCTCAGGTTGGAACCGCTTTTACGACTCACGCTACTGTAATGGGCCGTTCGATTGCCGGAAACGGACTTCCTCTTTATGAAGAAATGAAAAAATTTGATGTCGAAATGCTTGCCAACCGTTTTGGTGTGATGGCAAAACATTCGCTCGAAAAATTATCTGCAGATTTATCGGATTCTTTTACGACCGTCAGCCCCATAACTGCCGAAGAATGTTATTATTTCTTAAATAAAAAACCAGACATTATTACTCCAAACGGTTTTGAAGATTCATTTGTTCCCAATAAAAAAGATTTTCAAAAGAAAAGAAAAACAACCCGAAAAAAATTAATTCAGGTATCGGAAGCCTTATTAAATCAGAAAGTTTCGGAAGATACTTTATTTGTTTTAAATAGTGGAAGATATGAATTTAAAAACAAAGGCATTGACCTGTATTTGAATGCTCTCGGAAAGTTGAATTCAACTAAAAAACCTGATCGAAATATTATCGCTTTTATTACTGTCCCGGCTGGAAACTATGGGCCTGATAATAATTTGTTGGCACGAATAAATAATATTGATTATTCAAATCCGGTTTCTAATCAATATCTTACACACAGGCTGATAGATGCTGAAAACGATCCGGTTCTGGAATTCATCAGGAAAAACAACTTAAATAATTCTCCGGAAGATAAGGTGAAAATCATTTTTGTTCCGGCTTATCTTAATGGCGATGATGGTGTTTTCAATCTTGATTATTACGATCTGTTAATTGGTTTTGACATTAGTATTTTTCCATCTTATTACGAACCCTGGGGTTATACTCCTCTCGAAAGCATTGCGTTTCACATTCCTACTATAACAACCACACTCGCAGGATTTGGAAAATGGGTGAACGAAAAATTCGATCAAAAACACAATGGAGTTGAGGTTATTAAAAGGACTGATGATAATGACGATTTCGTTGTAAACAATATTTCCGACATAATTTGGAATTTTTTAATTTCTAACAAAAAGAATACTGATAATGCCCGAAATGAAGCTTTCGATATTTCAAGAACAGCTCTTTGGGAAAATCTTATCAATAATTATTGGGATGCTTATTCAAATGCCTTACAAAAAGTACATGAACGTTCCGATTTATTTAAAAACAAACAATTACAATATAATTTGAAAATTCATAAACCAATCGAACATGAAAATCCTGTTTGGAAAAAAGTGCTTGTAAAACCAAATATTCCTGAAAAATTCGCAGGCTTGCATAAATTATCGAAAAATCTGTGGTGGTCATGGAATTTTGAAGCTATTGAACTTTTCCAAATGATTGATCCAAAACTTTGGGAAAAACTTGAGCATAATCCTATCAGCCTTCTCGAAGAATTATCTGCTGCAAAATTTGACGAATTAAGTAAGAATTCTGTTTTTCTTGAAAAATATGAAAAGGTTTTAAATAATTTCAATGAATATATTAACCAAAAACCAAAAGAAACAGATACTTCGATAGCTTATTTTAGCATGGAATTCGGCCTTCACGAAACCTTGAAAATTTATTCGGGTGGGCTTGGAGTTCTCGCCGGTGATTATCTGAAAGAAGCAAGCGATTCAAATAAAAACATCATAGGAATCGGGCTTTTATATCGTTACGGTTATTTCAGGCAAAATTTGAGAAAGGATGGTGATCAGATTGCAAATTATTTACCTCAAAATTTTACTCATCTCCCAATTAAGCCTGTTAGAGACGAAAATAAAAACTGGATAAAAATTGAAGTCGCACTTCCCGGAAGAACGATTTTTGCTAAAGTCTGGAAAGTTGAAGTCGGTAGAGTTAATTTATTTTTACTTGATACGGATGTTGATGAAAATTCACAATCCGACCGTTTTATAACTCATCAATTATACGGTGGGGATAATGAAAATCGTTTCAAGCAGGAATTACTTCTTGGTGTCGGCGGTATCCGAATTTTGGAAAAGCTTGATCTTAACCCCCTGCTCTACCATTGTAACGAAGGCCATGCTGCTTTCATTGGTTTGGAAAGATTACGGACTTTTGTGCAATTTAAAAAACTTCCTTTTAATCAGGCAATTGAAATTGTCAGGGCATCAACACTTTATACAACTCATACACCCGTACCTGCCGGACACGATACTTTCAACGAAGATATTCTCAGAACTTATATTCCTCATTATGCCGACCGCCTGAATATAAGCTGGAAAGAATTCATGGGTTTGGGAAGAGTTAACAAAAATGATGATTCAGAAGATTTTTCTATGAGCAATCTCGCTGCTCATCTATCACAGGAAATTAATGGTGTAAGCCGGATTCATGGCGATGTTTCTAAAAACTTATTTAGCGATCATTATAAAGGCTATTTCCCCGAAGAAAGTCATATTGATTATGTTACAAATGGTGTTCATTATCCGACATGGACGGCAAGCGATTTACAGATTTTATATGAAATTGAATTTGGTAAAGATTTTTTAAAAGATCAATCAAATCCTGTTCATTGGAGAAAAATTCAAAGTATTGCCGATGAAAATATCTTTAAAATTAAAAAGAAACTGAAAAATAATTTAATGGAGTTTTTGGAAGAAAAACTTCTCGAAGATATGACCGCTCGTCACGAAGAACCGAAAACTATTTTAAAAACAATTGATTCATTAAAAACAGAAGCTTTAACTATTGGTTTTGCAAGACGTTTTGCCACTTACAAACGTTCGCATTTGATTTTCAATAATCTCGAAAGATTAAAGAAAATTGTAAACGGCGATAAACCTGTTCGTTTTATTTTCTCGGGTAAGGCTCACCCAAAAGATGTTGAAGGCCAAAATCTGATAAAATATATTATTGAAGTTTCACGAATGCCGGAGTTTATCGGAAAAATTATTTTTCTGGAAAATTATAATATGGATATCGCCAAAAGACTCATTCAGGGAGTTGATATTTGGTTAAACACTCCAACCCGTCCTTTTGAAGCCTCTGGAACAAGCGGCGAAAAAGCTGTAATGAATGGAGTTGTCAATCTTAGTGTTTTGGATGGCTGGTGGGCCGAAGGTTATAAAGAAAATGCAGGATGGGCGATAAAAGAAGAAAGGACATACAATGACCAAAAGTTTCAGGATATGCTTGATGCCGAAACTATTTATAATATTCTTGAAAATGAAATTATTCCAATTTATTATAAAACCAACGAAAAAAATATTTCTTCCGAATGGATTTCTTATGTGAAAAATACTATTTCGGAAGTAGCACCGCATTTCACAATGAAACGAATGCTGGATGATTATTATGAAAAGTTTTATAATAAGATGAGCAAAAGATCATTGCAACTGCAGGCTAATGATTTTGAAAAAGCCGGTGAAATTGCTGAATGGAAAAAGAAAATTCAAAACAATTGGAAAAACATCAAAGTTGTTTCGCTTGCACTACCCGATTCAACTCAACGGCCACTCGTTTCAGGCGAGACTTTTAAAGTGGAAATAATTTTAGATTTATTTAAAATTAATGCTTCTGATGTCGGAGTTGAAGTGCTTTTCGGACAAAAAGAAAATGATTCGGTGGATGAGATAATGTTTTCAAAGGAATTAGTTTTATCAGAATCGGACGAGAATATTGCAAAATATATTTGTGATTTTGAAATCCTTAAACCCGGAGTATTTGATTATGTTTTCCGTATTTTTCCAAAAAATGAACTTTTACCTCATCGTCAGGATTTTTGTTTGGTGAAATGGGTGTAAATGATTGATGATTGAATGCATGAATGATTGAATGCATGAATGATTGAATGCGTGAATGATAGAATGCGTGAATGATAGAATGCTTAAATTAGTCACAAACTCACAGATTACTTTTTGTAGCTAATACAGTTTTAGTTGATTGCATTATAATAAATTGGAAATCCGTACAGACGTCTTTCAGTTGTTGGAAATTTAGTTTTCTCCTGAATTTCTAAACTTGTCCGTATGGATTTCTAATTTCTAAAAAATATTATTCTGAAATTTCTATCGTTCGGTTTAAAAAATGTGTATTTTTGCGATGTTGTAATGATTACCGATTTTTATCGGGATTGTGAAAGTTTTTCATTGATAGCCCGCTATTTTGCGATAGCGGGTTTTCTATTTTTTAAGACGAAATAATATATCAAAACCTGAAACCTGGAACCCAAAACTATTACCTGAGAATTTCACATAATTCACTAAGGATCATTGCTGTTGCTCCCCAAATAATTTTACCATTGATATTGTAACAAGGTGCTGTAATTTTCAATTTACTAAATACTGTAATTTCTTTATAATCAATATTCTTATCATTTAGAAAATTCAAAAATTCGATTTCAAGTATCTCTTTAACCTCTTTATTATCAGCACAAAAATCAGGTCTTTCATAAGTTATTCCAATCACAGGTTGAACTAAAAAATTGCTTGGAGGAATATATAAGCGGCTGATTGATCCAAGAACTTTTACTTTTGAAATATCAACTCCAACCTCCTCCTTTGCTTCACGTAATGCTGTGTTAATTAATGATTTGTCGAAATCCTCAAACCTACCGCCCGGAAATGAAATTTGTCCGCTGTGAACACCTTCATATTCTTGTCTGAGAATAAAAACCGTGTAAATCGAATTTTTATACGGATAAAAAAGAATAAGTACCGCACCTTTTTTTGCTTCCGAATATTTTGATTTTAATTCCGATTCATTAGAACGATCAATTGAAGTCATTTTTATCTGAGCTTCAAAACCGGGTAAAGGCTTATCTAACTGATATTTTAATTCGTTTACAAAATCATTGAATTTTTTCATAAATGAAAATTTATGCAAATATTAGCATTTTTCATAAACAGCCAAAAGTAATTTACTCTTTTTTCAAATTTTTTGAAATATTAAAAAATTGGTAAAGTTCACAGTTTGAAATTTGAAACTTGAAATTCGAAATTTGGATTGCTGCTTAAGTATGTGTCTGATACTCTATTAATTTCTAATTTCTTCCCGAATACTCGGGACCAATTTCTGAATTAACATCTTTATTAAAAATTTCAAAGTTTATTTAAATTTTAAATTTGTACATAAAAAATGTTCCAATTTCTTTATTTTAATTAATTTTGTTACGATTTAACTATGAAAACATGGAAAAAGAAAAAATATTTCCTTCGGAAGGAAATCAGGAATTAGTTGAAGATTTAAAGAAAATTGTTCTTTATAATGATGACTTTAATACTTTTGATTTTGTGATTGAAACTTTGGTTGATGTTTGCAGTCATAATATTCATCGGGCTGAACAATGTGCTACACTTGTTCATTATAAAGGGAAATGTTCGGTAAAAAGAGGCTCCTTTAATGAATTAAAACCATTGAAGGACGAAATGATAAAGAGAACTTTAACAGTTTCAATTGAATAGAATCGGCACTTAAAATGAGCTAAAGTTGGGAGTAAACTAAAGTTAGAATAATAATTGAAATAAACTACAAATATGACCTGGACAATAATCGCAGTATTAATAATAGTAGGATTAATTTTTTTAATTCTTGAAATATTAGTAGTTCCCGGAACAACTTTTGTCGGGATTATCGGATTTATTTTAATTGTTATCGGTATCTGGCAATCGTTTTCGGTTTACGGAAATATTGCAGGAAGTATTACACTTGGTTCCTGCATTTTATTAACACTCATAACATTATATTATTCATTGAGATCGAATACATGGAAGAAGTTTATGTTGAAAACCGATATTAAAAGTAAGGTTAATGTTATTGATGAAAAGAAAATAAAAGTTGGCGACACAGGCAAAACTGTTTCGAGATTAGCTCCGGCAGGAAAAGCTCTAATTAACAATGTTTTTTACGAAGTTCACACAAATGGAGGTTTCATTGACGAAGGCCGGGAAATTATTATTTTAAAAATCAATTATAATAAAATATATGTAAAACTAAAATAATTAAAATTATGGAAGACGCAAATGTGTTGATTGTTATTGCAATTGGGGTAGGTTCCCTTTTTGGTTTATGGCTTATTTTTTACTTCATACCTGTTGGTTTATGGTTTACTGCACTTGTTTCGGGTGTGCGTATCTCACTACTTCAACTAATTTTGATGCGTTGGCGAAAAGTTCCGCCATCAGCTATTGTTAACAATATGATTGCTGCTACAAAAGCCGGTTTGACGGTTAATCGAAATGAAATGGAAGCTCATTATCTCGCAGGTGGAAATGTGAAAAATGTCATAAGTGCTTTAATTTCTGCCGATAAGGCAAATATGGCTCTTGATTTCAAAACTGCTACAGCAATTGATTTGGCAGGACGTGATGTATTCGAAGCAGTTCAAATGTCGGTAAATCCAAAAGTTATTGATACTCCTGCTGTTACTGCCGTAGCTAAAGACGGAATTCAGTTGATTTCAAGAGCAAGGGTTACTGTACGTGCTAATATCAAACAGTTGGTTGGTGGTGCTGGTGAAGAAACCGTATTGGCAAGAGTTGGCGAAGGTGTTGTGTCGTCAATCGGTTCAGCCGATTCTCATAAATCGGTTTTGGAAAATCCCGATTCAATTTCAAAAGTCGTATTGCAAAAGGGACTTGATGCGGGAACTGCTTTTGAAATACTATCTATTGATATTGCAGATATTGATATTGGAAAAAATATTGGTGCAGTCTTACAGATGGATCAGGCAAATGCCGATAAAAATATTGCCCAGGCAAAAGCTGAAGAAAGACGTGCAATGGCAATAGCTTTAGAACAAGAAATGAAAGCCAAAGCACAGGAAGCCCGTGCAAATGTAATTCAGGCAGAAGCGGAAATTCCAAAAGCTATGGCTGAAGCTTTTAGAGTTGGTAATCTTGGAATTATGGATTATTATAAATTCAAGAACATTCAAGCTGATACAAAAATGAGAGACTCAATTGCTGAGGTTCCTGTTACAAAGTCAAAAGATAATAAAACATCAAGGGATAGATAACATTATTTTTTATTAGTGATAATGTTATGGTTAGGAAGCCGGTTTGGTCAATAGGTTAAGGTTAAGAAACAAGTTGCTCGTGGGAAAAGTCAGGAGTTTCGTCACATAACCCTAACCATCTTACTACACCGGCCTCATAACCATAACCCAATGATTTTTTGGTAAAATGGTTATGGTTAGGAAACCGGTTTGGTCAATAGGTTAAGGTAAAGAAACCGGTTGCTCATGGGAAAAGTCAGGGGTTTCGTCACATAACCCTAACTACCTTACAACCCTGGCCTCATAATCATAACCCAATAAAATTATTTTTTTTTTGAAAAAACTCAAAATAAATTATTATCTTTATCAATATTTAAAAAAACGATGGTTGAAAATGATAATATTAATAAAAAATACGATGAGTTATTAAGTGCTTGTGATTCTTTTTTAAACAAAGGAATTGAAAAAAAAATTCACAAAGCATTTGAATATGCAATTAAAGATTTCTCTAAAAACAAAGAAAAATTTTTAATCGAAAATATCCCTCATCCCTGTGAAGTTGCAATTATTGTAGCAAAAGAAATTGGATTTGGAGAAACATGTGTAATCAGTGCCTTGCTTCATCGATCAATTCAGGATAATCAGGAAATTATTTCATTTTTTGAAAAAGAATTTGGCAAATCGGTTGTTTCAATTCTTATTGGAATTAATAAAACTTCAAATATTTGGAATGATAAAATATCATTTAATGCCGAAAACTATCGTAAACTATTTCTCTCTCTTGCTGATGACATTAGAGTAGTTCTTATAAAACTCGCACATTGTCTGTATGATATGCGAAATTTCAAACATCTTACAAATGATTTTAAAGAGCAAATTCTCTCAGAAGTTGAATTTTTTTATATTCCAATATCTCACCAACTTGGTTTTTACAACATCAAAACCGAATTGGACAAACTTCTGATGAAATATTCCAAACCGAAATTATTTGAATCAATTGAAAGCAAAATTGTTGAATCGCAATCTGAGCAAGATAGATTTATTATGGAATTTACGTTACCAATTCAACGAGAATTATTAATGCATGGTTATGATTGCGATATTAAAGGACGTTCAAAATCTATCCCTTCTATTTGGCAAAAAATGAAGAATAAACAGCTTGATTTTGATGAAGTTTTTGACCTTTTTGCCATTAGAATAATTATTGATAGTAAAAAAAAGAACGAAAAAAGCGATTGCTGGCGAATATATTCAATTGTAACAAATATTTATAAACCTAATCCAAAACGTTTGCGTGACTGGATAAGCCATCCAAAACCCAATGGTTATGAATCTTTGCAAACAACTGTTGAAGGTCCTCGTAGTAAGTGGGTTGAGGTGCAAATTCGTACAAGAAGAATGGACGAAGAAGCCGAGAAAGGAATTGCCGCTCACTGGAAATATAAAAATGTTGAAAAACAACAAGGTTCTGAAGAATGGCTTACCTCAATAAGAGAAATTTTAGAGAATCCTCAGGAAAAAGCTAAAACAGAAAATTTATTGGAATCAAAAACTTTGCATGATTCTGATAAGATTTTTGTTTTTACACCACAGGGTGATTTGAAAAAACTTCCTGTAGGTTCTACGGTTTTGGATTTTGCTTATGAAATTCATTCAAAAATTATTGGCTCAAAATGCAAAGGTGGTAAAGTAAATGGAAAAATAGCACCTATTAAAAGGATTCTTCAAAATGGAGATAGAGTTGAGATTATTACATCAAATAATCAATTCCCTAAACTTGATTGGTTGAATATTGCAATAACAAATAAAGCAATTTCAAAAATTAAACGATCATTAAATGAAGAAAAATTCAAGGAAGCCAAAACCGGAAATGAAATACTCAGGCGAAAACTAAGAAACTGGAAACTAAAATTCAACGACGAAAATATTGACAAATTAGTTAAATATTACAAGCTATCATCCTCAGTTGATTTATATTACAAAATTGCTATAGAAGAAATTGATACTCCTGAAATAAAAAAAATTCTTACCGGTGCTTTTGATACACCTATTATCAAATCCGATAAAACCAATGATATTTTGGTTGATAAAGAAATGCAATCAAAAACCAAATATTTTGATGATGTTTTATTGATTGATGAAAACCTTAAAAACATAAACTACACTTTTGCAAAATGTTGTAATCCAATTCTTGGAGATAAGGTTTTTGGATTTGTTGCAATCGGGAAAGGAATAACTATTCACCGGAAAAACTGTCCAAACGCAAAGCATTTGTCTGATAAATATAATTATAGAATCAGAGAAGTAAAATGGAAACAAACAGAAGGAATGAAGCTTTTTCAGGCTTTGATAAAGATAGTTGGTGTCGATAAGCAAGGAATTATGAATGATGTATTGAAAATACTTTCCGATGATTTGAAATTGAATCTTACAGCTCTTTCGGTTGATTCAAAAGCAGATGGAATATTCGAGGGAAAAGTTGGGATAAATGTTACAAATTCGAAAATGCTTACAATAATTGTTAACAAAATCAAAAAAATTGAAGGTGTTTCAAAAGTTTCCAGAATAATTAATGATTGAATGAGAGAATGCTTAAATGATTAAATATCTCCTATTCTCTCAGTCTCTCATTCACTCATTTCTTCATACTCAAGACATTTTTTTATTTTATTTCTCTTATGTAAAGATATTATTTATATTTTTATCCTTAGAAGAAAGAAATAATATTGAGATAAAAGATGTTATCCAAAAAGACAATTATTAGTTGAGTTAATAATTTTTTTATATCTTTGGTAATCATTTTGGAATAAATAATTTTTAAAGTAATTGGATTTCAAATTTAATACATTTTTAATAATACGATTTATAATTGTATGAAAAATAATCTGAAATAGCCTATATAACTGAATATTATGAAGAAGGTTTTAGTAATTGACGATAATAAGATTGATTTAATAACATTTACTACTTTGTTAGAAACTATCATTCCTGATTGTAAAGTATTACTTGCAGAGTCAGGGGAAAAAGGGCTTGAAATTGCCAAAACGGAATTGCCTGATGCTATTCTTCTTGATATTGTAATGCCGGAAATGGATGGTTACGAGACTTGTAAAATTTTAAAATCCGATGAAAAAACGAAACATATTCCGATAATAATAGTATCAGCAAATTATTTTGATACGAAAAGTAGAGTAAAAAGTTTAAAACTTGGTGCAGATGCCTTTCTTTCAAAACCCATCGACACTGCTGAATTTTCAGCACAGGTAAATTCAATGTTACGAATTAAAGCAGCCGAAGATAAACTTCGTGAAGAAAAATGTGCTCTTGAAAAATTAGTAGCCGAGCGAATAAAGGAAATTCATGAGTCGGAAGAAAAATTCCAATCCTTCATGGATACAGCAAACGATTTAATGTTTATTACTAATAAAGATTCAAATATTACTTACGTCAACAAAGCTGGGATTGATGTTTTGGGCTATTCGGAGGAAGAGTTTAAGAAAATGGCTTTTACTCAAATATTTACAAAAGAATCTTTAGAAAATACTTTCGAACCGAATTGGGATAGGTTCCTTCAGCAAGGAAAAATTTTGATTGATACCACTTTTAAAACCCGTAATAATAAAAAAATATACGGAACCGTAAATGCCGTCGCAATTTTTGATGATAGCGGACAATTTGAAGGGTGTAGGGCTGTTTTCCATGACCTTAGCGAAAGGATTTATTCTGAAAAAATTCAGAAAGTTCTTTATAATATTTCTAACGCAGTTAATACAAGTGAAAATCTTAATATTTTGCTTAGTTTTATTAAAGAGCAACTTGATACAATAATTGATACTACAAATATTTATGTTGCTTTATACGACTCGGAAACTGATGAGTTTACAGTGCCATTTTTTATTGATGAAAAAATTAATATAAAAACATTTCCGGCAGGTAAATCAATTACAGCTTATGTGTTAAAAACAAAGAAACCCATGCTTGCAAAAGAATCTGATTTTCAAAGATTAGAAAAAGAAGGCAAATTAGAATTATTTGGTGTTCGTTCAAAAGTATGGCTTGGAGTACCGTTAATTGGAAAAGAAAATGTAATTGGTGTGCTGGCAGTGCAAAGTTATAATAATCAAAATGCTTATAATGTAAAAGATATGAAAGTGTTGGAAATTGCTTCACATCAAATTAGCATTTCAATTGAACGAAAAAAAGCAGAAGACGAATTAAAAATTGCTCTTGAAAAAGCCAATGAATCAGATCGGTTAAAATCTGCATTTCTGTCAACAATGTCGCACGAATTACGTACTCCTTTAAATGCTATAATCGGATTTTCAGAATTAATTGACGAAGATACTCCAACTGAAGACAAAATGGATTTCATTAGAACCATTAATAACAGCGGCAACCATTTACTCAATATAGTCGAAGATATTTTTGATGTTACTTTGATAATTAGTGGCCAGATTGACATAAACAAAAGAGAATATGATTTAGACTCAATTATGGAGAAATTGCATATAGCAGCCAAAGATGAACAAGAAAAATTAGAAAAGAATCATATCGAATTACGTTTTAATAAGCCCGAAAATGAAAAGAAGTTGAAAATTTATACTGACTTTTTTAAGTTTAAACAGATTTTTATTAGCCTGATAAAAAACGCTTTAAAATTTACTCACGAAGGTTATATTGAATATGGTTATTTATCAGATAACATAGAAGATAAGTCGGTATTGAAATTTTATATAAAAGATACCGGAATCGGAATTGCTGAAGATAAACATAATTTGATCTTTAATATTTTCAGGCAAATTGACGATTCACACACACGAAAATACGAGGGCACCGGTGTTGGCCTGACTATTTCAAAAAAACTAACTGAAGCGCTTGGCGGAAATATTTCAGTTGAATCTAAAGAAGGCGTTGGCTCTACTTTCACTGTTTCAATACCTTATAAAAAATTTGAAGAATAATAAAAAAACATATAAATATCACACAATGGAAAATAAAATCACATTTCCGGGAAAAACAGTACTTGTTGCTGAGGATTATGAATCCAATTATTATCTATTGGAAACTATCTTAAAAACATTGGATATTAAGGTTTTATGGGTAAAAGATGGAGATGATGCTATTGAATCCTGTTTATCTAATCCAGATATTGATCTTGTATTGATGGATATCAAAATGCCTAATTTAAATGGTTATAAGGCAACTGAACAAATTAAAGAAAAGCGGCCTGACCTTCCGATAATTGCTCAAACAGCTTATGCATTATACGGCGATGATTTAAAAGCCGAAGAAGCCGGATGTGATGCTTATATTCCGAAACCTATAAGAAGGAAAAAACTTATTGAATTACTTGTTGAACTTTTGGATAAATAATCAATGTTCTATTTTTAAAATAATATATCGTGACAAAGAAACAAATTCTTGTGAAATATTGGGGGTTTACAAGTTTTCGACCCTTACAAGAAGATGTAATCAATTCAATTTTAGCAGGTAAAGACACCCTTGCTTTATTGCCTACCGGAGGTGGTAAATCAATTTGTTTTCAAGTACCAACCCTATTACAAAACGGTATTTGTATTGTAGTTACTCCTCTCATTGCATTAATGAAAGATCAGGTTGATAACTTGAAGAAAAGAGGAATAAAAGCTGTTGCAATTCATTCGGGCATGCACCCTAACGAAATAGAAATACACCTGAATAATTGCATTTATGAAAACATTAAATTTCTTTATGTTTCGCCCGAACGCTTGGAAACCATAAGGTTTATTGAAAGTGTTAAGAAGATGAATGTCAATCTTCTTGCGGTTGATGAAGCTCATTGTATTTCGCAATGGGGATATAATTTCAGGCCACCCTATCTTCGGATTGCCGAATTGCGTCAATTCATTCCCAAAACACCTGTGCTTGCTTTAACAGCCACCGCAATCAAAGAAGTTGTTAAAGATATTCAGGAAAAATTAAATTTTAAATCCAAGAATGTTTTTCGGAGTAGTTTTGAACGAAAAAACTTGATTTATTATGTTGCTAAAGAAGAAGATAAGCTTCAAAGGATTTTAAAGATCGCAGCTAATTTAAAAGGAACCGGAATTATTTATGTTCGTAAACGCCGAATAACAAATGAAATTTCATCGTTCTTAAGAAAGAATAAAATCAGTTCCGATTATTATCATGCAGGTATTGACCAGCAAATCAGAGATAAAAAGCAAGTTGCCTGGACAAGCGGAAAAACAAGAATAATTGTTGCAACTAATGCTTTTGGAATGGGAATTGATAAAGCTGATGTAAGATTTGTTGTTCATATTGATTTGCCCGATTGCCCGGAAAGATATTTTCAGGAGGCGGGACGGGCCGGAAGAGACGGAAAAAAATCTTACGCAATACTATTATATGAACAGTCAGACATAATTGAAGCCAAAAAGAATTTTCAATTTGCCTATCCCGAAATTAAATTCATAAAAGCTGTTTATCAAGCTTTGGGTAATTTTTTTCAACTTGCTGTCGGAACAGGAAAAAATACGAGTTTTGAATTTGATATTAGTACATTTTGTCAAAATTATAATTTCCCTCTGCCTACCACATACAATTCTCTAAAATTCTTAGAAAAAGAAGGTTATATTGTTTTGAATGAGACAATAAACGTACCTTCAAAAGTTCATTTCGGGACCAATAAAATGGATCTTTATAAATTTCAGGTCGAAAACAAACATTATGATAATTTCATAAAAACATTATTACGATCCTACAGCGGATTGTTTACTGATTTTGTTAATATTTATGAATCTGAAATTTCCCGACACACGGGTTTGTCAATTGAAGAAGTTATGGCTTACTTTTCAAGATTGCAGAAATTTGAAATTCTTACTTATATACACCGAAAAACTAAGCCTCAGATAATTTACTGTAGCGAGCGCATTGATTCAAAGAACATTTATATTTCAAACGAAAACTACAAAATTCGCAAAGAAGAAGCTGCTAAAAGATTAGAATCGATGATAAATTATGTAGATTCTTCCAATAAATGTCGCAGTCAATTATTATTAACTTATTTCGATGAGGTTGATGTAAAAAGATGTGGAAAATGTGATGTTTGTATTGAGAGAAACAAAGTAGAACTTAGCGAATTTGAATTTTCCAATATTGTTGATTTTATAAAACCCGGCTTGATTTTCAATCCGCTTTCACTTAATGAAATTATTGAAATTAATCCTAAAATTCCTGAAAACAAAATAATTAAAGTTATCCAATGGTTAGAAGATAACAATAAAATTTTCAAAACTCAGGATAACAAATATAGGTGGTTATAAATTTCCATTATTCCAATATTCCATAATTCCATTATTCCTGTTAATTTTTAAATATGATAATCCAAAAAGAATTTTATTTATCAAAAGATGTAGTTGATGTTGCCCGAAATTTAATTGGAAAACATTTGTTTACAAAAATTAATGGTGAAATAAGCGGAGGAATAATTACCGAAACCGAAGCTTATGAAGGAATCACCGACAAAGCCTCTCATGCTTATCAGGGAAAAAAAACAAAGCGTACAGAAATTATGTTTCGCGAAGGAGGAATTGCCTATATTTACATTTGTTATGGGATTCATTCATTATTCAATATTGTTACAAATAAAAGTAATATTCCGCATGCAATTCTAATTCGGGGCATTTACCCTACGCATGGACTTAATTTGATTTTAAATCGAATGAATAAAAAATCTTTATCGAAAAATATGATAAACGGCCCCGGGAAAGTCACAAAAGCTTTGAATATAAATTATTCACTTTCAGGAATTGATTTGAATAAAAATAATGATAAAAATCATCCTTCAATTTGGCTTGAAAATAACAACGTCGAAATCCCTGACTCTAAAATTTCGGTTAGCAAACGAATTGGAATTGATTATGCTGAAGAAGATGCATTGTTGCCTTATCGGTTTTTTGTTGAGGAAAAGTCAATAAAAATAGGACACTGATTATTATGATTATTATGATTTAAAGAATATTTGTTTTTATCATAATAAATCAGTCCAATCAGTTAAATCAGTGTACCAATAAAATAGGATGCTGATTATTATGATTGCTTATGATTTTAAAAAATATTTGCTTTTATCATAACAAATCAGTCTAATCAGTTAAATCAGTGTACTATAAAATATCTCACTCTCAATTCTTAATTCTCAGATTCCCTTAATTTTAATAACACAACATTTTCAACATGATGTGTTTGGGGAAACATATCAACCGGTTGAACTTTGTCAACATAATAATCCTTATCCATTAGAGCAATATCGCGAGCCTGGGTAGCTGGATTGCAACTAACGTAAACAATTCTGTCCGGCTGAACCTGTAAAATTTGTTTTATAACTTTATCATGCATTCCGGCTCTCGGAGGATCGGTAATTATTACATCCGGTTTGCCGTGTTTTTCGAAAAAATCTTCATTTAAAATCTTTTCCATTACTCCTGCAAAAAATTCAATATTTGTAATTTTATTGAGCTTTGTATTTATTTTTGCATCCTCAACCGATGACTCAACATACTCGATTCCAATAACTTTTTTAACCGAAGATGCAATATAATTTGCAATGGTTCCGGTTCCGGTATAAAGGTCATAAACAGTTTCATTGCCTTTAAAACCGGCAAAATTAATTGCCGTTTCATACAATCTATTTGCCTGAAACGAATTTGTTTGAAAAAAAGAAAGCGGCCCGATTTTAAATTCAAGTGTTTTATTTTCCGAACCGAAATCATTGGTCATTTTTTCAACAATAAAATCTTTTCCTTTAAATAAAACAGGTTTCTGATCCGAGAGATCATCATTTCTTTTCTCATTGACAATGTACATTAAAGAAGTGATTTCAGGGAATTTTCCTGCAATAAAATTCATCAACTTCTCTATGTTTTCCTTTTCATTATATCTGAAAATCATAATAACCATCAATTCGCCGGTTGAGGTATTTCTAATAATTAAATTTCGCAATAATCCTTCCCATTTATTTACATTATAAAATGTCAGATTATTTTCGAGGGCAAACTTTTTTATGGCAAGGCGAATTTCATTTGTAGGTTCTTTTTGCAGATAACAATGATCAATATCAACTATTCTGTTGAACATTCCGGGAATGTGAAAACCTAATCCATTCATAGTTCGTTCCTTAGATTCAAAATCTTCCTGCGACAAATCCGTTAACCATTTTTTATTTGAAAATGTGAATTCAATTTTGTTTCTATAATAATATTGATTTTTTGATGGAATTATTGGTAAAATTTCAGGAAATTGAAATTTTCCTATCCTTGTAAAATTATCAAATACTTGTTTTTGTTTGTAAAACAATTGTTTTTCATAAGTCAAATTCTGCCACTTGCAACCGCCACACAATCCAAAATGTGAACAAAGAGGATCAACTCTTAAATCTGAATATTTATGAATTTTTATGGCTTTGCCTTCAAAATATGATTTTCGTTTTTTTACAATTTTTACATCAACAATATCGCCAGGAACAACATAAGGAATAAATATAACTTTATCATCAATTCTTGCAACAGCTTTTCCTTCCGATCCGGCATCAATTATTTCGATATTTTCAAATACCGGTAAATTTGGTTTTCTTCGCCTCATTTTTATTTTTTTTGCAAAACTACAATTTAAAGAAAGAAATTATATGCATTATCAACACTTTTTCTTCACCATAATTTTACTAATTTTGATGTTGAAAATTATTAAAAAATGAAATTAGAAATTAGAAATTAGGAAGAAGGCCAAATTTCCAATTTCTACATCTTGAATTATTAAAACTTAATTCATTAAAAAAAGTGTTAACTATAAATTAATAAACCCATGAAAATACTTCCAATCGAAAAAGTTAGAGAAGCAGACGCTTTTACTATCGAAAACGAACCTATTCGCTCAATTGATCTTATGGAAAGGGCAGCAACAACATGCTCGGATTGGATCAAAAAAAACATTAATCGAAATAAAAAAATAAAAGTTTTTTGTGGTCCGGGAAATAATGGCGGCGATGGATTAGTTATTGCTCAATTATTGTCAGACAAAAAGTATTCCGTTGAAGTTATTGTTATAAGGTTTACAGAGAAAGTATCTAAAGATTTTAACATTAATTTTCAAAGACTCGAAAAAGATCAGAATGTTAAGATAATTAATTTATATGAAAAAGATGAGCTTCCTGAAATTTCAAAAGATGAAATAATTGTCGATGCAATTTTTGGTTCAGGATTATCCAAACCAATTAATGGGTTTATTGCTGAGGTAATTAATCAAATTAATTCGAGTAAAGCCGTGATAATATCAGTGGATGTCCCATCCGGATTATTCAGCGATACAAACAGCATTGAAAGTGGAGGAGCAATAATCAAAGCTGATTACACTTTAACATTTCAGTCTCCTAAGTTTGCATTTTTGTTTCCAGAAAACGATCAATTTGTTGGCCAATGGGAGGTGCTTTCAATAGGTTTGCATCAGGATTTTATTGATTCGGTGGATGTTAAAAACTTTTATGTAGAAAAGGAATATTTTAAAGATCACCTTATTAAAAGAAATAAATTCAATCATAAAGGAAATTTTGGCCATGCTTTATTAATTGCCGGAAGCTACGGAAAAATTGGTGCTGCTGTTCTTTCATCAGAAGCTTGTCTTCGTGTCGGAGCAGGATTATTAACAAGCCACATTCCGAAAAACGGCTATGAAATAATTCAAACAACTGTTCCCGAAGCTATGGTAAGCATTGACAGATCAGATGAATTTTTCACCGAAACACCGGATATTTCTTTGTTTAATGCAATTGGCCTTGGCCCTGGACTTGGAAAGAACGAATTAACCCAAACAGCAATAAAATTGTTAATTCAAAATTCAAAAATCCCTTTATTATTCGATGCGGATGCAATAAATATTCTTGCTGAAAATAAAACATGGCTACATTTTTTACAGAAAAATTGCATTTTTACACCTCATCCAAAAGAATTTGAACGACTTGTAGGAAAGTCAAAAGATAATTTTGAACGCAATGAAATGCAAAAAGAATTTTCGATAAAATTTAATTGCTATCTTGTTTTGAAAGGAGCTTACACCACAATCACTTGCCCTGATGGTAGTTGTTATTTCAATTCGAGTGGAAATCCGGGAATGGCAACAGGAGGAAGCGGAGATGTTTTAACGGGAATAATTCTCGGTTTACTCGCTCAGGGCTATCACCCTAAAACTGCTTCAATTCTTGGGGTTTACCTGCATGGAATTGCGGGCGATTATGCTGCAAAAAAAATTGGCCAGGAATCAATGATAGCCGGAGATATTATTAAATATTTAGGAAAAGCAATTAAGTTAATTAGTGACCATACGCAAATTCCTTTTTAGACACGAATTTCACAAATTTGCACGAATTAAATTAGTGTAATTAGTATCCAACCATTTTTTCTATTTAATGATAATCTTGCATATTCTTAATAATTAAGTAAATTTGTCAGAATAATTTTAAAAAATCGCGTGATGACAAAAAAAACTAAATTTTATTTAATCATTGCCTTGATTCTTTTTGTTGCAGTTTTTATAATAGCCGAAATTGCATTAAGATTTCTTGGTTTTTCAGGAACAGACTCCAAACCAAAGCTCAACATCGTTGTTGAACCCGGAAACAAATATTTTAAGACAGACAGTATCTTAGGTTATACCCATCTGCCGGGGATTTATTATGTAACTTTAAATGGAAATTACACATTCGTTACAAGCCACACTGATAACACTTTACGACAAACTCATCCAATCGCTGATAACAGTCTGTTTATTGATTTGCCAAAAATTTGGATGATGGGCGGTTCCATAACTCATGGTTGGTCTATTAATGATTCGGAAACATTTTCCTGGCTTGTTCAAAAATATTTTTATAATAATTATGAAATAATTAATTTTGGCGTTAGCGGTTATGGCACAATACATTCATTGCTCCAAATTCTAAATGCCCTGGAAACACAAGAAAAACCTGAAAAACTCATAATTTTTTATGCTTCATTTCATGATATGAGAAATGCGTTTTCCGAAAGACGAAAAAAAGCTGTTACTTCAATGAATTTTCTGGGTCCATTAAGCCAACCTTATGCAAGCCTTGATGATAATAACGAATTACAAATTCATAATGTTGATACAATGGTTTATGAAGAATTTTTCCTCGCAGATAAACTTGCGCTGGTTAATTTTATGGAAAATGTTTACTTGTATTTCGATGGAAAATTCTCAAACGATAAGGAAATTACAAAAGCAATACTATTGAAAATCAGCGAAATTTGCAAAGAAAACAATATTGAATTTATTGTAGCAGGAATTTTCCCTGATCAGGAAACACTTGATATGTTGGAGTTTTGTGATTTAAATGATATAAATATACTTGATGTTTCTGTTCCAAAATCAAAAGAATATGTAAATTTGCCTCATGACGGACACCCAAGCCCTCTCGCAAATAAAATCTATTCCGAAAAAATCATCAATTATATTAATAAGTCTGAAAACAAAAATATAAATATAAATAATTAATATGGAAGCTATTAAAATTGTTTTATGGGTTTTAATCTTTATAGTATTTTATGCATATTTAGGTTATGGAATTTTATTATTTATTATCATAAAAATTCGCCGGACACTTGGTTTAAGAAAAGTATTTACAGGAAATGAAGATTATGAACCGGAAGTTACATTACTTGTAGCTGCCTATAATGAAAAGGATTATATTGATGCAAAAGTTAAAAACTCTTTTGACCAGTCATATCCGAAAGAAAAAATAAAAAATGTTTGGGTAACAGACGGTTCGGATGATGGAACTCCCGAATTATTAAAAAAATATGATGGTGTTACTGTTTATCACAAAGATGAACGGGCAGGGAAAATTGCTGCCATGAACAGAGGTATGGACTTTGTTGATTCACCAATTGTTATTTTTTCCGATGGAAACACCACTCTTGGAAAAGATGCTGTAAAAGAAATTGTTAAGCTTTTTCGTAATCCGAAAGTAGGCTGTGTTTCAGGTGAAAAACGAATTTTTGAAAAGGGAGAAGATGCAGCAGCCGGAGCCGGTGAAGGTATTTATTGGAAATATGAATCAACTTTGAAGAAATGGGACGCCGAATTATATTCAGTAGTTGGAGCTGCCGGAGAACTATTTGCAATCCGAACAGATCTTTATCAACATGTTGAAAAAGATACCCTCCTTGATGATTTCATTATTTCATTAAGAGTTGCTAAAAAAGGTTACACAATTCAATACAATCCCGAAGCTTACGCTATTGAAACAGCTTCAGCTAACGTTAAAGAGGAATTGAAACGAAAAATTAGAATTTCGGCAGGAGGAATTCAATCAATTTTGCGTTTGAAAGAATTATTAAATCCATTTAAATATGGTGTACTTTCATTTCAATACATTTCACATCGGGTTCTTCGTTGGACACTTGCTCCTCTTTCATTATTATTTATTTTCTTTTTGAATCTTGTTTTAAGTATCAATATTGGATTTTTTGATTTTAGTAATATTTATACATGGTTGTTCTGGGGCCAGGTAGTTTTTTATTTTCTTGCTCTAACCGGTTGGTATCTTGAAAATAAAAAAATAAAAATAAAAATCCTTTTCATCCCATATTATTTTTTCATAATGAATCTATCAGTATATCTCGGGTTTAACAGATTTATTAAAGGTAAGCAAAGTGTAAAATGGGAAAGGGCAAAAAGAGGATAGAATTTTGAGCGGAATAAAAGATATTAGCAATGAATAAAGTTGACAAAACAAAAAAAGTAAAAGTTCTTGAATGTATTCGTCAGGGGCAAGTCGGAGGTGGCGAGTCGCATGTTATTGACCTTGTTACAACCTTAAACAAAGATTTGTATGAACCAGTTGTGCTTTCGTTCACTGACGGACAAATGGTGACAACTTTAAAAGAGGCCGGAATAAAAACTTATGTAATTCATACCGAAAAAGGTTTTGACTTTGGAGTATGGAAGCAGGTAGCTGAACTTATGAAGGAAGAAGAAATTGAATTGCTTCATGCACACGGTACCAGGGCTTTTTCAAATACTTTTTGGGCTGCTAATAAACTCAATATTCCTATAGTTTATACTGTTCACGGGTGGTCATTCCATCAGGACCAGAGACCGGTTATCAGGCGAATCAGAGAATATATTGAAAAACTTCTTATTAGTAATGCGAATACGACCATCACTGTTTCATACAGTAATCAAAAGGATGGAGTAGAGCGGTTTAACATGCCACGCTCAACGGTTATTTATTATGGCATTAACCTTGAAAGATTTAATCCTAATAAAGAATATAAAGATATTCGAAAAGAATGGGGCGTTCCTGAAGATAAAACTTTGATTGGTTTTTTAGTTAGGATGACAATTCAGAAAGACCCCTACACTATGGTCAAAGCTATTAAAAAAGTAGTTGACGAAACTCCTGATGTATTATTTTTGATGATAGGCGAAGGTGAATTAAAGGATGAAACATTAGAACTTGCGAAAGAACTTGGTGTAATGCCGAATATTATTTTTAAAGATTTTCGTTCGGATGTTCCTGATATCTTAAATGCAATAGATATTTATTGCCTTCCTTCATTATGGGAAGGCTTACCAATTGGTTTGATTGAGTCTATGGCAATGAAAAAAGCCATTGTTGCCTCTCCTGTTGACGGAACAAAGGAAGCAATCATTGATAATGAAAGCGGAATACTTGTGCCAGAAGGAGATTCAAGTGCAATTGCTGAAGCAATTCTTCGATTACACAATGATAAAGATTTACGTGAGAAATTTGGTGAAAATGCTTATATGTTTGCTAAAAAACAATTCGATGTTCACCGTATGTCTTGGGAAGTTGAAAAAATTTACGACAAAATTCTTTCCACATCAAAAATCAATAAATTTGTCAAATTCAAATCTAAGATAAAAAATATTATCCCATTCACATTGGGAAAACGAATAAGAGGGTTTTACCAAAAAATTTCGGGAGTATTTTACTATGGATCAAAATATTATTGCCCTTTCTGTAAAAATTCTTTTCGGAAACTACGATCAAGCGGCCATGATATTCCTTTTTTAAAAGACATAAAGATTATTGGAGGCGGTCATAGAAAAAATTCTTTATGCCCCCGTTGTTTTTCTATTGATAGAGACAGGTTGGCCTATTTATTTTTAAAAATGAAAGATGAAGAAATTTTTTCAAAAAAGCTTAAACTTCTTCATATTTCTCCGGAAGCTTCATTAAAATCTTTATTCAATTCCCTGCCTAACATTAATTACACAATCGGTAGAAATTATCGCGATAATTATTATTATAGAAATGAAAGAATTCAAATGAATTTGTTTAATTTGCATTATCCTGATAATGAATTCGATGTTATTGTTTGCAATCATGTTCTCGAACATGTTAATGATGATAAATTGGCTATGTCGGAAATATTCAGAGTATTGAAATCCGGTGGTTTTGCTATTCTACAAGTTCCTTATTCAAACTCAATTGATGAAACTATCGACGATGAATTTCTTATTTTACCTGAGCATAAAGAAAAGTATTTTCCTAAATATGAAAAAGTAAGAATTTATGCTAAGGATTATCCCGAAAAACTTAAAACAGCAGGTTTTACAGTCAAGAGATTTAATCCGGCAAATGAAAATACCAATATTGATATCAGTAAATATGCAGTAAATCCTGAAGAAGATCTTTTTGTCGGGTATAAGTAAACAACACACTAAAAATAATCAATACTCATTTGTCAATAGTTAGCCCACAAAAAATAAAAAAAATGACAGCCGATGAATTAATTGATTTGTTGTATCTTTACACTATGAATTAATAATAAATATGGAATTCGAAACAATTGACATAAAAGAAAAAAGAGGATTTCAAGCGATTAGGATTCCTAATAAGCTTAAAATCAATGACAACAAGGTGTATCTTAAAAAGGTTGGTAATTCTATTTATATCATACCTTTTCACAATCCATGGCAAAATCTCATTGAAAGCCTTGATACATTCACAACTGATTTTATGACTGACAGGAACCAACCCGATAATCAAAACCGTGAATCCTTTGACTAATGGAATATTTACTTGATACTAATATTTGTATTTATATTATCAAAAAAAAACCAGAAATTGTCCTAAATAAATTTTTGGAATTTCCACTCGGTAGTATTGGAATTTCTACCATAACATTAGCTGAACTACAATTCGGTATTTGTAAAAGTTCAAATCCTGAAAAAAATCTTAGAGCGTTAAATCAATTTGTTATTCCTCTTGAGATAATTGACTTTGATTACAAAGCAACAATTGAATACGGATTGATAAGAGCAAAACTAGAAAAAAAAGGAACTCCAATTGGACCGTTAGATACCTTGATTGGTGCTCATGCCAAAAGTGTTGGACTGACTTTAGTTACAAATAATGAAAAGGAATTTAATAGAATACCAGGTTTAAAAATCGAAAACTGGACGAAGGAATAAGCAACGAAACACAGACAAAGACTCCTAGTGCATGCCGCAATTATTAGCAAATATGATAATACAAATTTCTAATTTCAAACCATGAACAATTACAAATAATCAATCGTCAATAAATGATTTTCAACATAATACAAATATTATTCTTAATATATTTTTCGATTGCAACACTTTACATTTTTGTTTTTGCTGTTGCCGGTTTATTTAAATTAAAAAAAATCACTCAAAATGATGATCGAAAACGAAAATTTGTTTTGTTGATCCCTGCTTATAAAGAAGATAAAGTTATTATTGAAACAGTTAAAACTGCTTTAAACTCCGATTATCCAAAAGAATTGCTTGATATTTATGTTCTTGCTGATTCCTTCAAAAAAGAAACTCTTGAAAAATTAAAAAAATATCCGATAAAAGTAATTGAGCTTTCTTTTGAAAAAAGCACAAAAGCAAAATCAATAAACAAAGCCCTTGAAATCATTCCTGATGATTATGAGTATGTCATGATTTTAGATAGTGATAACTTTATGGAGAAAGATTTTGTTTCTAAAATTAATATTGCCTTAAGTTCCGGATATAAAATTATTCAGGGCCATAGGATTGCAAAAAACACAAATACACCCCTTGCAATTCTTGATGCTATCAGTGAAGAATTGGCAAATCACCTTTACAGAAAAGGGCATAGTGTTCTCGGGCTTTCTGCGGCTTTAATCGGTTCAGGTTTTGCTGTAGATTTCCGAACGTATAAAAAATTTATGAAAAATCTGGATTCCTATGGTGGTGAAGATAAACTTTTAGACCTCGAATTAAGAAAAGGTTTTGTTAAAATCAGGTATATTGATGATGCATATATTTATGATGAAAAAGTACAAAACTTTGCCGATTTTATTCCTCAACGATCAAGATGGTTTGCAAATCAATATATTTATGGAAAGGCTCATATTTTTCAGGGTTTCAGCCATCTAATAAAAAAGGGGAATATTGATTATTTTAATTATGCTTTCATACAAACTCAACCACCTAGAATTTTTCTCATCGGGTTTTTATTTATCATTACAATTCTTTCCATAATTATTAATCCAATATCTTTCACAATTGCCTGGTCTATACTTTTTTCACTATGTGTTATGGCTTTTCTTTTTTCAATTCCCAAACGATTTTATAATCGAAAACTTATTAAAGCCGTTTTGTATTTGCCCATAGGTTTCTTTTGGATGATGACTGCAATGTTTAATATGAAAGGATATACTAAAAGGCCAACAAATACAAGCCATACAATTACAGAATTTGACATCAAGTAATTTTTGAAATAATGGAAAACTATAATTCCGAATATTATAAATCAATTTATGGAAGAGCTATTTTTGATGAGGAACATTATCGTTTGAAGGCAAAAATAGCTATGAAAAAGTATTTTCAAACTATTCCTAATGATGTTAATATTCTTGATTTTGGTTGTGGTTTGGGATATAACACATATTTTTTTCAAAATTCGACCGGCTATGATATTTCAGATTTCAGTCTTGATTTTTGCAAACTAAAAGGCAAAAAAGTGATAAAATCACTCAATGAAGCAAAAGACGAATCATTCGATGTAATTTTTTCCTCCCACACTCTCGAGCATGTTGAATCGCCTAATGAAACCCTAAAATTACTATATAAAAAACTTCGTTCCGGCGGAAAACTCATTTTAGTGCTTCCTGTTGAAAAATATGGAAAATCAGATTTTGAACCAGATTCAAATCAACATTTATTTTTATGGAATTTTCGAACTATTAATAACTTATTGATTCGTTCAGGTTTTAAAATCCTCGAAAATTCTTATCACAGAGGATATGGTTATGATAAATTTAATTCAATTAGTAAAATTAATTTCAAGCTTTTTGAAGCAATTACAAGTATAACAGCCTTTATTTGTGGTGTTAAAGAATTATTTATCATTGCTAAAAAAGATTAAACTTCATCTGAAAAGTATTAATAATCAACAATCAACCAATTATTTGTAATTAAAATTGAAAGTTATCGTATTTTTATATATTTTTGATAAGTAAACAAGAACGTTTAAAAATATAAAAATATGAGAAATGATTTAGTATTTTTTAAGATAAAACTTCCTTCGATTATAAAATATTTTTTTATAATTCTGTTTCTATTAACTTCTGTAACTAAGTTAATTTCACAAAATATTAATTGTGATCTTATGCTTAATCCTGAGGATTTAATGATTGACGGAGAAGGTACAATTTTCCCGGGAGATACTATTTGTTTGTTAGCAGGCCCCAAAAATTATCTTTTTTTGAAAAACATTCATGGAACTGAAGAAGAACCGGTTGTTATAATCAACAAAGATGGACAAGTTGTTATTGATACAGATCATTATTTCGGAATTAAGTTCGATGGATGTTCTTTTGTTAAGTTATCCGGAAATGGCTTGGATGCTTATCAATATGGCATTCTTGTTTCACGAGTAGAGAATGGTGCCGGTATTTCCGTTGATAATAAAAGTACTAATATTGAAATTGAATATATCGAAATTTCAAATACCTCAATTGGTGGTATTTATGCCAAGACAGAACCCGATCCTTACGGTGACTGCACATTTCCTGCCGTAAGAAGCAAGTTTACAATGTATAACACTATTATACACGATAACTATCTTCATGATATTGCAGATGAAGGAATGTACATTGGCAGCTCAAAATATACAGGGCAATATATATATAATTGCGATACTACTGTTTTACCTCATGTTTTAATAGGTGTTAAAGTTTATAATAATATTCTTGAAAATACAGGATGGGATGGGATTCAGGTAAGCTCAGCAGTATCAGATTGTGAAATTTACGGGAACTATATTATCGGAGATAGTTACGCAGAAGAAGAATATCAAATGAGCGGAATTTTGATCGGTGGGGGCAGTAATTGCGATTGTTATAATAATAGAATTGAAGATGGAAAAGGTGATGGGATTGATGTTTTTGGTTTGGGGAATCAAAAAATTTATAATAATTTGATAATTAATCCAGGAAAAACCTATTTCCCTGGCGGAGATCCTACAATTCATCCAAAACATGGAATTTATGTCGGTCATGTTTCTACAATAGAAAACGCAGGATATTATTTTTACAATAATACTATCATAAAACCAAAAACTACTGGCATAAGATTCGCAAACACTTATAGTTATGGTAACAAAATAATTAATAATATTATTACCGAACCGGGAGCTTTCAGCGAATATGGAGATGATTCGTTTATTAATATAAGCGATCCTTCAATTAATATCACAATTTCTAACAATCTGAAATCAAATGATTTGAATACTATAAAATTTGATGACCCCATAGTTGGAAACTATGATTTACAACTTGGCTCACCCGCTATAAATTCAGGGATGAATCTTGCAACAGAAGAAATAAATTTCGACATTTTAAATCGTTTTAGGCCTTTTGCAGCATTTTTTGATATAGGTGCTTATGAGTGCCATAAACCCGGTGCTTCTATCGGCGAAATTTCTTTGCAAAATAATTATATTCAACTTAAAGAAAACCGGCCTAATCCATTTAGCGACAATACAATTATTGAGTTTTTTATTCCAAAAAAAGCAAGAGTTGAACTTTTGGTTTTTAACAGTATAGGTGTTTTGGTCAAAGAGGTTACAAATGAAATCATTGAAGCAGGAAATCATAAAGTGAAATTCGATTCCGAAAACCTTTCACAGGGAATATATTATTTTAAACTAAAGGCTTTTGGAAAGAGTTTAACAAAAAAAATGATAATTTTATGATGAAATTGTAAATTAGAAATTAGTAAGAAGATCCAATTTCTAATTTCTAATTTCCAATTTCTAAAAAAGTATGAAATACAAAAAAACAACTAAATGAAAAACAAAATCAAAAAACTAATTCCATTTTTTCTTGCAAAAAAGATTAGAGGTGGTTGGCAAAAAATTCTTGGTAAATATTATAAAGGAACTGAGTTATTTTGCCCGTTTTGCAAGCATCATTTTAGAAAGATGCTTCCCGGAGGATTTAAACTTCCGATTACTAAAGAAAAACAAATTATCGGCTCAGGTTATCGTAAAAATTGTGTTTGCCCAAGATGTTTTTCAACCGATAGGGATAGATTAATATATCTTTATCTAACCAAAGAAACTAATATTTTTGATAAAAAAATAAAATTACTCCATGTTGCTCCAGAAAGCAGCTTGAGATACATCTTTAGAAACTCACAAAATATTGATTATTATACAGGGATAAAGTTTCATGAAGGTTTTTATTATTCTCCCGACACTTCAATTTTAGATATTGAAAATATCACCTACCCTGATAATGAATTTGATGTCATAATTTGCAACCACGTTCTCGAACATGTAAATAACGATAAAATTGCTATGGCTGAATTATATCGCGTGCTCAAACCTGGAGGTTGGGCAATATTGCAGGTTCCAATATCTAATTCATTAAAAGAAACTTACGAAAATCCTGAAATAATTGATCCTGAAGGAAGAGAAAAACACTTCGGGCAATTTGACCATGTACGTTTATATGCAAAAGATTATAAAGACAGGTTAAGCGAAGCAGGATTCAAAGTAAAAATATTTTCACCGCTTAATGAAAATGGGGATGACCAGATGATTAAAAAATATGCAATAAATCCCGAGGAAAATTTATATATTGCAATGAAATAGAAAAATGAAACAAATGAAATTGGAAACTTGAAATTAGAAATTAGTCCCGAGTGCTCGGGATGGACTCTCCTGAATTTCCAATTTCTAAAAATACAATCAACTAAAAATGTAGCAACTACAAAATATAATCAAATGAAAAGAAAATTATTACTGCTTTTATCATTATTATTCATTATGATTTTTGTAACCGAATCATCAGCAATGAATGATAGTATTTCGGATAATTTAAATTCAATGGAAATTATTTCTGAAATAAATCTTGATACGATTGAAGGTGTTGAAAATAAAATTGATGCACTGTTAAAACTATCAAAAACAATTCTACCCGAATCAGCAAAAGAAAGTATCGGTTTTGCTTATCAGGCACTTGAACTCGCAAACGAATCAAATCTCAATAAAGAAAAAGTACAAGCTTTAAACAGATTAGCTAAAGCTTATTATTTTTTGGGTCAATATAATTATGCTATTAGCTTTTTTCGTAAATCAATAGCAATCGGCAAAGAAATAAATTACCAGAAAGGCCTTGCAAAAGCTTATAGCAATCTTGGCCTTATTTACGACAATCTTGGAGTTTATGATTCAGCTATAATATATCACTCTCATTCACTTTCATTTGAAATTGAAGCAGGAAATAATAAACGAATTGCAAGCACACTTAATCAACTTGGAAATAATTATCTTTATATTGAAGATTATGATAAAGCTCTTGAAAACTTCCTTAACTCACTAAAAATAAATAAAGAAGGAAACGATACGAGCGAAATAGCACGTTCATATAATAATCTTGGAATTATCTATCATCAAAAAGAATATTTTGAAAAATCGCTTGAGTATTATAATAATGCTCTTAAAATATATAAACAAATTGGTGAAAAAACCGGTATCGCAACATGTTATAATAACATTGGAATTGTTTATGTTAGTCTTAAAAAGTTTTACAAAGCCATTGATTATTACGAAAAAGCAATTTTAATTAGCGAGGAAACCGGAGACAAATGGGCTGTTGCAAATACTTCCAGAAATATTGGAAAAATTTACATCGAGGAACATAATTATGCAAAAGCATTAGATTATTTGAATACTGCTTTAAATATTGCAAGAGAAATTGGATCAAATGATTTACAAAAGAGTATATTCATGTCACTTTCAGAAGTATATTATGCGAAAAATGACTATAAAAAATCTCTTGAATTTTTTAAACAATATTCTGATATAAAAGATACTGTTTTTCAAACCGAACAAGATCGTAAACATACAATTGCTGAACTAAAAAATGTAATAGAGAAAGAAGAAAAACAAAATCGTTTATTACAAAACGAATTAAAAATAGAAGAATTAAAAAATTCAAGGCAAAAAAACTTACAGGGAGTTATAATACTTGCTGCCCTATTGATATTGGTTTTGTTTTTCTTTATATTTTAAGGTATAAAACAAAAATTAAGATCAATAAGATTCTTGCTGATAAAAACAATGAAATAGAAATCAAAGGGAATGACCTTCAATCGTTTAACGAAAAACTTGAAGAAAATATTTTAATTCGTACCAAAGACCTACAGGAGGAGGTTGAAGAAAGAAGAAACACAGATGTTAAACTGAAAATAGCCTTGAAAAAAGCTGATGAAGCCAATTATTTAAAAAATGCTTTTCTTTCAAACATGAGTCATGAGATCAGAACTCCGCTAAACGGAATTATCGGATTTTCAAGCCTTTTATTAACTGAATTATCTCTCCTCGAAAACGAAGAACTTTACGAATATGCAAAAGGAATTCAAAATAGTGGTGACAGGCTTCTACACTTATTAAATAACGTCATCGACATCAGCCGCATCGAAGCCAATGATCTGGAATTATCATTAAAACCATGCTCCATTCCCGACATTGTTAAAAATGTTGTTGCTCTATACACATTTAAAGCAAATGAAAAGGGACTTAAATTGAATGTGAAATCTAATGATGTTCCTAAAGCAATTGCCGACGAAACCAATCTACATAAAGTATTAACGGATTTATTAGATAATGCGGTAAAATATACTGAAAAAGGATTTATAAATATATTAACAGAATATGATTCGGAAACGAGTAAAATAATAATACGAATTAAGGATACGGGAATTGGTATTGATCCTTCATACAAAGAACATATTTTCGAAGCTTTTCGACAAGAAAGTTTAGGATATTCAAGAACATATCAAGGAGCAGGCTTAGGATTACCATTAGCCAAAAAAATTCTTGATATGATGGGAGGTCAAATTGAAGTTGAATCAGAAAAGGGAATTGGAACCACAGTAACTTTATATTTGGATGAGGCAGGGAAAAAACCTGAAAGTAAGGCACCTGAAAAACCTGTGATCAAACCTTCAATTATTGGTGTTTCGGGAAAAGTGCCTGAACTTTTTCTCGTCGAAGATGACAGGATGAACAGACTTGTTTTAAGGAAAATGCTTGATAAATATGCTAAACTTGTAATTGCAGTAGATGGCGAAGAAACATTAAAATTGATTGAAAAATACTATAATGAAGGTAAAATATTCGAGGTGATGCTTTTTGATATAAATTTACCAACTCCCTGGGATGGTATTTTATTGATGAAAGAAGTCAAGAAACGATGGAAAGAATACAGAAAAATTCCTTTTATTGCACAAACCGCTTATGCTATGGCAGGAGATAAAGAAAGATTATTGGAAGCCGGATTTGATGATTATATTTCAAAACCGGTAAATCAAAATACACTTATTTACTCTATTAAAAATCAACTTAAAAAGGTTGAAGCGTTGAAATAAGTTTATCTTTGACATATTATTTTACAGATTTGGGAAAAAAGATTACAATTTAGGACAAATATATAATTCATTATTTGATAAGTTTAACTATTACTATATTTTACATATTAGGCATAGTTGTTGCAATTAGAAATAAAAAATATAAAAAGTAACAAATGAACTTAAAGCCAACATATCACGAATTAGAAGAAAAAATTAATAATCTTGAGCAAGAAGTTCGAAAATTACATAAGGAACCAGAAACCAAAAAAAACTTTGAAACCCAATCACCTAATTCAATTTCACAAGCTGAAGATATGTTGGGAGATAAGAATATTTTAGAATTGATTTTGAACACTATTCCTTATTATGTTTTCTGGAAAGATATTAATTCCATTTATCAGGGTTGTAATAAAAATTTTGCAAAATTAGCGGGATTTTCCAACATTAATGAAATAATTGGAAAAACCGATTATGAATTGAACTGGAATGTTGGGAAAGCTGAACAATATCGTGAATTCGACCATAAGGTAATGAGCACCGATTCATCATTATTTAATGTTGTTGATTCGGTTTTACAAGATGATGGAGAAATTAAGTATTTTGATACAAATAAAGCTCCGTTACATGACAATAATGGAAATGTCATTGGTGTTATAGGCACTATTTCCGATATTACTGATCAAAAGAATACTGAAAACGAACTTCTTCATGCAAAGCAGATTGCTGAAGCAGCAACAAAATCCAAATCCATTTTTCTGGCTAATATGAGCCATGAAATCCGGACACCAATGAATAGTATTATTGGTATTATCAATATTCTTCTCCAAACTGATCTAACCTCTGAACAAAAAGAATATGTTGATATAGTAAATATTTCAGGAAACAATCTTTTGACAATTATTAATGATATCCTTGATTTTTCAAAAATTGAAGCTGATCAGATTAAATTAGAAAATATTAGATTTAATATTCGCGAAGAGATTAATGATATTATAAAATTATTATCAATAAAAGCAATTGGTAAAGGGCTACAATTATCTATTAAGGTGAATTCATCTGTTCCCGAATGGGTTAACGGTGATCCGGTGCGATTAAAACAAATTGTTACAAATCTGACTAATAATGCTCTAAAATTTACTAAAGAAGGAAGTGTAGCTATTGAAGCAGAAATAATTGAAGAAGGGAATACATCATATACACTTAAATTTAAAGTAATTGATACCGGTGTCGGTATTTTAGAAAAAGAAAAACAACATCTTTTCAAAACCTTTTCACAATTAGAAGAATCAACTTCCCGAAAATACGGGGGGACAGGTTTAGGCCTTGCTATATCAAAAAAATTATCTCACTTGATGGGTGGCGAAATTGGAGTTGAGAGTGAATTTGGAGTTGGGTCAACTTTTTGGTTTACTGTTGTTTTGGGAAAACCTTCAGAAACAGAGATAAAAACAGATTTTAAGAAACCACAAATTATTGAACCACTGTCCAGGCCATTATCGGTTTTGCTTGTTGAAGATAACTTACTGAATCAAAAATTTGCAAGTGCTACTTTAAGAAAGCAAGGCCATAAAATTGATATTGCCGAAAACGGAAGAACCGCAGTCGAGCAATTCGAGAAAAATGAATATGATTTGATTTTGATGGATATTCAAATGCCGATCATGGATGGAATTACTGCCTCAAAAAAAATAAGAGAAATTGAAAACAAAAGAAACTCCAAAAGCAAAGTGAAAATCCTTGCTGTTACCGCTTATGCCATGGAAAATGACAGACAAAAGTGCCTTACAGCCGGAATGGACGAGTACCTGACCAAACCCTTCAAGCCCGATGAATTGATTAATATGATCAATAAATTGAAGTTATAGTGGAGCTGCGGGGATTCGAACCCCGGTCCAAACAAGTAGCCAAAGTGTTTTCTACATGCTTATCCTTTAATTAATTGTCGGAATCTGGCAGGCAAAAGGCAAACCAACCAAATTCGTATCCTCTAAATTTTTCGCATTGTTATCAAGGAACTAACAAAACTATCTCAACATTTATGATGCTTCGTTCGCGACACAGTTGAGAAAAGTTTCGCGGGAAGCAGATAGCTACTTAATCTTCTGACTAAGCTGCCAATCTTAAATTATTATTTTCGCCAGTTATTGGCTATTGAGAATTGGGTTTTTACCTATAAAGGTACCACAAAGGAACGAGCCATATTCACAACGCTCGGCATGCTTGCAATTTCACTTCCTTGCTGTCTAATCCATTCAACCCCATAAAAAATCAAAGAACATTTTTTATTAATTCTATTAAAATCTTTCAAAATTAATGCCATTATTTAAAATGACGGCAAAAATACAAAAAAAAATTCAATTCTGTTTTGTATTTTCTACAAATACTTTAATTTTACACAAAATTTTATATTATGAAACGTACATTGATCTGGTCAACAATCTTTATTTTAATAACATCTTTAATTTCTTGTTCTAATGATAATGAGATAACAAAAGATGAAATCACTTATCGTAATCAATTAGTGTTTTACGAAGGAGAACCATACACAGGCATTGTTTACGACTATTTTGAGGATGGAAAAACACATCGATCGGCAATTTCTTTTAAAAATGGAAAATTAGACGGCCAAACTCTCGAATGGTATGAAAGTGGCCAGTTGAAAGGCGAAGGTAATGCAAAAGACGGCATTGCCGAAGGAAAGAGTATCTATTGGTATGAAAATGGTAATAAAATGGGTGAAGAAAATTACCATAATAACAAAAAGCATGGAAAATTTACTATCTGGTATGAAGATGGTAATATTAAGAGTGAAACGACTTATACTAATGATAAGATAAACGGCATTTCTAAAACATTTTATATGGATGGGAAAAAACAAAGCGAAATAAATTATATTAGAGGCCGGCAGATAGGTACCGTAAAGGTTTGGGATAAAGAAGGAAATATTACTTTTGAAGATTACACACCGGCAAGCACCGAAAATACCGCAACTTCTGAGAAGGAAGAGAAGTAATTTTTTTGTAATTGATATTTCTACTCTAAATATTTCATAAGCTTATTTCGTGAATTTGTGATTTTTTTTCTTCACATATAAAAAATCACATAGACCTAAAAAACTATCAAATACGAAAATTAGCTATTTTTACCGGTCAATAATTAATTATGCTTTCTGTTAATAATATTTCCGTACAGTTTTCAGGATCACCTCTGTTTGAAGGTGTTTCTTTTATAATTAATAAAAGAGACAGAATAGGATTAGTCGGGAAAAACGGTTCGGGAAAGACCACTATTTTAAAAATAATTTCAAAACTACAGAAGGCTGATAGCGGGGAAATTGCTGTGCACAATAGTGTTTCTATTGGATATCTGCCTCAGGAAATGAAAATTTCGAGCGATAAAACCGTTTATAATGAAGCATTAGAAGCTTTCGCCGATATTTTATTTCTTGAGAAAAAAATAAAAAAACTATCTGATGAAATTTCTGAACGAACAGATTATGAATCGGATAAATATTTGAAATTAATTCATGACCTGACTGAAGGAAACGAGAACTTCGATAATATTGGTGGGCATAAAATTCACGGCGATACTGAAAAAGTGCTTTTAGGTTTAGGCTTCAAACGCGATGAGTTCAATCAGAACCTGAACACATTCAGCAGAGGTTGGCAAATGAGGGTTGAGCTTGCTAAGATATTATTAAGTATGCCCGATATTATTCTCCTCGACGAGCCTACTAATCATCTTGATATTGTTTCTATTCAATGGCTTGAGGATTTCCTTGAATCATATCCCGGTGCTGTTGTGCTTGTTTCTCACGATAGGGCTTTCCTTGATAATATTACAAAGCGAACAATTGAAATTTCTAACGGAAAAATATATGATTATAAAGCTTCCTATTCTAATTATATTTTATTGAGAGATGAACGCATAGAAACACAGGAAGCAACCGCAAATAATCAACAAAAACAACTTAAACAAGTCGAAAAGTTTATTGAAAGATTTCGATATAAATCGACTAAAGCCCGACAGGTTCAATCAAAGATCAAATTGCTTGAAAAAACTGATATTGTTAAGGTTGATGAATTAGACAAATTGACTATAAAATTTCGATTTCCTCCGGCTCCACATTCCGGAAAAATTGTTTTAGAAGCCAATGGACTGGGAAAATATTATGGTAAGAAAGAAGTTTTTTCGGAAGCGGATTTCACACTTATTAAAGGTGAGAAGGTAGCATTTGTCGGGAGGAACGGAGAAGGAAAATCAACAATGTCGAAAATAATCGTCGGTGATTTGGATTATGATGGAAATCTTAAAAGAGGACAGAACGTAAGTTTAGGTTACTATGCACAAAACCAGGAAGAATTACTTGATGAATCAAAAACTGTTTTTCAAACTATTGACGACATTGCAGTTGGTGATATAAGGCCCAGGATCAGGACTATTCTCGGTGGATTTCTTTTTAGTGGCGAAACAATTGATAAGAAAGTGCAAGTTTTATCGGGTGGCGAAAAGTCTAGATTATCGCTTGCTAAACTATTGCTAACACCTGTTAATCTTCTCGTTTTGGATGAGCCTACTAATCATCTTGATATGCACTCGAAAGATATTTTGAAAAATGCTTTATTGCAATTTGAAGGAACATTAATAATTGTATCTCACGACCGTGATTTCTTACAGGGACTGACAGATCGAGTTTTTGAATTTAGGAACAGACGCTTAAGCCAATATCCGGGCGATATTTATGATTTTCTGGAATCAAGAAAACTCAGATCATTAAAAGAACTCGAAAATAAGGGAAAGAATAAGGGAAAATCAAACAGAAATGCGTTTTCCGAAAACAAAATGAATTATGAAAAACGTAAGGAAACCGAGCGTGAAATAAGAAAGCTATCGAACCGGATCACGAAATCTGAAAAGGAAATAGAAAGACTTGAAAACGAAATTAATACCATTGATAAATTTCTTGCAAATCCGGAGCAATATAAATCAGAGCTTGAAACTAAGGATATTTTTAAAACCTATGAAAATTTTAAGTTTAAATTGGATGAGGAAATGAAAACATGGGAGGAACTTCAAACAGAACTTGAAGAAGTTCAAAAGAGATAAATAAAAGGGGATATATCTTGTTTTTAGTGGGTGATAAAATTAGCTACAGATTTAAAAAACCAAGTTTATTAATCAATAATTGAGTTCGGTTAAAAAGTTTTAAATTGATAATTTATGTTTTGTATATTACTGTTGAGTTATATACTAAGAAGCAAGACAAAAACATTGTTTAGAAAAAATTTCATAACTTTGGAAAAAAAAATGGAAACAATAAAAGTTGAAATATTAAATCCTAAGGCAAAATATTTCTTAAAAGGACTTGCCGAACTGAATTTAATCAATTTAGTAAAATCACAAAAGGAATCTGATTTTACCCAATTATTAGAAAAGCTCAGAAAACAATCCGACACTGCTCCGAGTTTGAATGAGATAGCAGAAGAAGTTGAATCGGAAAGAAAAGAAAGATATGAAAATTAGAAAAACAAAAATTATCCTCGACACAAATATCTGGATAAGTTTTCTAATTACAAAAGATTTCAAAAAGCTTGATTCCCTGATTAACAAAGGGAATATCCGTCTTTTGTATTCTAACGAACTTCTGGAAGAATTTATTTCAGTAGCTCAAAGACCAAAATTCAATAAATATTTCACAAAAGAAGATATTGAATCATTATTGAATATTTTCGATTCCTATGGAAAAATAATCAAAATTAAATCTGATGTAAAAGAATGCAGGGACATTAAAGATAATTTCCTACTAAATCTTGCTGTTGATGGAAAAGCAAATTATCTAATTACTGGAGATAATGACCTTTTAACTATGCAAATAATTCATAAGACAAAAATTGTTTCCATTTCTGAGTTTTTGAAAATAATAGAATAATAACACAGATGTGTAAATTTTTGATTGATTGAATTACTTTGTTATTGTATTTTAATAATTTAAGAATAAAGCAATTTAACAATTCAAAATACATTAATTCTATTGCGTTTTGAATTTATCTTTGCCTGTGCATTAACTTTTCGGCAAAAGATTTTAAAACCTTCTTGTTTTCGCTTTTAATACTTATTAATTCTAAATTTTCAATAGCCTTATTAAAATAATTTTCCATCTCGGTTTTTGCAAATTCATCAACATGAAGGTTTTTATAAATCTCAATAACAGCATGAATTTTTTCTTTATCATCGAAATCGGTACTTGCAAAATAATGCTTTAATTTATTAAGTTCGCTGCCCTTAGCTAATTCAAGGACTTTTAAAAACAAATATGTTTTTTTATTGGAAACTATATCTCCGCCACTTATTTTACCAAATTTCTCTTCATCACCAAAAGCATCAAGGAGGTCATCTTTGATTTGGAAAAGCATGCCGATATTTAATCCGAAATTATAAAGATAGTCGGCATCCTGATCGCTTGCATCACCGATTATTGCTCCAATTTTCAGGCTTGCTGCCAAAAGAACAGCAGTTTTCAAGCGGATCATGTTTTTATATTCTGCAATTGAAACATCCTTGCTGTTTTCAAAATTCATGTCGTACTGCTGGCCTTCACAGACTTGTCTTGCTGTGTAATTCAAAACTAAAAAAATTCTGTTTGAATATTTCGGATCGCTTTGCATAAGATATTCATAAGCCAAAGCGAACATTGTGTCGCCGGAAAGAATGGCGATGTTTTGATTCCACTTTTTGTAAACGGTTTCTTTTCCACGCCTAATGGGCGCATTATCCATAATGTCGTCATGGAGAAGTGTAAAATTATGCAATAATTCAATCCCGATTGCAGGTTTTATGGCATTTTCAATATTGCCTTCAAAAAGATCGCAGGCAAGAAGTGCTAAAACCGGCCGCAATCTTTTGCCTCCCAACGAAAGAGTGTAAGAAATTGGTTTATACAACTCAATTGGTTGCTTCTCAAATTCTTCTAAAGCTAATCGCTCATTAAATAACTCCTGAAAATATTGAATCGAACACATTGGTTTTTTTGATTTTATTTTCTAAAACCGTTAAAACGGTTGATGATTTCGTAATTCTTTAGCAGCACACGACTTAAGTCGTGAGTTGCTTAAAGTATGTAGTTTCAAAAAAAATTTGATGGTTTATTAAATAACATTATAGACAAACACTAATTAAAGATCAAGCAAATAAGTTCCGTACCCACTTTTTAGAAATGGCTGAGCGGCTTCAATCAATTGCTCTTTGTTTATATAACCCATTCTATATGCAATTTCTTCAATACATCCGATTTGTTGACCCTGTCGGCTTTGGATAACTTCAACATATTGAGAAGCCTGAAGCAAGGATTCAAATGTACCGGTATCAAGCCAGGCGGTTCCACGGCTTAGTTTTGCAACTTTTAATTTCCCTTTTTCAAGATAACATTTATTGACATCTGTGATTTCGTATTCACCGCGTGCACTTGGTTTAATGTTTTTTGCAACTTCCACCACTGAATTATCATAAAAATAAAGGCCTGGAACAGCGTAGTTAGATTTTGGTTTTTTAGGTTTTTCTTCAATTGAAATGGCATTATTATTTTCGTCAAATTCAACAACACCATACCTCTCGGGATCGTGAACATGATAAGCAAAAACAACTCCTCCTTCGGGATCATTATTTTCTAAAAGAATATCCTGAAAACCACTTCCATAAAAAATGTTATCACCCAAAATCAAGGCAACTTTATCATTGCCGATAAACTCTTCACCAATAACGAAAGCCTGAGCAAGCCCGTTCGGATCTTCCTGAACTTTGTATTGAAATGTGCAACCAAGCCTGTTCCCATCTCCTAATAATTTTTCAAAATTCGGAAGATCATGAGGTGTTGAAATAATTAGTATTTCCGAAATTCCTGCCATCATTAAAACCGATAGAGGGTAATAGATCATAGGTTTGTCATAAATTGGCATTAATTGTTTACTAACAGCAAGTGTTAATGGATGTAATCTTGTTCCGGCTCCACCGGCGAGAATAATACCTTTCATAATTTTTGATTTAATTATTATTTTTCTTTAGTTTTTTTTAAAAAACCGTTAAAACGGTTAGGGTTTTCGTTTTTATGTTTCAAATCTATTGATAAAATTCTTAGGTTTCTATTTTAACACATACAAAAAAATCATAATTATCATAATAAATCAGCGTCCTATTTTTTGGTTTGCCGCTTTAACTGCCGCTATGCAATTCCTCTTGTATCAATTCCTTCAATTTCAAGGTCGTTTAATTCTATATCTTCTTCTTCATCAAAAATAATCAACAAAGGTTCTTTAAAAGATTTTGTTGTTATTCGTCTATCTAATGATAACAGCAACGAAGGTAATATAAATAAATTAGAAAATAGAGCGATTAACAAAGTAAAAGCTACCAAATATCCCATTGCTTCGGTTCCGCCGAAAGATGAAAATGTGAAAATTGCAAATCCAAAAAACAAAATAACCGAAGAATATATCATGCTATAACCGGTTTCTTTTAATGCCAGAACAACCGATTCTTTTATTTTCCAATTATTTAGCTTCAATTGCTGGCGGTATCTTGAAAGAAAATGAATGGCATTGTCAACTGAAATACCAAGTGCCACACTGAAAATCAATATAGTTGAAGGTTTTATTGAAATTAGAAAAAATCCCATCATTCCGGCTGTCATCAATTGTGGAATTAGGTTAGGTATTAATGAAATTCCTACCATCCGGATTGAGGTAAACAAAAGCGCCATCAGAAGAGAGATTACAATCAATGCAAGCAAAAGACTTGTCGTCAGGTTTTTAACAAGGTAGTTCGTTCCTTTCAAAAACACCACACTTGTACCTGTAATTTTCACATCATATTTTGAAGGTGGAAAAATCGAATCAATACGAGGACGCAATTCATCCGTAATTCGTTTTATATCTTTAGTCCCAATATTTGCCATTTGAACACTTATTCTTGTAGTTCTTAGGTTGGTGTCGATAAAACTATTTAAAATTGTTTTTTTACCGCCTTCCATTTTGGGAACATACTTCATAATAAAATTTTTCTCCTGATTGTTTGGAAGGTTGTACATTTCCGGGTTTCCATTGAAAAAGGCTTGTTTTGAAAACTTTACAACCTCTGCAATTGAAACAGGTTTGGAAAGTTCGGGATATTCCGCCAATATTTTTTGAAGCTTATCAATCTTCTTAATTGTTGATAATTTCATTACTCCTTTTCGCTTTTTAGTGTCAATAGAAATTTCCAAGGGCATTACACCATTAAAATTATCTTCAAAAAATAATAGATCAAGATATAATGGGTGATCATGAGGGATATCATCAACAATATTTCCGGTTGTTTTTAGTTTTGTAACTCCAAAAATTCCAACAGCAATAACTATCATTGCTGAGAAAAAAACAATATTTCGACGATGTAAGACAATAAAAACAATTTTTTCTAATATTTTATTAACCAATTTGTTTTCAAGATGTTTCGTAGAATGTTTCTTGGGAGGAGGCAAATAGCTGAAAAATATTGGAATTAAAAAAAGTGAAAGGAAATAGACAAAAATTATATTGATTGAAGCCACAATTCCAAATTCAACAAGTATCTTATTTCCGGTAACGATGAAAGCGGCAAAACCAACTGCCGTTGTTGCATTTGTTAAAAAATTCGCACTTCCTATTCGATGTACAATTCTTGAAAGCGACTTGACTTTATTGCCGTGAGTACGAAATTCGCTATGATATTTATTTAATAAAAAAATACAATTTTCAACACCGATAACGATCAATAACGGAGGAATTATACCGGTTAGAATTGTGATTTTGTAACCGAGAAGTGAAATTGTTCCTACTCCCCAAATAACACTTATTATTACTATAAGTATCGGAAAAATAACAGCTTTAAACGACCTGAAGAAAATAAACAGAATAATTGCCGTAATTAATAAGGCCATATAAACAAAAAACAAAAGTTCATCTTCAACCATTTTTGAAGTTATGGTTCTGATATAAGGCAATCCCGAATAATGCACCTCAATTTTATGTTTTTCGCTAAATTTCTCAACCGTGTTTTTTATATCATAAATCAATGCAACCCTGCTTTTTGTATTTAATTTTTCTTTATCAAGAGTAATTGCCATCAAGGTTACGTCGGTTTTGCTGTTATAAAGTAAACCCTCATAAAATTCCAGTGATTCAATAATATTAATTAAACTGTCTAATTCTTGTTGAGTTTGTGGAGTTGAAGGGATAACAATATTGAAATCAAATTTTTTAAGACTATCATTTTTTACAAGATGATATAATTTTGCGATCGAAAGTACCTCCTCAACTCCATCAATATTTTTTATTTCATAAGTAAGATTATACCAATCATTGAATTTATCAAGTTCATACAAGTTTTTATCCTGAATGCCAACAAATAAGACACTTCCATCTTCACCGAATTTATTTTTAAATTCCTCATAAATTATACTGGTCGAATCTGTTGAGGGTAACATCTTTGCCATTGTATAAGATAGTTCCACCTGCATTGCCTGATAAGCCATAAAAACGGTTATTAAAGCAATTATTATTAAATTGATAAATCTGTTTCTTAATATTATTCTAACGAGAAATTTCCACATTATTTATAAAAAAATCATAATTTTGATTTAAAAAAACACAAAGATAACATCTAATGAAGATTTGGAAAGGTTTTTGTATAAATATATTAATTAATGTATCAATAATGGTAACGGAATACTGAAATTGGAAATTCAAGAGAAATCCAAGTTTCCAATTTCTTCATCTTGAATTTATAAAATGTAATCCATTAAAAATGTGTTAACTACAAAAATAACATAAGGAATGAGGAACATGAAACAACCATAGCAAGACAATTTTGATATACAGGAAAATGATTATATAGTGAAATATGATCCCAAGCACTCGGGAAGAAATTCAGGAGAAGTCCAAATTTCTAATTTCCAATTTCCAATTTCTAAAAATGTAATTGACTAAAAATGTAACAACTACAAAAATATAAACATAAGAAACGAGGAACAAGGAACATGAAACAAGGAACATGAAATATGAAACACTCATGGAAAGGCAAATTCGACACACAAAAGAATGATTAATAAATGAACATATCTCCCGCAAAACCCGATAATTTTCGCTGATTTTTTTCTGCGATTATCTGCGTAATCCCTGCCCGACTTTGTCATTCAGGCGGATGCGGGAAACAAATTTTAAACAAATGAAACAAAAAACAAATGATCCAGTAAATTTTTCTTGTGAAAATGAGCAAGAAAAACAAAGCAAAAACATAATAAATAGTATTAATAAATGTGTTTCAGTTTTTCTTATCTTACCAATAATAATTTTTTTCTTGTTTATTTCATCCTGTTCATCACCGGTTCACCTAATCCAAAAAGGAGATTCGGCAAAAGCTGTTAAGGTTCTCGTAAAACGTTTGATCAGGAATCCAGGCCATGAAAAAAGCATACAATCTCTTCAACAAGCCTATCAAATATCCAACCAAAAAGACAACGATAAAATTAAATCTTTGAAAATTTCAGGGCAACCTAATATTTGGTACGATGTGTATTTGCATTATTCCGATTTGCAAAAACGACAACAACTTGTTCAAACAATTTCACCGGAAGTTCTTTCTAAAATAGGATTTGAGCAGAAAAACTATGATGGTGATATTGTCCAGGCAAAACAAAAAGCAGCGAGATATTTATATGCTCATGCAAAAATACTCTTAGAAAAAAATGAACTGGAAAGTGCAAGGCAAGCATATTCGGAGTTGGAAAAAGTTAAAGGACTTTTTGCCGATTATAAAGATACGGATGCTCTGATGCGGCAAGCAATAATAATTGGAACTAATTATGTTTTATTCAAAGTTGAGAATAATACTTTTATGCCATTCCCTCCTTCTCTCGAAAGCATTTTATCAAATATTAGTTTGAAGCAATTAGACAAAAGATTTGTCAATTATGATACAAGAAGAGTTGTTGGGCGAAAATATGATTATGTGATTCAACTTGAGGTTCAAAACATTTCTGTTTCACCTGAGCATGACGATAAAAATCATTACACCGAAACAAAAAAAGTTCAGGATGGATGGGAATATGTTCGTGATAGAAGTGGTGAAATAGTTAGAGATAGTACAGGGAAAGCAATTGAAGTTACAAAATATAAAACAATAAGTTGTTATGTAACCGAAATACATCAATCAAAAACGGCAAATATTTCCGGCTATTTAAATTATATCAATGAGCATAATAACCAAATAATTAATAGTACTCCAATTAGTGCAAAATCGGTTTTTCAACATGTATCGGTAATTTGTAACGGAGACATGAATGCTTGCAGTCCCGAAACTCTTTCGCTTGTTGGAACCAATCCTGTTCCATTTCCCCCAAACATAGATATGATTATGGATGCAGGCCGAAAGTTAAAAGAAATTGTAAAGAATACAATTTGGAGTGATGATTATTTGATTGAGTGAGTTTGTTAAATTATGAACATAATTATTCCTTGCTTTATATGTATATATCCTTGTTTGTTAAATTATTAACTTTTGGTAATCTTTATTTGTGTACAATTTCAAAACCCACTGTCGTGCCTGATATACCCATTTACCAGCTACAGTGATAAATCGAAATATAAACCGCTTAAGCCGTGTTGTTGGGTTAATTCCTGCGAAAACCTTTGATACAAATGCTACAAAATAATTATAAAAGTTTTTAACCATAGCAGTAATAATCATAAACGCTGCATTTTCGTTCAAAAAGGAAAATGGCATACGACTCCAACTAAAATCATTGTTCATTATATCAAATATCTTTTCACTTCCCCCACGCTGATTATAATATTCGATCACTTCTTTTTCTGTACTTTGCCAATCATTAGGTAATATAGTACGGTATGTAGGGAAATTCAGTAAATAGAGCTAATTTCACAATTAACATAATAAAAATAGTTAATCGCATTTTACTGAGTTCAAAATTTGTTAAAAAGTCAAGAAAAATGTTAATATCGTCTA
>Ga0233437_1000601_pt1 | contig 79302 bp, 99 predicted proteins | sample SI_122_August201_FD_182714 | JGI IMG/M metagenome (GOLD analysis project Ga0233437, IMG submission 182714) | Seawater microbial communities from Saanich Inlet, British Columbia, Canada - SI_122_August2016_200_MG | ecosystem: Environmental > Aquatic > Marine > Inlet | place: Canada: British... | reverse complement strand
CACATACCACCGTCATCCCCACATACCACCGTCATCCCCACATACCACCGTCATCCCCACATACCACCGTCATCCCCACATACCACCGTCATCCCCGCCTCTCACGTCATCCCCGCCTCTCACGTCATCCCCGCGCAGGCGGGGATCCATAAAAATATAGAATAAACATATGAAGAAGTCATATGTTTATATTCTGGCAAGTAAGAAAAATGGAACCTTGTATGTTGGTGTAACCTCAGATCTAGTAAATAGGGTAAGAAAACATAAGCAAGGTATTGTTCTGGGGTTTACACACAAATATCGAGTAAATAAACTAGTATACTTTGAGACCCACAATAATATAAAGAACGCCATTACAAGGGAAAAGCGAATTAAAAAATGGAAAAGAAGTTGGAAAATTAGATTAATTGAAGATGGCAATAGTCTTTGGGAAGATTTATATTTAAAGTTAGTCTAATGATTTACATAGATTCCTGCCTTCGCAGAAATGACGTATTAAAGCGTCGGAATGATAGTACACCTCTATTTTCAAAGCTGATAAAATAGACATATCAGCAGATAAATAATTTCCATGACAGACATTAAGGACACCCAAGCCAACATTCTTCCCATAAAGCCAACCATCTCCTTCTCTGACTTTGAGAAAATCGATATCCGCGTTGGCACAATAAAAAAAGTAGAAGACATAGAAAAATCCGACAAACTTATGAAGCTCACCGTCGATTTTGGCGATCACCAAAGAACCATCTTAGTTGGTATGAAACAGGAAAGAGACAATCCTAAAGAAATAGAAGGCCTACAAGCTCTTTTTGTAGTTAATCTAGAACCTAGGCAAATGATGGGGGAGACCTCTGAAGGTATGATGTTTGACATTGGTCACTCTAGCGGCATTACTCCCCAACTAGCCGTTCCCGAAAACCCAGTTCCTAGTGGAGTCAGTGCCGGTTAACTAAATATAGTCACTTACTAGACAATCATATATGGACCTCAAGCTCCAAGTACACGAAGATAAAAAATACCAGAAAGTTGACCGTTCTAATCAAGACCTATCTTCAAAAGAATTTATAGACTGTCAGTTTGAGAACTGCAATTTTACCAACTCCAAACTAAACAACACTGAGTTTTCAGACTGCACCTTTATCAACTGTGAGTTCCAAGAGAACCGGTTAGAACACACTAGTTTTAAAGGTGCTAAATTCAAAGACTGTCAGTTTACCGAAATAAATTTTTCCAGAATAAACTCTTTTCTTTTATCACTTGATTTCAAAAACTGCCTGCTGGACAAATGCAATTTTTCAAGTTTTAACCTGAGTAACACGCCTTTTCAAGACTGTCTTATACGTGATACATATTTTGTAGACATGAACTTATCAAGCTGCAATTTCTCAAAATCCAATCTTAACCGGTCTGTTTTTCAAAACTCTAATCTAACCAGGGCTGACTTTACCCAGGCAATTAACTACTCTATTAACCCAGCCACTAACAAAATAGCCAAGGCCAAGTTTTCCCAACCAGAAGCTTTGTCTCTCTTAAGATACTTTGATATTAAGATTGAATAGCAAATGATTAGTCAAAACTTAACAACTCTTTTTTGCAGAGTAAATAACACTAGTCTCGTTTTCTAGGAACTAAAATGGTTTGACAATAGTTCAAGCAACATATTTTCAACCTTCACAAAATGGGAGACACTGCTTACAGTCTTTTCTGCCTCTTTAAAAGAACTCAAAGAAAAGACTTCAGTTTCTTCAGAACCTATACTTGTATACATTCCTGAAAAACTCAAGTCATGTCTAGTTTTGTCTGGTGTAATAACCTGCAAGTAACTCCTGTTATACATTACCTTGTATACTCCTTCCGCAGATTCAATATCAACCCATTTCTGAGATCTACCCACGTTTGCTTCGTGTATTTCTACTAGTTTTCTAAATAGTTGATAGTGTTCAAACAACTCTTCCTCATGTTTCTCTTGAATCGTCTGGGCTCTATTCGATACGGCCGCCCCGGGGAACAATAGTGTCATTAAGTTTCCTCCCCAATCGCCTTGATCATAGCTTTGATAATTACTTTCTCGGTTTGCCAATAACTTTGCTCGTTCTTCATCATTAATCTTTAAAATTGAATCGGTATCTTTTAAGAACATGTCAACATGTCGGTTTGCATTATGCTCATCATCTTTAACCATCTTTAACGCTTCATCGATTTTCATCCCCATAAGGTCTTCTTTTTCCGCCAGTGAAGCTACACTGTTTACTTCCAAGTCAGTTGCACCATCCTTTGCCACTCCTCTAGCCACATTTAAGGTTATCTCTTGATCTCCATCAGCCTCTGTTAATATATTTGCATGACCAAGCTCATGCACAACTGACATTGCATCAGGTAAATCTTGAATCGTATCAATGACTAATTCTCCTCCCACAAAATCAGCAGCTGGGGTAAAGTATGTTCTTTCCGCTTTATCTGTACCTACCACATCACCTTGACAAACATTCATCAAAGCTGATGTTTTTATTGGCGCTAAATCCAATAACTCCACTCCCTCTTTTGCATTTGGTCCTGATATAAATATTTGTTTGATATCATAGAACGATTTTCGTGTCTTCGTAAAAAAAGACTTTCTACCCTCCTCTTCTTTCGTGATCTCAGTGTTCAACTCCATAACTACTGCCACCTGCCTTTCACCTTCCACACTTCTTCTCAAGTAAAACAGATCGGGTTTTCCTTCTGTCTTAACTTTAAACACCTTTCCACCCCACGACTTTAGTAAATCCGCCTCTCTATCACTTGCAGTTTCTTGGATAAGCTTCATAGCCTCGGAGGATTTCAATTTCTCTTCAATGTTAATACCAGTCGCTTCTACCACATCTTTTCTATACCCCACCACTGATTCATTTGCTCTCTCAGTCATTTCTTCCATATAGATATCATATCTCAAATTGAACATCATCTTCTCTCCAAATATTGTCTAATTTGATATACTCAATCATAGATTATAAGTTGAATAAAAACATGGAAGCAGGAGACGCACCAAACTTAACCGAAACAGAAGTAAAAAAATCCACAGAAACTTGGCTTAGTATGAGTGAAGATGCAAAAAAAAGAGTGACGCAGTTTTAATGGAAAACGGAGTCTCTAACTTCCATTCCAAAGAAATATTATTTTTTCACGAATCAAATGAAGTTAGATATGACCAAGTTAATTTAGCAACTAAATTAGCTTTGGCAGCACATAGAGATCCAGTTAAAGGTCAAGCAGCCGGAAACTATGGAACACATATAAAAAATGGAAACTTCAGCATTACTTTTATACAAGACAAAGGTAGATCAGATGATGAATATGCCCAATCAAGAAATCGACATCTGAACACAATAAATAAGATTTTAACAACTTTTGGCAAACAACCGCTGCCTGCCTACACCTCTCAAAACAGAAGAGAAGTCTAAAATATCTTTTTCAAAAACAATCTTCCCTTCAAACATTTCAACCAAAACCCTTCTTCTTTCACTTCAGATAAAATAATGATAAAATAACAGCCTACCTAGAGTAAACTGCTTTAAGTAATTGGCAGTTTATTTTTTTGACCAAAAAGTTAAATATATATAAATACTAAATAATGGCTACTCAGACTAAAGATAAACATGAAGACCTCTCCCTAGACAGGGTCAGAAATATTGGTGTCATTGCCCACATCGACGCCGGCAAAACCACCACCACCGAAAGAATTCTTTTCTACACCGGTAAAACCTACAAAATTGGTAATATCGACGAAGGTGACACCCAAATGGACTGGATGGATCAAGAAAAAGAACGTGGTATTACCATTGTTTCCGCTGCCACAACTGCTTTCTGGACACCAGCCCTTGATGACGCAGTTTTAAAAGGCGAATTCAGATTCAACATTATCGACACTCCAGGCCACGTTGACTTTACCGCCGAAGTAGAAAGATCCTTAAGAGTTCTAGACGGAGCAGTTTCTGTTCTGGACGCTAGCTCTGGTGTTCAGTCTCAAACCGAAACCGTCTGGCGCCAGGCCAACAAGTACAAAGTTCCCAGAATTGCTTTTGTAAACAAAATGGACGTTCTGGGCGCAGACTTCTTTGGCACCATCAAAGACATGCATGAAAAACTAGGTGCCAAGACCGCTATTCTCGCTCTGCCTATCGGAGTGGAGAACACCTTCAAAGGCATGTATCTCTTGCTTGAGCAAAAGACCATAATCTGGCAAGGTGACGAAACCGGCGCCAAGTATGACGTTACCAACGAAATTCCAGAAGAATTAAAAGATAAAGTTGAGTCTGAACGAAACAAGCTAATTGAAACCATTGCTGAAACAGACGACGCTTTACTTGAAAAATATCTAAACTCAGAAGAACTAACCATAGCCGAATTGAAACTCGCCTTAAGAAAAGCCACCATAGGAAACATCTTGGTTCCAGTTTTCCCAGGCTCTTCCTTAAGAAACAAAGGTGTTCAGCCTTTACTAGACGCTGTAGTCGACCTTCTTCCTAGCCCTGTTGATGTAGAAGCCGTTACCGGTATTAATCCTAACACTCAAAAAGAAGAATCTCGAAAACCCAGTATAACCGAGCCAACCACAGCCCTTTCCTTTAAAATTCAAACCGACCCTCATGTTGGTCGACTTACCTATGTCCGTGTTTACTCTGGAATTCTCAAATCCGGCTCATATATCAACAACGCCACTAAAGGCGAAAAAGAACGTTTGGGTAGGCTTCTCTTAATGCACGCTAATAGTAGAGAAGAAATTACCGAAGCCAAGGCTGGAGAAATTGTTGCCATTGTTGGTTTAAAAAACACCTCCACCGGTGATACCTTGGGTGACGTTGATCATCCTTTAGTTCTAGAATCAATTAGTTTCCCAGAACCAGTTATCTCTCTAGCCATTGAACCTAAAACTAAAGCCGATCAAGAGAAACTTGGATTGGCTCTAAAAAAACTCTCCGAAGAAGACCCAACCTTTAAAATTAAAACCAATCACGAAACCGGTCAAACCATCATTTCCGGTATGGGTGAACTCCATCTTGAGATCTTAGTTGAAAGACTTAAAAGAGAGTTTAATGTCCATACCAACACCGGCCAACCCCAAGTTGCTTATAGAGAGACCATTACCAAAGAAGAACTCAAAGTCGAAGCCAAGTACATCAAGCAGTCTGGTGGCCGAGGTCAGTACGGACACTGTGTTATAGACGTTCGACCCTTGGAAAGAGGTGCTGGCTTTACCTTCAACAACAAAATAGTTGGTGGTTCTATTCCCCGCGAATTCATTGCTTCAGTTGAAAAAGGTGTTAAGGAAGCCTATGAAAACGGTGTCATCGCTGGTTTCCCGGTGGTTGACATGGAGGTGGACTTAGTTGATGGTTCTTTTCATGATGTTGATTCCTCAGATATTGCCTTCAAAATTGCTGGTTCTATGGCTTTTCAAACAGCCGTTAAGCGAGCTGACCCAGCCCTTCTAGAACCAATTATGAAGGTAGAAGTGACCACTCCTGATGAGTACATGGGAGACGTTATTGGTGATCTATCCAGTAAAAGAGGTCAAATTTCTGGTTCTGCCCAAAGAGGCAACTCTAGAGTTATTACTGCTCAAGTCCCTCTATCTGAACTGGGCTCATACACCACTATCCTTAGATCTCTAACCGCTGGGCGTGCCGACCCCTATATAGAACCTAGCCATTATGAGCAGTTACCTGCCAACCTAGCCGAAAAGTTAATTAAAACTCCTGGGGCTGACAAACAGGAATAAATCTGCTAAAATACCACAAGCTAGTATTGCTATGCTAAAAAAATATTAAAATTTATTAAAAAAAACAAAAATGGCTTCATTCAAACGCACCAAACCTCACGTTAATATTGGTACTATCGGTCACGTTGACCACGGTAAAACTACTCTTACAGCTGCTATTACCAACACTCTAGCCGCTCAAGGTCTAGCTAAAGCTATGGATTTTGATCAAATTGACTCTGCTCCAGAGGAAAAAGAGCGTGGAGTTACCATTAATATTAGCCATGTTCCTTACGAGACCAAAGCCCGCCACTATGCCCATATTGATGCTCCAGGTCACAGAGACTACATTAAAAACATGGTTACCGGTGCTGCTCAAATGGACGGTGCTATCCTAGTTATCGCTGCTACCGACGGAGTTATGCCTCAGACTAAAGAACACGTTCTTTTAGCTCGCCAAGTCAACGTTCCTAGACTAGTTATTGCTCTAAATAAGGTAGATGCTGTTGATGACGCTGAACTTTTAGACATCGTTGAGATGGAAATCAAAGAGTTGCTAGCCAAATACGAGTACTCAGAAGATACTCCAGTAGTTAGGGTTTCCGCCCTAAAGGCTTTGGAAGGCGACAAAGAAGCTCAAGAAGGTATTATCAAGCTAATGGACGCTGTCGACACCTGGATAGAGACTCCAGATAGAGAGCTAGACAAACCTTTCTTAATGCCTGTAGAGGACGTCTTCTCAATTAAAGGTCGCGGTACCGTTGTTACCGGTAGAATTGACCGTGGTATTGTCAAGGTTGGTGAAGAAATTGAGATCATTGGTCTAAAAGATACCAAGAAATCAGTTGTTACCGGAGTAGAAATGTTCCACGAGACCTTGGATCAAGGTCAAGCTGGAGACAATGCTGGTATTCTCTTAAGAGGTGTTGAGAAAAAAGACATCGAGAGAGGTCAAGTTCTAGCTAAAGCCGGTTCCATTAAGCCTTTCAAAAACTTCGAAGCCAAATGCTACATTCTTTCCAAAGACGAAGGTGGTCGTCACACTCCTATCTTCTCAGGTTACAAGCCTCAGTTCTTCATCAGAACAACTGATGTAACTGGAGACATGAAACTAGGAGAAGGTGTAGAAATGATCATGCCAGGAGACAACGCTAATGTAACTATTGAATTAATTCAACCAGTTGCTATTGAAGTAGGTTCAAAGTTTGCTATCCGTGAGGGTGGTATGACTGTTGGAGCTGGTGTAGTTACTAAAATAAAAAGCTAAGAGATTAGCAAATGAGCACATCTTATGGCAGCTATCAATCAGCCTAGAATCAGAGTCAGACTTAAGTCTTTCGACCACCGAGTCATCGACGAAGCCGCCAATAAGATAATCCAAACCACCTTGGTTTCTGGAGCTCAAGTCGTCGGTCCTGTCCCCCTGCCCACTAAAAAGAAAAGCATAGTTGTCACCACCAGCCCACATACAGACAAAGATGCTCGTGAACATTTTCAGGTGTTAACACACAAAAGGTTAATAGACATAGTCTCGCCCACCAATAAAACTATTGACTCGCTGCAACACCTTGATCTCCCAGCCGGTGTCGGCATCGAGATCAAAATGTAATCAAAATTAAAAATAATAATATAAAAGATGTTAAATTACCCTTCATTTGGGGAAATTAGCTATAACAGCAATCATCATGATAAAACAGATCTACGCTACCAAAGTTTCAATGTCTCAAGTCTTCTTAGAAGGCAAGAGAACTCCTGTCACCCTGCTTAAGGTTCCCATCCATACAGTTGTTGGCCAGCGCACAGAAGATTTAGACGGCTATACCGCCACTATTATCGGTATTGGTAAAACTAAAAAACCAGCCAGTAAACCTTTATCTGGACAACTAAAGAGAAGTGGTCTTAAGTTTACTCCTAAATACTTAAAAGAATTAAGATCAGAGGATGGTAAGGATCTTGCTTCAGCCACCGACATAAATCTTGAAGAGATCTTAATTCCAGGTTCTACCATTAGTGCCACTGGTACTTCCAAGGGTATGGGTTTCACCGGTACTATTAAACGCTGGAACTTTGCCACTGGCCCCAGAACTCATGGTCAATCAGACCGTCGTAGAGCCCCAGGTTCTATTGGTAGAGGCACCACTCCAGGTAGAGTTCTACCCGGTAAAAAAATGGCCGGTAGACACGGAAACCAAATGATCAATCTTCGTAACCTAAAAATTGTCTCTTTTAACAATGATTCCGGCGACCTAGTTATCTCCGGTTCAGTTCCAGGAGCTAGAAACAGCCAAGTGAAAATATCCATTACCAAGCAGGCTAAATCTAAATAATCATGGCTACTAAGAAATCTACCATCACCACCAAAACTAGTTCAGACTTTTCCGTCTTTAAGGTTAAGGTGTCTGAAGCTCTTCTAGCCCAGGCAATTTATGTTTATCAATCCAACTCCCATCAAGACACCTCCAAAGTTAAAACTAGAGGAGAAATAGTTGCTTCCAAAAGAAAAATACACAAGCAAAAAGGCACCGGTAGAGCCAGGCATGGAGCTCTTTCCGCTCCTATCTTTGTTGGTGGTGGAGTTACCCACGGCCCAACAGGAATTCAGCCAAACAGAAAGAAGTTGAATACCAAGATGAAACAAAAAGCCCTAGCTGGTGCTCTTTCTCTTCTTCATGCCAAAAATGCCTTAGACCTTTTCAAGTCTCCAACCGGCAAATCAATTAAAACCAAACAAGTCTTGAAACTAATTCCTAAAGACCTTGAAGACAAGCCTTTTACTTTAGTTCAACATCAAGCCACCCCTAGTCTTCTAAAGGCCTTTTCTAACATTCAGTCAATTAGAATTATACCGGTAGATCAGCTTAATGCCTTTCATGTTTTACAGTCTCAGAAGATCCTTTTTACACCAGAAGCCCTAGACTTTATCAAGACTAAGTTAAAATCATATCTATGAACCAACCACTAGGCAGCCTACCAATTATTATCTCTCCTGTAATCTCAGAGAAGAGTATGCAAGAAACTGCTTTTAATCGCTATACTTTCAAGGTTAATCCTAAAGCCAACAAGCATCAAATTAAACAAGCTATAGAGACTATATTTTCGGTAGACGTAGTTAAGATCCGCACCATTAGATCCAAGCCTTTAGTGAAAAAATCACGTAAGACCAAAAGAAACATCAAGATTAAGGTTGTCAAGAAAGCCATAGTCCAACTTAAGTCTAAACAGAAAATAGATCTTTTTAATACTTCAAGTAAATAATCTAACATGAAACAACCTAAAATCAAAAAACTATTCAAATTAAATCCCAAGCACTCAGGTAGGAATAATTCTGGTAAAATAACCGTCCGTCACCAAGGTGGACGTCAGAAACGCTTTTTAAGGACTATCGACTGGAAAAGAGCTCAACTTGATATTCCCGCCAAGGTGGCTTCAATCGAGTATGATCCAAATCGTACTGCCGATATTGCACTTTTAGTTTACGCCAATGGTTTGAAAAACTACATTCTTGCCCCTGAAGACCTCAAGGTTGGAGACACAGTTTTAACAGCCGATACCACCGACATTAAGCCAGGCAATAGCTGTCATCTAGTTAACGTTCCTGTTGGAGCTCCTATCCATAATCTAGAGATCATGCCAGGCAAAGGAGCTCAGATGGTACGTTCTGCCGGTAATCACGCTCAAGTTCAGTCTAAAGAGAAGGACAGAGTTTTAGTTAAGTTGCCTTCCGGTGAGATCAGAGCCTTCAAGCCCAACTGTAGAGTTACTATTGGTAGCTTAAGTAATCGAGACCACAAACATAGAAAACTTGGCAAAGCTGGTACCAAGAGACTTATGGGTATCAGGCCAACCGTTAGAGGTGTTGCTCAACATCCAGGTTCTCATCCTCATGGTGGTGGAGAAGGTAGATCAGGTATTGGTATGTCATCTCCAAAGAGTCCTTGGGGTAAAAAGACTTTAGGTAAAAAAACTAGAAAGAAAAAGAAGTACTCAAATAAATTAATAATCAAATCAAGACACGAAAAACGTCGAAAATAACATGGCAAGAAGTAGTAAAAAAGGACCGTATGTAGATGAAAAGTTGGCTAAAAAAGTGGCCAAAATGACCGCTACTAACCAAAAAGAGCCAATTAAAACTTGGGCCAGACAAAGCCAAATTCCACCAGAGTTCGTTGGTTTCACTTTTCTAGTTCACAACGGCAAACTTTTTCCAGAAGTCTTTGTCTCAGAGAACATGGTCGGCCATCGCTTGGGTGAATTTTCTCCCACCAGAACCTTTAGAGGTCACGGCCGTATGACCAAGAGAGTTATGACTAAAACATAAAAAATGACCACCAAAGACACAACCAACACCATTATTGCCAAAGCCAGCCACTCTACCGTTACCCCTAGAAAAGCTAACCTGGTTCTTGAAAGCCTTATTGGTCAACACCCTCAAGATGCCATTAACGAACTTCAACTACTTACTAAAAGAGCTGCTCATCCCATTATCAAGCTCTTAAAACAAGCTCTAGGTAATGCAGCTGACCAACACAAGCTAACTTCAGACGATCTAACCATAGCCGAAGCCTTCGCCACTAAAGGGCGAGTTTTAAAGTTTGTCCGTTTTGCTGGTAGAGGTCGGGTTAAACCATATCAAAAAATTGCTAGCCACCTAACCATTATTCTAAAAATTAATAAAAATAAACAATAATCATGGGCCAAAAAGTACATCCTACCGCTTACCGTCTCGGGAAAATCTTCAAAACCAAGTCAACTTGGTATGCTGACTCAAAGACCTATGCTAAACATCTCCTTGAAGATAATAAGATTAGAAGATTCTTGGAAACAAGACTAAATCTAGCCGGTCTAACTCACACCGAGATTAAACGCTCCATTAACACGGTGGATATTCATGTTTTTGTTTCTCGCCCTGGTGTTGTTATTGGCAGAGGAGGTTCTGGTTTAGACATGTTGAAAAAAGAACTAAACAAGCTAGTTTTGGGCACAGCCACTCCACCTAGGAATCATCCTATCAAAATAAATTTACACCCAGAAGAGGTACAAAACCCAGACGTCTCCGCTGCTCTAGTTTTAGACAGACTAATTAGTCAGATAGAACGACGTTACCCTCACCGTAGAGCCGTTAGCCAAGCTATAGAAAAAGCTATGAGTGCTGGGGCTAAAGGTATTAAAGTAACCTTTTCAGGCAGAATCAACGGGGCCGATATTGCCAGAACAGAGACCTACAAACAAGGTCGAGTCCCTACTCAAACCATTAGAGCCAATATTGATTATGCAGAAAAACCAGCCTTAACTCGTTCAGGCTATATTGGTATCAAGGTCTGGGTGTATACCGGCGATATAGTTAAATAAAAAATATCAGACAATAAACTAAACTAAAAAATAATATGTTACAACCAAAAAGAAGTAAATACCGAAAAGAATTCAGAGGCTCTATGAAAGGTATGTCCGGTCGTGGTAACAAGCTCGCTTTTGGAGATTTCGGTATCAAGGCCATCACCGGTGGTTGGCTTTCAGCTGCCGAGATAGAATCTAGCCGACGAACCATAACTCACCATACCAAACGTTTGGGCAAGCTGTACTTCCGTGTCTTTCCTCACAAACCTTACACCTGTAAAAGCGCTGGCTCTAGAATGGGCTCTGGTAAAGCAGACATCAAAGGCTATGTAGCCGTCGTCAGACCTGGTAGAATACTCTTTGAGTTATCAGGTGTACCAGAAGAAGTCGCTAAGGAAGCCTTTAGGTTAGCTGGTCACAAGATATCATTAGGCACAAAATTTATTGCAAAATAAAATGGCTACTAAAAAAAAGAAAACTACCATCAAGAAAAAAATTAGCTCTCTAAGTGAGCTAAGAAAAAAGTATGTCATAACTAGAGTAGATATCAGAGCTGGTAGAGAAAAAAACACCAACGCTCATAAATCAATTAAAAAACAAATAGCCCAGGAATTAACCAAACAATCAACTAATAATTAATCGCCATTCCTGCGAAGGCAGGAAACTATACAAATAAATCATGAAAAAGAAACTTTTAGGAACCGTCAAAAAAGCTGCCATGGAAAAATCAGCTGTAGTTCAAGTCAATCGTATTGTGGTTCATCCTAAATACAAAAAACGTACCAAAAAAACTAAGTCTTATTTAGTTCACAACGAACTCAAGGTCAAGCCTGGTGACAGAGTTGAAATTGAAGAAACCAAGCCTATGAGCCGTCGTAAACACTTTAAAATTACTAAAATTATTAAATAATGATTCAACTACGTTCAAATCTATTTGTGGCTGATAACTCAGGAGCTAAAAAGATCAAGGTCATCTTGGTTCATGGCGGTTCAAGAAGAAGGTTTGGATACATTGGAGACATAGTCACCGCTGCTGTTGAAGGTTCTGATCCAAACGGCCAAGTAAAAGACAAAACTGTGGTTAAGGCAGTAATTGTTCGCACCAGAAAAGAAACAGCTAGACCAGACGGTACCCACATTCGCTTTGACGATAATGCCGCCGTTATTATAGAATCAGTCGACTCAAAAGTTCCTATTGGTACACGTATCTTTGGACCTATTGCTAGAGAAATAAAAGATAAAGGCTTTGCCAAGATAGCCTCATTAGCACCAGAAGTTTTATAAAATACAAAATATGTTTAAATTTAAAGTAGGGGACCAAGTAAAAATAACCGCCGGTAAAGACAAAGGCCAAACTGGTAAGATAAGCCAACTTTTGCCTAAACTAGACAAGATAGTTGTTGAAGGAAAAAATCTTTACACCAGACATCTAAAGGCTGCTGCCGGTAAGCCAGGTAGTAAAACCAAACTTCCTCGTCCGCTGCCTACAGCCAACATTGCTCTAGTTTGCCCAAGTTGCCAAAAAACAACCAGAGTCGGTTTCGACATCACCCAAAAACCTAAAATAAGAATCTGCCGTCGCTGTGGTCAAGTAATTAAAAACCAAGTAGCCACTAAAAAATGACCCAAATTTTAAAAGAAGAATTCCAAAAGATAACTAGACCTAAGCTCAAAAAAGACTTAGGGCTCTCAAGTGTTGAAGCCGTTCCTAAAATTACCAAAATCACCTTGAATACCAGCTCTGGAGACTTCAAAAACAACAAAGAACTTCTTGCCAAAACCAAAGAGTGGTTCGCAGCTATCGCCGGTCAAAAACCTGTAGAGACTAAAGCTCGCCTATCGGTGGCTGGATTTGACATTCGTGAAGGTGATGTTGTTGGCGTTAAAACCACCCTCCGTGGCAACCTAATGTATGACTTTTTCCAGAAGCTAGTTGGTGTAGTTATGCCCAGACTTAAGGATTTCCAGGGTATTAGTCGTAAAAAGGTCGATAATCAAGGTAACTACACTTTGGGGTTAACCGAGCAAATCATCTTTCCAGAGGTAGATTATGATAAAATTGGTCAGGTACAAGGGCTAGAAATTAGTATTACAACTTCAACCAAAGATCCAAAAGAAGCGCTCGCGCTACTAGAAGCTCTTGGTATGCCTTTTGAAAAAGAAGATACAAAGAATAAAAAATAATATGGCTAAAAAAAGTAAAATCGCCAAAACAAAAAGACTGCTTAACCACTCCACTAGAAACAGAAATCGCTGTCAGTTATGTGGTAGACCTAGGGGTTTCATCCGCCTTTTTGGAGTTTGCCGCCTCTGTTTTAGAAAATTAGCTCAAAAGGGAGAACTTCCCGGAGTATATAAATCAAGTAAATAACATGGACCCAATTGCAGATCTATTAACCATAATCAGAAACGGCTATAGCGCCAAGAAGGAAGAGGTTTCAGCTAACTACTCCAAGGTAAAACACGCCATCGCCACCACTCTATTTGAGAATGGTTATTTAGACGGTGTTAAGGTGGAAGGTAAAAAGGAAATCGCCAAGAAAAAACTAGTTATCACTCTTAGATATATAGACACCATTCCAGCCATTACCTCAGTCAAGCGTGTTAGTAAACCTAGCGTTAGAATCTATTCTTCTGCTCGTAAAGTCCCTAGCTCATTATCTGGCACCGGTATCACCATTATCTCTACTTCAAAAGGAGTTATGACTAGTAAAAAAGCCAGAAAAGAAAAACTTGGTGGCGAAATTATTTGTAAAGTATATTAACCATGAGTCGAATAGGCAGAAAACCCATCAATATTCCAGAAGGCGTCACCGTTAGCGTTGATAGAGATTTGGTAACCGTAAAAGGGCCTCTAGGTCAACTAATCTGTCCTCTACACAAAAAAACCACCATTGTTCAAGAAGGTGGTATTTTAAAGGTTGAAAGAAAAGACGATCTACCTCAAACAAAAGCCCTTCATGGACTAACCAGAAGTTTGGTTCAAAACGCCATTGTTGGTGTTACCAAAGGCTATGAGAAAGAACTTCAACTAGTTGGTACTGGTTATCGTGTTATTGCAGATCCTGCCGGAATATCCTTAACCCTAGGTTTCTCTCACCCAATTGTCTTTAAAAAGATTGACGGTATTGAAATAAAACTAGAAGGCAACGACAAGCTATTCATCTCTGGTATAGACAAGCAGCAAGTTGGTCAAGTAGCTGCTAATATCAGAGCTCTAAGACCACCAGAGCCTTACAAGGGCAAAGGTGTTCGCTATGCAGATGAAGAAGTAATTAGAAAAGCCGGTAAGGCAGCCAAAGCAGCTACAGCTTAAATAATATGAACAGAAAACAACTAATCATTACCAGGAACAAAAGGAAGAATCGAGTTAGAAGCAAGCTCAAGACTAACTCTACCCTACCTAGATTAATAGTTACTAGGTCTCTTAATCACATCTCGGCTCAGGTCATTGACTCTAAAGGCATTGTTCAAGCATCAGCCACCTCTCAAAACCAATCTTTCAAAGGCAAGACCAAAACAGACCAAGCAACAGAAATCGGTAAGTTAATTGCCACCAAACTACTTAAAAAAGAAATTACCGCTGTTGTTCTTGATAGAGGCAGTTATAAATATCATGGTAGAGTTAAAGCTCTTGCAGAAGCAGTTAAACTTTCAAAAATTAATATCTAAAAATATGGCCACTCAAGCAAACAATAAATCTAGCTATCAACAAAGGGAACAATCAGACGCCTTTGAACAGGTTTTAGAAATCCGCCGTGTTAGCCAAAAAACCAAAGGTGGTAACAACATTTCTTTCTCAGCTCTAGTTGTTACTGGTGATAAAAAGGGTAAAGTTGGTCTAGGTCAAACCAAAGCTCCTAATGTGGCCGATGCCATTAAAAAATCCATTAGACTGGCCAACCGAGATCAAGTAACCATTCCTTTAACTAAAGGAACTATCCCTTTTGAGACTCAAGCTAAATTCAAGGCTGCTAAAGTCCTTTTGAAGCCAGCCCCTAAAGGTACCGGTTTAATTGCTGGTGGAGCCGTTAGAACCATAGTAGAAGCTGCCGGTGTCACCAATATTGTTACCAAGATGCTTGGTTCAAATAACAAATCAACTAGCGCCAAAGCCACCTTTGCCGCTTTGAAGCAAATAGAGCTTGTCAGTAAAAAATATCAGCAAATGAACAAGAAACCTACTAAACAAATAAAAACCAAAAAATAAACATGAACTTATCTAACCTACCAAAAATTGTCACTAATTCCAAAAAACGTTTGGGTAGGGGCTATGGTTCCGGCAAAGGTGGACATACCTCCAGTCGTGGCCAAAAGGGACAAAAATCTAGAAGTAAAGTCCCCATCTGGTTTGAAGGTGGTCAGCTACCTCTTATTCGCCGAACTCCTTTCATTAAAGGTAAAGGCCGTTTCAAGTCCATTAAACCTCAACCAATCATTCTCACCCTTACCAGACTAAACGACTTCAAAAAAGACTCTGTAGTAAATCTAAAGACCACTATCAAAGTTCTAAAACTTCACCCTAAGAAGACCGAGAAGTACGGACTTAAGGTAATTGCTTCCGGAAGCTTAAAAAAATCTCTCAAAGTAGAACTACCTTGTTCTGCTGGAGCAATCAAGGCTATCGAAAAACAGGGCGGACAGGTAAAATAGTCCTTATGTCCAAAGTTCTGGCCACAATTGCTAATCTCTTCAAACAAAAAGACTTAAGAAAAAGATTTCTTTTTACCTTAGGTATTCTGGCTCTATATCGTTTAGTAGCTCACATTCCCGCTCCTGGTGTTAACCTAGAGGCAGTCAAGGCTCTTTTTTCTGGCTCTGCCTTTCTCTCTCTAATTGATATTTTCTCAGGTGGTAGTTTAGCCAATTTCTCTATTCTTGCTTTAGGTATTGGCCCTTACATTACTGCCTCCATTATCTTTAATCTTTTGTCTATGTCTGTTCCTAGTTTGAAAGAGCTAAGTAAAGAAGGTGAGTATGGTCGTGACAAAATTAACCAATACACTCGCTTAACCACTCTGCCAATCTGTATTCTCCAAGGTTTCTTCCTTATCCTAATGCTTGCCCGGCAGTCACTCACCACTACCTCGGATCCATTTGCCATGATTTCCCTAATTATTACTCTTACCGCCGGTACCATGTTGGTCATCTGGCTAGGGGAACAGCTTACTCAGTATGGCCTTGGCAACGGTATTTCCCTAATCATCTTCGCCGGTATTGTGGGTCGTTTGCCTCTTTCGTTCGCCCAAGCCGGCGTGGCTGTAGACGGTAGTCAAGTTAGCCAAATGATCGTCTTAGGTATCCTTGCCTTATCAGTTATTTATCTAGTTGTTAAAACCAGTGAGGCCGTTCGGCCTGTTCCTATTCAGTCTGCCAGAAGAAGTAGTGCTAGGCTAAATCAGTCTGCCAGTTATCTTCCCATTAGACTTTATCAAGACGGCTTTTTACCTATCATCTTCGCTGTTTCCATTATGTCTCTACCAGGTATGCTGGGCCGGTTCTTAACCGGTTCTGCTAATGCCTCACTAGTTAACTTTGCTAACTTCTTAAATGTCAATCTTTCTCCCACCAGCGCCCTTTACAGCCTGCTTTACTTTCTCTTGGTTTTTGTCTTCACCTATCTCTATACCACCGTTAGATTTAATCCAGAAGAAATATCCAAAGATCTAAGAAGCTCTGGTAGCTTCATCCCCGGTATCAGACCAGGCCCTAGTACCGCCGCTTATCTCCTAAAGCTCATAAATCGCATTACTCCAGTTGGAGCTGCCTTTTTAGGCCTTATCGCTATTTTGCCTTCCCTAGCCTCAAATATGACCAATATCAGCAACTTTACCGTTGGTGGTACCAGTCTTCTAATTGTTGTTTCGGTAGTTCTAGAGCTTACCCGTACTCTTGAGTCTCAGCTATCTATGCACGACTACGATAAATTCGTAAAATAATCTATATGAACCTAATAATCCTAGGACCACAAGGATCAGGTAAAGGTACTCAAGCCAAGTTACTGGCAGCCAAGCTAAAAATAAAACATATATCAACAGGTAATCTCTTAAGGCAAGCTGCCAAAGAAGAAACTCCTAAAGGTCAGCTCATCAAAAGCCTTCTGTCCAAAGGCACTCTAATTCCCTTTGAAACCACTTTAGAAGTTTTAGAACCAGTTCTTAAAACAGCTACTCAGGGCTTTATTCTAGATGGTATGCCTAGAGACCTACGCCAGGCAGAGCATCTAGAGTGGTTCTTGGGTCAGATAAAGCAATCAATTGACAGAGTTGTCTACATAACTCTCTCCAAGAAATCTTCTTACACAAGACTGCTAAAAAGAGCCCAAACAGAAGGTAGAGCAGATGATACCATCGAAGCTATTGAAAAAAGGCTAGAAATTTACCACAACCAAACCCTGCCCGTAATTGAGTTTTTTAAAAAGCAGGGTAATTTAATAGAAGTAGATGGTGAGCCCGATATAGACACCATCCACCAAAACATCCTCTCCAAACTGGTCTCAACAAAAAGTCATTCCACTTCGGTTCATTATCCACCTAGTGGTGAACAAAAAACAAAAAGCGTCATAGGCTTTTTAGAACAGGCTGTACGGGAAAAGCATGGTGAAATGGTTGATAAGTCATTGCTTAACAAGGAAATCAGTCTACTTTACACTAAATTCGAAGACGGCTTGATCTCCACGTTTATAGCAAAGGTACCAACCTCAAACAAACCCGAGCTCAATAAACTCATAAATCAATCAGCGGACCCACACATCATTCTTGATTTTTTAATGGGATCAATTCGAAATTTCGAGCAAAAAATTACACAGTACTTAATAGACTTTAAGCAAGATTACATAAAACAATCACAAAGTTAAACTAAACAACATCTTTCTACTTTTCTTGTATGTTTTGGGGTATTCCCTCACCTAATTGGTCAACAAAACTTGTAGCTAAGACCTGTACGGTTGAATCTTCAATTATATCGGCAGTCTCAAGTGTACCTGCAAGGCGGTCACTAAAATTCTGTAATTTGGCTGGGATTTCTTCAGCAAGAGTTGCCGTCGCATTTATAAATTTTTCTACATTTTCAACCGATAGTTTTTTGCCTACAATTCTTGATGTAAGTATAAAGGCAGCTCCTAGTGCTACACCAAACAAATCTCCGGGAATATCTATTGTATTATTTAAAAAAGTTGTTGATTCCATGTATGAAGCTTAAGCCACCCCAAAAGTTAAGGATGATAAAAACTTAACCTCAGAGTCAAATCCTTTTTTGCCCAATTTTTTAGATACTTTGTCTGCCATTATTAGTAGAATATCTGCCCCAAGAAATCCTAAAGCTACTATAGTTCCGTCACCTGTATTTTGATCAAAAATCTTTTGCAAGCCTTCTGTGGCTCGTGCTACGGTCTCAACTCCATATACATTAACACCATCTTGCACAACGTTATCTGGGGCATGAAAACCCATTGCTCTTGAGTTTTCTAACATTCCATAAACCATCGCTCCTATATAAGATTTGAAATCTAGAGGCGTAATACCCATGAGTGTTTCTGGTTTCTTATCTTTGGTATCAACACGAGAGTCCTCCTGTCCTGATTCTTCAATGATTTTTTCTGTGGGTAATACTTCTCCTACATTCTCCATATTTAACCAAATTATAACAAAAAGCTTCCTAATATCTTAATTTAATTCACTAATCATTCCAAACTCATCTCTCAATCGTGGTTTTTTTACGCCCAATTTCCCCACCGCTGTCATTCCGACCGAAGTCCTCGATTCTGATCGAGAACAGAGTGGAGGAATCCCTCTCAAAAACGTGAGCTTCAAGTTAAGTTTAAACTTAGATCTCTCCAAGAAGGATTAAGTTTTCTGATTATATTTTCTTTCTTCTTTCTCCTCCAGTTCTTAATCTGTTTTTCTCTAGCTATGGCTAAACTAATTTCCTGATACTCTTCAAAATAGACTAGATCCTTACAACCATACTTTTTAGAAAATCCTTTAACAAAACCTAGTATTCTTTTTATTGGCAATTTACCAGCCACAGGGATTCCTCTATTCCGTTTCCGATCAGAATCGGACTCCAATCGGAATGACATATAGAATTCTTTCGTCATTCTGGCTTGTCCAGAATCTGATTCCGGATGCACTCGAAGACTTTGTCGGAATGACAAAAAGGAATTTTATTCCAAAGACAAATCAACTATCTGGGAATTCCGGATGGTTCAAAAGGAAGGAAAAACAAATGTGCAAAAAATGCACATTGCAAATTCTGCCAAACTTTCTTCTCAATCGTGGTTTTTTTATGTAATCAAGGAATATCTGGCTCAATCGCGATATAATCAACCCTATGAGTTCCAAGAAACTAAAAGCCATGCAAGAGTCCGGTCTTATCCTAGCTCGTGTCAAAAAGACTCTTCGTGAAGCTATTAAACCAGGTATTACCACCTTAGAGTTGGACCAACTCGCCGAAAAGATGATTGTCCAAGCTGGAGCTTTCCCTTCCTTCAAGACAGTTCGTGATTACGACTTTACTACCTGTATCAACATTAATTCTGGTATGGTACACGGTATGCCCAACAACAGAGTCTTAAAGAAGCAAGACGTAGTTACCGTAGACTGCGGTGTTTACTACCAAGGCTTTCACACCGATAGTGCCTTTACCCTGCAAATTCCGCCTCTAGTTAGCTCTACCACCAAGTTTCTAGACGTGGGTCAAACAGCCTTAACTAAGGCTATTAGCCAAGCTACTCCAGGCAACAGCATCTATGACATCTCAACTGCCTTGCAAACAACCATAGAAGCTGCCGGCTACTCCGTTAGTCGTGACCTTACCGGCCATGGTGTTGGCCATAAACTTCACCAACACCCCAATATCTCTTGTTTTGCTATTCCAGAAGACAAAAACATTATTCTAGAAAAAGGTCAAACCTTAGCTATAGAAATCATGTATGCCCAAGGCAGACCAGAGCTAGAGCAAAAAGATGATGGTTGGACTCTTTCTACCATAGACAACTCCCTAGCCGGCATGTTTGAACACACTATTGTAGTTAATTCTCCTCACCCCACTATTCTCACCTAAAACTAGTAATTTGACTTCCACTTTGATATACTTCCAGAAGTCCATTAACTATGGTTAAAAATAATAAACAGATGATCGAGGCAAACGGAGTCATCATCGAAGCACTACCGAACACACAGTTTAAAGTAGAGCTCGAAGATGGCAGAGAAATCCTAGCTCATTTAGCCGGTAAGATGCGTCTTCACCGCATTCGGGTAATGCCCGGTGACAAAGTCACCCTAGAGCTTACAGAATACGATGAAAACAAAGGTCGCATTACCTACCGTCAAAGATAGCTTCCGTTTTCCTTGTAACCAATTAAATATAAAAATGAAAGTACAAGCTTCCGTAAGGAAAAGATGTAAAAATTGTAAAGTTGTCAATCGACATGGGAAGATTTTCATAATCTGCAAAAACCCACGTCATAAACAGCGCCAAGGATAAAAACTATGCCAAGAATATCAGGAGTAAACATACCAGAGCAAAAACCAGTCAAGATATCTTTAACATATATATTTGGTATTGGTGAACAGATTTCTCTAAAAATACTCAAAAAACTAGGCATTAGACCAGAGCTTAGAACCAAAGACTTAACTAGTGACCAAATCCTTAAATTGCAAAACGAAATTAAGGACCTAACAGTTGAGGGTGAGCTAAAAAGAACCATTAGGAATAACATTGAAATCTTAAAAAGAATTAAATCATACAGGGGCTTAAGACACTCCATGGGTTTACCTTCTAGAGGTCAACGAACCAAGACCAACGCTAGAACCAAAAAAGGTAAAAAGAAAACTGTTGGTGCTATGACCAAAGACACCAGATCAAAAATGGATGTAGCTAAGTAAAATATAAAAAATGGCAACTAAAAAAATAACAGAAACTCAAAAATCCTCGACTTCCAGTCGGGACAAAGACAAAGAAGTAAAAGTCGACGCTAAAGTTGGGACAAAAGTCGAAACTAAAGTTGAAACCAAAGTCGATGATTCCAAGCAAAAGGCTTCAAAAGATAAAGCCACCAAAGACTCTCCAAAAGATACACCCAAGACTACTAAGAAAACCAAGAAAAACGCCGCCTACTTTAGATCTGGTGAAGGACGCATGTATGTAACCTCTACCTTCAATACCACCAGAGTCACCTTTACAGATACTAATGGTAATGTTGTCTTATGGAGCACCGCCGGTTCATGCGGCTTCAAGGGCTCCAAGAGATCTACTCCCTTCGCTGCTACCACCATTGTTGAGGAAGGTCTTCGTAAGGCCAAAGCTGCTGGTCTTACCTCCATTGAAGTATTTCTTAAAGGACCAGGAACAGGCAAAGATGCCGCTTTGAGGGTTCTGAAAACATCCGGTCTAGACATTAACTTATTAGCGGATATTACTCCAATTCCTCATAATGGATGTAGATCAAAAAAACCTAGAAGAGTCTAATATTAATATAAAAATAATAAATAAAAAATAAACCATGGGCCGTTACACAAAATCAAAATGCCGTCTCTGTCGCCGCGAAGGCACCAAACTCTATCTAAAGGGAGATCGCTGTCTTGGACCTAAATGCCCAATTGAACGTCGTGGAGCTCAACCACCAGGCCAACATGGTAAGAAAAGAGTTAGGCGTCTATCAGACTACGGTATTCATTTACGAGAAAAACAGAAGGTAAAAAGAACCTACTCAGTCTTGGAAAAGCAGTTTAGTAACTACTACAAAGTAGCTCTTAAATCTCGAGGTAATACAGGAGAAAGACTCCTTCAGATTCTGGAATCCCGTTTAGACAACATAGTTTTCCGCCTAGGGTTAGTTTCTAGTCGCTCCCTGGCCAGACAATTAGTTGGCCATGGTCATATCAAAGTAGACAATAAAAAGGTTAGTATCCCTAGTTTCCAAACCAAGCCAGGCCAGACCATCTCTCTATCGGTCAGAGGTTCCAAACTAAAGTTTGTCCTTGACTCTTTAGAAAAAAAGATTACTCCAGCCAAATGGCTATCCAGAAAAGCCATAGTAGGCAAAATTGACAGACTTCCCTTAAGGGAAGAACTAGATGACAGTATCAGAGAAAACTTAATTATTGAGTTCTACTCGCGTTAACATTTATTAATTAGATATAAAAAAAATGTTGAAATCAAACTTTACAGTCACCGTTGGTCCAGTTAAAGACAATTCTACCCAGGTGATCATAGAACCGTTACCAAAGAACTTCGGTCACACCGTTGGTAATGCTCTACGACGAGTTTTACTTAACTCTCTTTCCGGTGCTGCCGCTATTAGAATTAAGATAGCTGGTGTACCTCATCAGTTCTCAACCTTAAGTGGTCTCCAAGAAGACATCTTAGAATTTGTTCTTAATCTAAAGGAAGTCAGTTTTGGTCTTGAAGGCTCAGAAACAGCCGATGTCAAAATTTCTGTTTCAGGCAAAAAGACTGTTACTGCCGCCGATCTAGAACTACCTGCTGGAGTTACGGTTAGTGATTCCACTAAGGTTTTGGCTCAACTTACCAGCCCTAAATCAAAACTTTCAGCCACGATTACTGTTGCCAAAGGTATTGGTTATGTTTCATCAGTCGAGCATAAACTAGATAAAATAGGTGTTATTCCTCTAGATGCTTCATTCTCACCCATAGTCAACGCCAATTACACCATTGAGTCAACCAGAGTAGGTCGTAGAACAGACTATGACAAAGTTAGGCTTAATCTAACTACTAATGGAACTATTGAGCCAGAAGCAGCTATTCACCAGGCATCAGAGCTTTTAACTAGATTCTTCGCTCAAATTCACTCACCAGCTCCAGTAGAGATAGAGCCAGAAGAAACCAAAGCAGATAAAACTCCAGATGGTTTTGTTGAAGATCTTGATCTACCTACTCGTACAACCAACGCTTTGAAAAAAGGTGGCTATGAGAGATTAAATGATCTGGCTGAGGCTACAATTTCAGATCTAAATCAAGTTAAGAACCTTGGTGGCAAGTCTGTAGAGGAAATCGTTAAAAGGCTAGAGGCTAAAGATATTATCATTAAATAAACAATGAGTCGTAAACACAGGGTTAGAAAAATCAAACTTAGTCGGACTTACAATCAGAGAAAATCTCTCATTAAGGGTTTGGTCGTTTCGCTAATTGATTCTGGGAAGGTTACCACCACTCTTACAAAGGCCAAGGTTTTAAAGTCTAGGTTTGACAAGCTGGCTGCCAAAGCTCAACAAGGTACTGTTCATGCTAGAAGACAGATAGCCGCCTCCATCTCTAACCACCAGTCAGCCAACAAGCTAATGGACACCATCGTTCCCTTAATGCCCAAACGTCGTGGTGGCTTCACCACCATAGAAAAGACCACTATTAGACGTGGTGATGCCGCTGTTATGGCCACCGTTAAATTAGCTGTACCTCTTCCAGAAGTGATCAAGGCAGATAAGAAAAAAGCTAAGACTGTTAAAAAAGTAGCCAAAAAAGAAACCAAGTCAGCCACAAAAAAGCCAGTAGTTAAAAAACAAGTCAAAAACAAATGAAAACCACCGTTCTAAAGTCAAGCCAAATCAAACGAAATTGGTACAAAATAGATCTGAAAGACCAGATCTTAGGTAGGGTAGCCACTCAAATTGCTTTTCATCTCATGGGTAAAAACAAACCTCTAACCTCACCCAACTTAGACAGTGGTGACTTCGTAGTTGCCTTAAATGCTTCGGATATCAAGGTAACCGGTAAAAAACTAGATCAAAAAATGTACCAAAGACATTCCGGTCATCCAGGTGGATTCAGGGAGTTAACCTTGAAGCAAGTCATGGCCAAAGACCCTAGAAAAGTAATTGAACAAGCAGTTAAAGGTATGTTGCCAAAAAACAAACTAAGAACTCCACGGATGCGTCGTCTTAAGGTCTATCTTTCCACCACTCATCCCTATGAAGCCCAAGTTGAACCTAAAGTCAAGAAATCAAAAGAAACTAAAGAAGTAACGAAAGTAAAAGTTACAAAAACTGTGAAAGTTGAAACCAAGGTTAAAGCTAAAGAAATCAAGACAGTTGAAACTAAAGTTATCAAACCCAAGAAAAAATAAATATGGCAACCAAGTTAACCAAAAAAACTAGCACTCCAGTTAAACCTATTAAGAAGAGCGTACCTACATCTTCAAAGTCTGCTCCCCAGATGGTCTCTCCTAAAAAGTATATCTATGCTGTTGGTAGAAGAAGAGTGGCCACTGCTAGAGTTAGGTTATTCAAAGGGAAACAGGATATCTTAGTAAACGGCAAGCTAGCCACAGATTATTGGCCATCAAAAGAGCAGCAAAATAGATTCATGCAACCATTTATCTTAACCAAAACTGAAGGTCAGTACTCCGCTACCGTCAAAATAAAAGGTTCAGGTAAAATGGGTCAAATAGGAGCCTTTGTTCATGGTGTAGCTAGGGCCCTAAACCAACTAGACAGAGATAAATATAGACCTATCTTAAAAGAACATGGCCTACTTACTCGTGACTCCAGAATGAAAGAAACTAGAAAAGTTGGCCGAGGTGGTAAAGCCAGATTCAAGAAACAATCTCCAAAGAGATAAAAACTCTTTACTTCCCGTTCATTTTCCACCCACATTTCCCCATATCCACTTTATTCCCCACAAACATTACTCCTTCTTTGGTTAGTCTTCTTTTGTGCTCCTTACTACCTCCACCACCAAACTTTTCAGCCACACCACCATCTTTTCTTACTACCCTATGACAAGGAATAAAATTAGTATCCTCGTTTACATGCAAGTGTCTCCCCACCCATCGTGGGCTTTTTATTCCTGCTAATTTGGCTACTTCAGAGTAAGCCAGTACCTTGCCTTTTGGAATAGCTGCTACCACTTGATAAACCCTATTTTTACTATTCATATGTTGATAAGTACACTTACTCTATCCTCTTACTATACCCATCCGGGATTAATATGTCACTACGCTTGAACATAATCCAGAAAGAAATCAGTCAGCCGACTCGAACCACTTTGGAGACTCGGCGAAAAATAAGACTAATGATTTGCCAAGCCTGTCACATGATAGAATTTAAGCATGACAAAAAGCAGGCTTGCCTTTGCGATAGTTATTACCATCGCAATGATGCTGATACAGTTTATATTCACAAGAGTTGATGGTCTATTACCAACTGAAGGAGTAAGCAATTTAAGCTATCAAATATTTTGGTTTATATCAACCATAATCGAAACTTTCATCGCCCTTTGGATCACAAAAAAATACCTATCATTTAACAAAATAGGTCTAAAAACCAGTGGTCTAGTAAGATCTTTCTTGTATTCTTTTGTCTTCGTTCTGCTATGGAGAGGCATAGTATTTACCTCTTCAGGAACCTACAACCCTGATTTTCTTCAAAACATTAATCCTCCACTAATTATCTTCCTCCTTCTCGCAGCATTTTCAGAAGAACTTCTATTTAGGGGAGTCATCCTAAAATCTTGGATACGTAGCAATGGTTTTTTAGCCGGACTTTTTATATCATCAATATCATTTGGATTAATACATATATTTGCACCCTTTGATTCAAACTTAAACTCTATGACAGGAGCCGGGGCAACAGTAGTTGTACTATTCACTGGCTTGATCTTCGGACCAACCTATTCACTTATTGCATACAGAACAAATAATATTGTTGGCCTCACAATTTCTCATTTTATCTTCAATGCATTTATCTTTCTAAATGTCTTTACGCAAAATGCAGCTTTCCCAGACAACATGAATTCCATTATATTGTCCGTCATACTAATACCTATTGTATATCCAATCATTATAGATACTATAGATAGGAAACTGTTTCCCAACGATGCTTTAGCAAAGATTCATTGGGGTAAATATTTATTTGGCATGCTTGGAGTCTTTATTCTTGCAGCAGCCTTTGTTGTATAAAACACTCTATGCAAATCTAAGTCACACTTTAGTCGGGGCGACTGGACTCGAACCAGCGAAACCTCTTACACCCCATGCAAGCGCTCTAGCCATCTGAGCTACGCCCCGATATCCAATTATTCTATCACACAAGTATTGAATCTTCGGGTTAAGTATGGTCTAATAAATGTATGTGTTTGATTAGTGTCAAGTGCGACTATTGCAACAGAGGCTTCCCAAAATCAAGGAGACGGATTAACGAATCAATAAAGAACAACTGGAATCAGTTTTGTTCTAAGCAATGTCTTGTATTAAATAGAATAAGAAAAGTAATGCTTGAATGTGATCATTGTCAGAAAAAGTATCTAGGCCAGAAAAGAGTTTTAAAGCGTTTCGCCACCCATTTTTGTTCAATAAAATGTAGAACCATATTTCACAATCAGCTAAGATTTAAACCTAGGAAAAAATGCAAGAGGATAGACTGTGACAGTAAAGTGTCTCAACAACATTCTATTTATTGTAGTCAGGACTGTTCCGCAAAAGATAGAAGAAAGAGTCCTAATCATTTTAAAAGCAAAGCTTTAGTTGGAATTAGACAATTTGTAAAAGAACACGACAGAATACCAGTAAAAAGAGAAGTTTACTATTTGTACACCCCAGCCAAAAGGGCTTTTGGAACCTGGAATAAAGCCATTAAGGCGGCAGGATACGACCCAAATCCTATTATGTTTTCAAAACGATATCAGGCAAAAGATGGCCACTGGTGTGATTCATTGTCAGAAAAAATTCTTGACGACTGGTTATCTTTAAGAAACATTCCTCACAAAATCAATTTTCCCTACCCAGGAGAACGTAGGTTGACAGTAGATTTCAGAGTAGGTGATTATTGGATTGAATTATTCGGGCTTTCAGGACAACACAAAAGATATGACCAGTTAAAAGAGGAAAAGATAAGAATAGCTCAAGAATATCGTCTCAAACTTATTTCTATTTACCTTTCGGATGTCTTTTCTCCAGACAAGCTAACTATCAAGCTAAATCCCATCTTGCAAAATCTCCCCCAACCCATATAATGAGTCATACCAATCAGTAATTAACCCGAAAGTATCATGGCCAAAAAAAAGAAAGAAGCTAAAGAACCAGCTGCAAGAAAAGACAAAAAAGATGAAAGGCTAATGGCGGTTAAAATAGCCATGCAACAAATAGATGAACAGTTTGGCACAGGTAGTATCATGAAACTAGGTGCAGACCAGATAAATAAAAAGATGCCTTCTGTTTCAACCGGTTGCATTAGTTTAGACCTAGCTTTAGGTATTGGCGGTCTTCCTTATGGACGAATAGTAGAAATTTTTGGCCCAGAAGCCAGTGGTAAAACCACCCTCTGCCTTCACGTTATTGCCGAAGCCCAGAAAAAGGGCGGTGTAGCCGCCTTTATAGATGCTGAACACGCTCTTGACCCTCTCAGAGCCAAAGCTATTGGAGTAAATGTAGACGAGCTTTTACTTTCCCAACCAGACACTGGCGAACAAGCCCTAGAGATTACCGAGACCTTAATTCGCTCCGGTGGAGTAGACGTAGTCGTTATTGACTCAGTCGCCGCCTTGGTTCCTAAAGCAGAAATAGAAGGTGAAATGGGCGACTCTGTTATTGGTCTCCAAGCTAGGTTAATGAGTAAGGCTATGCGAAAACTGGCCGGTTCCATTAACAAATCAAACTGCATGATTATCTTCACCAACCAGCTCAGAGAAAAGATTGGCATTATGTTTGGTAACCCAGAAGTCACCCCAGGTGGTAGGGCTCTAAAGTTCTATTCTTCAATTAGAATTGATTTAAGGAAAATTGGCAACATTCAAGATGGTGATGTTATTGTTGGTAGCCGTCATCGAGCCAAGGTAGTTAAAAACAAAGTTGCTCCCCCATTTAGAATATGTGAACTAGACATATTAAACGAAGGTGGTATCTCGCGTTTAGGCAGTCTAATAGACGAGGCCATTGTTCAAGATGTCATCCAAAAAGCCGGTGCTTTTTTGAAGTACGAAGGTAAGGTTATAGCCCAGGGCAGAGAAGCCACCAGGAAGATCCTTGCGGCTCAACCCAAGCTGGTTGCCAAAATAGAAAAAGAAATTTGGGCCAAGATCAACGATGCCTCAAAATAACCAAGATCAATTAAGAAGAGATATTGAAAAAACCCTTACTCAAACAGCCTTAAGGTACTTGGGGTATAGAGACAGATTCAAGCAAGAAATAATAGTCCGCCTAAAAAAACAGATAGCCAAAAAAGACTACCCAGTTGAGACGTTAGATCTCATTCCCAATGTTATGGCCAAGCTGGAGAAGGCTGGTCTATTAGATGATCAAGATTTAATTGACAGATACATTAAGTCTCAACAGGAAAGCAAACTCCGTGGGCCATTTGTTATTAAACAAAAACTCTTTCAAATGGGTGCCAATAGAGAACAAGTGGATAGGGCTATAAACAAACTAGTCACTTCAGATTCACAATCTCTTTCCATTGATAAGCTCATAAAAAAATATCAACCTAACTTAGAAGACTTTAAGTCTGTAATGAAATTTCAACACCAGCTAATCTACAGGGGCTTCAATTTAGGTCTAATAAAGAAAAAGATAGCTTTATTAGCTCAAAAAGAGTAAAATAGATAGATCTTACCAAGACAAACAAGAAGTAAAAATGATCAACTTAAATCTAAATTTCTCTCAGTAAAACAATAAGTTTTTAGCCTTTCTTTTGGTATGTCTAGGTACGTTTGACCCTCACCGGTCGAAAATCATATTATTTAAATATTTATTAAAAATGTCCTTATTAAGAAGAAAAAAACCAATTAAAAAACTAGTTCTAACACCTAGAAAACCTTTAGTCCTCATTCCAGTCAAACGTCGGGCTGCCAAAGCCGATACCAAATCTGCTACCAAGCCAGACAAAAAACTGGCCGAATTCCAAGCCAGGGCCAGAGAAATAATTCTAGAGGCTAAAGATGAAGCCATTAGCATTAAAAACAATGCTTTGACTAAAGCCAAAGAAGAGCTAAAAGACATTAATACTAAGTCTGCAGAAATAAAACAGCAAGACAAGCAACTTGAGAAAAAACAATCTGTTCTTGTTAAAAAAGAATCTGACTTAAAAACTAAAGAAGACTCCATTAAAGATCTCAAAAAGCAATATAAACTAAAGCTCGATAAGCTGGTTAAAAAACTAGAGAAATCTAGCTCTCTAACTTCTTCAGAAGCCAAAAAAGAGTTATTAGGGCAGATAAAGAAGAACTCACAAGCAGATATTGCCAAGGCCGTTAAAGAGGCTGTAGAAAAAGCCAACTTTAAGGCCAACGAAGCCGCTAAAGAAATCTTAGTTGAAGCCATTAGGGCCGGAGCTACAGACTATGTATCTGAATATACTGTTTCAACCATTAAGATTGATGATGAAGAGACCAAGTCTAGAGTCATTGGTAAAGAAGGTAGAAATATTAGAGCTTTTGAAAAAGTAGCCGGAGTAGACCTCATTATGGATGAAACTCCAGGCCAAATAAAAATATCTAGTTTTAACTCCTTAAGAAGAGAGATTGCCAGGGTTGCCTTAACCAGGCTAATCAAGGACGGACGAATTCAACCTTCCAGAATAGAAGAGTATGTTGCCAAGGCCCAAAATGATATGGACAAGATAGTCTATCAAGAAGGTGCTCGGTTATGCCAGAGTATTAATGTTTTCAATCTTCCTAAAGAGTTGGTATCTGTTCTGGGTAGATTTAAATTTAGAACCTCATATGGTCAAAACATGATTGCTCACAGTTTAGAGGTAGTTAGAATTGGTACCAAACTAGCTCAAGAAATTGGCGCTAATATAGAAACCATTAAGCTTGGTTGTCTTTTCCATGACATAGGTAAGGTCCTTGAAGGTGAAGGTAGTCACGTTGAGCTGGGTGTCAAACTACTCAACAAACACAACATTCCCAAGGCAGTTGTCGATGCTGTTGAACAGCATCATGAAGATGTTCCTTTCAGTACTACCGAGTCAATTCTTGTTTATGTGGCTGATGCCATTTCTGGGGCTAGATCTGGTGCCAGACGAGAAAACGTAGAGGAGTACATTCAAAGAATAAGTGAGTTAGAAAAGATTGCTAAGAACAACCCAGAGGTCAAGGAAGCTTTTGCCATCCAAGCCGGCAGGGAAGTCAGAGTTATTGTCCATCCTGACAAGATCACCGATGACGGACTGGTAGTATTAGCCAGTAATATCCGCGATGAGATCAAAAACAACTTAACCTACCCAGGTACCGTTAGAGTTAATGTTATCCGCGAGGTCCGCGTCTCTGAGGTAGCCAACTAAAGCCTAACCGCCAGTTGCTAAGAGGTATTTTTCCTGGTAACATCAAGCAAGTTTCAATTAACAACCGACAGGAGGTGAAATAATTAAAGTGACAAAACAAGATCTAATAGACTTAGTTGCCAAAAAGGCCCATTTGACCAAAAAAGCAGCTAAGGAATCCATCAGCGTTTTTTTTGAAGAAGTAATCAGCTCGCTTGGCAAGGGAGACAAGGTAGTTATCTCTGGTTTTGGTACCTTTTACGTATCAAAGGTAGATGATAAATCCGTAGTCCCTTTTGGTAACGAAGGTAAAAGGCAAGTTGTTAAAGGCCACAAGGTCATTAACTTCAGAGTGGGTAAGCCTCTAAGAAAAAGAATTTGGTAATCATGAAGTATTTTTTCATTAGAACCTTTGGCTGTCAGGCCAACAAATCAGATTCTGAAAGAATTTCAGGTGACTATCTTTCTCGTGGTTTCAAAGAAACTCAAGACTGGAAAAAAGCCACAGAAATAGTTGTTAACACTTGTAGTGTTCGCCAACGTGCTGAAGACAGGGTTAAGGGTTTCTTGCTAAATGTAGACAAATACTTTAAGGGAGAAACCTGCCTGCAGGCAGGCAGGCCCAAAATCATCCTCACTGGTTGCATGCTTCACCACCAAACTAAAGACATTATTAAGTTACTACCTCAGGTAGACGAAGTTCTGCCTATCAATGAAGTTGGTTTCAACTCTCCTACTATCCGAAAAGATAAATATCATGCCTGGGTACCAATTTCTTCCGGATGTAACGCTTACTGTACCTACTGTATTGTTCCTTACTCAAGAGGCAGAGAAGCATCTAGACCACCTGAAGACATTTTTAAAGAAATCAAAACTTTAGTAAAAAATGGCTACAGGGAAATTACTCTTTTAGGTCAAAACGTTAATTCCTATGGCCTAGAGAAAACCAGTGTTACTTTAAGAAAACTTTTAATGAAAGACTCATTAACGCCAAAAGACATTCCTAGCAATCAATCTGCCTACACAAAACCTAAAACCACACCGCCTTTTGTAAAACTTCTCCAAGAAATCTCTAAACTTAAAGACTTAAAAACTATTAATTTCATTACCGCCAACCCTTGGGATTTTTGGGATGAACTAATTGAAGAAATTGCCACCAACAAAAAAATCAGCCGTTACATTCACTTACCAGTTCAGTCTGGCAGTAACAAAATTCTAAAAGCCATGAATAGGGGATATACTGCCCAAGACTTCCTTAAGTTAGTTAAAAAAATTAGAAGCCAAGCTCCAGACGTTGCCTTTGGCACCGACATAATTGTTGGTTTTCCTGGTGAAACAGACAAAGACTTTCAAGATACCGTCAAGTTAGCCAAGCTAGCCAAATTCAAAATAGGCTTCATTGCCCAGTACTCTCCTCGCCCCGGTACAGCTTCACACCGGTTATTAAAAGACAACATCTCTCCTCAAGTCAAGAAGCAGCGCTGGCAGACACTAGAAGACATCATCAATCGACCTCATTTAAACACGAGACCTGTAATCAGATAATGAAAAAAAATAAAATTCTAGTCATCTGCGGTCTAACTGCTACCGGCAAGACTTCCTTAGCTTTAAAAGTTGCCAGAAAACTTGGTAACACCAGTCTTATTTCTGTTGACTCCCGCCAAGCTTATCAGGGTTTGCCAGTTCTATCAGGCCAAGACATTCCCTTAGGTTTCATCCGTCATCAAGACAGCTCCTGTAAATACCAAGCCTTACCAGGAGTCTTTTTCTCAAGTGGTTCAATTAATATTTGGGGAATAGATCAAGTACCTCCGTCAGGAATCCTAAACATCTCTGACTTTACCAACTTCATTTGGAAGGTTATCAAAAAAGAAACCAAAAAAAACAGAAGTATAATAATTGTCGGTGGTACCGGTCTCTACCTAAAAGCTCTTACAGAGCCTCTATTAGACATCCACACCGGCTTCAATCAAAAGCTTAGAACCAAGCTAACTAAACTTTCCTTAGAAGATCTTCAAGACACACTCAAAACCTTAGACATAGATAAATTTAATAGCCTTAATCACTCAGACCAACTTAATCCTCGTCGCCTGATTAGAGCTATAGAAATTCTTAAAAACCCATCTTCAAAAAAACCCAGCTATCTAAAAGACCAAGAGAAGACTCTCTTTCATTGGGTTGGTTTAAAAGGGAATCAGCCAGAACTAGCCAAAAAAATCCGAACTCGAGTTTTAACCAGACTAAAAAACAAAGCTGTGGATGAAGTTAATGCCTTACGTGATTTACAAGCAGATCCAAAATCACCTATTTTTTCAGCTCTAGGCTTGGCACCCATTTTAGAATACAGCCAAAAAAACCTCACAAAGAAAGAATTAATAGAATCTTGGACCAAAGCTGATCTAAAGTTCGCCAAACGCCAGTTAACTTGGTTCAAAAAACAAAACCAAATAATTTGGTATGATCAAGATAGTCACCAAGAAAAACTTATTAAAGATCAGGTTTCTTGGCTAAATAAATAAAACTAAAACATGGCCAACAAAACCAGAACCCTCCGACACACAGTAGACGTCGCCCCTTCAAGTGTTTTCTGGGTCCTCCTTGTTTTTTTAGGTATAAAATTTTTGGCAGAAATCAGCAGCATTTTACTGTTGGTATATATTGCCTTCCTAATTGCTGTGGCCGTTAATCCGCTAATTACCTGGCTTGGGTCAAAAAAAGTTCCTAGAGGTCTTTCCTCAATTTTAGTAATCTTCTCTCTCTTTACCATCATGGGTTTCCTAATCTCTTCCTTTATCAAGCCTTTAGTCTCTCAGACCCAAAATTTTCTTAATCGTCTTCCAGGCATAGTCGAAAAAGTTTCTAGTTACAACATAAATCTAGACTCTCTTTCCTCACAAGCCTTCACCGTTTCCGACCAAGTCTTTAAGATTGCTGTTGGTACAGTAGCTGGTATCATTACCACCTTTACCACCTTGGTTATCAGCTACTACATTCTTCAAGCCAGACCTAATCTAAAAAAATCCTTAAAAAATGTCTTGGGTAAAAAATTCAGACTCTACTACAGCATTGTCATTGAACTAGAGAAAAAGCTAGGCTCTTGGGTTAGAGGTATTTTAATTCTAATGCTGTCTGTAGGTATCTTAAGTGGCTTGGGTTACGGACTAATTGGTTTGCCCTATGCCGTTGCTTTAGGAGTCATAGCCGGTATTCTGGAGCTAATCCCCAATATAGGTCCAACCATAACCGCTATCTTTGCTATTCTTGTAGGTATCTCCATCTCTCCTACTCACGGCCTTGCCGCCTTCATAGTCTCGCTCTTAGTCCAACAACTAGAAAACAACTTACTGGTTCCTAAAATCATGCAAAAAAATACCGGTCTTCATCCACTTGTTACCATCATCTCACTACTAATCGGCTTCCGTCTTGGTGGCCCTGCCTTGGCAGTCATCTCTTTACCAATCACCTTAACCCTCCAGGTTGTCATCTCTCACATCCACTTAAACCGAAAAAACCATCTTCCTAAAGTAAACTAACCGCCTTTTAATTCCTCAAACTCCACTATACTAAAATAAAAATGTTAGCCTTAAAGACATCGTAAGCCGGATTCTGTTACCTTCAACCACAAGGGTCTCCAGTGAAGAACATCTATCTATGCCCTCAACTTCTTAAGCTTGGAAAAGATACCTTAAAATGCTTAAATTCGGAGGTTGCAGCAGGGCGGGTTACCACCCTCTTATTATTACTAATAAGAGGTCTTTTGTTATTGCAAACAAAAACGTTTCACTTGGTTTCGTCACTGCGGCCCTATCGCGCTCTAAGGATCACTCCTTAAAGGTCCAGCTTTCACTGGACACCATATCTTTTTGCTGTCCGGACTTTCCTCTTTCGGCTTTCGCCTCAAGCGTTCTTCGCTGATGTCTTAAAGTGCCAACCCCCTCATTATACCACAAATTGAACTATTACTATAAGACATCTCAGTCTTGAAGCTTGACTTTTACTCTTAAACTTCATAATATGAAGCTATGAATAATACATACTTTACAATAGAAAATGCTCTACTAACCGCTGGTCAAGACGTCCTCTTGGCTATAGTAAACTTCATCCCCGTATTATTCTCCGCTGTTCTTGTCTTTGCTTTTGGTACTCTAGTTGCTCGCTGGACCAAGCTTGGCTTAGTTAAACTTCTCAACCTATCTCGCTTAGCCGATTTAATATCTACCCCCGCTGTTAAGAAGTTCTTAAAAAACGCCTCTATTACTAAAAAGATAGATGACGTCTTAGGTGAAATTGTTCGTTACATAGTTCTTTTAATCTTCTTTGTTACCAGTGTTAATCTTTTAGGCTTAAGTACCGTTACTCAGGTTCTCAATGGAGTCTTAGCTTACTTGCCAAACATCTTCGCGGCTATTTTAATTCTTGTCGCAGGAGTTCTTCTAGCCGGATTCTTAGAGAAAGTTGTTAAAGGCTCTTTGGGTAGTATTGATCTAAGATCATCCAGACTTATGGGTAAGTTCACCAGCTACTTAATCATGGTGGTTACCGTCTTAGCTGCCATCTCTCAGCTTGGTATTGCTCAACCATTTGTAGGTACTCTTTTCATCGGCTTCGTTTCCATGCTTTCGCTAGCACTAGGACTTGGTTTCGGTCTGGGCTCTAAAGACTTAATTAAGCAGGTGCTTGAGGACTGGCACAAAAACTTCAAAAAAGATACTAAATAATGTCTTCCATCTCACTGGTTTTTTTTGGGATCCTTCAAGGTTTTACTGAATTCTTACCTATTTCTAGTTCAGGCCATCTGTTATTCTTTCGTCAGATCCTTACATCCTACAATCAACCTCTAATTACCGACATCATTCTTCACACCGGTAGCCTGGCAGCTATACTTTTCTACTTCAAAGACACTTTAAAAAAGAACTTCTCCAAACTACTAAAACCTTTAGTAATAAGTGTTATTCCTGCCGGCTTAATTGGTTTTCTTCTTTTAGAGCAAATTGAATCCCTCTTTAGTTCACCCAGATTTTTGTTTCTTTCATTTTCGGTCACCACCCTCATTTTACTGCTCTTCAATCAATTGAACTGGAAGAAAACAAAGATAGGAAAGATAACCTCCAAACAAGCTTTTGGAGCCGGGCTTTTTCAAGCCTTGGCCTTGGTACCTGGCATCTCCCGCTCGGCCAGCACCATCTTTGCCAGTAGGCTATTAGGCCTAGACCCAGACACTAGCTTCTCTTTTGCTTTCTTAATGGCTATTCCGGCTATTCTAGGTAGTATGGTTCTTTCCTTAGCTAAGCTAGATACAGCCTCTATTAGTATTCAACCTAGCGTTTTGCTAATTATCTTTTTCTCTAGCTTCATTTCCAGTCTATTAGCTCTCACCATTCTTCAACAAATTTTAAAGAATAAAAATCTAGCCAGATTTGCCTTCTATACTGCCTCCATAGCTGGTATCTCTCTAGCCTTATTCTTCTAACCTCTTACTCTGCTAAAATTTAACCAATGACCACTATTGAACTATTAAGACAGTTTCGTCTAGCAGGATACGCCATCTTTGACTTTGCTGCCTCATTTTTAGGCATTTACTTACTCTCTCCATGGCTTTCGAAAGTCTTTCTAAAACTTAATCTTAGTATTCCCAAGCACAACTGGCTATTTCTAACTCTGCCACTTAGTGTTCTTGTTCACCTGTTGGTTGGTCAAGCGACTCAAATGACCAAAGACTTTACTAACTTAAACAGCCATTACATTTTAAAAGCAGTAATCTTAGGCTTACTATTTCTCGGACTCAAAGGCATAAAAAGACTCAAATAAAGGCAAATAAGGTAAAATACTAAAATCCAACCCTTTATGACACCTAAAGTATTCAAAACATCTAAAAAAAATATACCCTTACCTGTATTCTTCCCTGATGCCACCAGAGCAGTTTTAAAAACTCTTGACTCGCAAGACATTAAGAACACTAAGACACCCGGTATTTTAGTCAATACCTTTCATCTTTACCTAGGGCTTGGTAAAAGAGTTCTCAAGGTACATCAAGGAGTAGGAGGATTCATGAACTGGAATGGCGGTATAATCTCAGACTCTGGCGGGTTTCAAGTAATGTCTATCATTAAGTCTAATCCTGCCCAGGGCAAGGTGACCGATGAAGGAGTAATCTATAGACCATCCAGAAAAAAAAAGGTTCTCTTCACACCAGAAGACTCTATTAAATTTCAGTCATACATCAAGCCAGACATGTTAGTAGTTTTAGACGACTTCACTCCTCCTAATGCAACTCGTGAGCAAGCCGAGGAAACTGTTAACAGAACCATAAACTGGGCCAAACGTTGTAAGAAAGAATTTAAAAAGATCTACTCTAAAACACCAAAATCTAAGCGGCCGTACCTTCTCGGAGTAGTTCAAGGTGGTGACTACCTAGACTTAAGACGGTACTGTGCTCAGGAGCTTGTTAAGATAGGTTTTGACGGCTTTGGTTACGGTGGCTGGCCTATCAAGGCCGATGGGAAGTTTAACTACGAGGTGGCTCAAACCATTGCCGACTCCACTCCTAAAGACTATTTACTTTACGGCCTTGGTATTGGTAAGCCAGACGAGATAGCCAAGCTGGTTAAAATGGGCTATCACATATTTGACTGTGTTCTGCCAACCCGAGACGCCAGGCATCAACGTCTCTATATTTACACAGCTCCTACTATGAACAAAATAAATCTTGAGGAAGAAAAGTTCTACCAGTACCTGGTTCCCACCAAACAAAAATACTACTCAGACACCACGCCAATCAGCACCGCCTGCGACTGTCTTTTGTGTACCAACTATAGCAAAAGCTACCTTAACCACTTATTTAAAGTAGGGGATCCCACCGCCAAAAGACTGGCAACTATTCACAATCTAAGGTTCTACTCACTCTTAATGGAAAAACTTCAAGCCAACAAAAAACCCGATTAACTTTGAAAGTTTCATCGGGCTTCCTGTATTTAAGCTTAAGGCTATTCTTTAACGGCCCCAATCTTAAACATTTTTGTACTACAGTCTGGACAAACTGATTTAGCAGCAGGTTTTCCATTCTTCATAGTAACTTTTTCGAATTCACTGCCTACGTCTTTCTTGGCGCGGCATTTTACACAATACATTGTCATTTTACTTCACCTCCTTCTATTTTTTCAAAAGCCTTTTTAAGAAGTCGCTATCTGAAAAGATAGTGCCACAAGGCTAACTCCAAGGCTAATGCAAGCATAGTCAGTCCTATCGTTTTTGTCAAGTCAGTCCGTAGGTAAGACTTATATTTTTTTCCTATTTCATTGGCTCCTTTTGGTGTTTTTCCCTTTAAGCCTAGGCTTTCAACATTTACCTTGAAGCCAATATTTCCCCCCTGCTGGGCTTTTTTTCTTGTTTCAAGCTTTTGCTTCCTGGTTCTTCTTTGTTTTGCCATTGTTCTTGAATTATAGCTAACTTCCCTCATTAAGCCAACTGGAGATTATGTCGATTCGCTCCATTTTCTGTTAAAATTGTTTCCATGGATTTTGTTTTAATATCACTTATTGGTCTTGCCGTCTGGCTAACTATAATTACTTTTCTATACATCAGACTGTCTCTTCACTATCGCAAGTTAACTCAAGGAGTTACCAAGAAAGATCTTCTTTCCTCTCTCAATCATCTAATCGCCCAGTCCAAACTAAACAAAGAAGAAATAGACAGAACTGTTAAAAAACTAGAACAGGAGATAAAGCATAACAAGCTCCATCTTCAAAAAGTTGGTTTCAAAAGATTTAATCCCTTTACCAACACCGGTGGCAACCAAAGTTTTACTCTCTGTTTACTAGATGAAAACAACACCGGTATTGTGATAAGCTCATTGCATAGTAGGGAGTCAACCAGACTCTACTCTAAGAAAATTATCAAAGGCAAATCTTCTGATATCTCCCTCTCTGCCGAAGAGCTTGAGGTTATCAAAGAAGTTACGAAAAAATAATCATGCAACTTTCAATCAAATCCAAACTAACCATAATATTGCTACTTACCTATCTTTCTTCAGCTGCCCTTTCATTTGCTTTTTGGCCATCGTCTACCAATCTTGTTTCTCCAGGTGCCATAATGACCGACTCAAATGGTGTGCCAACTCTAGACCCAGGTGAGCCAAGAACAGAAGTTTGTCCCTTGAACGGCGCTTTGCATACCAAGACGGAGCAAGCCTTGTGGGAGCAAAGGCGTCCTATGGCCGTTATGATAGAAAATCACAAGGAGGCTAGACCTCAATCCGGCTTATCTACAGCAGATATTGTCTACGAAACAATCGCCGAAGGCGGTATTACTAGATTCATGGCCGTTTACTACTGTGACGCTGCTTTTGGCGACACTACCTTGGGTCCAGTTAGAAGTGCTAGAACTTACTTCTTAGACTGGGCATCTGAGTACTCTAAATATCCAATTTATGTTCATGTTGGTGGAGCCAATACTCCAGGTAAAGCCAATGCCTTAGGTCAAATAGGTGACTATGGTTGGGTGGGGGAGAATGATCTTAATCAGTTTGGTCTTTCTGTTAAAGAATGCAGACGTGACTATGACAGACTAGGTGGTGATGTTGCTACAGAACACACCATGTACTGTTTTACGGAAAGCCTTTGGAAACTAGCCGACAAAAGAGGTTGGGCAGCCGAAGACGAAGACGGACTGTCGTGGGATGAAACCTTCACTTCCTGGAAGTTCTCCGACAAAGCTCCAGACACAGGTGAGTCTGCTACCAACATAACCTTTGACTTCTGGGATGACTTCGCCCAGTACACCGTTGGTTGGGACTACAGTTCAGATACCAAGGTCTACAAAAGAATTAATGGTGGCATAAGCCATGTTGATACCAATACCAAACAACAAATAGAAGCTACCACAGTTATGATCCAGTTTGTTAAAGAAACTGGGCCAATAGACGATCTCAAGCACATGCTCTATGGAACCAAGGGTACAGGCAAAGCTATCGCCTTCACTAATGGTCAAGCAGAGAACTTAACCTGGAGTAAGAAGCTTAGAACTTCTAGAACCATTTTCACCAACTCCAAAGGTAAAGAATATCAGTTCCAGCCAGGCAAGATTTGGATAGAAGCCGTCCCAACAGGGAGCACCATTTCTTACTAATTTCTTTACTCATCCGGACAATTTTTTTGTTCATCTTGACATCTCCACCCCCCCGTCATTCCCGCGCAGGCGGGAATCCATCATCCATCTTGACTTTTCCACATAGAAAGATATACTGCAGTTAAATCCTGCTCAATACATATATTTAGACCTACTTGTCAACATGGCCCAACTATCAGACTTCATAATCTCTCGAGTTAGAGTAAAACTTTTAACCATCTTTTTAGGTAAACCAGGGGAGATGTACTATGTTCGTGAACTAACTAGATTGGCCAGCGAAGAAATAAATGCCATTAGAAGAGAACTAAAAAGAATGCAGGATGTTGGCATGCTGAAAAGCGAGAAGAGAGGCAATAGACTCTACTACACCTACCAAACATCCTATCCTTTCTACCCCGAACTTTTAGACTTAGTTACTAAGAGCTCTCCAGTTGGGCAGCAGTTAATTAAAAACAAATCAAAACTAGGCTTCATTAAGTATGCCTTTCTATCTCAAAAATTAATCCGGGGCCTTGACAGAGACCCAGAGCATATTGACCTATTAATTGTTGGTAAAGTTATCATGCCTCAACTGTCCTTAATAGTGAAGAAACTTGAAAAAATCCTAGAGTCAGAAATTAACTACTCATCTATGACCGAAGAAGAGTACAAATATAGAAAATCAAGAAAAGACCCCTTCATTACTTCTGTTCTTCTCCAGCCTAGAATCATGATTATTGGAGATGAAATTAAATTACTCGCCTAAATGGCCCACTCACAAAAAATTATCAAGGCAGGTAACTCGCTAGCAGTTACTCTTCCGTCGCGTTTGGTAAAGACCTTAGGCCTCAAACCCAAAGATACTGTCATAGTAGTTCAAAAAGATGCCGAAAGCATAACCTACAAATTTACGAACTCTCAACAACTAACCCTAACCAGCTTCACTTCCAAAACTTGAGGTACAATAGTTCTCATGTCTAATCAGAAACTCCACCGACTTTTCCTGCTTATCTTGTCAATTCTTTTCGTTTCGCTCTTTTTAAGCTTACCCAGAGAAGTCAAAGTCTTTAACTACCAACTACCGGAATTAAACATTAGCCTTGGTCCATTCAAGTTTCAGCGCAATCTAGAAATAAAACAGGGTCTAGATCTACAAGGGGGCACCAGGGTTATTTTGAAAGCAGACATGGAAAACATAGAAGAACAAGATAGAACCACAGCTCATGATGCCGTGCAGTCCGTGATATCCAGAAGAGTAGATCTTTACGGTGTTTCCGAGGCTAATATAAAGACTTCAAAAGTAGGTGAGGAATACAGATTAATTGTTGAGCTTCCCGGTCTGGATCAATCACAAGAAGCCCTAGACCTAATTGGTCAAACAGCCAGGCTTTCTTTTGCTTCACCCAATTATGAAGTTCCACCAGCCTCTCCTTCTGCTGAGCCTGTTTTAACAGGCTTCACCCCTACTGATTTAACCGGAGCAGACCTTAAGAGAGCTACAGTTACCTTTGAGACCGACAATAGACAGCCAGGTGTCTCCTTAGAGTTTAAGCCTTCAGGTAAGGACAAGTTTGCCAAGTTAACTCAAGAGTTTATAAACTTGCCCCTAGCCATAATAGTAGACAACGCAATCTTAACTGCTCCCACAATTCAGTCTGTCATTACTAGTGGTCAGGCTGTTATCACCGGCCAGTTTACCAATGAAGAAGCCAAGAACTTAAGTATTCAGCTAAACTCTGGAGCTTTACCTGTCCCTGTGAGTATTTTAAGTCAAAAAAATATTCCTGCCACTCTTGGCTTACAGGCAGTTTCTCAAAGTGCCATTGCTGGTGGTATTGGTTTGGCTCTAGTAGCTCTCTTCATGATTTCTTATTATGGTTGGTTGGGAGTTATTGCCACTTTTGGTTTAATCCTCTATGGTTTGATTACCTTAAGTATCTACAAGCTCATTCCAATTACTCTCACCCTTCCTGGTATTGCCGGTTTCTTACTTTCTGTTGGTATGGCAGTAGACTCGAACATTCTAATTTTCGAAAGATATAAAGAGGAGATCAGAGCCGGCCGTTCTCCCAAAGTGGCCTTGGAGTTAGGTTTTGGTAGGGCCTGGGACTCAATCAAAGATGCCAACACCGCCACCATAATCACCGCCCTTATCTTATTCAACCCCTTAAACTGGGGCTTTCTGAATACATCTGGCTCGGTTAGAGGCTTTGCCTTAACCTTAATGATTGGAATATTTACCTCTCTCTTTACAGGCATCATAGTTACTAGAACTCTGTTAAGATTATTCTATAAAAAAGCAAAATGAACTGGCTAAAACTAACTCCACTCTATTTCTTTATTTCTTTTCTCCTTCTTTCTGTTAGTGTTTTTTCAATTGTTAAATACGGTTTTAATCTTTCTATAGAATTCACCGGTGGTTCTATTACTACCTCTCAGGGTTTCGAGTTTGTTGGCCCCAGTATTGGCCAGGAAACCATTAGAAAGACAGTTGTCAGCATTGCCTTAGCCGTAGCTACACTATTAATTTACATCTCTTTCACCTTTAAAAAACTAAAGTACGGTGTCTGTGCTATTCTGGCTATGCTCCACGACTCGCTTATTCTTTTAGGGAGTTTCTCCCTCTTAGGTCATTTTTACGCAGTCCAGGTAGATCTTTTGTTTGTTACTGCCGTTCTAACCACCCTATCTTTCTCTGTACACGACACTATTGTGGTATTTGACAGAATTAGAGAGCTAACTAGCACCAAGGCAGAAGAGTCAGACAACATAAACCAAGCTATTACCGACACTATTGTTAGATCTCTCAACAACTCCTTAACCATTATCTTTATGCTCTTGGCTCTTTTGCTTATGGGAGCCGATTCCACCAAGCAATTTATCCTAGCTCTCCTAATCGGCACCGTCATCGGTACCTACTCCTCAACCTTTACCGCCGCTCCTCTTCTAACCGTCTGGACCAAACTCTTTGATTCTAGAAAGTAAGTACTTTTTATTATTCTTACTTGTATCCTCAATCACCTCTTCAAACAAACTATTCATTACCTGTCCAATTTTTGGGCCTGGTTTAATCTTTAAAATTTCCATTACATCCTTGCCATTTACCACCAAGTCTTTCACTTCCATAGGTTCAAACAATTGCTCACCAATTCTTTTTTGAAGCTCCTGCAATCTCCAGCTGGTGGTTTTACTACCGCCGCCTTTTCTATCTCCAATTCTTAAAAGCATCATGTTGTTTATGTTTTCCTTGCCTACTCGCTTAATAAACCTACGTATAGAAGCATCGGTCATTTCTGGTTGGTAGGCAAACATGTGCCAACGAACCAAGGTAACAAGTTTAGCTACATTACTCTTAGATAATTTTAATCTCTTGCCAATCTCTGCCACCATTCTGGCTCCAATTACCTCGTGGCCATAAAAGGTAGTTGCTTCTCTTGTATCTGTCTCAAAGTCACACCTTGGGCATTTAAGAGCATCTCCTATGGTTAAGTTTTTCTCTTTCATTACCCAACCGCACCTTGAACATCTCCACCTTTTGCTAGCTGGCTTGCCAACATCATGTAAGAAAGTTGCTAGTCTTAGCAGAGGGTCAGAAGACGGGCAGTGCTTCAATGACTCCAACATATGCTCTAATACATCCAGCTTGTGGTGGCCTTTTTGTTCCACCTCTTTAGCATCCATAACTTCTGGAATAACGAACTTAATTAAGCCAGTAGAAATTAACAAACGCATTCCATCAGCCGGGTAAGCAGACGCTAAAATCTTAAACAACTCATCTCTAACTCTTTCTTGGCTTACCTTTGCCAGTAGTAGTGCCTGAGTACTCAAGGCCTCAAGTGTCTTTATCTCAATTACAAAACCCAATTTGGCCGCAAATCTTATGGCCCGCATCATTCGCAATGCATCCTCTCCAAATCTTTTATTTGCATCTCCCACAGCTTTTACAACTCCATTCTCAAAATCCTTTAAACCATCTACCCAATCTACTAGCTTAAGCTCACCTAGGTTTCCCCCAATTGCCAAGGTATTAATAGTGAAGTCTCTTCTCTTTACATCTTCTTCTAAGCTCTCACCCCAGGTAACCTTATCTGGGTGCCTATGATCAGAGTACTCATTCTCTGACCTATACGTAGTAATCTCATAAACCTGCTTTTCACCACTCTCAAGTTCCATGGGCACCATCACTGTACCAAACTCATTTTCATAAAATGGTTCATACTCTTTCATTAGCTTAATTGTTTCTTCCGGTGTTGCCTTGGTAGTAAAGTCACACTCAACCGGTTTATTTCCCAGCAATACATCTCTCACTGCGCCGCCTACTAAATAAATCTCAAAACCCTTCTTGCTAAAAATCTCCAAGCACTCTAAAGCTTGTTTGGGTAAAAGAGCTATCTCATCTTTTAATAGTTTTCTCTCTGTCATAATGTATATTGTAGAATACAATTCACTTATCATGAACCCCACATTCCAAAACCTAGTAAACACCATTAAAAAAAACCAAATTAAGGTAAATCTTGATGAGCTTAAAAAAGCTTATCTTTTTGCCCAAGAAGCTCACCAAGGCCAACAAAGATACTCAGGTGATCCATTCATAACACACCCTCTTCATGTAGCCAACACCATTGCTGAATGGGGGCTAGATGAAGCCTCAATCAAAGCTGCTTTACTTCATGATGTTTTGGAAGACACACCAGTTACCTACCAAGACCTTAAAAAAAAGTTTGGCACCAAGGTTGCCTTCTTAGTAAATGGGGTTACCAAAACCGGCCATGTAAAATTAAGAAACAGTAAAGATCTTGTTTTTGTAGAGAATCTAAGAAAAATGTTTGTAGCTATGGCCAAGGATATCCGCGTGGTACTTATCCGGTTGGCCGACAGATACCACAACATGCTTACTCTAGACGCAGTTCCAATCTCTAAGCAAAAAAGAATTGCCGAAGAAACCTTAGAAGTTTATGCACCTTTAGCAGCCAGGCTAGGTATGGGAAAGATAAAAGGAGAGTTAGAAGACTTAGCTTTCCCATTCATTCAACCAAAGGAGCACCAGAAGATTTCCCAGCTTTTTAAAACAGAAATCAAGCAAACCAAAAAGCACGCCGATCAGGTAATTAAGCAGCTAGACAAGTTTCTTAAAAAATGCCAGTTAGATTTGCAAATTCACGGTCGGTTTAAAAATAAACACAGTCTCTATCACAAACTCCAGCGACCAGGAATAGATAATGATATTAATAAGATCCACGATCTGGTAGCCATTAGAATTATTACCAATAATCAGCCAGACTGCTACACCTGTCTGGGGCATGTTCATACTCTTTACAAGCCAGTTCCTTACCTGGGTGTTTCGGATTTTATTGCTCAACCAAAACCAAATGGCTATCAATCAATTCATACCAAGGTTTTTGATAACCATGGCGGAGTAGTAGAAATCCAAATAAGATCCAAAGATATGCACCACCAGGCCGAGTTTGGCGCTGCTGCTCACTACGCTTATAGCCAAGCCAAGCAAAACATTAAAAACCCAAGTTTTTTAGAAAAAGGTATCGCCTTTAAAATAGGTAAAAAGATAAATTGGGTTATGCAACTAGCTCAGTGGCAAGAACACATCAAGGACTCCAAAGAGTTCAAGGAAAATTTGTCTTTAGATACTTTGTCTCATCGGATATATGTATTCTCTCCTTTAGGAGATGTTTATGACCTACCAGAAGGTGCTACTCCAGTAGACTATGCTTTTACAGTTCACTCTGACCTGGGGCTTCATATTAAGTCTGCCAAAGTAAATCAAAAGCAAGTTGCTTTAAGTCACTCTTTAAAAAGCGGTGATGTTGTAGAAATTGTAAAATCTAAAAAGAAACAGAAACCTAATAGAGATTGGTTACAGTTTGTTAAATCTAATCAGGTTAAATCTAAAATTAGAAAATCGTTATGAAGATTCTTAAAACAACTCTTTTGTCTTTAGTCATCTTACTTCCACTTCTTCCCCAATATATAAAAAAAGACTCAACCGTAAATCCAAAGGTGAAGTCCGCTTCTATTCATCAAGTTAAGGTTCCTAAACCAAATACTCAAGAAAAACCTTTCTTTCAAGCTCAGGCTATATATATCTTAGATCTCAATTCAAACACCTCGCTTTATAAAAAGAACTCTGTTCAACCACTTTACCCCGCTTCTCTTACCAAAATAATGACAGCAGTTGTAGCTTTAGATCATTATCAACTAGACGAGATCTTAACCGTTAAGTCTGCAGACCTTTCTATTGGCAATACTATGAACCTGAAGCCAAAAGATAGGTTAACGGCCATAGATTTAATTTATGGCCTTTTAGTTGCTTCGGGAAACGATGCTGCTCTGGCTTTAGCCGAAAACTACCCCGGTGGCTATTCCCAGTTTGTTGTAGATATGAATATAAAAGCTGTCAATTTAGGCCTAAAACAAACTCACTTCAACAACACCTCTGGGGTGGAAGACGTAAACCACCTCACCACCGCCTACGATCTAACCAGACTCACCCAACACGCTCTTAAAAACACCACATTTCGCCAGGTTGTAGCTACTCAACAAAAAGAAATTACCAGCTTAAATGGCCACAAATACTCTCTCTACTCCACCAACCAGCTACTTGGAACCAATAAAAACATTCAAGGAGTTAAAACTGGCTGGACACCTGAAGCCGGTGAATGTCTGATTACTCTAGTTAATCAGAACTCTCACCCCGTCATCATTACCGTGCTTGGTTCTGAAGATAGGTTTGGTGAAACAGAACAAATAATCAACTGGGTATATAGCTCTCACTCCTGGGAGTAAGGGGCACAATATTCTTTTAAGAAGCTACTTCAACCACTCATCTGTTATGGCTGCCACATAAGCCACAAAGTTCTTGTCCCCCAAGAATACATAAATTGGTATGGTGTGATCATCTACTCCTCCATCAAAGTAGCCTAAAAACACCCTTCTCACTTTTATTATTCCAGTTTTCGGACTATCATCAGTTACGAAACCACCACCATTCCGTAGTTCCTCCCAGGCCTGTAAGCCGGTCTTAATGGGGTAGGTACTAAGTCTGGTGTAGTCTATAGCATGATACTCATTCTCAAATAAAATTAATCTTTCACTAATATTATCTGATCCAGACAGTATTAATCTAACCAACCCCTTATCAGGTGTGGGGCGATAAAAAGGATAGCTGGCCAAAACCTCTTTAGTTTCTGGTTCTATTTCCTCTATATTTTGCCTAAAAAAGTCAATTTGTACAAAATCTGCATCAGACAAAGATAGTGCTGGGGTAAGTTTACCACTGTCTACTTTTAAATAGCTAACTTTTTCTTCCTCCAGGATGTCATCAGGTATTAGATCGCTCTTTCTCAAGAAACCTGCTCCAGCCGACACTGCTTGCACATCAGACTTGTAATTAACTAAGTTCGCCAACCCTGGATTATTTTGCCACTGCCTGGTCATCTTGAACTGTCCAGTTACAATGTTCATGGTTAGTTTGGAGCTTAGTTGGTCTTGATCACTCCAGACATACTCTGTTTTAGACATCTCTACCGGTTTGAAAATAAACCCTAACTTAGCCGCCTGCTCAATTGCCTTACTAGAATCTAAAAAACTGCTTCGTTTTAAGGGTGAATGATAAACGGTCATTCTATCCGGAAAGGTTGGAATTACACCTGTGGGTAATTCCAACAATACTTCTGGCCTACCGCTTTCTTTAGGGAATTGTGGTTTTCTAAGCTCTCCAAAACCAACCAAAGGAGGTGGGGGAGCAGCTGGAAAGTATTTTTTATATAACTTAATACCAGCTCCACCTAAATACCAAAGAATAGAAATGCCCACAAACCCAATAGCTCCATACTTAATTGACTTTCTTGCTACCTCTGCTGATTCGGTTAAACTTGCCATCTTACATAAAGTATACTATCAAGTATGGACAAAACCAAAGTTCGCACTAGAATAGCCCCTTCTCCCACAGGTATCCCTCATATTGGAACCGCTCGCCAATCTCTTTTTGACTATCTATTAGCTAAAAGATACAAAGGTGAATTTATTTTAAGAATAGAAGATACCGATCAAAAACGTTTTGTCCCGGGCTCAGTCGAAGCTATGTACGAAATAAGTGAGTTTCTAGGACTAATCCCTGACGAAAGCCCCATTAAGCCTGGCAAATTTGGTCCCTACATACAAACCAAACGACTCAAGCTATATCAAAAGTATATTAAGCAACTAATTAACAATGGTGATGCCTATGAAGATGACGGTGCCGTCAGAATCAAAATGCCTAAGTCAGGTTACACAGTCTGGAAGGATCTAATCCAAGGTAAAATCTCAATACCTAATGAGGAAGTAGACGATAAAGTTTTACTAAAATCAGACGGCATACCCACATATCATCTGGCCGTAGTCGTAGATGATCATCTTATGAATATATCTCACATTATTAGAGGTGCAGAGTGGATTGTCTCTACTCCAGTTCATCTTAAAATCTACGAATCTTTAGGTTGGGAGAAGCCTGTCTTTATGCACACTCCTCTCATTCTAGGTCCAGATAAGGCCAAGCTAGGCAAACGCCACGGTGCAAAAAATGTTTTGCAGTACAGAGACGAAGGTTATCTACCAGAAGCCATCAACAACTTCCTCTTCTATCTAGGTTTCTCGTATCAAGACAACTCCGCCATTTTAACTTTAGAAGAAATGGTCAAGATCTTTGATGAAACCAAACTTCAAAAACAAAATGCCATCTTTGATATCCAAAAACTTAACTACTTTAACTCAAAATGGATAAAGAAACTTGACACCAAAGACCTTAAAAAAAGACTTATACCCTTCATAAACAAATCATGGCAAAAAGATCTGAACAAGATCAACGCCATTTTGCCTCTAGTTAAAGACAGACTAACCAAGCTAAAAGAAGTTAATAACTTAATTGACTTCTTCTTCGACTTTAAAAAACCAACTCTAGATGGGCTTCTAGACAATAGTCAGGCCAGCCCCAAAATGACCCTGAGCTGGCTAACCGCAGTCAAGAATATTTTAGTTGATTTAGAAGACTTTTCCTCAGACTCAATTCACGAAGCTCTCAAGCAAGCCCAGGAGTCAGTCGATCTATCACCAAGGCAGGCCTTTATGAGTTTAAGACTTGCTACCACCGGTAAAACTATAACTCCACCACTTTTTGACTGTCTAGCCATTCTAGAAAAAAAAGAATCACTAACTAGACTAGAACAATCTATTTCCTTATTTAAATGACTAAAGTTTCTGCCCTGCAAAACGCCATTGCCAATTTAGAAAAAAGCTCTCTAACTACCAGAAAGAAGCTTCTAAAACACAAGGCAGCCAAAAAATTCTATACCAAATCTACTCTCTTAGCGCACGAACTAAGAGAGAAGTCTACCCAACTACTTGCCGGGGCAGGTTTAGTAGGGGCTCTGTTAGTTAGCCCCGTAGGTTCTGTAATAGCCAAACCGGCAACCCAAATTACTCAGGCTGATCTGCAGCAATCCTTAGCCAATGGCTTAAGCCCAATTGTTCCTCATCAACCAACTAAGTTAACAGAAGACCAAGCCAAGCAGGTAGAGGAAAAAATTCTGAACACCTTGGGTATTCCTGCCAAGGCCGTGCTAAATGACCAAACTTTAAACCACCAAGTTGGCTACATAGGCTACGAACAACACCTTAAAAGATATCCTGGAGATACTATTGATATGCACGATGATGAGCAAATAGCTGGTATTGCTCCTGGCAAGGGGGCTTGGGGATACTTTGCTCCCACCCAACAGGACTTTACCACTCAAGACTATCTAAGAGAAAAATACTACTCAGTTGCTCAAACTCTATACTTGCCCAACTGGAACCAAGACTTTAGGTACCTAAGAGACTGGTATAAGTACAGAAAAATTTTGGTTGTTAACCCTGCCAATGGCCAAGCAGTGGTTACAGTTTTAGCTGACGCTGGTCCAGCCAACTGGACAGGCAAGCAGTTTGGCGGTTCTCCAGAAACAATGAAGGAGTTAGATCTACATAAAGGCAGTAGAAAAGGGCTGGTCTTGTTCTTATTCATAGATGATCCTGACAATCTTATCCCTCTGGGTCCAGTTAGCAGTAAAATATAACCTATGTCTATAATCTTCTACGACCATTTAGTAAACAAGCAAGACGTTTTAATTCTCATAGACCAGTCTGAAGGTGAAGACAATCACAAGAGCAAAGTTAATCAGTTAATAGATGATATTCTTCATCAAGGAATAGTAGAGTTTACCTTGGGTAAGCTAAAACCAAAACACCATCGGGCCTTTCTTTCACGCTTACATCAAGCCCCTTACGATCCAGAAATTCTAGACTACCTCAAGGAAAAGATAGCTCAAGACATAGAAGATCAAATTCAAAAACATGCAGACAAGCTAATCAAAAAAGTCAGAAAAGACCTGGGTCTAAAATCATAAAAAAGAGTCAACCATTTGGTTAGCTCTTAAATCTTTATAGAAAATTAGCCTCGTTTTAACTTGGAAACATCATCTCATGTAATTTCAATATGCCCATTCTCTCTATCTGGATGATCCGGTGCATAAAAGATGTACTGCAACTTGTTTCCGTTCTTGCTTCTTTTTATGTCATACCTTACCGAATACTCTCCCAAGCGATACCATCGGGCATCAGCCAGGTCAGCCGGTGTGAGTGTTTCAGGAAACATTACATCTACTGTAGCTCCAGTCACTACTCCAATTAGTGTGGCATAAACCACTGCAACTGGGGTAGTAATACTCTCAAGGACCAAGGTCAGGCCAACTGCTAGACCCACTATTCCAAACAAAATCATCAACAGAATTCTTCGGTTATTCATAAAACCTCCAGATAACAAACTCAAAGTACGGACAGCAAAAACTATTTAATACAAAATAGCCTCTCAATTTTACCACTTATCCATCTTTTTAGCCATAAAAAAGAGCTGATCAGTTGATCAGCTCTTCAGTCTAATATATTATTGCCCAGCTAGCAAAACACCTAAGAACCACTGGCTCAATTGGTGTCTGATCAATATAGCTTCGAACATTGGCACTAGTTTCGGCACAATTGTTACGTTTCCCAACCATACTAAGCCAAAGAATCCACCCAAGAGACCGGTATAAATTACTATGTTTTGGCGAACACTTTCTTTGATGCCGTACCATTTAATTGCAATCCAAATCATTATTTTCTCCTCAAGAAAGAATTGTAAGTGTGCTAAAAGACAATAAATCTATTATACCACGAATCACCTCTATAGTCAAGTTATAGGACTATATTACTTACTCATAATCAAGATCTCTTTTTGAGGTCTAGTAAGCTTTCTAAGCTCTGCCTCTCTCTTCATGGCTTCAGATCTTGTTTTTTGTTTTTCAGAATACACCAACTCAAACGACTTAAAATAGCGCATATACTTTGCCGATCGCTTAGTTTTACTTCTATGGTCTTCCATCCTTCTTTCAATATCATTCGTTTGGCCAATATATAAAGTATCAGATGAAGTTCTTAAGATATAAACATAAAAAGTCATACTTTAAGTTATATCGTTTTACCGTTTGTAACTATTTTTCCTCTATCTTACTCAAACCTTCAAGAATATGTTTTTCCGGAACAGCGTCCCTTACTGTTTCCAAAGTAATCACCACAAAATTGTAATTTTCATACTGTGTTTCGGACTCATAGCTTAGGGAGTAGTTTCCATCAGACTCTTCAACCATCTCACCGGTAGAGAAGAATTTTAGTACAGGTGTTTGTTGTACCAACCAACCTTCATAGAAATCGCTTCCTTCTGGGTCTGGCAACTCAGCCGTCACTTTGTGATACAAAACCTTCCCATCTCTTAATATATAACCTGTCCCTTTAGAGTTGCCACCAAATACATCCTCAAGTTTGGCAACCCATGTAACATAATCCTTTTCCATTACAGGTTTTGCCATACTAGTCTCGGTTCGTACCTCACCAACCCCTTCATTTATCTGGCCATCTCCTTCTCTTTTTAGAGTCCGTGGAAGATAAACACCAATGGCTACTAATATCATTATGACTATTCCCATCACCACAACAAGTTTTTTTGTATTCATACGTATATTATATATAAACCAACTACATTGATTAGGAAGTCATGGAAGTTTTGAATTCATCATCACAAACATATTTCGTATCAAAAAACTGCGTGAAAGAAAATGTGCGTATAACCAGTATTACATATAGAAGAAGTAAATTTACTGTATTTTTATGACTAAAACAAAGAAAAAAAATCTCCTCTGGATTTCATCTGCCATCCTATTGGTAGTCAGTCTATTTGCATATAAAACACTAGTCCTCCAAAGGCAGCAAGGTCAGATGAGGGAGTCTTTAAACGAGCAAAGACAAGTAATGATCGACTACTGGAAAGACCAAGGGTTAAGTGATGAAGAAATCGAAGAGAAAATGGAAAATGAAAGGGATCTCCGTGGCAACGAGGAGTCCATAAAACATTCAGGCATGGGTGTAGTAAAATTAATTACTGGTGGAAGAGGCGCGGGGAGAAAATAATTACATTATGAAAAAAATAAAAACTAAACTATTAGCAGGTCTAAAGTGGTTTAAAAACTTAAGCTTAATTAAGAAGGGGTTGGTGTTGGGAGTAATATTGCTTGCCATCTTTTTATTACTCAAACCAGGAGACAATGGCGGGGAAATTAGCTACCAATTAGCTCAAGTGGAGCAAGGAGAAGTTACTCAAGTAGTCTCAGAAACAGGTGTGGTCATGAGTACGGGTAAAGTAGACGTTGCCTCAACCATTAAGGGAGTAGTAAAGTCAGTTTATGTTGAAAATGGTCAAGAAGTAAACAGAGGAGACAAATTATTCGAGGTAACCAGTAGCGCCACAGAAGCAGAGCGCTCATCGGCCTACTCAAACTATCTGTCAGCCAAAAACACCTTAGACGCAGCTGAAAGGAACTTGCTTACCTATGAGTCCGATATGTGGGTAGAACACGAAATTTACGAAAGCAGGGCCATCGACTCGGGTCTGGCCACTGTAGATCCGTTATATATAGAAACAAATAGAGATTGGTTGGCTTCTGAAAAGAAGTATCTCGATCAACACCAAGTAGTTAGCCAGGCAAAAGCAGCTATTTCCGCCAAATGGTTAGCCTATCAGGCCATGGCCGATGGAGTGGTTAAGGCTCCGATTGGTGGAATGGTAGCAAATCTAGGTGTGGCGGAAGGTCAGTTCACAGAAGGAGCAGAAACGGCCTTGGTAATTGGATCAGCAGAAAAAACCTGGTTCAGTCTATCGGTAAGTGAAACAGACGTCCTAAAAATTCAGCCCGGACAAGAAGCAGAAGTCAGGGTAGACGCCATTAGAGGAAAAACGTTTAAAGCTGTTGTAGAAAGAGTGGACGCTTACGGAACAGATAACTCTGGAGTGGTAACCTATGGAGTTTACTTGAGCTTAACAGGGGATGCCGGAGTCATTAAACCAAACATGACAGTCCAGGTAGATATTGTATCTGAGAGTAAGGATAGTGTTATTAGAGTACCAAGCGGAGCCATTAAACCGTACCAAGGAAACAAAGCAGTCCAGGTCATGGGACGCAATCAACAGGTAATATATAAACCAGTAGAAATAGGCATTGAAGGAGAAAGTTACACAGAGATAATCAGCGGCTTAGAGGCCGGAGATCAGGTAATCGTAGGTGAAAATGCAGGGGGAAGTGGAGACAAGAAAAGCGGTGGGATATTTCCGGTAGGACAAGCTGGGGTAGGAAAATAAACAAAAAATATGGCGACCAAGTTAATCCAACTTCAAAATGTTACCAAGACCTATGTCACCGGGCCAGTTAAGTATCAAGCCTTACGTGGAATAAGTTTTACAATCAACAAAGGAGAGTTTGTGGCTATTATGGGCGCCTCTGGGTCTGGCAAATCAACTCTAATGAACATCTTAGGAGCACTTGATATACCAACAACTGGAAAATATAAGCTCAATAAAAAAGATATCAGCAGTTTCAGTGACGACGACCTAGCCCAAATAAGAAATAAAGAAATAGGTTTTGTGTTTCAGTCTTTCAACTTACTTCCCAGAACTACAGTCCTAAAAAATGTAGAGCGGCCAGTTATGTACTCCAATGTCAATAAAAAAGACAGGTATAAAAGAGCTATGGAAAAACTGGAAATGGTAGGTTTGGCAGATAAGACAAATAATCTATCCAACCATCTATCTGGGGGACAGATTCAAAGAGTAGCCATCGCTAGAGCCCTAGTAATGAATCCTAGCCTTATCCTTGCCGATGAACCAACCGGTAACCTAGACTCAAAAACAGCCAAAGAAATCATGGACATCTTAGGCAGTCTTAACAAGCAAGGGGTAACAATAATACTGATTACTCATGAAGATGACTTGGCCAAATATGCCAAAAGAATAATTAGATTGCATGATGGATTAATTGCCACAGATAAAAAAATAAAAAAATAATGGACCTACAAGAACTAATTAGCCTAGCCTTCGAAGCCCTAAAAAGGAATATCGTTAGAACCTTGTTAACAATGCTAGGGATAATAATTGGAATTGCCTCAGTAATTACCATAATATCTTTAGGGGAAGGATCAACCCAGTCAATCGTAAGTCAAATTTCTGCATTTGGAGCTAATGTGCTAACCGTTTCACCCGGTAAATCACAAAGAACCGGGCATGGAGGTGGGGGTGGTACAACCAGCACAGTAACAACCCTTACAAGTGATGATGCGGAGGCAGTAGACAAACTGTACGAGGTCGAAACAGTCAGTCGGATCATGAGTAAAACCTTCACCATCACCGCCAACAGCGAATCAAGCAGTGTGCAGGTAACAGGAGCAGATGCCAGTTATGGTGAAATTCAAGGTAACAAATATCTTTCGGGATCATTTTTCGATGAGGGAGATGTCATAGGGGCATCAAAAGACATTGTTTTGGGAGATCAGGTTGTAGAAGACTTGTTTGGAGAAGGAGCAGAACAGTTTGTAATAGGGGAAACAGTTAGAGTAGATGGACGCGTCTTCCAGGTGGTTGGAGTCGTTTCTGATAACAGTGGAGCGGTAGTACCAATCACAACAGCACAAGGTTTTCTAATTGGGCAAACACATTTAGACAGCATAAGTGTAGCGGTAATCGATGTTGAACTAATTGACAAAGTAACCGAAGATATAGAGATTCTGCTAATGGATAATCACGGTATTGATGATCCTGAACTAATCGATTTCGGTGTTCGAAGTTCACAGGCTTTTGTAGAAACGATTAGTAGTGTCACTGGAACTCTAACAGCCTTGCTTTCAGGTATCGCTGCTATTTCTTTGTTGGTAGGTGGTATTGGAATAATGAACATTATGTTGGTTACCGTTACCGAAAGAACCAAGGAAATAGGTTTACTAAAAGCAGTTGGAGCCAAGAATCAAAGTATTCTAGTTCAGTTTCTAATAGAAGCTGTAGTATTAACCTTTAGTGGTGGCTTTGTAGGAATTGTTCTAGGAGCAGGGTTAGCCTTTGTAGCCTCAAACATGATGAGTATTCCTTTTGTAATTAGGCTATCCTCTGTACTGCTATCCTTTGGAGTGTCTGTCGGTGTTGGAATCCTATTTGGATACTACCCCGCCAAAAAAGCCGCCAAGCTTTCTCCTATCGACGCCTTAAGATACGAATAGTATTACCTCCTCCACTTAATGTTTGTTGCCGGGCTAGGATTTCTCCCAAAGGGACTAGCTATTTCATGCTGAGCCCACAAGGGGACTGCCATTTCATGGCGGGTTTCAAACCCTAGCGGAAAAAGAAAACCAACTGAACAAATGTTCAATTAGTATTCTATGTTGGCGAGCCTGGACGATATTAGAACCTATTTGAAGTATAGTTAATTATGGCCAAGACAATAAACAATTTAGTTAGACGATGGGAAGTGGTGGGGGTCTTGTTAATTATTGGATTTGGAACTACCCTGCATTTTTGGTTTGAGTGGAGTAATTACTGGCGACCAATTACTATCATTGCGGCAGTAAATGAAAGTACTTGGGAACACTTCAAGATGGCTTTTTGGCCTAGTTTGATCTGGGGGGCGATTGAGTATCCTTATTTAAGAGATGAGGTGGTGAATTTTCTACCAGCTAAGGTACTAGGATTGTTGACCATGCCAGCAGTAACGATGATTCTTTTTTATGGCTATACCTTTTTAACGGGACACCATTACTTAATAGCAGATGTAGCGGTGTTCATCCTTTCTGTGATTTCTGGGCAGTATGTAAGTTACAGAGTTTTTACTGATTCTAAGAAGATGGATAGAAAGTACGATGTGTTAGCGGCAATCGTTCTGGTAGTGATGATAGGAGCTTTTTCTCTTTTAAGTCAGTATCCGCCAAGAAACTTTCTATTTAGACATCCAGACAGTAATGAGTATGGTATTTTGAGTGAGTACGATCACTGATTGTGTGTTTGTTGGCGAGGCTGGACGATATTCGAACCTATTTTATTGAACATGTCCTCGGTTAGTTTGATGATAGTATTATTTCGAAAATGGCTCCTTTTGGTTGATTGTTTTTTACCTTTATTCTTCCATCGTATCTAGAAATGGTTTGTTCAACAATATAGAGCCCTATTCCCGTGTTTCCGGTTTCACCGTACTTAAAACCTTCTTCAAAGATTTTTTCTTTGATTTCGTCAGGAACACCTAAGCCGTAGTCAATTACTTCAATGGTTGTCTCTCTTTTGTCTTTTGTAATTTGAATATCTATTTTTTTTGTTTTACCGTGAGTAATAGCATTGTTAATTAAGTTTTTAAACACTGACTCTAGGGCTTGATCGGCCATAACTGACCCTTCACCTTTGATGTTTATTTCTATTTTATAATCATCTTTTAATTTTTCCAACAGAGGTACTAGGTTTTGTTTTTGCAAATCTCCTTTTGCGGTGACTAGCTGTTCTAGTTCTTTCATTTGGTGAATTAGATCAATACCCTCCTCTGCTTTTCCAAAACTTTCCGTTAATAATTTTTCATCTGGTTCTTCTTTGAATAGTTCGTAGCCTTGTTTAATTCTGGTAAAAATATTTGCTAAGTCATGTCTGAGTATTTTATTAGTTAGTTTTAGAATGTTGTTAAGTTTAAGAATTTGCTGTTCCGCCTTTTCTCGTTTGTTAATTATTCTTGCCAATAAGAAGTAGACTGAAATAAAGAGAGCGAGGAGAAATGTGTTTAGGGCGATTAAGATGTTTTTAATTTTTATGGCGTTTGCAACCAGTGATTGCTTGGGAACAAAAGAAATGATTTTCCAAGAGTATTCATTGGGGTTTAAGCTTTCTAGGCTCGGAGAGAAAGCCTCTATTGACCCTTCACTTGAGGCTTGTGCTAATAGAAAGGGATAAATTGTTTCTGTGGTATACAGTCCGTCTTTTTCTACCTTTTGCAAAGAGTCAGTTTTGATGATTGTTTCTCCAATATGCTTATTTTCTTGTTGTATTGTTTTATCGTGTTTGTCGTCATACATAAAACCCCATTCACCTTCTGGAGAAGGTCCCTTTAGCCAATAGCCTTTTTTGTTTGTTAAGTAAAGTTTACTATCTTGTTGGATATTATGGTTTTTAAATGTATTTAGAAGTTCTGAGGCCAAGTAGTTAACTAGAAGAATTCCTTGTTTTTCTCCATCTTTGTTTGCAAGCGGAGTACCAATTCTAATCATTGGCTTAATTGGTTGTTCGATTTTACCTTGTTCGATGTTCAAATCAAGAGGAGACACAAAAACCTCATAAGGGTTCAGTTTAAAAGTATCTGCAAAGTAATATCTTTTGCCTTTATTTTGTAGTTTTTCCTCTGAAACCAGTAGTGGTTTACCGTTGTTGTAGTTTACTCTGATGATTTCTTTTCCTGATTTGTCAAGATATCTTATTTGGTCATATATTTTTTTAATTGAGCTTAGTGATAAGAGTTCTTTCTCTAGTCGAGCTTTGTCTTTAGAATCACTCTTGGAAACAAATTCTTTTAAAGCTTGATGGCTGGAAGTTACTAACAGATCTTGAACAATAGAGTTGAAATTTTTTATTGTATGTTCTTTGATGAGTCTGATTTTTTCCGACTCTCTTGTTTTGAATATTTTAGTTTCGTTTTGAATCTCTCTTTGATATATGATGACAGAAACAACAATCGTTAGTAAAAATAATAAAGAAAATAACCCTGCTATTGCTACTTTTAACGAAACCTTGTTGGAATTTTCTTGGGGCATTAGTTTAATACTACACGAATATTGACTGAAGAGAAACTTTATTCTGTTTGTAAAATCGGTGTTGCCGGGCTAGGATTTGAACCTAGATGACGGGATTCAGAGTCCCGTATCCTACCATTAGATGACCCGGCAAGGTTAACCTCCCCAATTATACCTCCTCTCTCAAAAAAAACTACTTCTTTAGGGTTTTTATTTCTTTCATCAATTCTTTTATCTGTACATCCATATTCCTCTGATTTCTCTTTATCTGGACTAACTGTCTATCTGCACTTTCATCCAACTTAATATCCATCTCTATTCTCGCCCTGTCATTCTTTCTTAATATCACTTCTTTCTTAATTCTTGCTGCTTCAGCCTTATTTGAAGCCATCAATAGGAAAATACCTATGAAAATCGCTTCCAACGACACACTAAAGGTCAATAAGTTAATATCAAAATTAAACCCTAGCCAAATACTAAACCACAGCGTGTGTACTACCACTGCCCACCAGCTACCTAAAAACCAAGAAATTGCATCTGTGAGCTTTCCTATAAAACCTTTAGTTTTTTTAATTGGCTTAGCCATTTTTCCGTTTGTGTTCATAGTCTCTACTATATTAATATTTTTGGTCGTGGTCAAGTAATCACCTTTTCAACTACATCATACTTGACTCTAGTAAATAGATATAGGATAATATCCCTTGTGTAAAAATACACAGGCACTTTCAAATAGATTCCATTTCTTTTTAAGGAGAAAACATGATCCTAACGTATGTGCAATATGAGAACACTATCGAAACAGCTCTGGAAAAATTAGAGCAATACATTCGCGAGAATGGTTTGCAAGGAGTTGCCTTAGGAGTTTCCGGAGGACTAGACTCCGCCCTTATGGCATATCTAACAAATGAACTAGCAGAACGACTAAACAGAGGTGGTTATTCCTTTAGAGCTGAGTATTGGTTCTTGGATATAGAGAGCAAGCCATCGGATTTCCAGAAAGCTCGAGACCTAGCTCAACAGCTAGGAGTCCGACTGGACTATCAAAATTTAAACCATTTGCTCAAAGATTGGTCTTCCTTGATTGATGCAGGCAGTGATCATCATGGTCGTGTACGCCAAGGAAACATCAAGGCTCGTCTTCGAAACATTTTCTTACGAGACAGAGCTCAAGCCCTTTTTGGTTACATGGGTGAAACCGGTAACTGGTCAGAGCACATTGTCGGCTTCTGGACCATCGGTGGAGACCAAGGTGACCTGGGTGTCTTAGGTAGTCTTACCAAGTCCGAAATCCATGACCTGGCCAGATTCTCAGGTCGTGTGTCAGAAAGTATTCTCAGATCAAAAGCTGGGGACGGTCTTGGTGTAACTAAGAAGGGTCATGCTTCAGATCAGCTTGGCGATCTAACTCACCTTTATCGAGACTACCTCATCAGTCGTTTTCTAAAAGTAGGATTTGATCACTTGGGTTCTCCAGATCAGCTTCTTATGCCAAAGTACCAATCACTAGCTCATGTTGTAGCTCGTGAAATCAGTGCTACCTCAGAGCAAGTCTTGTTTGTGATGGGTAAAGTTGCCCAGACTGCTTTTAAGCGACGATTGGTTTTAGTTCGTGAGCTAATGCCATCTAGAATTGAGATAGGTCTTCCGATTATTGGAAGTCAAGGGTTCAACAATCTCTATCTTGCCGCTATTCAGAAAGAGCTAGTAGAATAACTCTTCTTTTCTTAACTCACTTACCCCACCATATTGGTGGGGTTTTTATTGCCAACAATCGCCAATTGACTCCCCGCTAAAAAAAAGGTTAAATATATACAACCCAAAAATTAACCGAAACAAACACATGACCACCAATGAGCCTTTAGCATCCAAGATCCGCCCTAAGAACTTAAAAGAGTTTATTGGGCAGGATCACTTGGTGGGGGACAACAAACCTTTAAGAGTTGCTATAGACAAACAACATCTTTTTTCCATGCTCTTCTGGGGGCCACCTGGGGTTGGCAAAACCACCCTTTCTAAAATTTATGCTAAAAGTCTAGACGCTAATCTAATAGAACTTTCTGCCGTCTCTGCTAATAAAGACGACATCCGCCAGGCGGTTAAAAAAGCTGAAAATAGCGAAACACCCACAGTTCTTTTCTTAGACGAGATTCATCGTTTCAACAAAGCTCAGCAAGACTTTTTACTTCCTTTTGTAGAAACAGGTGTCTTAACTCTAATTGGTGCCACTACCGAAAATCCCAGCTTCGAGGTTATCTCACCTCTTCTATCTCGTTGTCGTGTCTTTATCTTAAATGACCTATCGGAACTAGACATGGGAAAAATAATCACCCGTTGTGTTAAAAGCTTGCCAACCAAAACCACTATCAACAAAAAAGCCAAAGACTGGCTATCAGCCATGGCTAACGGTGATGCCCGCCAAGCCATTACCATGATTGAAAACACTTTTAATCTCTACCAATCTCTAGAGGTAGAGGATCTAAAAAACACTCTTCAGTCCAAGCACTTGAGATTCGACAAAAAAGGCGAGGAGCACTACAACACCATCTCTGCCTTTATAAAGTCCATGAGAGCCAGCCAACCAGATGCCGCCATTTACTATCTCTCCCGCATGATCGACGCTGGTGAGGATCCTATCTTCATTGCTCGCCGCATGGTTGTCTTTGCTTCCGAAGATATTGGCCTAGCCCAACCCACCGCTCTGGTTGTAGCCAACGCCGTCTTCAAGTCCTGCCAAACCATTGGCTACCCAGAGTGCGCTATTAACCTAGCTCACGGTGTAGCCTATCTTGCTCAAGCAAAAAAAAGCCGAGCAGCTTACGACGCCTTGCGCTCAGCTCAGCAAGACATAAAAAATTACGGCAATCTACCAATTCCTTTGGAAATAAGAAACGCCCCCACCAAACTAATGAAAGACATTGGCTACGGGCAGGGCTATCAGGCGTACACTAAAAAATCATATCTACCCGAAAAGCTCGCTAATAAAAAATACCTGAAGAACCAGCCTAAATCTTGACATCTCTCTCCTACATCTGATAACTTACCCTATAAACCTTAATTATGACTAAAGCCGAAAGACAAAAACCTAATTCTTACCCAGACTGCATTTTGCTAGATGACGGCACGGTTCTTCCCTGGGACCAAGCCACCAAAGAAATGCAAACAGTCTGGCTACAAGCAAATAGACCTAGTTCCTATCAAAACGGTGACCCAGACACAGGTCAAAACAAAAGACAAAGAAGAAAAAAAAGGCGAGCTCGCCATCACTCATAACTCAAGGACCACCCACATGTTATTTTTACCTTTTCCATAAGCCATCTTCACATTTTTCCAACCAGCTTCCTGTAGCAGCTTTTCCCAATACCTCATACTACCGGCAAAATAAAACCGCGTTAGCTTAGTTTTTCTAAATGGAATCTTTACCCAATTAAAGCTTTCAGGTAACTGGCTCAACTTCAAAACTAAGTTCTTTAAGTGTTCACCCAAGTACTTAGCTTGCCACAAGTTCCAACCAGACACATACATTTTTCCACCAGGTTTCAAATGCGCCTTCATCTTCCTCAAAACAAATAACTGTTCTTTCTTGGTAGGTAAGTGATGAACAACCGCTACGGCCAAGATATGATCAAATTTTCCCAAACCTTTCCATACATCATCCTCACTTATCTCTCCCACTATAAATCTACGCTGTTTACCGCCGTGTCTTTTCCTAGCTACTCTAATTAGTTCATCAGAAAAATCCACTCCTGTATAATCTAGCTTAAGTTTAAGCCCTTGCAGCAATCTACCTTCACCGCAACCTACATCCAGTACCTTGTCTCCGGCCTTAAAACCAGCTACCCACCTTTTCATCTCGGGCCACAAAGGCCTTGAATGAGCATGGTTTTTACCAATATCGTTATATACTTGCCTCAAACTATCAATCATGAAAAGCTTAAAAAATATCATACAAAGGGATTTTACTAAACTTCACAGTAAAACCCTAATTCAACTAAAACGTCTCTGGGCCAAAGAGATCGGCTACATCCCTAAAAATTCTCAAGTCCTAAATGCCTATCAGCAAATTCTAAAGACCAAAAAGGTTAAACCGTCAGCTAAATTTGAGGAATCTCTTATTACCAGAAAGATTAGAACTCAATCAGGAGTTGCTCCCATGGCCGTTATGACCAAACCTTTTGCTTGCCCCGGAAAATGTATTTTCTGCCCCCTAGAAAAAGGTATGCCCAAAAGCTATCTTTCAGACGAACCAGCTGCCCAAAGAGCTAAGAAGGTTAAATTTGACCCTAAACTTCAGATAAGCTCTCGCCTTAAACAGCTTGCAGCCACCGGCCACAACACCGACAAAATAGAAATAATCGTTATTGGCGGTACCTTTTCAGCTTACCCAGATAGCTACAAAATTGAGTTCTTCAAAGGAATATATGACTCGCTAAACGGTCAAAAATCCAGCTCACTTGAAAAGGCCCAACACATCAATGAAACCGCCAAGCATAGAGTGGTCGGTATTAGTGTTGAAACCAGGCCAGACTGGATAACTACTAAAGAAGTTAAGCTACTTAGAAAGCTTGGGGTTACCAAGGTTCAGCTTGGTGTTCAAGCTTTAGATGAAAAAATTCTAAAAACCATCAAAAGAGGCCATTCAATTGAACCAATTGCTAAAGCAACCCAACTACTAAAAAACGCCGGTTTCAAGATCTGCTATCACTTCATGCCAAATCTCCCTGGCTCTACCCCTCAAAAAGATCTTAGTATGGCAAAAATCATGTTTGAAGACTCTAGATTCAAGCCCGACTACCTGAAGGTCTACCCTGTTCAGGTTATACCCAACACCCAGCTACACAAGCTCTTCGAACAAGGAAAGTTCACAACCTATACCGATCAAGTCTTAAAAAAAGTCTTAAAAGGTATTAAAGCCGTTACTCCACCTTGGGTAAGAATAGATAGGCTAGTTAGAGACATCTCCAAGCAATGGGTTAGTTCGGGCACCATGCAGACCAACATCCGTCAAGTTATCCAGCAAGAACTAAAAGACGAAAACGAGATCTGCCAGTGCATTCGTTGTAGAGAAATAAAAAACAGTCTCCATAGTGGGCACCTGTATCTTAAAAAAATCTCTATAGATACACTCGGAGGGCAAGAGTACTTTTTAAGTTTCGAATCAAATGGCAGGCTCTACTCTTTACTTCGCTTGAGATTGCCAGACAAAGACCAATCTGTTCTTTTCAAGGAGTTAAGCAAGGCCGCCATTATTCGTGAAGTCCACACCTTCGGAAAAGCTCTAACCTTAAGTGAACACAACACCTCCAAGGCTCAGCACCAAGGCCTTGGCAAAAAGTTAATAGCTCATGCCACAAAGATATCAAAACAGAATGGATATCAAAAACTAGCCGTAATCTCAGCCATTGGCACCAAAGAGTACTATCTCAAACTCGGATTCAAAAAAGCCGGTCTCTACATGACTAAAGATATATAATTTAATTTACATGTTCAAAAAGAAACTCCCCATTAGAGAAATTATCTTTGGTCTAGAAGACGGTACTGTCTCCACCTTAGGGGTTCTAGTTGGAATTGCCATTGGTAGCAACAATCGGTCTTTTGTCATTCTTTCAGGCTTAGTAGTTGTCTTGGTTGAAAGTCTTTCCATGGCAGCCGGCACCTATCTATCCAACAAGTCACAACAAGAAATTCATCTAGCTCAAGACAAAAAGTCTCTTCTTAAATTATTATTCCACCACCATAGTTTCAAGCTACCTTTGAAAGAGTCTGTCTTTATGGGTATCTCATACATACTAGGTGGTCTAGTTTCTCTAATAAGTTTCATACTTCTTCCGATAAATGCAGCTGTTGTTTCAGCTGTCCTTATCTCATTCATTTTTCTTTTCACCGTTGGCTTCATTAAAGGAAAAATTGCTAGTATCAACCCTACCAAGTCAGGTCTGGAAATGGTCTTAATCTCGGCTTCGGCTTCATTAATTGGCTATCTAGTTGGTAAACTAGCCCCCCTTCTTTTAAACCAACTATGAAAAACGTTACCAAGAAACTAACCATATTCTTCTTCCTGTTCACCATTTTTCTTCTGCTAATTTTCTTCAACCTAACCAAAGCTCAACAAGACATTGCCTCATCCAAAACACCCCAATACACCACCACTCTACTTGATTCTCCAACCCTTACTTCAATTAATAAACCAGTTAACTTTTCTTGGAATGTAGTCGCTCCAAACACCGCCAACACCACTCTCACTACAATCTATTATGGTTTTGTAAGTACTCCTAGTGCCCTAACTATAAAAGACTCACCTCAAGCAGTTGGCTATCCACAATCTCTTTCAGACTATCAAAATGGCCGTTTCTTTTTGCCAGATACCTTCTCTGCTAGCACCAGTTTCCTTAAGGGTACTGTTTATTACAGAGCTTATGCACTAGTTGGCAATCAACATCTTTGGTCTCCAGAAACCAAGTTAGTAATTAAGTAGTTTAAGCTCATATGTCTAGAAAAAAATTCTCCCTTTTCCTCTTTTCACTAATCCTCTTTCTTACCATTGTTTCCACCGTTCTTTTGGGGGTTAGAGCCATCTCCAATTAGCAAACTAATCAGTAATCTGCTAAAATATCTCCCATGCTAGATTCCAAAGAAAAAGCACCCATAGATGCTATTAGCTTAGTCCCTTTAATCACCTTAAAAGAGGGTGTAATCTACCCTCAAACAGAGGCTATTCTTGCCTTTGGTCGTGAGTCATCTATTTCAGGTATTAATCTAGCTGTAAAAAACAGCCACTTAGTTTGTTTTGTATCCCAAAAATCCAAGAAAGTAAACAATCCCGGAACCACCGATCTTTATCAAGTTGGTACAGTCGCCGAGATCATTAAAACCCTACCGGTTAACAAAGAACTCCATGCTTTGGTCAAAGGCCTCTACAAAGTAAAGATCCACACCGTTGAAAACAAAAATAAAGCTTTAATTGCCGCTATTACCAAAATACCTGACCAATATGTTGAAAGAAAGGAACTAATTGCCTTAACCAACCATGTCATTAATCAAACTAAAAACGCCTTAAATCTGGGCAAGGGTAATATAGACGCCGCTTCCTTTATAAAAATAATCAACTCTTCTAGTCCAATTAGTATTTCTTACCAAGTTGCTTCAACCTTAGTCTTAAAAAATGTTCAAAGGCAAAAACTTCTAGAAGAAACTAACTTGGAAAAACGCTTAATGCAAATAAGCGAATACTTAGCTGAAGAAATAAAAATTCTCCAACTTGAAAGAAAAATTGCTAGCAAAACCCAAAAGAAATTTGATAAAAACATGCGTGACAGCGTTTTAAGAGAAAGAATGCGTACTATTCAAAAAGAACTTGGTACAGAAAAAGAAGATGGAGACATAAAGGAGCTAAAAGATAAAATTAAGCAGGCCAAGCTTCCAACCGATATTAAAGAAAAAGTCGTTAAAGAACTAGCTCGCTTAGCAAAAATATCTATTCATAGTCCTGAGTCAAGCTATATTAGAACCTGGATAGAAACAATTACCGAGTTACCATGGAACAAGTTCGATAACGCTACCTACTCCATTAAAAAGGCTGAAAAAATTCTAAACCAAGATCACTATGGACTCAAAAAAGTTAAAGAAAGAATCTTAGAATACATTGCCGTTCTAAAACTAAAAAGCCAAAAAAAGAAAACCAAGACCCAGGTTGAAAGTTCTCTGCCTACCATTCTTTGTTTTGTTGGGCCACCAGGTGTGGGTAAGACCTCTGTTGGTAGATCTATAGCTAAAGCTGTTAATAGAAAGTTTGTCAAGATGGCTCTAGGTGGAGTTAGAGATGAAGCCGAAATTAGAGGCCATAGACGAACCTATGTTGGGGCTATCCCCGGCCGAATTATTCAATCTATTAAAGAGTCCGGTAGTAGTAATCCTGTCTTCATGTTAGACGAGCTAGACAAAATAGGTAAAGACTTTAGAGGTGATCCCGCTTCTGCCCTTCTAGAAGCTCTAGATCCAGAGCAAAACTATGCCTTTAGAGATCACTATCTAGATGTTCCCTTTGATCTTTCTAAAGTCCTTTTCATTACTACTGCCAATGTTTTAGACTCCATACCACCAGCTTTAAGAGACAGGTTAGAAGTCATTCAGTTCACTGGCTACACCGAAGATGAAAAATACAACATCGCTAAAAAATACCTAGTTCCAAAGCAGATAGACAACCATGCCTTAGACAAAAAAGATATCAAGATCCCCGCCAATATCTTAAGAACAATTATTAGCCAGTACACCAGAGAAGCTGGGGTTAGAAGCCTAGAAAGAGAGATAGCCGCCATCTTGAGAAAGATAGCCAAGATAAAGGTTAGTAAAGAAAAGTTCAAACCACTTACTTTAACTCTTCAGAGACTAGCTAGCTTTTTAGGCCCCAGAAAGTACAACTACACCCTTAAAGAAGCTGATCTTCAACCAGGTATAGTTACCGGCCTAGCCTATACCCAAACAGGTGGAGATATTCTTTTAATAGAGGTAGCCATTATGCCGGGCAAAGGTAAAATAAAACTAACCGGCCAGCTAGGCGATGTTATGAAAGAATCAGCTCAGGCTGCTTACTCGTATGTAAGATCACACCAAAAACAACTTAAAATAGACCAAGAAAAAATAGCCACTTCAGATATTCACATTCACGTTCCCGAAGGAGCGGTGCCTAAAGACGGCCCTTCTGCTGGTCTAGCCATTACCACCGCCATTATCTCTGTCTTCACCAACAAACCAGTTAAAAAAGACCTGGCCATGACCGGAGAGGTTACCTTAAGAGGTAGAGCCCTAGAAATTGGGGGAGTTAAAGAAAAAGTCATTGCCGCTCACCGTAGTGGAGTAAAAGAAATAATCCTACCAAAGTTCAACAAGCGAAACTTAATAGATGTTCCAGACAAGGTTAAAAAAGATCTTAAGTTCCATTTTGCCTCTTCTATGGACGAAGTAGTCAAGATTGTCTTCTCCTCCAAATAATCAGAGTTAATCCAAACACTACAGACAAACCACCAAAAATCACCGCCATAGGAATTCCATGCCACTTCCAAATAATCTCATTTGGTCTAAAGTTTTCCAATATCATCCTAATTAATCCATATCCAATTAAATAAGCCCCACCTATCTTCCCAGCGAAACTCTTTCTCTGTCCTAGTTTCCATAAAACCGTAAATAGCCCTACGTTTAAGATAGCTTCTATAGCAAACAACGGTTCCCCATTCTTACCCACCAACTCACCATTGGCCCAGTTGCCCAACCTGCCTATGGCCTGCCCTAAAGGTAGTCCCACTATCATTACATCCAACAGTCGTAAGAATGAAACTTTAGTAGGGGACAGTCTGTCACGTTTTAACTTCCACCCCACCAAACCCACTACGCCACCAACCACTCCACCCCAAATTCCCAACCCGCCCTGCCAAACATAAAACACCTTTACTGGGTCCAAAGAATAAACATTATTCCACAAATGAACAACGTGGTATGCTCTGGCTCCAATAATTCCCCCAACAACTACCCACCAAAATATTTCCTCCACCCAATCTTTCTTAACTCCCCAGTTACTAGCTAGTTTTAAAGAAACCTGCAGGGCACTAAGTATGGCCACCCCAATTATCAAGCCATATAGATGAATACTTACTCCAAAAATATTAATCATTGCCAGTACTTTAATTTAAACCATCTTCAACAACTCTTCAGTTGTTATGATCTTTGCTTCACTTTCATTTCTCATCTTTAGCTCCACTCCACCTTTCTCCAAACTCTTTTGGCTAATTACTACTCTAACTGGACAACCAATTAAATCTGCGTCTCCAAACTTCACCCCAGCCGAAACATCTCTGTCGTCCCACAAAACTGAGTCTTTCTTCTGTAGTTCTTGGTACAGTTTCTCGGCCCCTTCCTTATTATTCCCCAAACTAATTAAGTGAAACTTAAAAGGAGCTAAGGCTTCAGGCCACACAATACCATTTTCATCATTGAACTTCTCTACCAACACACCCATGGTTCGGCTTATTCCAATTCCATAACAGCCCATTACTGGGTAGTTTCTCTTGCCCTCTTTATCTGTGTACTGAAGATCAAAATCCTTTGAGTACTTCTTCCCTAAGTCAAATACGTTACCTACCTCACTAGCTCTATCTTTCAACAGCTTCTCATTCTTGCAGCTTGGGCAAGTACCACCTTCTTTCACTTTAGCTATCTCGGTATTTACACAAAAATCACATACCGGGCAGTATAAAATATCATCCTCACCCGCATCGGTTATCACCATAAACTCGTAAGAAATCTTGTCTGTAAATCCACCACCAGAAGCCTCTGTAACCTTAGCTACTAGCCCCAATCTAGTAAAAACCTTAAGATATGCCTGTTTCACTTTGTTGTAGTACTCCTCAAAATCTTTTTCACTTTCATGCCATGAGTACATATCTTTCATTAAGAACTCTTTGCCTCTTAGAATTCCCGACTTAGATCTTAGCTCATCTCTAAACTTCCATTGAATATGATACACGCTAGCCGGCAGGTCTCGGTAAGACTTAACAAACTCCTTCATTAGAGGGGTAACTACTTCTTCTTGGCTTTGACCCAAGGCATAGTCTCTATCAGTTCTACTTTTCACCTTAAACAAAACATCAATATTATCCCAACCACCAGTCTTTTTCCAGTTTTCTGCTGGGTGGAGCATAGGCATTAGAATTTCTTGCCCACCAACTGCATCCATTTCCTCACGTACCACCTGGCTTATCTTGTTCAATACCCTTAGACCCAAAGGTAGGTAGCTGTACACCCCAGCCATTAGCTGGCGTACAAATCCAGCCTGTACCAACAGCCTATGATTTATTGTGTCTGCATCTTTTGGCGCGTCTTTTAAAGGTTGTGCCGATATCTTACTCATCTTCATACTTTGTTATTATACAATGTCTATATGGTAAGAATTGGCATAATTGGTACAGGCTTCGGTGTTAGAAGCATGATTCCCACTTTTCAGAAGATAAAAGGTTGTACCGTTGTGGCTCTTTCAGGTAGAGAACTAAACAAAACCAAAAGAATTGCCCAAGAAAATGGTATTGAGTTTGCTTATGATAACTACCAAGACTTAATTAAAAACCCTCAAGTTGATCTAGTCTGTAATCCCACCCCCAGCCAACTGCATCTGAAAATAGGTCTTCTGGCTATCAAACACAAAAAACACCTTCTTCAAGAAAAACCAGCCGGCATAAACTCAAACCAAGTAAAAAAACTTCTTAAGGCTTCTCGTAAAAGCAAACAGTTCACTGGGGTAGATCATCCCTTGCGCTTTAATCCAGTTGCCTTGAAGATAAAAGAACTCATAAATAATGGCAGTCTTGGTGAAATCACCTCTGTCTCAATTGAGTCATACGTTAACTACGGTAGTTTTAACAAAGCCACCCACACCTGGTGGGACGATCATAAAAAATCTGGCGGACAAACAGTCCTAGGTTACGGTACTCACATGATAGATCTAGCCAGATTTTTACTAGACTTTCCCAAGCTCAACAAAGGTTTTCTCCAAGATCAGATAATAAACAAGACTCAACCAGATAAGATAACTGGTAAAGAAAAAAAAGTCACCTCACCCGAACAGTTCAGAGCCAATATAAGTTTTAAAAATTCAGCCAACGTTTCTCTTTTTTCAACTCTGCACTCCTTTGGCTACACCAACTTCGAAATAAAAGTCCTAGGCACTAAAGGAATAATTTTTTACAGCGATCTAAACGGCTTACAGGTATCCCAAGATAACAGTCAGCCACTTCAATCTGTAAAAGTTGTTGATCATCTCGCTCACATCAAGGTAGGCCGATCATTTGTCTCTAAGTCTTTTAAGTTCTTAGCAGAAAATCTAATAAATTATCTAAATGACAATAACAAAACTTTCGGATACTGTACTTTTAGGCAAGCTCTAGACAACCAGATCATCCTAGAAAGAGTAGGCGCCAAAAAACTTTAAATATGCAAATTACCAAAGCATCCGGACTACCAGAAGACTTCAGTGAAAAAAAACTAACCACCTCGCTTAAAAATGCCGGTGTCGCCCCCAACATTAGAAAAGAAGCCCTACACTTTGTCAAAGACAATCTCTCACCAGACATAGACACCAACAAAGTTCACCAGCTAGTCGGTCAGTATTTAAAGCAACATAGCCAACCTCTTCACCAATTAAATTACAACTTAAAAAGAGCTATTTTTAAACTTGGTCCCACCGGCTATCCCTTTGAACACTTTGTAGCCCAAATACTAGAGCAGTTTGGCTATCACACCAAAGTAGGTGTCATTCTAAAAGGTAAATGTGTTCATCATGAAATAGACATTGTTGCCAAAAAAGACAATCAAGTTTTTTACATTGAGTGTAAGTTTCACAATCGCCCAGGCCTTAAAACCGACATTCAAGCAGCTCTCTATACCTACGCCAGATTTCAAGATGTAATCAGTGCTGTCAAAGAGGTTGACTACCCCAAAGGGGTTCAACCTCAGCAAGTCCATCACTCTTGGTTGTTCACCAATACCAAAGCCACTAAAGACGTTAACTCCTATGCCAAATGCCAGAACATGAAATTCACCTCCTGGGGTTCACCTGGCAAACAAAGTCTGCATGATCTAATCATCACCTCCAACCTTCACCCGATTACAGCTCTGAACTCAATTTCAGGCGATCAAATCAAGTTGCTTTTAAAGCAAAATATAGTTACTTTAAAAAGATTAAGTCGTTTGCTAAAAAACAATCAGTTAACCAACATTCTCTCAAAAGAAGCTATCAAGAAAGTCAAAGCCGAAATGAGAACCATCTATGTTAATGAATCCTAATGAAGGCATTCTTCTAGTAGACAAACCTACTGGTATAACCAGCCACGATGTCGTCGATGTGGTCAGAAAGAAACTTTCCATCCGAAGAGTTGGGCATACCGGCACCTTAGACCCATTGGCAACAGGGCTTCTAATTATCTTAGTTGGTAGACAGTACACCAAGAGGCAAGCAGAGTTCCTCAAGCAAGACAAACAGTATCAAGTCAGCATTAAGCTGGGGTCAGAGACAGACTCCTATGATTCAGATGGGAAGGTGCTCAAGCTAGCCAAACCAGCCAGTCTTAAAAAAATCACCAAGGAAAAAATCACCACCGCTCTTAAAAACTTTCAAGGTGAAATAAAGCAAACAGTCCCTTCTTTCTCAGCCGTAAAAATAAATGGTAAAAAGCTCTATGAGTTGGCTAGGCAAAAACAAACCATAGCCAAACTGCCCGAAAGAACAGTTAGTATTACTGGTCTTAAACTTGTTTCCTTTGATAGTAAAACCAGCCAGCTTGAGCTCCTGGTTGACTGTTCCTCTGGTACCTACATTCGCTCCCTAGCCCATGATCTAGGCCAGGTACTTAAGGTTGGCGCTCACGTAACCGGCCTAAGAAGAACCAAAATAGGCAGTCTAAGCGTTAACAAAGCTATCTCTCTTGAAGACTTTGAAAACCTTGCTTTAGCAAAAGTCCCCGAGATCTTAATAAAATAGGCACAATCACTTTTTATGATTTTTCACTAAAAGTGTACAAACCGTCTAAAAGATAGTAAAATATACGTTAGCTTGAAGAACAGGTTCGGTCATAAGGGTAATACCTTCTTACTATTTGATTCAGAAAGCAATTATTATTTTAGACCCGGCCATTCCGGGTAGAAAGATTAGTATGGATCAGCAAAATCCAAAAAAGTTATATATAGGCAACTTGCCTTACAGTGTCACTGAAGATCAGCTTCGTGATCTCTTTTCCCAATTTGGGGAAATTGTAGATCTTAAGCTAATCACAGACAAAATGTCTGGACGCTCAAGAGGTATTGCTTTTGTAGAGTACACATCCGATGAGGATGCAAACAAGGCTATAGAAGCCACTAACAACACAGAGCTAGATGGCAGAGCCATCGTGGTCAACGTTGCTAGACCTCCTAAACCAAGAACCGAAGGCGGTTTCGGTGGCGGAAACCGTGGTGGTGGTGGATACGGCAGGTAAGCTGTAAAACCAAAAACCTTTAAAAACCCCTGGAAAGGATTCGCGCAATGCGCAATCACCCCAGGGGTTTTTGGTATCAGCTGACTAAAGATAAATCTAATTAGTTGTATAATAATTTTCATGACCTTTACCTTACCAGACCTAGACTACGATCACTCTGCCCTAGAGCCACATTTTGACAAGCAGACCATGAAGATACACCATGGTAAGCACCACCAAGGTTATATAAACAAGCTAAATGAAGCTTTAAGCAAACACCCAGATCTTCAAACCAAAACTTTAGAAGAACTGCTTACATCTTTAGATAGCTTGCCTCAAGATATAAAAGCCCCAGTTACCAACACTGCCGGTGGGCATTTTAACCACTCTCTTTTCTGGAAGGTACTTTCACCCAATGGTGAGGGAGAACCAGCTGGTGAACTAGCCAATGAAATAACCAATACGTTTGGATCATTTGCTAAGTTTAAAGAAGAGTTCACTCAAAAAGCCACCTCTCTCTTTGGTAGCGGTTGGACATGGTTAGTCAGAGACAATAAAAAGTTAGCCATTGTTAATACTTCTAATCAAGACTGTCCTCTATCTAACAATCAAGCCCCTTTGCTTTGCTTGGACTTATGGGAGCACTCCTATTATCTTAAGTATCAAAACCTAAGACCAGAATACATCGCCGCTTTTTGGCAGTTGGTTAATTGGTCTAAGGTTCTTGAACTGTACGTAGAGTAATGCAAAAACAAGAATAAATTCATTCTTCAGCCCATCTTGACACCACCCTATAAGAATGATACACTTCTCTTCATTATGAATAACAACAGACACAACTACCAAATTTGTGGTACTTCACTCCCTAAGCTTATGGGCAACAAAAACGTTGCCAAAGCTAGCCTGGAGGCTGTTGTTATGATCATTTAACCTAAGAAATTCTTTGACTCAGACAAGCCTCCGGAAATGGAGGCTTTTTTAGTTTTCCTCCCTCTTTTTTCCGGAAGTTTATCTGAGTTTACGCACCACAGGTTTTGTGTCGTAGTCGCGTAACTCTTAAAGTACTTTAAAAAACTCAACTTTTCAATGGAGGTACATAATGTCGCCAAAGCAATTTAAGTCAATTCTCATTCGTTACTATATCTACGCATTCTTTACAGGGTTCCATTTCTTTTCAGCCGTGCTAGTTCCGTTCTTTACTGACTGGGGTTTAGTTGGCTGGGAAGAAGAAACTATTCTGCTTGTAGTTCAAAGCCTACAATCCTGGTTCACCTTGTGTATCTTCTTCCTAGAAGTTCCTACCGGCGCAGTCGCCGACTTCTTAGGTCGAAAGCACTCTGTTACCCTTGGAAGTTTTGCCATCATTCTGGCTACTCTCATTTATGGCATATATCCCAATATCTGGCTCTTTATTTTGGCCGAGTTTGTGTTTGCCGTTGGTGCTGCTTTAACTTCTGGAGCAGACAAAGCCTTAATTTATGACTCGCTTAAATCCATGGGTCAAGAGCAAAAAGCCGAAAGTATCTTTGGAAAAACTAAGTCAATCCACTTACTGGGAATTATGATAGCTGCTCCAATTGGTAGTTTCATATCCCACTATATGGGAGTCAACTATCCTATGTTGCTCACCGCTATTCCCGCTCTAATTGCTGGTGTTGTAGCTTGGTCAATTCCTGAACCAAAGGTTCACTCGAGACCAACAGAGGCTCGAAACTACCTCAAGATTGCTAAAGAAGGTTTTAGCTTTTTTGTAGGCCACAAAGTCCTAAGAAGAATGGCCCTAAACGCCATAATTGTTTCCACTGCTGCCTACTTTGTTATCTGGCTCTATCAACCGTTAATGAAGGAGTTAGGAATACCTATCATTTATTTTGGTTGGGCACACATGCTTTTAGTCATATCAGAAATAATAGTGGCCGCAAACTTTCAGTTTTTAACCAAGTTTTTTGGTTCTACCAAGAAATTCCTATCCTTCTCCGCCTGGATCACCACAGTAGCATTTATTGTTACTGCTCTATGGCCAAGTTTGGTCACCTTAGTACTCTTTTTAGTCATCGCCGGTGGATTTGGTTTAACCAGAATGGATCTAATGTCTGCCCACATGAACCAATACATAGAGTCTGATAACAGAGCCACCGTACTTTCTTCAATCTCTATGTTTCGCCGTTTAGCTCAAGCCATGCTCAATCCAATAGTCGGCTTAATCGCCGGACTATCAATTCCCCTAATCTTCTTTTTGGTTGGGTTAATCCCTTTATTAACTTTCCTGTTTCCTCTAAACAACTCTGAAAGTTAATAGCAACCAAACTCACCAACCGATCTTCATCTCAAAGGTCGGTTTTTTTATGCATTATAGCCAAGGAATCTACTTACGCTTGGAATCCTCTGGTCTTTCATAAAACCAACGATTTTGATCACTTGTCAAGTCACTCAATTTACCCAGATAGTCTTGAGTCGAATCCATAATAACAACATCTCCGTCACCACTAGTGTATCTTACCCAAGCGTGCCCTCCAATCCCTTCTATTTGGTTACGGTCTACAGAAACTGTCCCTGATAGGTGATTTTCTTCAACCAGTCTTTCCAATAAGTAGCCGCACAGCAATGCTTGGTGTCTACAGACACCAACGCCATTTGCAACATAGATATTTAAGCCAAGTTTCTTATCAGGAACACTTCCACGACTCTCATAAATCGCCTCTACTTCATCTTTATCATATTCTAGAGTTTCGCTGACTAATTCAAAAACTTCTCTCAGTGCCTTGGTTTTATAATCTCCACCTTCATTTTTGATATTTTGTAATAGCCGTTCATAGAGTCTGCCAAGCTCGGGTTGTGTTTCATCATCGTTAACCACAACTGCCTCTCTTGGGCCACCTCCCAAGTAAACACCGCCGTTAATTTTTGAATCTTTACCAATAACTCTCCTACCTTGCCATACTCCATTTCGGTTTTCTGGGGTAGCTTCTTCAAAGAAAGGATTCTCGCGAAGTCTATCTCTAGCAAGCGTAGTTTTGTCAAACTCGACGCTTTTCCCACGGGAGGTATAAATTTCATTCTCAAAAGGAGCGTTCTTAAACATGTTCCTTGCTGAGAACTTTGCTTTTTCTATCGCGGACATTGCTGCTCCAAATATATTTTCCATAGCTACATTGTAGAGCAAACACAAATATTAAAACAAGATTTCAAGTATCAGAAGCTTTATGTATATAATGAAAGTAAATTACGTATTTGTAGTGTCTGTATGTTGGAAATTTTGAATCACTTTAGAAGTAAAAGCGATATTAAGGATGTATCCTTTTGCGTTAAAGAAAGAAAAGTACATCTATTAGTACAGCTAAAAAAAGGCAAGTCTAAGCTAGCCATATCAGAAGACGGACTAGAGTTTAAGTCTCAAAAATCTCCGGAAGCCACAACTACAGATTTCTTGAAAAATCAAAAAAGAAAACAGGCGGAACAGCATCTTTATCATTCAGTCCTAGCCTCTGGAAGTGAAAGAATGAACGGAAATAATCTGGTTGTAGAAAGAATCATTAAGGCCAAGGAGGGAGTGTTGGTTTTCTACCATCATAATCAAGATGGCAATATAGAAGTAGGGGTCCTAATGACAGAATTTTCAGACCCAGGAAAAGTAATCTGGAAACACAGCGAACCAGTTTGGGAAAGCCCCAACAGCTGGAGAAACAAGAAAAAAGTATTTATAGACCTAATAAAAACAGACAAAAGATACATTGCCTACTGGTGGTTAAAGGGCAAAGGTTTGTTTGCCATAGCCTACCCCGAGTACAAAATAAACAACAGAATACAGCTAAAACAAAACCATAGTCTTTATAAAGTAGACAACAATCCGCTTATTGCTCCTCAAGCAAAAAACTCATGGGAGGCTTTTACCACCTTCAACCCAGCCGCTATCTACGCAGCCAACAAAGTCCATATTTTATATAGAGCTCAAGGTTTCGACTATGTTTCAGTTCTAGGTTACGCCAGCAGTGACGACGGAATTCAAATAACAGCCAAAGAAGATAAGCCAGCCTATGTTCCAATTAGACCTTTTGAAAAAAGAAGAAAGGGAAAAATGTTGGTTACAAAGTATCAATCAGGAGGTGGGTGTGAGGGCTGTGAAGACCCTAGAACCACCAGACTCGGTGACAAAGTTTACATGACCTATGTAGCCTTTAATGGTTATGACCCGCCTAGAATTGCTCTTACCTCAATCAAGTTAACCGACTTTCTAGCCAAACGATGGTTATGGGAAAAACCAGTTCTAATCTCTCCACCAGGAGTGGTAGACAAAAGCGCCTGTATCCTGCCAGAAAAAATCAACGGTAAGTACGTCATATTTCACCGAATCTTCCCCAACATCCTAATTGACTATGTAGATAGCCTAGAGTTTGGTGAAGGTCAGTATCTAAAAGGAGAACACAAAATAGAACCTCGGTCGCCAATGTGGTGGGACAGTCGAAAAATAGGCGTGGGTGCTCCGCCAATAAAAACCAAAGATGGCTGGCTACTTATTTACCAAGCCGTTGATGACAAAGACAGCAGTCACTACAAAGTAGGTGCCATGCTGTTAGACATAAATGACCCAGCCAAAGTTCTCTATAGATCACGTTACCCTATTATTGAACCAGAAGAATGGTATGAAAACGAAGGTTTCAAAACAGGAGTGGTTTATCCTTGCGGAGCCGTAATCATAAAAGACCAGCTCTTTGTATATTATGGCGGAGCCGACTCTCATGTTTGTGTTGCCACCGCCAATCTAGACCAATTCTTAGAGAAGTTGAAAAATGGGAGCAAAAATAAGCTAGAATCTACCTATCTAGAAAACATAGTATGAAAAGATCCCCTAAAAATCCAATCCTAAGTCCAGTAGGCGACAGCTGGCAAGAAGAAGCCTGCTTTAATCCAAATGTAGTCAAGGATTCCTCCAAATATGTCATGGCTTATAGAGCCATATCGGGAAAGGTAGACATTGGTGGTACCGAACTTAACCTATCCACTATCGGCAGAGCAGATAGTCAAGATGGTCTAGTATTCGACAATCGCCAGCAGTTAATAAAACCAGAGTATGAATGGGAAAAATACGGTTGTGAGGATCCAAGAATCTGTAAGATGGGGGACAATTACTACATTTTCTATACCGCTATCTCCAACTATCCACCTAGCGCCGAAGGCATCAAGTTAGCCGTTGCCATAAGCTCAGATCTAAAGACCATTAAAGAAAAACACTTAGTTACTCCTTTTAACTCCAAGGCAGGTACCCTATTCCCTGAAAAAATTAATGGCAAGTACGCTATGATCTTAACCATAGATACAGACAAGCCACCATCCCAGATATCTGTGGCTTACTTTTCGGAACTAGAAGAAATTTGGTCTGAAAGATACTGGAGAAACTGGTACAAAGAAAAAGATAAGCACGAAATAAATCTATCAAGACTAAACACAGATCAAGTAGAAGTAGGCTCCGGTCCCATAAAAACTGACCAGGGTTGGCTACTAATTTATGCCCATATTCAAAACTACTACACCGACAAGACCAGAATCTTCGGAATTGAAGCAGTTCTACTAGACATAGATAATCCCCAAAAAATACTAGCCAGAACAGCCAGTCCGTTCCTTGTCCCCGAAAAAGAGTACGAGAAAGAAGGTCAAATAAAAAATGTCATTTTCCCTTCTGGAGCTTTGGTAGAAGGCGACAACTTAAAGGTATATTACGGAGCAACCGACACCTTCTCAGCCGTGGCCGAGACCAAACTATCGGAACTATTAAAATCCATGAAAGCTAACCCGGTTAAACAAGTGTTTAAGCTAACCAAATATAAGGAAAATCCAGTTTTAGAAACCAGAGACCACAATACTTGGGAGACCATGGCAGTGTTTAATCCAACCGTGGTCTATGAAGACAAGAAGTTCTATCTAATTTACAGAGCTCTAGATAAAGACAAGGTATCAAGGTTGGGCTGCGCTATATCTAAAGACGGCTTCGACTTTTTCACTAGGCTAGAAGATCCTATCTATGTACCCAGAATGGACTATGAACAAAGAAAAAACCCTAATAACTACTCCGGCTGCGAAGACCCCAGAATCACCAAGATTAATGACAGGTTCTATCTTTGCTACACAGCCTATGATGGTTTTCATCCGCCAAGAGTGGCTTTAAGTTGGATAAAATCTAAGGACCTAATAGAGCATAACTGGTTGTGGAGTAAACCAATTTTAATTTCGCCACCAGGAGTTGATAACAAAGATACTTGTCTTTTCCCAGAAAAAATCAACGGCAGATATCTTCTCTTGCATAGAGGCGGCGGCAAAGAGATAGCTCTCGATTGGCTAGATGACTTAAGCCATTTCGACGGAGTAAACTGGCTAGAAAAAGAAGCGGCTATCTTACCAAGACCAAACAGTTGGGACGGAGAGAAAATTGGGGTAGCCGGGCCGCCAATCAAAACCCCTAAGGGTTGGCTATTGCTGTATCACGGAGTTAGCGACATAGACCACCAGTACAGGGTTGGCATGATGATGTTAGATCTAAATGATCCAGCTAAAGTCTTGTATCGTTCCCAATATCCAATCCTAGAACCAACCGAAACTTTTGAAAAAGAGGGTTTAGTTCCTAATGTAGTTTTCCCTTGTGGAATGGCCTTGGTAGATAAGACTCTATACGTTCATTACGGGGGAGCCGACAAAGTCATCTGTGTTGCCACCGCTAATATAGACGAGCTTCTCAACAGTTTCTAAATACCTTAACCTAACTATATTCCTCTCTCCAAAACAGACCGCTTTATTCATATCCGGGCTGCACAAATTACAATCGAACCATAGCGACGTCTAGAAAGACGACCAATGATTCTACTCAGAAGCAGAAGTCAAAAAAGCAGGCTTCACCTAAAATCTGGCAACTGCCAACCAGATTTTTAATTATTGTGACCCTAAGGCAAGCCAGTTTGAACCATTCCTAGCTCATCTTGAGCAACTCCACCAGGTTTACCAGATATTGGAAAAACTAGAACTCTATTTTTTTGCGAGCTGTTGCTAGCGATTGAAGATGGCTTGGAAAATGGCACTCAATCTGAGGACGATTTTTTGGAAGAAATTGTGTTGAGTATTATTGGTTAGCGTGTCTTCTGGAGTGTCGATTAGATTAACATCACCTTCCTTTAGATCCTGGTTATTGCTGGAGAACTTTATGTCTTCTGGTAGGTACGTGGTATCTTCTGTGAATAGAGAATTTTGGGCGGTTTCGTTTTTGTAGAAGATAGTTTCTTTAGTAGATCCATCGGGATTAGTCTTAACCTTCATTGCATTACTCCAGTCGCCAAAACCACAGTCATCCATTCCCCTAAGCCTAAAGTAGTAGGTAGTATCTGGGTTAAGAGAGTTAATAGTATAGTCTTGTACTCCGTTTCTCCCCAAGGTAGTCCTGAATGCATACTCCTCAACGGATGGATCTCTTGAGTATGAGATATGAAAAGAACTGGAGTCAGGAAGAGGGGTAAAGCTTAGTTTGGCTGAGTTATCTGTGGTGTTAACCTGAAAGAGATCGGGGTGAGATCCTGGGGCAAAGTAGTCGCAAGATGTGCTAGAACCTCCAGAACCATCATTACTACTAGAATCTGCTGATCCATTATCCGCAACCACTGCCGCCTCTTCCCCAAATAGTACAAAGGTAGAGAAAGCTGTGGTGGTGCAGGTAATAGTTTTTGCAGTGGTGTCGGTGACACAAGAGTCT
>Ga0233437_1000598_pt1 | contig 79488 bp, 77 predicted proteins | sample SI_122_August201_FD_182714 | JGI IMG/M metagenome (GOLD analysis project Ga0233437, IMG submission 182714) | Seawater microbial communities from Saanich Inlet, British Columbia, Canada - SI_122_August2016_200_MG | ecosystem: Environmental > Aquatic > Marine > Inlet | place: Canada: British... | reverse complement strand
ACGTCAGCGCATAGAATTCGTCAAGTCTGGAAAAAAAGATGTCGGGGCTGCTAATTTGTTAGGACCAATGCCGGTGGGTCATTATCTGCGAGCAGGGGTGGGTCAGTTTCTGTGAGCGTCAAGGATTCAAGATGGTTAAGAAAACACTTTACCTTGCCAGAGATCGTTGATGAATTCCTGATAAGGTAGAATTAAGATGCCATCATCTGTCATTCTTCTGAAAGGTTCCAGGCAAATGATGATTCTCGGGTTGTTGACACCAATTTGTTCCTTGAGTCGCCTTAACCCTTTTAAATGGTCGGATTTTATTTTTCGAGTAGACTTGGCTTCGATGGCGACGCTAAAATCATCAATAACAAAATCGACTTCTATTCCGCTTGCCAATCTCCAATAACTGATGTCCGCATATGATTCAGAATATGCGTTATAGGTCATTAATTCATGATATACCCAGTTTTCAAATGCTTTCCCGAACAGCTCTGAACCGGATTCCAAAGAACCGCGTTTGCTTAAGAAATTCACAACTCCCACATCGGAAAAATAAAACTTAGGTGCCTGAATCGTACGACGTTTTAATTTTTTTCGGTATGCAGGCAGAAAAGTAGCTAAAAGCGTGTCCTCAAGGATCTCGAAGTAGGATTTGACGGTTTTGCTGGAAACGCCACAATCTCTGGCAATGGTTGAGAAATTAACAATTTCCCCGTCAGATAAGGCAGCAGACGACAAAAAATCTGCAAACGAGGGCAGATTGCGTACAATTCCCTCTGCGGCAATTTCTTCTTTCAGATAATCCGATACATAACTGTTTAGCATTCGGCGAGGATTATTTGCCAGATAATGTCTGGGTAAGTAGCCGTGATTGAGCATACGTTCCAGTTCGAATGCATCGGAAATCTCCGAAGCGCTCAATCCATGAAGTTCATAGCGGATAGCCCTGCCACCCAATAAGTTTGCACCTCCTCGTTTTAATTTGCGAGCGCTGGAACCGCACATGGCGAAATGGACGCCGGTATTTTCAATCAACCAATGGATTTCATCCAGTAAATCCGGAACCTTCTGGATTTCATCGATTACGACATGAGTAATTGCCGGGTCAGCTTGAACTATCTCTCTCAGTCGGTTTGGTGATTGCATAAACATACGAAATTGATCTGACTTCAGCAAATCTATCCATACCGACGTATAAAACAACGATTTGAGCAAAGTTGTTTTGCCGGATTGACGGGGTCCCCAAAGGAAAAAGGATTCCTTATTTTCAAGTGATAAATTCGATTTTCTTTTAAACATAGTTTCAAATTATCATGATAATTTGGAGTATAACGTTAAATTTGCACATAATATAGAGAATAGGCATTTCTGTGTCAAGAGATTTCCCCCAAATTTGATGACCCTATGCCCGCCGCTGTTTTGGCTTGACATTTCCCCGGAATTGTTCGTAATTATCCCCGGATGGAGTATCCTACCTTTTAACTTGTGTATTACGATAAACAGACGATGTGACACAAAGGGCGATTCGATGAACCTTGCTGAAAAAATATTGGCGGCGCATGCCGGTAAAACATCGGTAGAACCGGGGCAGTTTCTCAGCGTCAAGGTGGATCTGGTGATGACCACCGATGCCACCGCGCTGATTTCTGTTCAGCAGTTTGAAAAAATGGGCGGGCGGAAGGTTTTTGACCCTCAAAAGGTGGTCTTTATCATGGATCACTTCACCCCCTGCCGGAATATCGAATCCGCAGAGGTGGTGAAAAAGCTCCGTGCTTTTGCAAATGAACAGAAACTCGTCTGGTATGATGTGGGACAAGCCGGTATCTGTCATACGCTGCTGCCGGAACAGGGACTGGTGCTGCCCGGAGACGTTCTGGTGGGCGGTGACTCTCACACCACCACAGCCGGAGCGGTGGGCGCTTTTGCCACGGGCATGGGTTCCACCGATATCGCTTCGGCAATGGCCACAGGTGATACCTGGATGGTGGTGCCCCCGTCTATAAAATTCAGCTACCACGGCCGCCTCAAAGAGTGGGTGGGTGGAAAGGATTTGATTCTTCACACCATCGGAAAGATCGGTGTGGACGGCGCATCCTATGCGGCCATGGAGTTTGGCGGCGAGGTCATCGATTCACTTTCCATGGACGGCCGTTTTACCATGGCCAACATGGCCATCGAAGCCGGGGGGAAAGCCGGGCTTTTTCCTGTGGATGAAAAAACCCTGCAGTATGTAAAGGATCGTGCCAAAAAGCCCTTTACGCCGTATGCATCGGATCCGGACGCCGTCTATGAGAGCCGTTTTGATTTCGAGGTGTCCGATCTTGAACCCCAGGTGGCATTTCCCCACTCACCGGCAAATTCCCGACCGGTACAGGAATTTCAAAATATCGAGATCGATCAGGCGGTGATCGGTTCATGCACCAACGGACGGCTGGAAGACCTTCGCGCGGCCGGCAGGGTTTTAGCGGGGCAAAAGGTTCATTCCCGTGTCCGATGCATCGTTGTACCCGGCACCCGCGAAATTTATCTGGATGCGGTTCGTGAAGGCCTGGTTGAAACCTTTATTGAAGCCGGTGCGGTTGTATCCACACCCACGTGCGGCCCGTGTCCGGGGGGGCATATGGGTGTTATCGGCGCCGGGGAAAAAGCGATATCTTCCACCAATAGAAACTTTATCGGGCGCATGGGCTCACCCCAGGCCGAGATCTATCTGGCCAATCCGGCGGTGGCGGCTGCCAGTGCGGTTACGGGCTTTATCACCCATCCCAAGGAGGTTGCAGGATCATGATAAACGGCCGGGTTCATCGTTTCGGAGACAACATCGACACCGACGCCATTGTTCCGGTCCATGCCGCCAATCTGGTGGATCCGGCAGCGCTGGGTAAACACTGCATGGAGAATATCGACCCGGATTTTATTAACCGTGTCAAACCGGGAGATATTATCGTGGCTTCCCGAAACTTCGGCTGCGGATCGTCCCGGGAAATTGCGCCCTGGTCCATCAAAGGGGCCGGTATCTCCTGTGTTATTGCCGAAACATTTGCCCGGATCTTTTTCCGGAATGCGATCAATATCGCGCTTCCGGTAATGGTCTGCCCGGAGGCGGCAGCATCTACCGAAGAAGGGGACCGGCTTGAAGTGGATATGGTATCGGGCAGGATCTGCAACATCACAAAAGACAGGGTCTTTGATGCGGCTCCTTATCCGGAATTTGTTCAGGAACTGATTTCCTGCGGCGGGCTTGTAGCGTATACAAGGAAGCGGATTACCTAACTATTGTCCGTCCAGAAATCAGAATCTACCATTTCCGGATGGACACTAACTAATTGTCTCGTTTTTAATAGGGTTCATTTATGATTGTTTCAGCCTGTGTCAGTGTTCTTCTCATGGTTATGATCGCCCTGGGTTTTGAGATCTTTCTGGCCCTGGGTGTTGCCGGAGCACTTGGAATCGTCATCGCCAAGGGCACCCACATGCTGGTTTTGGCAACGACCTCTTTCTACGGACAGCTCGATGTCTTTGAAATGATCGCGCTGCCGCTCTTTATCCTCATGGGGCATGTGCTCTCAAAAACACCCATTGGAAAAGATCTGTTCCAGGCCGCTTCAAACTGGCTTGCCTGGCTGCCGGGCGGTCTTGCCGTTGCTTCGGTGGGGGCCTGTACTATTTTCGGTGCGGTGAGCGGCGCCTCGGTGGCCGGAGTGGCCGCCATCGGATCCCTGGCGGTTCCTGAAATGACGAAACGGGGCTATTCGGTTCAGATCGCCGCCGGTTCGGTGGTGACCGCAGGCGCCCTGGCCATGCTGATACCACCGTCCATCCCCTTTATTATTTACAGCGCCATCACCGGGGAATCCGTGGCCAAGCTGTTTATCGGCGGCATTGTGCCGGGACTTGTCATGGCGCTTTTTTTAAGTCTCTATATCATTATCTCCGTGCTCATCAATCCCAAGCTAGCACCCGAAGCCGATGATATCCGCGCCACCTGGACCCAGCGGTTTGTAAGCCTGGGTAAAATCTGGCATGCTCTGGTATTGATTATTTTGGTTTTGGGCTCGATCTATACCGGTATTGCCACACCCACCGAAGCGTCTGCAGTGGGTGTTGCAGGGGCCTTTATCATTGCGGGCGTGGTCTACCGGATTCTTGATGTTCGGAGCACTTTGGGCATTTTAAAAGACAGCTTAAAGATCAGCTGTGCCATCCTGATGATCATGGGGAGTGCTAAAATATTCGGCGATTTTTTGAATATGGTTCGGGTACCCCAGCTGCTTTCGGAATACCTTCTGGGACTGAACCTGCCGAATGCCATGGTGCTTCTGGTGATCCAGGCGCTTCTGATCGTGCTGGGAATGTTTGTGGATGCCGCATCCCTTATGGTGGTGACCACACCGATTTTGCTGCCGCTGATTGTCGGCATGGGGTATGATCCGCTCTGGTTCGGTATCGTTCTGGTCATTAACCTTGAACTGGCCGTTGTCACGCCGCCGGTGGGATTGAACCTTTACACCCTTCGGGGGGTCTGTCCCTTTTTGAGCATCGAGGAGATTATCCGCAGCTCGATCCCGTTTCTGCTGGTGCAGTTGGCAGCACTGATCTTATTTACGCTGGTGCCCGGGTTGAGCCTGTGGCTGCCGTCTTTTATTCGGTAAGAGTTGGGAACCGGTATTGGCCGGAGCCCAAAACGGAATCCAAGAATAAACCTATGGAGGAGGATCATTATGGAAAACATGAATAGACGAAATTTTCTGAAAACAGTGGGCGTTGCCGGCGGAATGGCCGCCATTTCCGGACCCAGCGGGTTGATGGGCGGAATCGCATTCGGTGCGCCGACTTTTACCGGTGTGACCTATCTCACACCAGGCTACAAGGATATCATGCCGGCCATCAAGGGGTTTGTGGACAAACTCTCTGAAAATGCCGCTGGAAAGTTCAAGGTCGATTTTTACGATTCACAGACCCTGGTCAAAGCCAGTGAACAGAATGCCGCCCTCCGCGCCAGCACGATTCAGTTTATGTTCCACACCTCTTCATACATTACCCGGTCCTTTAAAATCCTGGGGATTACAGGACTTCCCGGTGTTGTTGAGGAACTCTATAAAAATCCGGAACGCTGCATGATGGAATCACCCCTCTGGAAGGCCTGTAACGACGCCCTGGCAAAGGAGAATATTTTTCAGCTCAGCACCGGCGGCGGTATTTTGGAGCCGGAATACATCTGGAGCGGTGCAAAGAAAATCAGAAGCCTCAAAGACCTCGACGGCAAGCGATGCCGGATCGTAAGTTACGAAGCCACCGAAGCGCTCAAAAAGTTCGGCGTCTCCGGGGTGCGAATTCCATCATCGGAGCTCTATCTGGCGGTGCAAAGGGGCACGGTGGATGCGGCGGTGGCCAATGTCAGCACCATCATCAGCCGGAAGGTCAACGAGCAGATCAAGTGCGTGTACAAGCTTCCGGTCACCGGTTTTACCATCTCCATTTTCTTACTCAAAAGCAAATGGGATGCGATGCCTGCCGATCAGAAAGACGCTTTCTGGAAGGCGGCAAAATTCTTTGACCAGGACTGTGCGCCCCGGATCAATACCAAGTTTTATCCGGAAGTCTACTGGCCGATTATCGCCAAGGACGATGTTGAAGTTGTCGAGCCCACAAAGGCTGAACTGGCCAAATTCGCCGCAGAGAGCAAATCGATTCTTGCCTGGTGGAAGAAACAGGTCGGCGAGGAGCTGGGGCAGAAAATGATCAATCTTGCCACGGGGAAAGCATGAGCAAATCTGTAATCAATGCAGTAAAAGCCGTCGGTCGCCTGTCCCAGGGGTTCGGATTCCTGGGGCAGGCGGCCCTGGCCGTTATGGTCATCACCATCTGTTATGACGTGGTCATGCGGTATGTGTTTAACGCGCCGACCCACTGGAGTCTCGAGGTCAACACCTTTCTGGTCATTTTCATCACCATGATACCGGCAAGTGCTGTTCTCCGGGAAGACAGTCATCTTAGGATCGGGTTTTTCATTTCAAAGTTCAGCCCCAAAGCCCAGAATGTCATACGGCGGATCTCCTCAGTACTGGGTGTTATCTTCTGCGGGCTGATGGTCCGAAACGGTCTGATTATGGCGATCAGCGCATTTACCTACGACCAGCGGATGTCGACGCCGCTGGGGACTCCGATGGTTATTCCGTACCTCTTTATCCCGTTTGGATTTACCGTGCTCGGATTCCAGTTTCTGGCCCGCCTCGTTGGACCAGGGGAAAAGACAAAACCCGAAGAAGTGCCTAAAATTAAAACTGCCCAAAATGCTTAAAGTTAAGGAATTCTATCAATATATAATGACCGCGCTGTCGGCATTCCTCAATTATAGCTCACTTTACACTTTAGCTTACTTCAAATTTATTTGAGCGGCCCGAAGCGTTGCACAAAAGGATCTTAGAACGTTCCTGTCTACTGCCGACTTGTAAGGGTTAGGAGATCGTCATGCAAGTGCCTGCAAAAGTCAAAATTCGAGATGTGGCCCCCCGGGATGGATTCCAGTCCTGGCCGGAGTTTGTGCCCACCGAACAGAAACTTGAAATCATCGAGACCATCAGGGGCACCGGTGTCTCTGAGATTGAGATCACATCCTTTGTCAATCCAAAAGCCGTACCCCAGATGCGGGATGCCGCCGAGTTGATGAAGAAGGTGCCAAAGGGTAAAGGATGCATCTATACAGCCCTTGTTCCAAACCTGAAAGGCGCCCAGCTGGCTCTTGACGCCGGAACCGATAAAATCTGCGTGATCATTTCGGCAACCGATGTACACAATAAGGCAAACGTTCGAAGAACCGTTGCCGAATCTCTATCGGCGCTGGATGATATTTTTTCTCTTGCCGGAGAAAAAGCGATTCCCGTCATCGGTGGGATCGGGGTTGCGTTCGGCTGCCCGTACCAGGGAGATGTTCCGCCCGAAGATGTTCTTAAAATCGCCCGGGCCTACATCGAGAGCGGTGCCGAGTCGGTTTCTTTTGCCGATACCACCGGGATGGCGACTCCGCCGCGTGTGACCCAAATCGTGGAATCTTTTCGAAAACAGTTCCCGGAAATAGAGTTGGGTCTGCACTTTCACAATAATCGGGGAACGGCCATGGCCAATCTCTATGCCGCCCTGATGGCCGGGGCGGATATGTTCGATTCGGCCCTGGGGGGTATCGGCGGGTGTCCGAATGTGCCGGATGCGGCCGGAAATCTTCCCACGGCGGATGTGGTCTACATGCTCGAAGATATGGGTGTCGATACCGGCATCGACCTGGATGCGGTCATTCAGGCAGCCCTTAAGCTGGAAAAAGTCCTTGGGAAAAAATTGCCGGGCCAGGTCATGAAATCCGGCCCCCGCGAGCCGGAGCGGGCGGTGAAAATCTGTGGAACCCACGCCTAATGGTCTTTGTGTTTATTGTGGCAAAATACTATTCAATGCAATAAGAGCCTGATCAAAGGAGTGCCTAAAATTTGAAGTGCCAAAAATGCCTAAAGTTAAGGATGATAATCATTTTATAATAGACAGAATTCCACAATTTTAGCTCACTTTACATTTTAGCTCACTTCAAATTTATTATAGCGACCCGAAACTCTGCAATGCCCAAACCGAAGCGTCTTATTTTTTGTTTGCAGCCTGTCTGGATTTGGGCCTTATATTTTGTAAAGGAGATCGAAGATGACGGATAATGCGAATACGCTCCCGCTTAGCGGGATTCGGGCGCTTGAACTAGGGCATGCCATTTTGGGACCGAGCTGCGGTCAGATTCTGGCGGATATGGGTGCTGAGGTCATCCGGGTGGAACGCGCACCGGATGGTGACTATACCCGAAATCTGCCGGGCTCCGGCGTCGGGTTCCATCAGTATTTCAACCGAAACAAAAAGAGTCTTGTCCTGGACCTCAAAAGTGAGAAGGGCAAGGAATTGCTGAAAAAACTGATCTTAAACGTCGATGTCATGTACGACAATTTCGGCCCGGGTGCCGTTGACCGGCTCGGCTTCGGCTATGATGCCTGTGCAGCCTTGAATCCCCGGTTGATTTACTGTTCACTAAAGGGATTTATGCCGGGACCCTATGAACATCGTCCCAGCCTTGACAATCTGGTCCAGATGATGGGCGGGCTGGCATATATGACAGGCCCGGCAGGGCGACCCCTTCGGGCCGGCACCTCGGTTATCGATATCATGGGGGGGACCTTCGGCGCCCTCGGTATCATTACCGCCCTTTATGAACGCAAAAAAACCGGCAAGGGGCAGCTTGTCCGGGCCACACTCTATGAAACCAGCGCCTATCTTGTGGGGCAGCACATGGCAATGACGGCATTTACCGGAGAGCCCCTGCTGCCCATGCCGGAAAGCGAGATGCCCTGGGGGGTTTATGACCTGTTTGAGACCCGGCAAGGCGATATGATCTTTATCGGTATGACCAGCGATTTTCACTGGCAGCGGTTTTGCAAGGTTTTTAACCTGGAAGACCTTTTTGCCGATGAGCGACTCAAGACCAACAATGCTCGCTGCACCGAACGCAAATGGCTGATCCCCAAACTTGCAGAGATGTTTGTGCAGATACCCACCGACGAGGTCCTGAAAAAATGTGATGAAGCGGTGATCCCGTTTGCCCCGATCCGAAGACCGGATGAACTCTTTGACGATCCTCACCTGAATGAAAGCGGCGGTCTGGCGGAAACAGTGCTGCCGAACGGGGAAAAAACCAAACTGCCCAAAATTCCGGTCCGGATGGGTGCCTACGACTTCGGTCTGAGATCAGAACCTCCGAAACCGGGTGAGGGCACCCATGAAGTGCTGCAATCTATTGGATTGGGCGAAGACGACATCGATGAACTGATTCAGCAGGGGGTTGTGCATATCAAAGATTGACTTTTTTTTGAGTGTCGTCCGATATGAGAAAAAAGGCTGAAAAAAAGATCAGAGAAGCCGCTGCAAAGCTCGGTGGAGAAAATCTATACCGGATCGACAGGGTCCGAGAAAATACGGATCTTATCCGGAAGGTATTTGACAAAACGCTTCTGGATATGGCGCGGGTGGGAGCGGCTGAGCTGAAGGGTCAAGATGCGTCCGAAATCGATCCGGCTGAAGCGGTGAACCTGATCCGGCACGGGGATCAGTGCTATGTTGAATTCCGTTTCACGGATCTGCCGGCTGCATCTGAAAAATCAGAAGCACCGGGCAAACCGGATACAACCACGATTCTTTTAAAAGGGATTGACCGTGGCTTGTGGCGCCGGTTTGTATCGACCTGCACCCGGAGAGAAGGGGTACAGCCGGCTGATAAAATAAAAGAATTGATACGTGATTACACTAGAAAAACGGATGAAAAAGATTGAATAGGGAAGGTTACGGCGAATGTGGAAAATTATCGACAGCATCCCGTATTCAATACTGATCGCAGCTGCGGTATTCATGCTGCTGGCGCCTTTTCGGCCCATGCCTCATGTGGTGGAAAAGCTGATCATGCTCAAAAACGGAACGCTCCACCGACCCATCGATATATTTGATCTTTTCTACCATCTGATTCCGACGGCACTCCTTTTTTTAAAACTTTACCGGCAGTATCACCGATGATTCGATCCGGGAATCCTGTTTTTTCGAGTTAACACCCCCCCCCCTAAAAGGGTCCATAATGTTGTATTTTCTGCCTCTCACAGAGATCACTGAGAACACAGAGAGTTAAGATTTTTTAACAGAATCCTTCAGAGCAGGATTCTGAACAAACCACTGCGCTACGCGGTGCAGTTCCGATGTTACTTACATTGATCCGGTTATCATCATATAGATGACCCTGAAAGGGTTGATCGCTGATCTGATTCGCCCATACATCGAATCAGATCAAAAGTAATTTCCTCTGTGCGCTCAAGCGACCAGAGGGAGCGGGCGAGAGATCAAGTAACTCTCATTCCCGCAAAGCATAGCTTGGACCATCCCGTCACTATCGGGAAGGTTTATGGAGTTAATTAAACGAATGAGTCTTATCAGCGGCATCACGTACAATCTGCGCGGAATGTGGCTGGGTGTCAGAACACCCAAACTGCTGTTCCTGGGTCTTGCTCGGTTTTTTGTCATCATGATCCTGAGCATTGTCTCCACAGGCCTTTTTCTTTACTACCATGAACAGATCCTGGCGTTTATATGGACACCACCGGATAACCCGTGGCTTGTTTGGTTGTGGCAATTTCTTTCCTGGCTATTGTCCATCCTCCTTGGGGGTATTGCCGCCCTGTTTGCCTACCTTTTGTCTCAAATCTTGTTCAGTGTGGTGATCATGGATTTTATGTCGCAGATCACCGAGCGGATAATCACCGGGCAAACCCAAGGGCACATTCAGCAACCCTTTTTCAAGCATTTTTTTTACCTCATGCGACAGGAGATTCCCAGGGCGATTCTTCCCGTCCTTGCGAGTCTTGTGCTGATGGTATTCGGATGGTTTACACCGTTTGGGCCGGTGTTTACGATCCTCTCCACCCTGGCTGCGGTCACGTTTCTGGCCTGGGACAACACAGATCTTGTTCCGGCAAGACGCTTTCAACCGTTTGGGAAGCGATTTCGGTTCTTGATGAGAAACCTGCCCTTTCACATCGGCTTCGGGCTTTTGTTTATCATACCGGTGTTTAATATCCTGTCTCTTTCCTTTGCACCGGTGGGCGGGACCCTCTATTATTTTGAATCGCTGGATGGCTACGACAAGGCCATTGCCGCACACGGCGCACTGCTTAGAGGGGACATCCCGAATTTTACCAATGTGATGCCGATCCGGCAGATTAGTGAAATTCTAGAATAACCCTAATGTTTCATAAATGTTTTTAAATAGTTGTGTGGGTAGACGAAAGATAGTCGCTTTCATGTGATCGATACCGGTCGTCGCTCTATCGAGCTATGACCCGGCAGGCTGGATGCTTGATGCTGGATAATCAGCGATTAATCCGGAGTGAATTCCAAAAGCATCGAGCACACTTAAAAGACAGGGGGCAACCATAGTTGGAAAATCCGGCATGCCCCTCTATTTATGAAACAACATGCTGAGGTCAGGCAGGTCCTCTTCCCGGTACGATGATCCGGGAGTCCTCTTTTTCTTTCATCTTTTTTGCCTCTTCCATCAGGTGCTCCATGGCTCCGATCATGGCTTCGGGAAAACGCTTGAAGGCCTGGGCCAGCTCTTTCGCCTGGATGATCGCCTGGATCGGCAAGGGGCCGTTTGGTGACATCAACGAGGTTTGGCCCACATAAATGGTTTTCCGGGACGTGTCGGCTTTGCCATCCTCACCCACCGGTGTCAGACGCCGAATGGAACAGACCTTAAGATCGGTAAACGTCTCTTCCTTGAAAAGATTCTTCCTGTCGACTTTAAACTCGATGTTGTTGCCCATTTCTTCGGCCATACGATAATTTCTCCTTTTTCCAGCCGGCATGCGGCGGGTCTCTTTTTTTCAGAAAAACTAACAGATCGAAATTGAGAATGCAACCGGTTACCTCTGGCTGTATTTCGCTCTGTTTGACAGTATTTGCTATTGGCGCTATAGAAAACCCGAAACTCTTAAAGAATGATTTCTATCTTTTCGGTTTTGGTGAAATTTTTTTATGTTTTTTACAGATGATGTTTACTTGCTGGAAGTACCTGAGTTACAAAGTGTTTCTACGCAACCTGAGGAGGGTTAAATGATTAAATGCGTTCTGCGGTTTTGTATGATTTTTTCCCTGGTTGTGGCAGCGGCTCCGGTGGCTGCGCATTTCGGTATGGTCATACCATCTGATTCAATGGTCATGCAGACAGACAATCGAACGGTTACCTTAAAACTCTCTTTTTCCCACCCGTTTGAGGGCATCGGCATGGAGTTGGTTGAACCAAAGACCTTAGCAGTCCTTGCCCATGGCAGGACCATCGATTTGGGGGGCCTGCTGAAAGAAACAGAGATAATGGGCCAACGTGGCTGGCAGGCTGACTTCCGGGTGAAAAGGCCGGGTGTTTACATGTTTTACATGGAGCCTCAACCCTTCTGGGAACCGGCAGAAGACATCTTTATCATCCATTTGACAAAGACCGTGATTGCGGCTTTCGGCGATGACGAGGGCTGGGACGCTGAGATCGGATTGAAAACCGAAATCGTGCCGCTTTCAAAGCCCTTCGGGTTGTATTGTGGAAATGTTTTTCAGGGCATTGTAAAATTTGACGGAAAACCGGTTCCGTCTGCTGCCGTTGAGATCGAGTACCTCAATCGAGATGGAAAAGCGGTCGCTCCCACCGACTACATGGTCGCACAGACCGTTAAGGCCGACCCCAACGGTGTGTTTACTTACGCCGTACCCAGGGCCGGATGGTGGGGTTTTTCCGCACTCAGCCAGGCCGATTTCAAGATAAACGCAGACGGTGTGGAAAAATCGGTGGAACTCGGCGCGGTTATCTGGGTAAAGTTTCACGAATGGAATGAACATCGATAACAGACAGGATTTGACAGGCAGCGACCATGCACATCTCAGAAGGCGTACTCTCCGGACCGGTCCTTTTATCAGGAATGGTTTTAACCGCTGTCGGCACGGCAGTGGGCCTTAAAAAATTAGACTATGACCGGATTGCCCAGGCCGGCATTTTATCTGCCGCATTTTTTGTCGCCTCCCTGGTGCATGTGCCCATCGGCCCGGCCAGCGTCCACCTCATACTCAACGGTCTTGTGGGGCTTCTTCTCGGGTGGGGAGCCGTACCGGTGATACTGGCTGCCCTGCTGCTCCAGGGCGTTATTTTTCAATTCGGCGGCATTACGACTCTCGGTGTCAATACGGTCATTATGGCGCTTCCGGCTGTTATCTGCTATTATCTTTTCAGCCCTCTGCTTCGGCAAAAGCCTGCCATCGCCCATTCGGCAGCCTTTTTATGCGGTTTTTTATCGGTACTATTGGGCGGGGTCGTTGTCGGTCTCGCCCTGCTGTTTACCGAGGAAAACTTTTTTGAAGTCGTGGTGCTTGTGGTTGCCGCCAATATCCCGGTGATGATCATCGAAGGCTTTATCACCGCATTCAGTGTTGCATTTATCAAAAGAGTTCAGCCCGAAATGCTGCCCGGGTATGCATCGCACCGACCATCCGTATGAGCCTGAAGCCAAGGGGGAAAAAGATGCAAAACGTGTTTAAACCGCTTTATTCAACTCGGCTGTCCCCTTGGGCATTTCTCCTCTCATGGGTCGCGATCCTCTCCTGGGCGCCTCCGGTCATGGCGCATAAAACCATTGTTTTTGCCTGGATTGAGGGAGATACGGTATATACCCAGAGCAAATTTGCCGGGGGGCGAAAGGCAAAGAATGCCCTCGTTGAGGTTCTCGACAGCCAGGGAAACCGGCTGACGGCGGGAAAAACCGATGAAAAAGGGGCGTTTTCATTTAAGGCCCCTGCAAAAAGTGACATGAAGATCGTTGTTTCCGCCGGAACCGGCCACCGGGGCGAGTGGATGGTATCTGCCGGAGAATTCGAAGTGGGGCAACCCCCTTTACAGACCTCGCCGCAAAAGACACCTGCAGAGAAGAAAATGATTGCCGAACCCCAGATCGTGTCCGACCCGCTGCCCGGGGAAATTCAGGCTGCTGTTGAAAAGGCGCTGGACAAAAAATTAAAACCCGTTTTAAAAATGCTTGCCGAATCCCGCAACCAGGGCCCTGAAATAAGAGATATTTTCGGGGGCATTGGATATATCCTCGGGCTGGTGGGCCTGGGTGCGTATATTCACTATCGAAAAAAAAGAACGGATAGAATTGCCGATGATGCTTAATGAATCTTTTGCCGGCAGCGAATCCGTTGTGCATCGGATCGATCCACGGTTCAGAATGGCGGCGGCCACGGCCCTGTCATTTGTTATTGCCGTTTTAAAGGGTTATCCGTCTCTGGTGCTGTCGGTTGTCATCGGCGTGGTCATGGTATGCGCGGCGGGGTTGGATGTTTGGGCGGTTACAAAACGCGTGCGGGTCGTCCTGGGGTTTGTCCTGCTCATGTGGGCGGTTTTACCCCTTACCTATGAGGGGGAGATTCTTTTTCGCATGGGACCGTTTCCCGTAATGCGGCCCGGTGTCGATCTTGCCGGCCAGATCACCCTCAAGTCCATGGCCATGACGCTTATCTTCATATCCCTGGTTGCCACCATGCCGATTGCGGCCATGGGATATGCCCTGAGCCGTCTTCGTGTGCCGGATAAAATGGTTTACCTCCTGCTCATTACGTACCGCTATTTTTTTGTTCTGGCGCAGGAACATGAACGTCTGGTCCGGGCTGCGAAAATGCGCGGATTTCGGCCAAAAACGAATATGCACACCTATCGGACCTATGCCTATCTGTTGGGGATGCTGTTTGTCAGGGCTTCGGCAAGAGCCAAGCGGGTCTATCAAGCCATGCGGTGCCGTGGTTTTTCCGGAAAATTCTACACCCTTGTGAAATTTTCCGCGCACCCCCGGAACGCGATATTTTCGGTGCTGATGATCCTTTTATCCGCAACTCTGATTTTTTTCGAGTGGTCGGGGCGGTGATTTATGATTGAATATTGACGATTGCATATTGAATATTTGTGGAATGCTGTCATTTATAATGGACAGAGCATCACACGGCGCAAGCGCCTGCGTTGGGCGAGCGATTCATTAAATATCCAATTATCTATATTCAATAGTCAATTCAGCGGCTTGACCGTGTCAGGAATTTTTATGAAAAATATTTCGAACCATCAAATAATCGGTTTTATGGGTTGCAGCAATGAGCGACAGTGAGCCGATCATCCGCCTCGAAGCGGTATCTTTTACCTATCCCGGAGAGGGGAAAATTCTGGACGGGTTGAACCTCACCCTCAATCGGGGCCAGCGCATCGGATTGATGGGGCCGAACGGAAGCGGTAAAACCTCTCTGTTTCATCTTATCATGGGCCTGCTGGTGCCCGATGGGGGGACCATCCGGATTTTTGGAGAAAAGGTGGGTGCGGAAGACGATTTTCTGTCTGTCAGGCGCCGGATCGGTCTTCTGTTCCAGGACTCGGACGATCAGCTTTTCAGCCCGACGGTGATTGAAGATGTCGCATTCGGACCCCTTAATCTCGGAAAATCCCGCGATGAAGCCGTTGCCGTTGCACGAAAAACCATGCATAACCTTGGACTGGAAGGTTTTGAACAACGGCTTACCCACAAACTCTCCGGTGGGGAGAAACGGCTGGTCTCTCTGGCCACCGTACTTGCCATGGAACCTGAGGTGCTGCTCCTCGACGAACCCACCAACGGACTGGATGAAAAGACCCAGGCCAAAATACAGGATATTCTTACCCATATCGATCTTTCCTATATTATTATTTCTCATGATTTCGATTTTTTAGAAGAGACAACCGATGCGATCTTTCTTATCGACAACGGGAAGATACTAACCGACGCGGAAGTGAAGGTGCACCGCCATGCCCATGCTCACCCCCATGGGGGGGTGCCTCACGAGCACGACTAACAGTACAAACGCATTTAGGAGTATTTTAAAAACAATTTTTTACTTTTTGTGAAAAAATCACAAATTACAAATCCCAAATAGCAAGCAAATTACAATGACCAAAATTTCAAACATTTATAAAGTCTCGAAGAATGGGTTTGCTAAACGGGCAAGATTCAAATGATCCCAATTGCACTTGTTTTGATCATTGAATATTAGAATTTGTGATTTGTTTGAAATTTGGTGCTTGGGATTTGGAATTTGACAGACACCAATTAATCCAGATGAGTTTGCCCTGGCGTCGTTTTATTCATTGACAAACAGTCGATACATACCCTATGAGTATTTCGTACAGGTGTATTTGCTTAATAGGGAATCCCGTGAAAATCGGGAGCGGTCCCGCCGCTGTATTCGGGTACGAAATCTGCTTAAGATCCACTGTTTCGCAACCAAACGGAATGGGAAGGCGCAGAGATTAGGATCACCCGTAAGCCAGAAGACCTGCCTGGACAAATGCTGTCATTTTATTGCGGTTAACAATAGGCAATGACAATCTTCTGAAAGGGTCCAAGGAAACTGGGTGCAACCCTTCAAGTCGCATTGACTTGAGGGGTTTTTTGTTTTGGGCGCCGGATTTCCTCGGTTGATCTTTTTGGAAAAGGAGAGATGGAAATGAAGCAGAGAAGAAAAACGGTCGTCGTTTTTTTTATGCTGTTGGTTTTTGTGTTCGCCGTGGCGGCTGCGGCAAAGGTACACGGGCGCAAAGAGGGTAAAAAGGTCGGAATTCTTTTGGTGGCGTTCGGATCCAGCATGCCCCAGGCACAGGTGTCTTTCGATAATATCGAAAAAAAGGTAAAGGCGGCATTTCCCGATTATCCGGTTCAGTGGGCCTATACATCGTCAATGATACGGAAAAAGCTCGCCAAACAGGGAAAAATGCTGGATTCCCCGGAGCTTGCCCTGGCCAGAATGCTGGATGAGGGCTACACCCATGTGGCGGTACAGTCTCTGCATACCATTTTCGGATATGAATTTCACGATCTTACAGAAACGGCCGGGGCCTTCCGTTTCCGGGGAGGATTTAAAAAAATCCTTGTTGGGTACCCACTCCTGGCAACCCAGGAAGATATGGCAGGCACGGTGGATGCGGTTCTTGAAACCGTTCCCAAAATGCGGGGAAAAAACGAAGCGGTGGTATTGATGGGGCATGGTTCGCATCACCCGAGCAATGCATTTTATGCGGCACTCATGTTTCAACTCCAGCGAAAGGACCCTCTGGTTTTTGTGGGCTGCGTGGAGGGGTATCCGGACATCGGCGAGATCAGAGCCATGCTGAAGGAAAAAAATATCCAAAAAACCTATCTGATGCCGCTTATGTCGGTTGCCGGCAATCATGCCCGAAAGGATATGGCCGGCGAGGAGGATGACTCCTGGCGATCGATTCTAACAAAGGACGGAATCGAATGCGTGCCGATTCTAAAGGGTACGGCCGAATACGATCCTTTTGTATCGATATGGGTGGATCATCTCGGGGATGTGTTAAAACAGCTTAAATGATAAATCCGGTGCAAAAAATAGGAATATTCAGGATGCAGCTGATCATCCTCGCCGTTGTTCTTTTCGGGGTGGTGGTGCTGTCTGCCGGGATGGGATATCTGAAGATACCGTTTGCGGATGTGATAAAAATCATCGCTGCAAAGGTGTTGGGGAAGGACCAGCTGGTTGCCGGAATGGACAAGCTTTTTCCGGTGGTGGTCGGAGAGGTCCGTCTTCCCCGGGTGCTTACCGCAGCCGTTGTCGGTGGAGGGCTCGCCATATCCGGAACGGTCTTTCAGGGAATCCTACTGAATCCATTGGCCGATCCATACACGTTGGGTGTTTCGGCCGGAGCGGCCTTCGGGGCAGCTCTTGCCATTCTGTTTAATTTCAGTGTCCTGGGAGCCTATTCGGTACCGCTCTTTGCGTTTATGGGGGCTGCCCTGACCTTGGGCTTTGTCATGTATCTGTCCGCTTCCGGTGGAGGCATTTCATCAAACAACCTGATTCTGTCGGGTATTATCGTGGCCGCGATATTATCGGCAGGCATCAGTTTTTTGAAATATATCGCAGACGAGCAGGTCGCTGTCATCATCTTCTGGCTAATGGGAAGCTTCGGTTCCAAAACATGGACGGATCTGTTTTTAACCCTCGGTTCGGTTGTGGCCGGCTTGTCTGTTTTTATCTTTTTTGCCCGGGATCTGAATGTCATGTCTCTGGGGGAGCGAACGGCTTCATCCCTCGGGGTGGATACCCGTACGGTGACCGTCATTCTTCTGGTGACCGCTTCCCTGATTTCCGCGGTCTGTGTTTCGGTATCGGGCATTATCGGTTTTGTGGGGCTTCTGGTTCCCCACATGATGCGGTTTATGACCGGACCGGACAATCGCAAATTGATTCCGGTCTCCCTTTTTGCCGGCGCCATACTTTTGCTGTGTGCCGATACGGTCACCCGGGCGGTGTTGCCCACCGAGATTCCCATCGGTGTCCTCACCGCGCTGATCGGGGGCCCCTTTTTCTGCTACATATTTCGTAAAAGACAGATGACTGGCCGGGGGTAGCATCCATGACGTATGAGATTAATAATATTACGTTCAGTTACCCGGATAAGAAGGTTTTAGATGGACTTTCGTTAACCATCGAACGCGGTAAATTCTACGGGTTTATCGGCCCCAACGGGTGCGGAAAGAGCACCTTTCTGGATCTGCTGGCAAACCATCGCCGACCCGATTCCGGACGCATTCGATTAAACGACAGAGATCTTGCAGATATTTCCAAACGTGAGCTTTCAAGCCTTGTGGCCCTTGTGCCCCAGGATTTTTACATCAATTTCCCGTTTACCGCCAAAGAGGTGGTGATGATGGGGAGATACCCGCATATCCCGAGGTTTTCACGCCCCTCTGCAGAGGATGTGCGGGTGGTGGCCGAAATTATGGAAAAGACCGGCACCCTTGAATTTACGGATCGATATATCACCGAGCTGAGCGGCGGAGAACGTCAACGGGTGGTGATCGCAAGAGCCATTGCACAGGATACTCCCTATCTGTTCCTGGATGAAGCCACCTCCAATCTGGATATCAATCATGCGCTGGCGCTTTTAAATATCGCAAAGCAGGGGACGGAAAAGGGCGATAAAACCGTGCTCGCCGTCATGCAGGACATAAACCTTGCCGCGCTCTTTTGCGATGAGCTGGTCTTTATGGATCAGGGGCGTGTGGCCGGCTCCGGGGCGGTGGGTGATATCCTGACACCGCAAATGCTTTTTTCGGTTTTTAACATCGATGCGAAAGTCTATTTTGAATCATACACCGACGCCAACCAGGTCGTTTTCAGGCGGGGTGCCCATGTATAGATTAAAAAGCAGAGCCATCGGTCTTTTAGGGGTATTTTTCGGAATTCTTTTCGGGGCTGCAGTCGCTGTGTCCGGCCAGGGGTCTTTCGGCATTGAAAACGAGACCACTATTTTCGATCAGGCCGGGAGAAAAGTGGACGCTTCATCCGGGTTTCAGCGAATTATCTCCCTGTACGGTGCACATACGGAAAATCTGTTTTTACTGGGTGCCGGCGCCTCGGTTATCGGTGTCTCCCGGAACGAGGCATACCCTCCTGAGGCACTGACCCGGCCGGTGTTTTCCTATCGTGACGATCCGGAGAAATTTATGGCGGTACGGCCGGATCTGGTGTTGATCCGACCCATGATCGATCGCGGATATCCGCAGTTTGTAAAGCGGCTTGAGAAAAGCGGTATTGTTGTGGTGAGCCTTCAGCCTGCTACCATCGAAGAGATGTTTGTCTACTGGCGGATTCTCGGCGCCTTGACCCACCGCCGGGCCCGGGCCGAAGAGATGGTCCGACGGTTTAAAGAAACCGTCTCCGTTATCCGATCCATACCTCGAAAAGGTACCGACCGGAAAAGAGTCTATTTTGAAGCGATCCACAGCAAGATGAAGACGTTTTCTCCGGAATCCATGGCCATTTTTGCCCTGGAAACCGCAGGCGGTATCAATGTCGCATCCGATGCCGCACCGGTCCGCAAAACCAATATCGCCGCCTATGGCAAGGAGCGGATTCTGTCTCATTCAAGTATCATCGATGTCTACCTGGCCCAGTACGGGGCCATGAACCGACCGTCGGTGTCGCTGATAAAAAACGAACCGGGCTTTAATATCATCGAGGCTGTAAAGAACAACCAGGTTTTTATTATCGACGAAATGATTGTCTCCCGGCCGACATTGCGGCTGCTGGAGGGGATATATAAAATCGGGACCATCCTTTACCCGAATCTTTTTACTGAAAAGTTTCGTGCGGCCCTGCCAGCCCTGACAGGTCGTAACTAAACAGGACACGCTATGATTTTTTTGTTGGGATGAAAAATATTTTGCCACAAAATGCAGGAAAATAATTACTAAGGTACTATGGAGAATAATATGGGAACATTTTACGGTATCGGAGTGGGGCCGGGGGACCCGGAGCTCATTACGATGAAAGCGATACGGATTTTGCAGCGCGTGGATGTGGTGTTTGCCGCTGCATCGACAAAAAACAACCACAGCCTTGCTGTGAGCATTGCAAAACCCCATATACCGGAGGCGACACCGATTCAAAGGCTCTCTTTTCCCATGACTACCGACAAGGCGGTCACCCGGAAGGCCTGGGAAGAAAATGCGGATATCATATATAAATCTCTTTCAAAGGGCGATGATGTTGCCTTTTTGACCCTGGGGGATCCGATGACCTATTCCACCTACGGGTATGTGCTGAAATATATGAACCGCATCGCCGAAAACCTTCCGATTGTTACGGTACCCGGTATTACCTCTTATCAGGCGGCAGCCGCCCGGTTGAATGTGCCTCTGGTGGAAGGGGAAGAGTCGCTTCTGGTGGTATCCGGCGCCATGGGCGGGGATCGACTCCGTCAGCAGACCGTTAAACCGGAAAATGTCGTGTTTCTTAAAGCATACCGGAATGTTGAGGATATCACGCGGGCCATCGGCGAGGCTGACGCCGACTATCGGTGTATGGGGGTGTCCAAATGCAGCCAGACCGATGAGAAGGTCATGTTGGATATTGAAGAGCTTGAATCCCGATCCCCGGATTACTGGACGCTGATTATCGCCAAACAGAAAAAATGAAACCCACATCGTCTCCGAGATATCGATCTCTTTTCCTGGCTCTTGCGTTATCCACAGCCATTCTCCTGTTCGGTGTCTTTGTAATCGATGATCTGACCGGGGAAAAACTGGTTTCTAAACTGCTGTGGCCCCTTTCCCGGCTGATGATATTTATCAGTATCGGGCTTATCGCCGGCCAATTGATAGAGGCCGCCGGCTGGACGCGGACATTCGGGGCCCTGGCAGGGCCGGTGTTTAAGCGTGCTAATCTCAACAGCCGCTGCAGTGCCGCTTTTACCACTGCCTTTATATCCGGTGCGGCGGCAAACTCAATGCTGCTGGATTTTTACAGAGACCATAAGATTACCCGCAGGCAGCTGTTTCTGACAAATTTTATCAATCAGTTTCCTGCCTATTTCCTCCATCTGCCCACGACCTTTTTTGTTGTCATCCCCCTGACAGGTCGGGCAGGCGCCCTCTATTTTCTGATCACGTTTGCGGCCGTGCTCTTCCGGACCTCCCTGTTTCTATCCTACGGCTATCTTCTGCCGGATAAAATAAAGGAGACGGGGCCGGTTGAAGAGATTCTGCAAAAAGAGCGCCCGGTGGATAATAATAAAACCCGGGTGTTAAAGGGTGTCCGCGAAAAATTTCCCAAACGGGTCACCAATATTGCCATATACGTGGTTCCGGTTTATGTTCTTGTCTTTGTCATAAACAGTATGGGGATATTCGGTGAGATGCGAACCTGGCTGGCGCAGTATGTCGTAACATCATTTGTACCGATTGAAGCGCTGTCTATGGTGGTTTTGAGTTTTGCCGCCGAATTTACATCCGGATTCGCCGCTGCGGGTGCCCTTCAGAATGAAGGCATATTGACAATGAAACAGACCGTGCTTGCGCTTATCATGGGAAATATCGTGGCTTTCCCCGTGCGGGCCCTTCGACATCAACTGCCGCGGTATATCGGTATTTTCTCCCCGAAGATGGGAACTCAGCTTCTGCTTCTGGGGCAGGGGTTCCGGGTGACGAGTCTGTTGATGGTGGGGATTGTGTTTTACTATCTGTGGCCGTCATAGCGCATAGTGCATGGGGAATAGGGCATAGAGCATAGGGCATGGAGCATGGGGTATGAGCGGATTCCATTCAAAGCCTATGAGTGTCTAAAGGAGAGAATTTATAGTGTTGGATTCTTCAATAATGCCGATCGTGCTGGCAACCGGAGCCGCCCTTTTTTTCGGCTCCAATATTGTTATTACCCGAAAGGGTCTCAATTATCTGGATGCCCAGACCGGAAGCATGCTCTCCATCGGTGCAACCGTTGTCTTTTATCTTTTATCCTCTCCCTGGTGGATGCGGGCGGAGGACTGGTTTTCTCCGGGTATCTTTGTATTTATGATCGGCGGACTTATCCACCCGCTTGCCTCGCAGTTTCTCGCCTTTGAATCCAACCGAAGGATCGGGCCGACCGTATCGGCGACATTTTGTGCAACCGCCCCTTTCTTTGCAACGATCACGGCAGTGGCCTTTTTGAATGAATCCCTGACCCTTATAAACGGCATGGGCACCTTGCTCACCGTTGTCGGGATCATGACCCTGTCCTGGGATCGAAAGGGGGTCGCGGTTATTGTGGTGCCGGCGCTTCTTTTGGCCAGCGGCGCTGCCATTATCCGGGGGGTGAATCATACCATCGGAAAATTCGGTCTGAATCTGATGCCGAACCCGTTTATGGCTGCTTTTGTATCCTTTACGGTGGCTTTTTTCGGCGCCGTCCTGGTCTATCGTCTCCGGACCGGGTATCTGCCGAAGCCGGCCAAACTCCACCGGACCGGGCTGTGGATTTTTATGTCTACCGGAATTATGATCGGTATTGCGATCTGGTGCATGTACGGCGCCCTGTTTACCGGCAGTGTTTCGGTGGCGTCTCCCATTATTTCTGCGTTTCCCATGTTTACGATGCTGGCGGCGATTATCTTCAAACAAGAAACCGTTTCCAAAAGGATCGTGGCCGGTGTCTGTTTGGTTGTGTCGGGGGTCGTACTGATCAGTTTCGGTGCCACTCGGTGACAGCGACTACATCTTGCGAAAAATCAGGCAATAGATTTTTTCTTTTTTAAAAAATACCTGTTCGATCTGATAGTCGTGGTCAGGGGACAGGATGACAAATATTCGGGTGCCCTTGTCGTTTGCCTCTATCTCTATCTTTCGGATGAATTTTCTGCCGGCGGGTATTTTATCTGAAATTCCGGCTGCCGGTTGTGCCCCGTCAAAATCACAGACAACTTTTGGATTGTCGCCGGGAATGGTCGATGTTTCGGGCGGGAAAAATCCGTTCAATGTAAAGAGGACCTTCTCTTCTGCTTCCGAATAGACAACCGTTTGAATCGATTTTATCTCTGGGGCTTTTTTGTTTTCAGTCATCTCCTCTTTTCGGGGAGATGATAAAGGGCTTTTATGCATCTCTATCTCTGGCGCTTTTTTGTTTTCAGCCATCTCCTCTTTTCGGGGAGATGATAAAAGGCTCTTATGCATCCAGCCCGTTTTTTTATCTTCATATTCCACCCGGCGCCAGTTTCCCTTTTTACCGAGAATGCGCACCGTATTGCCTCTTCTAAGATAATATACGATTTTTGCATCCAGAGAAGGCGCGGCCCGGACATTTGCCCCAAATTCCTCGATGGTTGCCGTTAAGGTGGGGTTGGTGTTTTTACCATCCGGTTTCAAAGGAGGCGAGGGCGTCGGAGTTTCCAAGAGAATACGGTGTGCCCAGCCCTGTGTACCATCCGAAAGCTTTACATAAAGCCAGTTCCCCTCCAGGCGCTGGATGGTGACCGTTTCTCCGGAATAGACCTTTTGGATGACCCGAGAGTCAGTGGACGGTTTTTCCCGGATATTTCCCGCGATCGCTTTAACGGTCTCTGATCGGGGGTATTCGGAAAAGCCCGGAGAAGGCAGCAATAAGAATAGGACTGTTAGAAAGATTGCTATGAAGCGCATTTTCGAAAGCATTGAAAAGGTTTTGCCGATGTTTTTTTGTTTCCTCCGGAAGACTTGTCCGCTCGTCTCTGGCGGACAAGTCCGGGGTTTTGTTAAAATACGGTCCAGGTGACAGCCGACGCGGGGACCAGTTTCGGCAGCAGCAGGTGGGGCAGCCAGAGCGAAAGAAAAGGGAAGTAGGTCGTCAGCAGCACCACCGGCACCGAGCATGTGGTCATAAAGATGATCGCCGGTTTTACGAGCTTTTCAAACCGGCAGTTGCCCACCCTGCACGCCAGATACAGAATCGGCGCTGTGGGCGGGGTCTTGTTTCCGAGCCCCAGATTTGTCCCCATGATTGCCGCAAAATGGATCGGGTGAATTCCGATTTCATTTATGAGGGGAAACAGGAGGGGGGCGGCCAAAAGCGTTCCGCTGAAATCGTCCACCAGCATGCCCAGGATGATCAGGAAGAGGTTGATCATGAGCAATATCATGATCCTGTTTGATGTAAATCCCGTCAGTGTCGCGATGAGACGCTGGGGCACATTTTCCATGACATACATGCGGCTCAACACCATAACGAAAAAGACCATTACGATTACCACACCGGTTGTGGTGATGGTGCTGATCAGGGCATCGCCGAATTGCTTCAAGTCCATGGAACGGTAAATGAAAAATCCCACGGGAAGACAATAGATCACCGCAACACCGGCGGCTTCGGTGGGGGTAAAGATACCGCCATAGATACCGCCGAGCACGATGACGGGCATAAGCAGGGCCCAGAAACCATTGTAGGAGGCTTTTCCGAAATCTTTGAATTTCTGCTTGGCCGGAATATCGGGCAAAACCTTTATGGGCATGTTCCGGATCATGTATGCGTTCATTAAACAGTAAAGACAGATCATGATGATCCCGGGTATGACCGTCGATAAGAAACAGGCGCCCACGGATTGCCAGGTAACCCAGGCATAGAGCACCATGGGCACGCTGGGGGGGATGAGCTGCCCCAGGACCGACGGACAGGCGACCAGTGCGGTGGCGTGCCCTCGGGTATACCCCCGATCCAGCATCCTGGGGATCATGATGCTGCCGATGGAGGCGACTGCCGCGCTGCAGGTACCGGATATGGCCCCGAAAATAGCGCAGCTGATGATCGTCACCGTTCCTAAGCCGTGCTTTTTTCTGCCCAGAACCGAATCCGATATGGCCACCAGCCGGGTGGCGATCCCGCCGGAACCCATGAGGCCGCCCATGAGGATAAAAAAGAGGATCGCCAGGACAGCCATGGAGTTTACCTGCTTGAACCCTGTGGAGATGATGAACATGGTGCTGTAATTGCCCATAAGAAAGGTGGAAAAGACAGCCGCCATGAAACAGAAGGGTACGGGCACGCCTAAAACGAGCAGTCCGATCAAGAGCACAAGATTGAATAGAATGTCCATACGCTGCAGCTCCTATGAGGATTTAGTCTCGATGGTCGGATTTTCGGAGATGGCATTGCGGAAGTTGTCAACCAGCTCAACGGTGAAATAGAGTGTCATCAGAATGGCGCCGACAAATACGCCGCTTTGCGGAATTATCAGTGGAATGCGAAGTGCGGGGGATTCACCGCCCTTTCTGAGTGCAAAAAGAAAGTAATCATAACACCAGGAGGTCATAATGGCGGACAGTATCACGGTAATCGCACTGGTTACGGCATGGATAATGGCCATACTTCGGGCCGACTTGACCCACACATGGATGACGTCCGCTTTAATGTGCGTTCGGTCATGGGCGCCCAGAGAGGCTCCGATAAAATAGAGCCACATGGCGATAAAAACGATCAGTTCCTCAATTCCGAAGAGGGGCGATTCAAATACATAGCGGAGCATTACCTCGATAAAGACCAATAGGGTGATCAGGCAACCGGCGATGATCAGAAACCATCGTTGCAGGGAAACAAGACCGTCCCAGAAAAACAGAAAAAATTTTCTCATTTTTTCACCCGAGTTTAAAGTATCGCTGCCCGGAGAGGCGGTCTGTTCTCCGGGCAGCGTGAAACGAGCGGGAGTTGCTTCGGCATGTTAGTGCTCATCCATAAACTATCGTTTTTGGATTCGCGCTATCAGCCATCAGCTATCGGCTTTCAGCAAAAGGCATTTAAAACAGGTTCCTGGCTGATTGCTGACCGCTGAAAGCTCCATTCAGAAATCGCTTATTCTGGATGGACACTATTTAACCGGAATTCCCACGTTCTTTCGGCATTCATCCACAAGGGATTTGCCCATGAGCGGCTCCAGCTTCGGCCAGACATCCTTTCGGACCGCGTCGGCAAAGCCTTTCAGTTCGGCATCGGTGGGCTGGATGACTTTCAGACCGTAATCGGCCATTTTCTGTGAGAAGTCGGCAGCCTCTTTTAGAAAAAAGTCCCAACGGCCCTGGCATTGCCTCTGTGCGGCATCGATCAGAACTTTTTGATCGTTCTCGGTCAGTTTGTCCCAAAGATCCAGGTTTATATAGAACCACCACGGCTCAAGATAGTCGTTGTATTGGAGCCATACCTTCTGGACTTCACGGAACTGATACCCCTGATACGGAGGCCCGCCGCTCTGACCGTCTGCGACCCCTCTTGAGATCGCGCTGAACGCATCGCTGTACGGAATGGTGACGGGGATATAGCCCAGTTTCTGCCAGGTCAGTTCACAGGCCTTTAGCGGCATCACCCGGAGTTTCATTCCGTTCGGTTTCATCTCACGCCAGCCTTTGGGTTCTTCGCGAGCCGTCATTCCCGCCCAGCCCTGGGGCCAGAGTGCAAGGCCCTTGATGCCGTTTTGCAGCAACAGCTTGTCAACCATTTTGTAGTACCAGCCGTCGGTTGCAAAGGCTTTTTTAGCCTCTTCCGTGTTGGTGAACAGATACGGCATATAGTAAGTGATGACCATTCTCGGATCGAAAGTATCCGGGAAAGATGACAGGGCGATTTCGATGTCCCCTGTCATGATATTTTCATAGCATTCCACCCAGTCGCAGAGGACCCCGCCGGAGTAAACCGTGATATCGATTCTCCCGTCGGTCTTTTCCTTGACTTCCTTGGCGAAGGCTAAGGCGCGCAGGTCGTGATCATCGCCCACGGGCATGGTCTGGGGCATCCGCCACTTGAACTTGTAGTCTGCTGTTTTGCTGGCAGCAAAAGATACAGGTGCATAAACCAGGGTGATCGCCAAGAAAATACCGATCAAGATTTGCCATTTTCGCGACATAATCCGCCTCCTTGTTTTTAGGGTTATATGACACTTGAGTGATAGATGGGTGGGACCTGACCTTCCAATTTTTGACTATGGCAAAAAAAAAAAGGGATGTCAATCGCAGTGGTCCAATACCCAGGAAATCTCGGTGAATTTCCGCATGGAGTTGGGCGATCGGATTTTAAAGCGGATATCGATTGCATATTGAATATTTATGGAATGCTGTCAATTTATAAAAGACAGAGCGTCACGCGGCGCAAGCGTCTGCGCTACGCGAGCGATTCATTAAATATTAAATATTCAATTTCCAATATTCAATCATCAATTTCAGTTAATTTAAGCGGGTTTTATGATTGAATATTTCCAATAATTTTCTTGAAGTTGACAGGATCCGTATCCCCCTCGGTGTTGACCAGCAGCACCGAACAATCGACCAGTCCGATTCTATCCCGGACCGGCTTCAGCGTGCTTTCCCGGCACAGCGCCATAAGTCCTGCGAGGCTGGATGCGCCGGATTCACAGGATACAATCGGTGTATCTCCGTCTTCGGCATGGAAATAGGCGCGGATCGCCGCTTCTGCATAGTGATCCTCGATGGCGATAAAGGCATCTGCGGCAGTTTTAATGATCGGCCAGGCCGCAACAGACGGGGTTCCGCAGTTGAGGCCGGCCATAATCGAGGTCTGGCTTCCCAGGGTTTCCCTGGGTGCCCCTTTCCCGCTTCTAATCGATTCCAGAAAACAGTCGGATTCGGTCGGTTCCGCACAGATAAGATACGGGCGGTTTTTCCCGTAGCGGTGCGCAAAGAACCACGACCCGGCAGCTGCAAAACCCCCCACGCCCGCCTGGAGGATCACCAGATCCACTTTGGGCGTTTCAGACGTGTTGATGGTGTCGAGTTCGTGAAAAATGGTGCTGTAGCCGGCCATGATATCGTTGGGTATTTCTGTATTTCCTTCAAATGCGATGTCCGCAACGGCGATCCAGCCGTTTGCCTTGGCATCCGCATCGCACCGGGCCACACAGTCGTCAAATGTTCCCTTGACCAGAACCACTCCGGCACCCTCGGTTTCGATATTATCGATCCGTGCCTGGGCCGTGTTGTCCGGCATGTAGATAACCGCCTGCTGCTTTAGCTTTCGCGCGGTCCATGCCACGGCCCGGCCATGATTCCCATCGGTTGCCGCACAAAATGTCTTTTCACCCAACCGGGCCATCTTGCCGGAATCCTGAAAGGCATCCACATCGAATCCGTCTCCGTAAAGCGATTCCCATTCTCTTTTTAGATAGCGGAAAATGGCATAGGAGGCCCCCAGGGCCTTGAAGGCCTTGATGCCGAAGCGATGGGCTTCATCCTTTACAAAGAGCTTCCGGACTCCCAGTATTCCGGCCAGGGCGGGCCGTTCGATGAGCGGTGTGGGAGTATACCCGGCAAGCGATTGATGGAAGATCTGGATGTCTGTGTTGGTAAATGCGCCGTACCGGCCGGATGCCCAGGACGGTTCGGGTTCGTAAAACGGGTTGAAACTGAATCGAGACATAAACGGTTACCTCTCAGGAAATTTGATAGTAGAATATCTTTTTCAGGTTATCTATTAAAGTTCATGTAAAGTCCTGTCGGCTTTGAAGACAACCCGCTTGGCGGACGTGTGAAACTCGCACATAAGGGACCGTAACACCAAACAGGGCATCGAGATTAGCAATCCATCGGGGAAGAACAAAATGTTTGTGTATATTGCAGCACCTTAATGCTGTTTGATGTAACGCTCCCTAATGTCCTCAGACAGTCACACATCCACAATCGGATCACCTTCAAAGCCTTTTCCTGTGTGTGACTGGAACTAGAGATAACGGCCTTACCCTGAATTATCGAGTATCCAGCATCCAGCATCGATTCCTTAAAGCGGCCGACTATGGTCTGTCCTCACAAATGGTTAACCCTATTTATGCACCCTTTGGGATTACACTCCTGCTTCTTCATTGAATTCGTCAATCATGTCGTCCCAGATTTCAGTCTGCCTGAAGATACGTTTCCATAGGGTGCGGTCCTCCCAGAGCTGGTTCAGATCTTCGATGGATTTCTGCTGCTGTTCGACCCAGGTAAAATATTTCAGATTGTGAATCGCCTTGCGGTCATAATAGGTGAGTTCCTTCAGATGATCGTCGGTCAGGTTCACCAGACAGCCTTCCATATCTTTTGCTGCCTGGAGCCGGGTGTAGGCACCTCGTTCTTCATTCAATTCCTCCAGTCTGGATCGATACAGATCCGCCGAATCCGTGGCCACGGTGACCAGAATATCATCGTTTGTCATTTCATAATGCCTGGCGGTTTTAATAGCCGTTATCATGTTGGAGATTCCCGATATGCCCAGAAGCTCCAATTGATTGACGATCTCTTGGGGAACCCCTTCCCGGATCAGGGTGGCTTTCCCTTCCGGTTCGTTGAAGAGTCGAAAGATCCGCATGCAGTCTTCGTCGTCGATGGCAGCCACCGCATCGGTATTTCGGACATTATGAACCCACGGAACGTGCTTGTCGCCGATGCCTTCGATGCGGTGGGCCCCGAACCCGTTCATCAGCAGCGTCGGGCATTGCAGTGCTTCGGAGGCAACCACCGCGATCCGGGGATGGACCGTCCGAAGGTAGTCTCCTGCGGCGATGGTTCCGGCAGAACCTGTGGCGGAAATATAGGCCGCCAGCGAACTGGTCTCGGTCCGGAGCGATTCGTACACCTTCTGGATGGCAGGGCCTGTCACCGTGTAGTGCCAGCATGAGTTTCCGAATTCATCAAACTGGTTGAAGATGATACAGTCGGGACGATTTTTTCGGATATCCCAGCAGGCATCATAAATCTCCTTTACATTCGATTCACAACCGGGGGTGGCAATGACTTCTGCGCCGATCTCCTCCAACCAGGCAAACCGTTCCCGGCTCATCTCTTCGGGGAGAATTGCCACCGCCGTGCATCCCAGCAGAAAGGAGTCGAAAGCCCCGCCCCGGCAATAGTTGCCCGTAGACGGCCAGACCGCCTTGTGATAGGCGGGATCAAATTGGCCGGTGACAATCAGGGGCGCCAGGCAGCCGTAGGCAGCGCCCACTTTATGTGCACCGGTGGGAAACCATTTTCCGATGATAAAAACGATCCGGGCATCGACACCTGTCAGGCTTTTTGGCAACTCGAGGTAATTGACCGGGCCGTAGAGACCACCGGTCTCAACCGGTTCGTTTTTCCAGGTGATCCGGAAGAGATTGAGCGGATGTTTATCCCAGAGACCGATCTGTTTCAGCTCCGAATGGATGCGTTCCGGGATAAGATCCGGGTCCCGCATCTGTTTAAATGTCGGCAGGATGATTCCTTTGTCGCGCAGCTGCCTGATGGCCTTTTGGCGAATGTCCTTGTCAACGATATGATCGATAAGTTTAATCATGGGCGTTATCCATTTGTTTGTGGCTTTTGAATGATGAATAAAAATATTTCATTGATGGGAGATAACCGTATTATTAAATATAAAACAATTGACAAAACAGCTAATTATTTTAAATATTTACTTTGGTTCTCCATTTTGTTTACGATCAATTGAGAAGGAATCAATTCCTTTGTGTTCTAATCGAATTTTTAATATCCATCAATATAAATTTGACCTTGCATGATTTTAACAGTTTTATAACTATACGGTTTAGATCAACTTTTGGAGGTTTCAGATGCTGACAACGGAAAGGGAAGAGAAACTCGTTGCCCTGTGTGCTGACCTGGTGAAGATAAAGGGTTATTCGGGCCGGGAAGCCCGGATGGCGACCCGTTTAAGAGATGTTTTTGAAAAGACGGGATGCCGGGAGGTGAGCGTTGACGACTACGGCAGCATTGCAGCGCGGTTTGAAGGGAATCGTCCGGGGAAAACACTCCTTCTGGACGCGCATATCGATACCGTTCCGGTTACGGATCCGGAGCAGTGGGAAACGGATCCCTTTGGGGGGGCGATCAAAAATGATCGCATTTATGGAAGGGGCTCATCCGATATGAAGGGGGCGCTCAGTGCCATGATTATATCGGTGGAATCATTTGTGGAAGATACCCGAAACGATTTTGCCGGAGATATCGTCATCGTGGGCGGAGTCCAGGAAGAGGCCTTTGAAGGGATTGCATCGCGATCCATCAGCAAACGTTTCAAGCCGGATTATGTGGTCATCGGCGAAGCGTCCAATCTCGGTTTAAAACGCGGTCAGAGGGGTCGTGCGGAAATCGTTGTGGAAACATTCGGCAGACCGGCGCATTCGGCAAATCCGTCTGTGGGGGTAAATGCGGTCTATAAAATGACAAAGCTGGTTGAGCGTATCGGAAGCCTTCCAACACCCCGGCATCCGGTTCTGGGAGAAGGCATCCTTGAACTGACCGATATCAAATCGAGCCCCTATCCGGGTTTGTCCGTGGTCCCGGAGTACTGCAGGGCGACGTATGATCGCCGCCTGCTGGTGGGCGAGGCAAAGGAGGCCGTTCTTAAACCGATCCGGGAGTTGATTGCCGCACTGGAAGCTGAAGATTCCGACTTTAAAGGGGAAGTCTCTTTTGCCGTGGGGGAGGAGATGTGCTACACGGGCAACCCCATCCGTGCGGAGCGCTTTTTCCCCGCCTGGGTGTATGACACCGACGACATATTCGTACAGGCCGCCTATGGGGGTTTGAAAGATGCCGGGCTGGATCCGGAGATTTCCCATTATGCATTTTGCACCAACGGCTCTCATTACGCCGGCGAAGCCGGGATCCGGACCATCGGCTTCGGGCCGTCCATGGAAAATCTGGCCCATGTAAATGACGAATACATCGAAATCTCGCAGTTGCTGGATGCCTGCCGGGGCTACTATGGGATCCTGAACGCCGTGTTGTTCCGGGATCATCACTGTTGAGAAAAAAATCTACGAGGCCGTCCGATTACAGCTTGACCACCCTCGGGGGAAAAATATATCATTACCCTCCGGTATGGCCAGTCTGCGCTGACGGTTGACATCCATTCTTGATGAGGTGACGCCCCGGGCCGGCTGATCGGCGGGAACCGAAGGGTGCGCTTTTTTTTGTCGAGAATCGATGGTGGGCTCATTTCCCAAGGGATAATGATGAAACAGTTTTTTGAGTCGAAGCTGAAAGTATACTCGCACGAGCTGCCCCAGTTTCTCTGGATCTCCTTTATCTGCTTCTGCCTTTTTTCGATCATTGCGGTATTCCGCAATAATGTGGACACCGCGTTTATCAAACGATACGGTGTCGAGCATGTACCCCTGATGCTTGTCATCAACGGAGTGTTAACTTATTTTCTTTTCGATTTCATGATCCGGGTCGGCAGGCGGGCACGGGATCACCTCCTTTTGAGCGGTTTCCTGATCATAAACGCCTCTGCAATCGCCGGATTCTTCTTTCTGATAAAGGCCGGGGTGGATATCGGATATCCGGCCCTCTTTCAGCTGCTCTATCTGCAGGACTCGATTTATCTTGTCTATCTGTGGAACATCTCCGCCGATTTCTTTGACGCCCGTCAGGGCAAGCGCCTCTTTCCCCTGATCGCCGGCAGCATGGTTCTGGGCAGTGCGCTGGGTAGTTTTTGCACCCGGCCCTTGGCCCGATTAACCGGGGGGGATGCGACGCTTCTGTTCATTTCAGGCGCCTGTCTGTTCATGGCGGTTTTTATTATAAAAACCGGAGGAAAAATGATCGGCGCCCAGGGGCCGGAAAGGAAGGCGGTCTCCCATCCTCATAAAAAGCTGTCAGAGATTCCGGGTCTGGTCAAAAAATACCCGATCATCCGCTATCTGATTGTTATCGGATTGTTATCCAATCTCCTGATGCCCGTTTTTACCTACCAATTCAGCGTCATTGCCAATGCTGCATTCCCTTCGGAGCAGGCCCTTATCTCCTTTCTGGGTTTTTTTCGGGGGGCAATAATGCTGGCCATATTCCCCTTTATGCTGATTGCAGGAAGGCTTACGAACAGGTTCGGGGTGGTCAAGGCAAGCTTTATCCAGCCCGTAAATATTGCACTGATTTTTTCCGGTCTATTCGGCTTTTTCAGTATCTATGTTGCGGCTCTCGGCCAACTGATGATCCTCCTGGTCCAACGCGGCATCGCCGGCCCGGTTGGTGAAGTCCTGTTCAATATCGTCCCCAATGAGCTGCGAAACTGGAGCAGGGTGTTTATCCGCAGTTCGGTTGCCAGGCTGGGCATGATGGCCGGCTCGCTTATGATGCTGGCCCTTAAACCGGTAATGCCCCCTCGGTATCTGGCGGCTATCGCCGGGATCCTTTCAATTTTATGGATCATTGAAACCGTTGTTTTCAGCAGACGTTACAGAAGGGGACTGAAGCAGGTCATTGTGGAAGATGGAATCGACCTTGACCGAATTGAGGCTGCCGGCGCCATGAAATACAGTAGTGGATTGGCGCAGACCGAAACTGATCTCCTGGATGAAAGCGATATCGGTACCGTGTTGGCGGAAAATAAGCCACCGCGTTATCCGCCGGATGTCGCCCGTAAACTGCTTTCTGACGAAAATCCAGCCACAAGGGCCGAGGCCGCCCTGTCCCTGGCATACAGCAAAGACCCGCGCGCCGTCGGCCGGATTACGAATCTGCTGGATGATAAAGAGGTGACACGGAGTGCGGCCATCGAGGCGCTTGTGAAGTTCGGCAAACCGGCCCTGGCTTTTTTGGAGTCGGCTCTTATGGGCGGATCATATCGGAGTCGGCGTGGTATTCTGGAGGTGCTTAGGATTTCGGGACTGAAGGAGTTCGAGGTCACCCCTTTTATGGGGCTCCACCTGACCGAGGCCTACAACAACCTCATCGCAATGGAAACATTAGCTAAAATGGTGCCGTCACCCGGGGTGGACATGCTCAGAGCGTATCTGGAAGAAAAAAACCAGGAGATACTGAGTCTTGTCTTCCATGCACTGTGGGTGGGGCATGCGGATATGAGTCTTATGTACGAGGCCCTGAAAACCACCGAAGCCTCTTTGGCGGTGGAACTGGTGGAAACCACCGTAGACAACGCCTTGAGCAAATACCTGATCCCCCTTATCGATGCCATCCCGGCTGCGGAAAAAATCGAAAAGGGCTGCAAGGTCCTGCTGTTGACGAGAGCACGGAATCCGGAAAGGATCGTAACCTGGCTGGCCGGCAGCAGCGACCCTACGACCCGCATGCTTGCCGCATACGCCATCGGGGAATCCTCTGCCAAAACAGTCTTCTACCCGACGCTTGAGGTTTTGAAGGATGATACGGACGAAAGCGTCCGCCAGACGGCTCAATATGCCGCTAAACAATGTATCAACGAGGTCGCCGACATGCCGGAAGTGATTGAACAGCTCAATAAGCTGAAGAATTTTATTATCTTTGATGGAATGGGTATTCGGGAACTTCAGGCCATTGCCGCCATCGCCACCCTTGAAAAGTTCCGGGCCGAAGAGGTTGTCATATCGGACTCCGAAGATGATTTTTCTCTCTACCTCCTTTTAAAGGGACGGATTCGCATCTATAAGGATTACGGTACTCCGGGAGCGCAGATCGAAAGAACCATCGGACCGGGCGGGTTCATGGGCGAGATAAGGCTGTTTACGGGGGTTGCCGATTCGACCACCGCTATTGCCGTGGAACCGTCGGAAGCCTTGGTCATCGGGAGAAATCATTTCCAGGAGATCATGAGAATCTATCCACAAATCGGCATGAATCTCTGTCTCTTTTTTGCACTAAAACTTGTTGCCGCTGATATCAAACAAGCCGGCGCTGATTGGTAACGGTTGGTAACGCCGGCAGCGTTTTTATTCGGTTGAAACCGATGCCCAGCCCTTTTATGGCAAGCTTTGTGTCTTTCGTCGTCGCTTTTGGTTTCGCAAGCATCTGATATCGATTCAGCTCAATCGCTAATATGCGGGAAATGGCAGGCGGAAAGGTGCGTCGTTTTTTCTCCCCTTTGAACCAATACCGGAAATTCTGATCGGCACCGATCCTGTACCTCCGGGCACCGCTGTGCAAAGGGGCATCCGGGCGGAGGGTCGATTGGGGTCGGCGGATCTCCCTCCAGGATCTGGCGCTGGGGCGGTGTGTCCGGATCGAGTGATGGAAGCGATGAGAGCAAAACACGTGTGTAGGGATGCTCTGAATGGCCGAAGACATCGGCGGTGGCGCCCAGTTCGACGATATTTCCAAGATACATCACGCCTATCCGTGTGCTCATGTAGCGCACAACACCCAGGTCGTGGGAGATGAAAAGGTAGGTGAGGTGAAAATCTCGCTGAAGTTCTTTTAGCAGGTTCAGAATCTGGGCCTGGACCGATACGTCCAGCGCCGAGGTCGGTTCATCGAGAATCAGCAGTTCCGGATGGAGCACCAGCGCTCGAGCCAGCGCAATACGCTGTCTTTGTCCGCCGGAAAACTCGTGGGCATATCGATAAAGATGTTCCAAGCTGAATCCAACCTGTTTCAAAATGGCAAGCACCTGCTCATCGATCTCATATCCGGCGGCTAACCCATGAAGTTTGAGGCCGACGCCCACCAGATCGCAGACGGTTTTCCGGGGATGCAGCGATGCGTGGGGATCCTGGAAGATAAGCTGGATGTGTTTTGCACGCTCTTTTGCTGCCGAACCGGTAAGCCCGATGATGCTCTTCCCCTTATAGTAGATGTTGCCGCGTGTAATCGGGGCAAGACCCACCACAGCCCGTCCAAGTGTTGTCTTTCCACAACCGGATTCCCCCACCAGTCCAAACACCTCACCCCGGCTCAATTTCAGAGAAACCCCGTTTACCGCCTTTACCGTACTTCGGTGTCGATGCAGCACCCCTTCCCGGATCGGGAAATGGACATGGAGATCATTAATGTCCAAAAGCAACGAGGAATTTTTATCCGCTTTTTCCAGCATCGACACTATTTCCTATTTCTCTTTTTCCACCATAAGAAAGCATGCCGCCTGATGGCCGTCGTTAATCGCGTAACTCCCAGGCTTTTCTCTTACACACCGGTTCATTGCATACTCGCAACGGGGTGCGAACACGCAGTTTGTCTGAGGTTCGAGCAGGCTCGGGACATTCCCCTTGATGGAAAACAGCGGTTGATCCGGGTTGGCATTATCCGGAACGGTCTGCAACAGACTTTGGGTGTAAGGGTGCTTTGGGGTTTTGAGTACATCCCGAACCGATCCCATCTCTACCACATTGCCGGCGTACATGACCGCCACCCGATCGCAGGTTTCCGCCATGACTCCTAAGTCATGGGTGATCATCAGCACCGATGTTTTGATCTCCCGAACCAATGATTTCATCAATTCAAGGATCTGGGCCTGGATGGTCACATCCAGGGCAGATGTGGGTTCATCTGCGATGAGTAATTTCGGCCGGGTGACCAGCATCATGGCGATCATCACCCGCTGGGACATCCCGCCGCTCAGTTCGTGAGGATAGCGGCGGGACATTTTTCCCGGGTCGGGAATCCCTACCTGGGCCAGCATATCCACCGCCTGCCTGCGTGCGGATCGGCGGTTTAGCGATTTATCATGGATGAGCAAAGTCTCAGCGATCTGTTTTCCCACGCGAATCACGGGATTGATGGATACTTTCGGCTCCTGCATGATCATGGAGATTTGACTCCCCCGAATCCGGCGCATTTCGGCTTCTCTGGCTTTGAGGAGGTTTCTGCCTTCAAAATGAATGGCACCCCTTTCGATTCGACCGGGCGGGTCGATCAGGCGCAGGATGGCACGGGCGGTGACTGACTTTCCGCATCCGGTCTCACCGGCGAGACCTAACGTCTCCTGCCGGTTAAGATGAAACGATACCTGCTCCAAGGCATGAACGACACCGCGGAGGGTATAAAACCGAACCCTGAGATCTTCAACTTTAAGCAGCGGCTCTGATGTCACAAAATGTCCTTATTTTAGGTCGATGCCTGAGTCGGTATCGAGTATCCAGTATCGAACATCGCGGATCGAGTTAGCTTTGCCGCTGGTGCGGATCGAGAATATCCCGGATCCCGTCACCCAACAAATTAAAGCCCATCACCACGATGAGAATGGCGAAACCCGGGAGGGTGGAAACCCACCATTGATCTACGAGGAATTGACGACCGTCGCTGACCATGAGTCCCCACTCGGGCATCGGTGGCTGTGCGCCCAATCCCAGAAACCCGAGACCTGCTGCAGTCAAAATGATGGTCCCCATATCCAGGCTCATCCGTACGATGATCGAGGACATGCACATGGGGGTGATGTGGCCTACCATGATACGCAGGTTGCTGGCCCCCAACATCCGAATGACCTGGATATAATCGTTGTTCTTCACGCTCAATGTTTCAGCCCGGGCAAGCCGTGCATAGCTGGGCCAGTTGGCCACAGCAATGGCAATGATGGCATTTTCCACTCCCGGTCCAAGGGCGGCGGCAAATGCAATGGCCAGGATGAGCCTCGGAAACGCCAGAAACACATCGGATAGGCGCATGAGAATTTCGTCGATGGCCCCGCCGAACCACCCGGCCGTAACCCCGATCACCGTTCCTATCGGCATGCTGATAAACGCCACCAAAAAAGCGATGGTCAATGTTACCCGGGCACCGTATACGATGCGGGAGTATAGATCTCTTCCCAGGCTGTCGGTGCCGAAATAGTACGCCAGGGAAGGCGGTGAGAGCCGGTCCGATAATATCTGGTCGTAAGGATCATGGGTGGCCAACAATGGAGCCAATATGGCAACGATAATCAGAAATAGGATGATAAAGGTACCGATCATCATCAGATGGTTTCGTCGCCAGAGAACATAACTGTCCTTGATATAACGGACTCTTGCCTCAAAACGCTTATGGCGAACATCCGATTTGTCCAATGTATGGGAAGCGGTTTGATTCATTTTCATTCGGTATAGGTGATTTTCGGGTTTAAAAAGGCGTAGAGAAGATCCACTGCCAGGTTGACCAGCGAAAACGTCAATGCCACCAACATGGTTCCACCCACCACCGCGTTCAGATCTAGTGTAAGAAACGCTTGGGCCAGATAACGGCCGAGGCCGGGCCATGAGAAAATCGTCTCGGTAAGAACCGATCCCTCCAGCAGCCCCCCGTAGGTGAGACCGATAATCGTTACCGTAGGGACCAGCGCGTTTCGAAGGGCATGGCGGGTTAAGACCAGAAATTCGTTCAAACCTTTAATGCGTGCGGTTTTAATGTATTCCTGGGACAGAACGTCCAGCATGCTGGATCTGACAATACGGGCAATTCCGGCCAAACCGAATAAACCGAGGACCGTAGCAGGAAGGATCATGTGTCTGATTCCGTCCCAGAAAACTTCTCCGTCACCGGCAATGACTGCATCGATCAACAACATGCCCGTGACCCGCGGCGGATCTATAAGCATGATATCGAGCCGGCCCGGCTCGGGCAGCCACCCCAGTTTGAAGTAAAAAATCAGCATCAGAACGAGCCCGAGCCAGAAAACCGGCATGGATACCCCGACCAGGCTGAGCACCCTGGAGAAGTGATCCAGTGGTGAATTTCTATACACGGCGGATAGTACGCCCAACGGTATTCCCACCAAAATGGCGATGGCAAGCGCCAAGGTGGCCAGTTCCAGGGTGGCCGGAAAAAAGTGGAGGATATCCTCAAGCACCGGTCGGCCGGTCTGGAACGACGTTCCTAAGTCACCGTGAGCCAGGCGGTACAAATAACGACCGAACTGAACATAGACGGGCTGATCAAACCCGTATAATTTGCGAAGTCGCTCTACGGTTTCCTGCGGGGCCTGTGGGCCGGCAATGGCTGCCAAAGGGTCAAGAGGAACCACCAGTGCGATAAAAAAGGTGATTACCATGATCCCGATGAGGGTAATGGTCAAGGTGACTAAACGGCGTGCGAGGTATTGGACCATGGAGGTTTCACAATCGTAGCTAAGCCTGCCCGGATGCAGTGTCGATCACGGGCAGGCTGTATGGATGCAGTTACTTTTTTCCGACCGAATAGAGCTTCCAGAGACCGAACGTCGGTGCTGCGTAGAAGTTTTCGAGGTTATTACGCACCGCATGTTGATAGAGCGGCTGGAACAGGAATGCATAGGGCCCTTCTTCCTGAATGATGGCGTTTGCGTCCTGATACAGTTTAATCCGCTTATCGTTGTTCATTTCTACACCGGCTTTCTGGATCAGCCCGGAAGTTTTGTCGTTGTAGAATGCATTCCGCCAACAGAGCTGTTTGGCCTTATAATCGGCAAACGGCTGAGCATTGGTGTGGGGATCCATGTAGTCCGGACCCCATCGAGCCAGTATCAACTCATGCTTTTGAGCGCGGTACTTGGGCCAGAGCTGAGCGGATATGAGCTTATTGAGCTTGACTTTGATGCCCACTTTGCCCAGGGCATTTTGGATGACCTGGGCCACTTCCGGATACGGGGTTTGGTCGCCGTGATCCATGGAGGTTTCAAACCCATTGGGATAGCCGGCCTCTTTCAGGAGCGCTTTGGCTTTTTCAAGGTTCGTCCGGTAGATGATTTTGTCTTCATAACCTGCGAATCCCTTGGGAATGAACGTATTGGTCTGCACCCCGGCGCCGGCCATAATGTCTTTGATGATACCGTCATAATCGATGGCGTACCGGATTGCTTTTCGCACTTTTGCGTCGGCCAAGGGGCCTTTGGTCACGTTCATCCCCATGTACCAGATTTGAAGCGCAGCGATCCGAGCAATCTGGATGTCCTTGTTTTTTTCCAGTTCTTTAACCTGATCCGGAAACATTTCCCAGGCCACGTCGATATCACCTTTTTCCACCTGAAGACGCCGGCTGGTGGCCTCGATGATTTCTTTGATGACCACGCGCTTGACTTTGGGGGGGTGTACGAAGTGTTTCGGATTGGCGTCCAGGATGACTCGATCGTTTTTCTCCCATTTGGTTAGGGAAAAGGGTCCTGAACCGGCGGAATTGCGGGACAACCACGTCATGCCCCTGTCACCGTTGGGATATTTATCGGTTTTCTGCTCATTCTGTTGAGCCACCTTGGAATCCACGATGCTGGCGACCCCGGCAGACAGACAGGAGAAGAAAATTCCCTGGGCATACTGTTTGTCCAGGGTGATCTGCACAGTGTACTTATCCACGACTTTAATGGCGTCTTCTGTGAGGCCGAACTGGGTCAGGATAAATGACGGTTGATCTTTTAGATAAACCACCCGTTTGAATGAATAGGCGGCATCTTCCGCCGTTACTTCGTTACCGCTGTGGAATTTAATCCCCTCTTTTAACTTAAACTTCCACACCACACCGTCATCGGAAACGCTCCAGGACTCCGCCAATGACAGCTCGGGCGTGTCAAATTTGCCTGCCGGAAAATCGAGAAGCTTGTCGTAGACCTGATTGATGATTCCCACACCGGAAAATTCAAAAGCCTTGGCCGGATCAAGGGAGATGATATCGCTGGTTGCCATGCCAAGAACCAGGACCTCTTTGCGGTCTGCGGCAAAGACCGCCGGGCTGAAAATCAGCCCCAAAAGGAACAGGGCCGTAATAAAGATAACACACTGCTTTCTCATAACGCGCCTCCTTTCTGAAGAAACATTCTTCGTTGCATTCGGTTTGTGGTTAAGATACTTTTTTTAATGATCGCGTCTTACGTTGTTCACGTCTGGTAGGAAAGGTCGAGATTGAGATGTAACTTGCAAGTCCCCTTAAATGACCATAAACTGTTTTTTAAATGAATGTCAACCGATTCCTTTTTACTTCCCAAGCGGATCGGTTCAAGGTTCAGGGTTCAGTGGTGAAGGATTGCAAGCAATTGAAATTGATCATAAAATTTTAACGAAAGGATGCCAAGAATGGAACCGCCAAACAGACTCCCGATATTTGACGGCCACAACGATACCTTCGAGATGCTCTATCTACCCGATCCGGATTCGGAGCGATCCTTTTTCGAAAAGAGCACAAAGGGTCACATCGATCTGCCCCGGGCCCTTGAAGGAGGATTTGCCGGGGGATTTTTCGCTATCTTTGTGCCGTCCGAATCAAAGGCACGTGTGCGGCCCGGAGCGGATTTATCGGATACGGTAACAAGCTATACCGTTCCCATGGCATCCACGCCTGGGTATGCCCATGTCCACTCCGTTACCTTTAACGCAATGGCCGAGCTTTTTCGGCTGGAAGCCGCCGCCAAAGGCCGGATAAAGGTGGTCTGCACTCCGGAAGATATTCAGCAATGTTTCAACCGGGGCGTGTTGGCGGTTATGGTCCATTTTGAGGGGGCTGAGGCCATCGATACGGATCTGGATGCGCTTTACGTGTTTCATCGGGCCGGTCTCCGGTCCCTGGGGATTGCCTGGAGCCGCAATAATGCGTTCGGCCACGGCGTGCCCTACCGATTCCCTGAATCACCGGATATCGGACCGGGACTCACCGAGGCGGGGGAACGGCTGGTTCGTCTCTGTAACAGTCTGGGTATTCTCGTCGATGTCTCCCATCTGAATGAAAAAGGGTTTTGGGATGTGGAACGGATTACCGACAGACCCATTGTGGCGACGCATTCCGGTGTGCATGCCCTCTGTCCATCGTCCCGCAATCTGACTGACAAACAACTGGATGCCGTCGGGGCTTCCGGCGGCATCGTGGGGGTTAATTTTCATGTGGCATTTTTACGCTCAGACGGAAGACTGGACGAGAAGACGCCCATCACAGAAATCGTTCGGCATATCGAATATATCGTAAAACGGATCGGGATTGATCACGTCGGCTTCGGGTCTGATTTTGACGGGGCGACCATGCCCGAGGAACTGGGTGATGCGGCGGGATTGCCGAAGCTTATTCAATCGTTGCGGGATCACAGTTTCGATGATGGCGCGCTTGAAAAAATCACGCATAAAAATTGGCTCAGGGTCATCAAAGAAACGCTGAATCCATAACGGATGCATGCTTAGTAAACTGACAGCCTTTAGCCTACAGCCTAAGCAACCTGAACAGTTATAAGATTTTTTGAATAATCATGGAAAAAAAGCTAAAGTTTTGAAACCGGGGTGCCGATCTATAGAAATAGCTGTGTGTAAGGGGTGCATGCAGTAATTGCTAACTTTTTAGCCGGGGCGGTTTCTTCGGAAACCGCCCCGTTTTTTTATTGCCAACAGAATTATTGCCAACAGAATTGTTGGCAACGGTAAGATTTTTACATCACTGTCCGAAATTTCCTGACATGTTCCCTGCCGATTATAATTACCCGGAGGTTTTTTTAATCAACCAGGCCATATTGGCCCCCAGGTCCCGCATGATGCCGATGCCCTCTTCATCCTTTTCCACATCCCCTGCATTTCGGCCGATTCCGATGTTCCAGTAGCTCGAGCCCGGCACGATCATCTGGCCGATCAGAAAGAAATGGTTGATGCTGTCAAATGCATGCATGCTTCCCGCCCGCCGGACCGCTACGACGGCGGCTCCGATTTTTCTTTTGAGCAGATGATCGTTTGCCCGGGTCACCATGCCGGCACGATCGATGAGCGCCTTTGTCTCGGTGGAGACATCGGCAAAATAGGTGGGAGAGCCGATGATGATGCCGTCTGCAGAGATCATTTTTTCGACACAGTCGTTGAGGATGTCGTTTTTTACCGCACAGCGCTGATCCTTGTTTTCAAAGCACTTGAAGCAGGCGATGCAGCCCCTGATTTTTTCCCCCTGGAATTGAACCAGTTCGGTTTCAAACCCCTCTTTTTCCAGTGCTTCAAACGCATAGCGGATAAGAATGGCGGTATTTCCATCTTTTCGGGCGCTTCCATTAAAACCGACAACTTTCATCTTTTTTTACCTCCCTATCAAGTTGATCCCCAAGAGGCGGACAAGTTCCCCGCCCCTTGGGGCGTTAAGATAATTTCCGGATACTCCGTAGCTTTTCGCAGCGAAGCTATATCCCGCTCACCTGGGCTGCGGGGTCGTTTATTGAAGGCTCGGCTATTCTCAGTAAACTAACGAAAACCGTGCTCGCCTATCCCAAATACATCTGCAAATTTATTTCTGGTATGTTTACGATACACGGCACCATTTCTTTCCCATTTGGCAACACTGGCCTGCTTTACACCGAGTCTATCCGCAAGCTCTTTCTGGGTCCATCCTTTTTCAAGCCGTTCACGTTTAACAGGATTCATAAAGATATAATCCTCGGCTTCTCTTTGGTCATACAGAGGATCGGAGTTCGCGTTGTGAATTGCACGCAAATCAGAATCGTCTTCAAGCCGCTCTACCAAATTTTCAAACAATTCGACAGGAAGAACGACATATTTTATTTTTCCATTTTCCTTGATGGTTTGATATTCCATTTTTTACCCCTTATAAATGTCACCCCGTGGTCGAACCTTTATAACTTCTATTATGAATTTGTCATCTTGACGAGTATATAGGACTCGATACGGTCCAACCCTGAGGCGAAATCCCTTACGCCCTTTCAAAATATCAATATCGAGGCCAGGGTCATCCGGATTCAGTGCGAGTTCATGCAATTTTTCTACAATTGCAGATTTGTATTTCGCTGAAAGCCGGGCAAGATAGTTTCTTGCCTGTCGCCGATATTTTAACCGATACATTTCCCGATTATAGCCTTAAAAGCTATACTGTCAAGATATTAAGTGCTTTTCAATGAAAATGTGATACAGAATGGTATACATTTTTTTCATGTCGGTAGATTTTTGATCGTTGATCTTGGCAAATTATTTCGGCGGCATTTCTATAAACAGGAGAATTTTATGATTAATAATATTATAAATCGGATACTGCAGACTGTTTTTCAAGCTGGATTTGTCTTCAAGTTGACAATTACCTCCGTTTTTCTATCTGCATTGATTTCTCCTTATGCCCACGCTGAATCCGTCCGGGTGGGTTATTTTATCGCCTCTCCCCATGTCATTGTTGAGCCGGAATCAAACAGGCTGACAGGCGCCTGCGTTGAGTTTTTTGAAAAACATATCGCTCCTGAAATGGGAATAACCGTGGTGTGGGGAAAAATTGCGACTTCCATACCGAATCAGTTAAATCAGATCAAGAATCAACAGCTGGATGCCTGCTTGGTCTTTGCAAAAAATGAAGAAAGAGCCAAAATTCTGAATTATCCTGAAAACCCTTATTTCGCATCCCGCCCCACCCTTGCTTTCCTGAAAGGCCATCCGATAAAGACAATAGAAACACCGGACGATATATCAGGTCTGCTGATCGGTTACGGTAAAAAAGCATACCTATCCCCTTTTATGAGGGATAAAAGAATAACTTTTGACCTGGTTTCAACCCCCGACTGGGTGGATGCTAATCTGCGAAAACTTTTAACCGGCAAAAACGATGCGATGTATCAGCCTGAACGTGCCTCGTTTTTATATTACATGAGAAAAAATAAACTTGAAGATAGGATCAAGCTTATCAGCTTTCCTGAAAAAGTCCGATTGTATACAACTTTTTCTAAGAAAGCTGATAAAAGCCTGGCCGAGAGATATGATCGTGCTTTTAAGACTGTAAACGGTACAGACCTTTATATAAAAATTCTTTCAAAATATCTGGATATTGACCAACTTTAAAAAGAGACGTCCTCTAAAATCTTCGTCACCAAACTGAATCAGACCCGTCCAAAGATGGTTTGTCTTAAGGGTGCAATAGGGCTTTAACTTCAAATAACGATGTGTGCGGCTAAATGATGAAATGCCCAAAATGCGGCTTTGATCAGCCGGTGCAAAATACCGAATGCTTAAAATGTGGAATCGTTTTTGAAAAATACCGAAAACTGCAGGCGTTGGAATCAAATTCCCCCGATGTTTATCCCGTAACAGATAAAGAAGATGCCGCCGACAGAGGATCTATCCTTCAAATTTTGTTTTATGTCAAACCGGATACCCATCCGATTGCCTTTGGCGGCAGAGCGTTCTTTTTTCTGGTCCTCTGCATCTGGGGGTTCAAAATAATCCTGACTTCGCTGTCTTCAAATTACGAAGCAAGCAGTTTCTGGCACCTGGTCAATCTCCCGTTTCACGAAGCGGGACATATTTTCTTTCGGATTTTCGGAAGATTTATGACCTCGCTGGGAGGAAGCCTCGGCCAGTTGCTGATGCCGCTGGTCTGTCTCATTACATTTTTGCTGCATACACGGGATGCCTTTGCGGCTGCATTTTCCCTCTGGTGGTTGGGTGAAAACTTTATAGATCTTGCTCCGTATATCAATGATGCGCGTTCATTGACACTGCCGCTTCTGGGCGGCAATACCGGCGCAGATGCACCATACGGATTTCATGACTGGGAGTACATCCTCAAAGAATCGGGACTTATCCGTCATGATCATCTGATCGCCGTATTCTCCAACCGCGTCGGTATCCTGTTAATGGTGTGTGCGCTGGTGTGGGGTGCCCTTGTTTTGTTTAAACAATACAAAGAGATTCGCCCCAGCGGCCGACAATAGGTAAAAAGCAATTCCGGAAGTGAACGTCCCACCTTACATACATGAAAAGATAGGCGGCCAGGCTGGAGATTGCCTTTGGGTCGCCTATACTAAAAAACCAATTGATACCGGGTTCCGGCTCCCTGGCCGAGTTTTTGTAAAAACTGATTTTTAATTAGAGTATTCAGGGCATACTGTACCGTGCGACGCGGTAAGCTGGTTTTTTCGGTTACTTCAGATACTCTCAAGCGTTTTTCCGGGCTTGCTTTGAAACTATTCAGAACAGACAGCGCAGACTCTGAGAGTTTTTGGAAGTTCGAATACCGCGTTCGGTAAACATCGATATCTGACAATGAATTTTTCAATATCTTAATAAAAAACCATACCAGGGGCTCTAAATGATACCGCGTTGGATCTGAATGGAACTTGCCCTGAGAGCATTGATGGAGAACGGTGTAGTAAAGACTTCGGTTTTGTTCAATATGTCGATCGATTGCAATATAAGGTACGAGTTGTTTGTAATAGTTATCGTTTGACTGAAGTAGCGATAGAATGAATAGGGCGCGTCCCAGTCGACCATTACCGTCCTGAAATGGATGAATTGCCAAAAATCTGAATTCAAATTCCGTCGCCACGACCAAAGGCCAAATGGGCGCTGTTATCGCAACATTGTACCATCCTACGAGATCTGTCATGGCGGTGTCTGTAAGGGTTCCCGGGGGTGCCGGTTCTAAGACAATTCTTTCTTCTCCGGTCTTTCGATTCAAATAAACCACCCTGTTGGAAGATGTTTTATACCCGCCGGCAAATCTGGTTGCGGAAGGGTAGTATTGGAGTAGATTGTGGTGAAGCCCCCGGACCGTTGTTTCTGTTAACGGGAAAAGTTCGGTCGCCTGTAAATAGATTGTCGAAAGCACTTCCCGACACCCAGCGACCTCCTCGACACTTCGCTCTCGGTCTCTGGAGAGTTTGTCTAAAATGAACTCCTTTTTCATATCAAAAGCGGTTGGTTTACCGTCTATACTGAGCGTCGTATCGATCCAATCGATTTCCGGATTGGTTAGCACTGCATTCTCTATCCGTGTGGAAGCACCGATATTACTAATGAAAGCCATGCGTTTTAAATAATCGGCCTCTAAATCGGATAATGTTTCCAAATCCTTATATTTTTCAACCATGACATTCTGGAGCTCTCTCAGCTCATTTTCCAACTTTTGACTGGGCGTAAAAGATAGCATTGAGCCTGTCCTTTCCATATGTTTGGGCATAATCGTACAATAATGCGCAATAATGCGCAATATTAAATGTTCTAATATTGCGTATTGTCGCGCAATCCAGCTTTTACGTAACTATACAAGTGGCTTGACCGTGGGTTGCTGTGAAAGGGACGGATAACCGATTAATTATTTCTTTTTCTCCTTTGCGCCTTGGCGCCTTTGCGCGAGAATGATTTTTTTCGGGCTCGTCTAAAGGACAAAAACGAGACAAAAACGGTTTTAAAGGTGTTCGGAAAGATGCTCCTCGGTCTGTGCAGACTGGTGTTCAGGAGGTTGCAGACATGACGGCCATGCCATCCGGGCTTCAGATGATCGGGTCTTTCTCCATCGCGTCTATGGGCGGGCTTTTGATCTATGTCCTCCGTCGCCAGCAGAAGCAGATCGACGCCAAGGCCGACAAGGACGGCTGCCGGGAGCGGCACAAGCGCATCGAAAAGGATCTCACCCGGGGCGAGGAAAAGTTCGATGCGTTCGGTGAAAAGCTTAACACCCTGGCCGTTGCCCAGGGAGATTCAAGGAGACGGTAACACGATCACGGTTAAAGCAGATGTCCCGAAGGATATAGATCTGTCACCGGATACGGATGTGAGTGTGATCCCGTGATTTTGTATTTTTGTCAAACTGATCTAAAATTTTTGATGTGAAACCCGCCACAAAATGCTGTGAGGGCAGCTATTGTGGCCGAGGGTAATGATGTGGTGAATCAGTCCAGGTGCAACCCAAAATTTTTTGGATTAATATCTAATTGAACACACATAGAGGCGAATTCATATTCAAAGTGCACCGATTAATATAAATGGCGGACATGACAGGGTTTCTGGTAGTGTAGGACGATCCGCAACACCCATGATCATGGGGTGTCCGGCAGATCCGGTATAGTATGGACTTTGCCATGATATACTTGCCGAGGCGTTTTTAAGCTTTGAAACACAAATCAATGTTGGTAACGCGGAACTGTGCGGCGCGGTGCTTTTGCGTCCGAACCAGTGACTTGTTGGGTTGGTACTTCTCATCATCCGAACGCAGGTCATGATTTCTCATTTCGGTTTTTTCTCTTCTTGTGATTTTTCAGCTTCCTTTATCATTTTGACCATCTGGATAATATATGCTTTGTTACCATTTGAGATTTTCGCTTCCTTTGCCCAGCGTTCTAAAAGTTCAAAACTCCACATCCTTTTTTTGATAGGCGAGATGCCTTCATTCAGCATTTTGTTTAATAACCGCTCATCAGCATCGGTCTCAATAGTCTGGAGTTTTTTTGCAAAACAAATATACATTTGTCGCAAGGCTTCTTCGTGTTTTCCAATGATTGGAGGTAATCTCATCTTGTTGATGGTCTCCAAGGATTCATCATACCGCTGAGAGCATATTTGGACTTCTGCAAGAGTCAATTCCAGTACGAACCGTTCGTGCTGTAAAAATGGTGATCTGGATCGATCGATTAAAATTATACTCTGAATCGCTTCTTTAACTAATTGAATTGTTTCCTCATACTTTCCCATCGATATTAGATAACCGATTTCGAATCTAAATTTAGTATAATTAAGGCTCGCCCCAACGTATTTTGCCACCTTGTCTTCGACATCGGAAACTAACTTCTGAATGGTTTCCTCACTTTTTGAATATATCCTTTCTTCAATATATTTCGGCGTGAGAATCTCCTGAAGTTTCAATTCCGTTGCTGTTTTGACCTGAGATTTGATTAGAGTAGCAATGGATCCAACTCCAATAAGTGAAAGAAAGAGGACAATCAATGCGACATATTTTTGATAATGGGCGAGCTGGTTTTTGTAACTTGTGAGCTTTAAATCAAGGATTTCTTCGTTTTTGCGGACTCTTTCCTCGAGCACCTTAAGTGATGAGAGGGGATTTTCAACAATATCATTCCGTAAACGGTCGTTTGGATTTTGGCTGTTTTTGCCAACTAAATCATTGTTGACATCCATATACCTGCGCTCCTATCAAAATCAAAATAGTGAATTTCAATAAAAATGAACCCAACGCACTGAATAAGGGGCGGCGGAACGCCGTCCCATTTGATTCAGATGTTAGGTTTCTGTAGCTTCTTTGTCAAATACATGGACGAGCCTAAGATTAAACTCGCGAGCATTTTCAAACAATCCATTGTCCTCCAGAGCCCCCTCCGGACCTCTGTAGCTTTTTATCTTTGGACCGTCCACAGATCCCCATCCAAATGCAGAAGACGCCTTTTGCCTATCCTTCTGCTTCTCAGGGTGCTGCAGGAGTTGGTGGCGTACTCTTTCTGCGTTGGATGATGGAATGTTGCAGAACCTGGGATTATGCTTGAATATCTCTACTAGCCTTCCAACGAAGTAATAGAAAGACTCAGCAGTTATTTCCAGTTCCCACAGGGCCTCCTGGTAAACGGCATTAACCATATTAACCGTTGATATGTCGGCTACAACCTTAGCATTTAATACCTGAGCCTTGGATATCAGCCAGTTGAGTTGAGCTATCTTCTTTCCAATTTCAGCGTCATACGCTGAATAGCCTCCGTTTTTCGCGAAACGTCTTCGCTTACTATACTCTTCGTGCTTCTTTAGTGCTTCCGTAAACATAATGGGCCTAACAATTGATTATACCGATCTGGATATCATCACTTTTGTAATGTTATCCGGAAAGCGGGACGTTCGGAAAACGGGACGTTCGTGCAGAGCGTGCACAAAAAACTTGATTATTATAGTTATGCATTTTCTGCACGAATGCCCCCTTAGGTGTGTCTCCGAAATTATCTATTTCTCGGACCGACGAGCAGCCCTTCGCTCCTTAGCGAGTTCAATTCGTTTAGGCTCTGTATAAATGCGCTTTAGCAGGACATTCGTAAAGTCGAGGATATCTGCCGCATCTTTTTCGCTGAGCGTTCCTTCGTGGGCTCCGTCGTTTCCATCGTCTTTGATGCACGTCGAGAGGTCACGAAGGCTTCCCGCGAGAACTTCGTTATCGAATAGCCAAGGCAAGCGAAGCCCAAGGTTACGACGCACTGTTCTATTAAGTCCTTCGACATCCCCCTCGGGTAACATTGATCTGGTAGCAAGATCTACGCATAAACGGAACATCGTTCCCGCGGCGTTCGGGCAGCCTATGGCTAAACATGCGGCTCCTTCCCGGAATGCCGCTTCTATATTCGGTGGGAGATATTCAGGGGGAGTTTCCTTGATTTCATCTTTTAGGCTTATATGGCTATCTACCCTCATAATGCGATTAACCGCGAAATTCAAATTAGGGAGTCCGGTATCTTCAAGCAATTTAGTCGTCCCAATTTTGTCTTGGTACAAAACGAACACAGTAGATCTTTGGCATGCGCGGCAAATACAAAAGGCTTCAAACCACTGCTGCCAACCAGACTGTATAAATGTCGGGATAGCTTTAATGAGATCGAAGGTCATTGACTTTGATTTGCATCGTGGGCAGTTTACTACAAGTTCGGACATTGAAAACACTCCCCTATATTAATTCACACCAGAAAGGGTTCGTGCAGAACGTGCACAAAACAGGGATGATCATTCCAGTTATGCAATTCCCGCACAAACCTCCCATCTTATTTATCCCCCATTCACCTTGTCCCTCAATTTCCCGGAACAATTGAGCGTCACTACATTTCTTGAGAAAAAGATTAATCAATATAGGGAAGTCTAATTTCTTCGCCTTCGAGGTCAGGAAATCTACTCACAAAATCCTGATAAACAATGGTCTTTTTTAAACGTTCCCGAAATTTTCTTTTCGCAATCTTAGTCACTATTTCTCTGCTTTTTTTTATGGTTATGCCCTTGCATTTTCCAGGAATACATTTAGGGTGCTTAACTCCTTGAATTGTTGCACCCTTAATAGAAATAGGTTCAGTCAAAATAATGTCATAAATAGCACCAACTTGCATAGTCAATTTTTCATCACCTGATTCTCGAAAGTAATAATCAGGATTAACTTTTTGCCAAGAATTATCTTTAAAACTATACACCGGTATTTTTGCTTCATACTGGACAAAAAAATACCTATTCCTGCCACCTCCTTCACGTCGAAAAAGCATAAAAGATTTACCATTTAAAACTGAAAGAGGAAACTTAATCAGATATGGTCCATAGTGATTTCCTGCTTGAAAATAATTCAAGCCAGTCCAAACCCCGGGAACAGAATAAGGTTTATGCGCAGGCAGTTCTAAAGACCACTTGCTTCGAAGGTCTAATAAATTGTCATTCAGTATATCGAACAATTCATCTAAGTGGCATGCATGATGTAGATTGCACCCGAGTTTCTTTGTTAAGGATCTTTTCCAGGTGAAATATCCTCTGAAATCCTCTGTATTGAAAGGCCTTTTGTAGTCTGGTTCTTTGGTTGCCGACATTTCACCCTCCGAGGGGATGTTAATAACCGTTGATTTTGTTCCTGAGTTTCCCTGAACACTTGAACGTGACCACTCGCCTTGGCGGAAGAATCAAGTCCCCATCTGTAGCCGGGTTCCGCCCTATACGCTCGCGCTTATCTTTAACCTGAAATTTCCTGAACCCGCTGATCAGAACATCCTCACCCGATGCAAGGGTCGATTTTAAAATATCCAGAAGGCTATCAACAATATCGATTGATTTTTTAAGGGTGTATCCGTTCTCTGTTTGAATGGCTGAAACAATATCTATTTTGGTGAGGGTGCCGGGCATCGAACCTCCTTCCAAGAGGTTTCCACGTTGGCGGACTCAACCAAATAAACAGCAAGTCCCCGTATTGTCAACAAATTTATTGTCAGGGAAAATACAGCAGGGTAATCACGTTGAATGCCTATGATGCAAAAAGAGAGGTGTCCGCCGGCGGGGTTAATGGTGGTGAGATTCAGTACGGCAATACCAGGACGGTTAAAGCCGCAACTCCTCGGCAGCCCGTGGAGCCTCCAGCGCAGCCGGATAAACCCCAAGGTAAACCCGGAATCCGACAATACAATGTATTGTCAATCCCAAAAAATAAGGGGTCACAGCTCACACTGTAACCCCTTGATTTTATTGTGGTAGGCGCGCAGAGATTTGAACTCTGGACCTCTACCGTGTCAGGGTAGCGCTCTCCCCCTGAGCTACGCGCCTTTATTTTGGGTACTGGATATTATTATTTTGCTTTTGTGTCAAGAAAAATACGCGGGATAAATCTTTCTAATTGGCGGCGCCGTTTCCGGAACCCTCCTGGGTAATGTTCATTCCGATATAGATGTAATGAAACCCGGATGAGATGGTCATTGCCGCAGCTGACCAGATAATGAGCTTTTTTATGAGCAGGGCCCCGGCAAACTGCGGATTCAGGAGCACCCAGATGACGGTCACAAGCTGGGTGACCGTGGTCAATTTGCTGGCCAGGCTCGGTTTGATATCGAATTTTATATTCGTCATGGTAAAGATGGCGAGTCCGAGAAGGATCAGGACGTCCCGGGTGATCACAATTATCGTCAGCCAGTTCGGCAGCATGCCGAGTACGGCCATACAGATAAACGACGAGGTCAGGAGCAGCTTGTCTGCGATGGGATCCAGATAGGCGCCCAGCACCGTGTACTGGTTGAAGTAACGGGCAAACAGACCGTCAAGGCCGTCGCTGATGGCGGCGATGGTAAATATCAACAGCGCAAAGGGGATCATCCCCCGGAGCAGGGAGATGATAAACAGGGGTATCAGGAGGATCCTGATGATCGTTAAAATATTCGGTATATTGATGGTTAAATTCAGCTGTTTCAATGCAGGTTTTTCAGGGTTGTTTACGAGATTTAGGTTTTTGTTTTCGTTGCCTATTTTGACACGATTTCGACCCGAAGATGATCGTCTGAAACCTCGGTGATATTGATCCCGAAATTTTCTACGGTCTTGAGCATCAACGCATCCGCAAGCTGTTTTGGAGTGCCGGTATACTCGATCATGATGGTCGAGGTATCGGGTCGCATCTCCCGTGTCTTGATTCCTTCGATGCCGGATATATCATTTAATGTTTTTCGAAACAACACAAAGTTCACAAGGTTTTGGGTCCCTTCCACAATGATTTTGACCATTGAAGGCCCCTCAGATCCCTTTTCCCAGGCCGAAGCGATCTGTTTGGAAAGTGCTTCTCCGGCCAAAGCGCCGGCTTGGGTCAGCGCTTCCGTGCTTCCCTCATATTCACTCTGCTTTGCAGCGACGGCCGTCTGGGTGGTGGAACCGATTTCAGCGCCGGTTTTTGCCAGTATGGCGCGCAGTCTTACGGTGGCCTCAAAGGAGCGGATATTTGCGCCCATGACGTTTGCTGTGGCCTCCACCTCCGATTGCCCCAGGATGACCACATCGGCGCCGAGATGGGTTCCCAGGTTTACGGCTTCCGTATTGCCGAGATCCGGATTTTGGGTATCGATCTCCACTGTCCCCGACTGGATCACCGCTCCCGGATCCATTATTATATAGCCTTTTTTTCTCAGCGCTTCGGACATGGCGTATTCGGCAATCGGCTTAAAAAACTGCAGATCTTCACCCCACCAGTAGCGTGGGGTTTCATCGTCGATATTGCGCTCGGCGATGAAAAATAGAACCGTCGGTAGGGTTTTTTTGCCAAGGACAATACCGGCATTTGAAAACCGTTCTCCCAATGCGGTGGTTGCCAGGGTTGCCTGGACGAGAACCCGGTATGTTTTGTCAACACGCTGTTCGGCAAGCACCTGGTAGCCTTGTATAAATGCTCTGGTGTTTCCTTGCAGGATTTCATTGGCGGTCTGGAAATTTTCGACCAGAGACTCCACGGGGAGCATATCCATTACGATCCTGTCGACAGCAGAGATCAGGCCGTTGCGGATGGCTTGATCTCTGGCCCCCGCCACATTGTCTTTATACACGCGGGCCGTTCCGATGGCTAGCGTGGTCCTGGTCTCCGGCGATGCCTGTGCATGACCGGACCCGGGGAGTGCGGCAGCCAGCAGGGCAGCGCACAGGATTGTTTTGAATAGACGGCTGATTTCGATCGATTTCAACATATTGGAGCCTTTCAAGGAAATTGGAGTTATGCTAAAATTTGCGATTCAAGGCATAGTCGGCAATATCAGTCAGAAGCAGTTTTGTCTCTGACGGTTGAAAAACAGACAGCGCGGCCTTTGCTGTTTTGATCTTTTCTGACGCCATATTCGTGGTATAACGGATGCCGCCGTATTTATTCATCATATCAATGAGGGTTTCAAAGTCCTGGTTTGAAAAATCGTTGTTCTTGATTATTTTTTCCATCCGAACCGCGTCATCCCCCGGTGCCTTGCTCAGCGTGTGGATAACCGGAAGGGTCAATTTCCCTTCCCTGAGATCGGCGCCGAGTTCTTTTCCCAAAACCGATGCGTCGGCCGTGTAATCCAGCAGATCATCGGCCATCTGGAAGGCGAGCCCCAGGTTCAGGCCATATTCCGAGAGGCTTGCCGCCACATCCTCGGGTGCCCCTGCCAGGAGGGCGCCGACCCGGCAGGCGCCTTGAATCAGTACGGCCGTCTTCCGGGAAATTATTTCCAGATATTCAGTTTCTGAAAGGTCGGTGGCCCCTTTCCGCATAAGTTGGTGGATTTCTCCCTGGGACATATCTTCGGTAATCCCTGCAATGACCTTTATGACCTCCGGCCTTCCGGTTTCAGCGGCGATGGAGAGGGCCCGGGCCAGCAAAAAGTCTCCCACGAGCACGGCTGTCGAGTTTCCGTATACGGAATGGGCGACCGGCGTGCCCCTGCGCACAACAGCGTCGTCTACAAGATCGTCATGAAGCAGTGTTGCGGCATGCAGATATTCAAAAATGGTGGAGGTTTTCACTGCGTTTTGCTGATAACCGCAAATCCTTGCACAGAGGACCATCAATAAGGGTCTGAGCCGCTTGCCGCCGCTAAAGAGGATATGTTTTGCGGTCTTTGAGACCAGGTCGAGGTATGGATTCAGATTCTCATGGAGGGCCGATTCAATATCTGAAAGATCCGATTGAATCCGGCTGTATATCCTCTGTTTCAGTTCATCCATGGGGCTCCCCTATGAGATCGTACTCTAACGTATCCGTAATTATAGCTTCTGTAAAGGTGCCGGGTTTTACAGACCCGGTCACGCTGAGATAGGTAATGCCGTCGACTTCCGGGGCTTGAAAAGCGGTGCGTGCGGCGGCAGTCGTCTCTTCGGTCATCTCATCCACCAGCACCGTGTACTGTTTGTCGAGGTGCTGCCTGTTGTTTTCTATGGATATTTCTCTCTGACGGGACATCAACAGATCGTGGCGTTGCCGGGCGGTTTCTTTTGGGACGCTTCCGGCCAGGGTGTGGGATGGAAGATCCTCTGAATCCGAATAGATAAATACGCCGAGATGATCAAATCGGACCCTGTCCATAAAATCGAGCATTCGTTTGCAGTCATCGTCTTTTTCGCCTGGAAAGCCGGTAATCAGCGTGGTTCGCAGTGCCGCTCCGGGACAGGCGGTGCGGATTTTGTCATAGAGCCGGTAGAGATCCGATTCGGTGTAATTTCTGCCCATCCGTTTTAAGATCCTGTCGCTGACATGCTGGATCGGAATGTCAAAGTAGGCGCAGACATTCGGCAGGTCCGCAACGGTTTCAATAAAACGATCGGTGATGCTTTCCGGATGACCGTAAAGGGTCCGTATCCATATCGACTCGGACAGGGATGAAAGTCTTTTGAGCAGTTCGCTGATTTCAACGGCTGAATTCAAATCACTTCCGTAAGCGGTGGTGTCCTGGGCCACCAGTATCAGCTCTTTAACGCCGGCGTCGACCATTCGACGCGCTTCGGCGACCACGGCGTCCACGGGCCGGCTTTTCTGCTTTCCGCGAAGCGTGGGGATAATGCAGTAGGTGCAGTGACGGCTGCAGCCTTCGGCGATTTTTAAGTATGCCATGTGTGAAAGGCTTTGAACGCGTAGGATCGACCCGTCGGGTTCTGAAATCAGATCGGGGTCCGGCAGCAGACAACGGCCGCCGTCAAAGAGGCCGTCTGCGGCAGCGGTAATCTGGTCAAAGGCCCCGGTTCCGATAAAGACGTCCACCTCGGGAAGCGAATCCCGCATCTCTTCTTTAAACCGCTGGGGAAGACATCCGGCAACGATCAGGCGGCGGCACGAACCGCTCTTTTTTAGTTTTGCCAGCTCAAGAATCGTATCGATGGATTCATCGATGGCCGGTTCGATAAAGGAGCAGGTATTGACCACAATGGCCTCGGCATCGGCCGGGTCGTTGAGAATGGTCCAGCCGGCATTTTTCAGCCTCCCGAGCATGACTTCGCTGTCCACCGCATTGCGGGCACAACCGAGACTCTCAAGATATATCTGTCTTTTCCCCATTGTCGAGATAGTCATCTTTATTTTCTACAGGGTCTTATTCTTTTTGTCTCTTTCGGATCTCTTCCGCAATAAGCGGTACGATTTCAGAAAGATTTCCAACAATCCCGTAATCGGCTTTGGAAAAAATAGGTGCATCCGGGTCCTTGTTGACGGCGACGATGACGCGTGAAGAAGACATCCCGGCAAGGTGTTGAATCGCCCCGGAGATACCGCAAGCGATATAGAGATTGGGCGAGACAACCTTTCCGGTTTGTCCGACCTGTTCGCTATATGGTCGCCACCCTTCGTCAACAGCCGATCTGGACGCACCGACAGCACCTCCGAGGAGTTCGGCCAGTGCTTCCAGCATGGAATAATCGCTGCCGCCCATTCCCCGGCCGCCGGAGACGACGATATCGGCTTCGGTCAATTCTATTTTATCAGATTCCACAGTCTTATCAATGAACGAAAGGCTGCCGGTGTCGGAAACAATGTCCATTTTTTCGATCTCGCCGCGGCCCTTTATCGCTGACACGGCAAATGCGTTGGGCCGGATGGCAAGAATCCGGGGGCTGCCGTTAAGGGAAATATCGGCCAATACCCTGCCGCCATAGATGGGGCGGGTTGCGGTCAAAATATCTTCACGGATATCTACAGACGTGCAGTCCATGCCCAACGGTGCGTTCAGTCGTGCGGCAAGGCGTGCGGCCAACTCTTTTCCGATAACCGTCGCCCCCATGATGATGGTGGAAGGGCATGTTTTGCCGATAATCGATGCCAGTATGTCCGTATGCCGATCCGTCAGCACCGGGTGGAAATTTTCGGGTGAGACCATCAGAACGCGATCGGCCCCAACGTCCTTTAGATCTTCAACCGATAGAGCGGCGCCATTGGCGATTACCGCCAGTGTCAGATCAACCCCCTGCGCATCTGCCATACGACGCCCCAGGCTCAGGCATTCATAGGTGACTTTTCGGAAAACACCTTGGGAAAATTCAGATACTGCCAGCACGTCACCCGTCATATCTTGAGAGCTCCTTTTTTGCTATAAAACCTTTGCGTCCTCGTTTAGAAGCCTTACCAGTTCGGCGGCCTTTTCGGATGCGGAATCTCCTTCTATGATCCTTCCGGCTTTTCTTGCCGGCGGAAGGTGCAGGGCCAGAATTTTATCCGACGTATTTTCTCCGGAAGAAATATCAATATTCAAATCCCGGGGGGTTTTTATATCCAGCGGTTTTTTCTTCGCCTTCATGATACCGGGAAGCGAGGCATACCGGGGCTCATTCAAACCCCGCTGGGTTGTAAACAGCATGGGCATCGGTGCTTCCAGGACAGCGGTTCCGCCTTCTATAGAGCGGTGGCATCGGATGGTTCGGTCTTCAATATTTTCTTTTGTCACCATGGAGATTATGGGTATCTTCAGCAGCTCCGCCACCGCCGGTCCGGTGAAATATTGGTCGTCATCCACAGCACGCTGGCCGGCGATGATCAGGTCAAACGGTACGGCTTTAAGTGCTGCGGCAAGCAGTTTTGCCGTCTGCAGCCCGTCGCAATTTTCCGCCTTGATCAGCAGACCGCTGTCTGCTCCCAATGCCAGGGCGGACCGTATGGCGTCCACGGTCCGTTCGGGTCCTACAGAGAGGATGATTACAGAACCCCCGTGGCTTTCTTTTATCCGTAAAGCCTCCTCGACGGCGAATTCATCATAGGGGTTGATGACCCATTTGATTTCGTCCTGGTTTATGGAAACCCTGTCTTCGGCAATGGCGATGTCGGATTCGGTCGAGGGGACCTGCTTTAGCAAAACGACGATTTCCAACGCTGGTAACTCCTTAAAAAAATTAAAATTATTTAAGCCCTAAAAAATACAAAACCAATTGATTCCTGTCAATATAATTTACACCCCAATTCAGGGCAAACGCATTTGGGTTTCTTGTTCAGAAATAATCCTAAACCAGGCAAGTCGGAGGAAAAAATTCTTATCTTTGGGATTTCAGCTTGCCCTGTAAATTCCAAATCCCAAGCACCAAATTCCAATTAAATCACAAATTCCAGTATCCAATGACCAAAACAGGTACAATCGGGGGTATTTGGAGCTTTCCAGTTTAGCATGTGCTTTCTTCCAATATCTTACTGTTATTTTGTAGCCGGGAACCCCGAAGAGACGTGGTCGACCAATGCGCCGTCGGGTGTCTGCGATACCATGAAACAATCCACCGAATCCAACTGCTCCACCAGCGCGATCCCCCGTTCCGGTCCCATCACCACCAATGCCGTTGCCAGACCGTCTGCAAAGGTGCAGGTGCCCGCAATCACGGACGCACTTACCACGGTATTTTCCACCGGATATCCCGTACGGGGATTCAGGATATGGGAGTATCGTTTACCATCTTTTACAAAGAAATTCCGATAATCGCCGCTTGTGGCCATTCCCCTGTCCTGGAGAGAAACTACCTTATAGACGTTGCCCAGGGACGCATCCGGAACCGGTCTGTTGATACCGATCCGCCAGTGGGTCCCGTCTTTTTTTTCGCCGGAGGCGTATACCTCTCCTCCGATTTCCACAAGAAAGTCTCGATACCCGTTTTCCCGGATCAGTGCGGAAATCTGGTCAACCCCGTATCCCTTGGCAATGGAACCGAGGTCGAGGGACAGCGAAGGGATCGTTTTTTTAAGAAACCGTTTTCTGCCCCCGAACGTGATGTATTTAAAGCCGATGGTTTTTATGGCCGCATCGATTGCCTGTCTTGACGGAATTTTTCTTTCCGGTTTCCTGCTGCCGAATCCCCATAAATTGACCAGGGGATTGACGGTCCCGTCCCATGCGCCGTCTGTGTAACGGTACAACTGCCGGGCAATGGTCATGACATTCCAGAAATCGTCAGATACCATAAACCGGGTGGTCGTGTCCTGAATTCTGTTAAACCGGCTGATCTCACTGCCTTTAATATAAATGGACATGCTCCGGTTGATCTGTTTAAGCCTTTTTTCGATGGCATCCGCTAAGGGGATGCGCTTTGAGTCGGGAGCTGAAACGATCTTTACGGTATAGGTCGTTCCCATGGTACTGCCTGAAATAAGCAGTTCATTCTGATTGTTGAAGCCGCAGAGAAAAAGGGCTGCAAAAAGGGCCGCGGACAGGGTGATAAATTTTTTCATACCATACCTCACATAGATTGCCGGTCTCATTGACCTTTGTAAGATAACCAGAAAAAGGGATTTTATCAATATATCTCCCCTGCAACCCCGGGGTAACCGCGTCTGGATTACATAAGCGCAACAGCGTCCTGACTGGTTTACCGGGTGCTTTCTGAGGGAAAGGTCATTAGTCGAATAGCTGAGCAGCTTCGAGGGACATTTTTCTTGCATGTGCAGGTGTTCCAAAGTATGTGAAAACCTTGAATCTCTGGGGACTCAGGGAACTCTGTGAGAGACAGTTGAATACAGTTTTTACCGATAAAAAGGCATGTGATCCATGAAATCAGAAATTACCGCCACGGAACCGGTTCATGCAATTGATGTCGAATCGACCGCATCATTTATTGCAGATACCCAGAGGGCCGATGGTGAAATCCCATGGTTCCGGGGCGGCAAAACAGACCCATGGGACCATGTGGAGGCGGCCATGGGGCTGAGTATCGGAGGATACCACCGGGCAGCGAAATCCGCGTTTGAATGGATGTCCCGGGTTCAGCTGGAAGACGGCAGTTGGTATTCCGGATACCGCAACGGAAAACCCGAAGACACCACCCGGGAGACCCATTTTTCCGCCTATATCGCTGTGGGTGTTTTTCACCATTATCTTATCACCCGGGATATTTATTTTTTGCGCAGCATGTGGGATACCGTCCGAGACGGCATCGATTTTGCGCTCCGTCACCAGTCCGGCGGTGGAGAGATCTTCTGGGCGTTAAGCCCATCCGGCAAAGTGGATCCCATGGCCCTGGTGACCGGATCCTGCTCCATATATATGAGTCTAAAATGTGCCCTGGATATTGCAGGGTGTCTCGGCATCCGGATGGATGTATGGGAAGGGGCATTAAACAGGCTCGGCCAGGCGCTCCGATTCAAACCGCATCTTTTCAACATGACAAAGTCCCGGTATGCAATGGACTGGTTTTATCCCGTGCTCACCGGTGTATTGACCGGGGAGGCGGCCCGATCCAGAATCGACCGGCTATGGAAACGGTTTGTCATCAACGGACAGGGGGTTCGATGTGTGTCGGACCGGCCCTGGGTAACCATTGCGGAAACCTCCGAGCTTTCCCTGGCGCTTTCGGCAATGGGAGATAAATCGCTTTCCCGGATTCTATTGAACTGGATTATGGATAAACGATATCACGACGGGGCGTACTGGTGCGGATTCACCGTGCCGGATACAGTCGTGTGGCCCGGGGACCGGTTGACATGGACCAATGCCGCCGTTTTGATGGCTGCCGACGCCCTCTATCACTTCACCCCGGCCGGCCGGCTGTTTCATCACGATTTTTGGACAGGAACTCTGCAACATTGAAATCAACGGTCTTTCAACCCTCCCTACGATGCATCACCAAGCGCCGGCGGTTCAAAAGATCGAACGATACCGCCTCTTTACAAAGTCTATGGGGAGTGTTACATTTCACCCATCATCCTAAACCGTACGGAAACCCATACCCTTTTGTTTCAGGAGCCGGAAATGGATTACATTAAGATTCGATTTGGCAATGATTTTGATAAACTGGAAAGGACCGTGGAGGGTGTGTTCCGATCCCTCAGCCCGATGTACTCATTGGCCCAGCGGACCTGGATCCCACAAATGGACATATATGAAACACCCAAGGAGATCGTCATCCGGGCCGAAATCGCCGGGGTGGATAAGGAGAACCTGGAGGTGGAGATCAGCCGCAAGGCGCTGAAAATTTTCGGGAGCCGTACCGAACCGCCCTGTGTCGAAAATGCCACTTACCGACTGGCTGAGATTCAATACGGAAAGTTCGAACGGATCCTTTATCTTCCCACATCCATCGAGACCGACACCGTATCGACCACATTTACAAACGGTTTCCTGGAAATAACACTCACCAAATTACCGACAGATAAAATGCATAAGATTCCTATTACGGGTGAATAATCGACAGAAGATCTGACTGACACGCTTATATTGGGAGGTATCCATGGCTGACCCACAACCCCCTAAGGAAATCGGAAAAGAAAAACTTCCGGATACATTGCCGGTTCTACCCCTGTTTGATGCGGTTCTCTTTCCAAAGATGGTTTTGCCTCTGGTCATCATGCAGGAGGACTCCATAAAACTGGTCGACGAGGCCATGACCAAGAATCGTATGATCGGTCTCCTGGTTTCGAAAAAGGTTGCTGAAAAAGCCGTCTCCGACCCGCCGTCGGCACAACCCGAACAGGAACCTGCGGTGGCTGCAGAAGCGGAAGATACAGACCCGAATAAGGATCTGTACCGGACCGGGACGACCGCTCTGATTCTCAAAATGGCAAAGACCGAAGATAACAAGGCCCAGCTGCTTGTTCAGGGACTCGGCAGATTCAGGGTGAAGGATTTTTTAGAGGGAACACCTTATCTGCGGGCCGATGTGAGCCATCTTGAAGATGTGGAAAAAAAAGATAAGGAAACCGAAGCGCTCATTACCAACCTTCACGGACTGTTTGTCAAGGTGGTTGATCTGTCTACCGGACTGCCCCAGGAGATCGGTTCCATGGCCAAAACCATTCAGGAGCCCGGTATATTGGCCAACATGGTTGCATCTACTATCAATGCGACACTTGAAGACAAACAGAAGATCCTTGAGATAGATAACGTTAACACCCGGCTGAAAGAGGTGACACGGCTGGTCAATTATCAGCTCGAAATTCTTGAACTGGGTCACAAAATTCAGTCCCAGGTCAAGGGGGATATGGATAAAAGACAGCGGGAATACTACCTGCGCCAGCAGCTGGAAGCGATTAAAGAGGAACTGGGGGAAAAAGACGATACCGGTGTCGAACTGGATGAGCTTCGTGCAAAGGTACATGAGAAAAATCTTCCCGAGGAGGCAAGAAAGGAAGCCGACCGGGAACTCAAACGACTCTCCCGCATGCATTCGTCTTCTGCAGAATACACCGTTGCCTTGACCTATCTTGACTGGCTCACCGAACTGCCCTGGAATGAGGCTTCGGAAGATGTTCTGGATATCAATAAGGCCAGAAAAACACTGGACGAAGATCATTTCGGCCTCGATAAGGTCAAACGCCGCATCATCGAATTTCTGGCGGTGCGAAAGCTGAAACCGGATTCGAAGGGGCCGATACTCTGTTTTGCCGGGCCTCCCGGAACGGGGAAGACCTCCCTTGGCAAATCCATTGCGCATGCCCTGGGACGTCAGTTTTTTCGCATATCCCTGGGGGGGGTCAGGGACGAAGCCGAGATCAGGGGACACCGGCGGACCTATGTCGGTGCGCTTCCGGGCCGGATCATCCAGGGACTGCGGCGGGCGGGTACAAACAACCCGGTGTTCATGCTGGACGAAATCGACAAGGTCGGCAGTGATTTTCGCGGGGACCCCTCCTCGGCCCTGCTCGAAGTGCTCGATCCCGAGCAGAATTTTTCCTTTTCAGACCATTACCTGGATGTGCCGTTTGATCTGTCCAATGTCATGTTCATTACCACGGCAAATATCCTGGACACCATCCCCCCAGCCTTAAGAGACCGGATAGAGGTGCTGGAACTGCTCGGGTATACCGAAGACGATAAAGTCAAGATTGCAAACCGGTATCTCATCCCCCGTCAACGCAGAGCCCACGGTCTTAAGGCGGATCATATCACCTTTACAAAGGGGGCGGTCAAAACCATTATATCCGGCTACACCCGGGAGGCCGGGTTGAGAAATCTGGAACGTGAAATTGCCAACATCTGCCGGGGGGTTGCCAGCAAGGTTGCAGCGGGTGAATCCGAGCATGTGACGGTTAAGGCAGACGGTATCTCGAAATACCTGGGCCCGCTTCGTGTCACCCATGAGATGAAAACCCGGGTCTCTACACCGGGAGTGGTCATGGGAATGGCATGGACTCAGGCCGGCGGAGAGCTTCTGTTTGTGGAAGCCACCGCCATGAAAGGCCAGAAGGGGTTGACGCTTACCGGGCAGTTGGGCGATGTCATGAAGGAGTCCGCCACGGCAGCCCTCAGTTTTATCCGGACCAATGCCGAATCCCTGGGGGTTTCCGAAGATTTTTTTGATACCCATGATATCCATATCCATGTGCCGGCCGGCGCCATTCCAAAGGACGGCCCTTCCGCCGGTGTGACCATGCTGACGGCGCTTGTATCCATGCTGTTGCACAAGCCCATCAAAAAGGATCTGGCCATGACCGGAGAGATCACGCTTCGCGGCCAGGTGCTGCCGGTGGGCGGGGTCAAGGATAAGGTCCTCGGGGCTCATCGTGCAGGTATCAAAACGATCATCCTGCCGAAATGGAATGAAAAGGATCTCCAGGAGATACCCAAGAAGGTTCAGAAGGATATCGAATTTCATTTTGTCGACAAGATGATGGATGTCATCAAGATTGCGCTCCCGGAATAACATCGGAATGATCCGGAAGCCATCAAAATACGCTGCCCGCCCGGTTTCATATCGAAACCGCCTGCTGGGCCGGATCGGTATCGGCTGTCTGCTGGCGGTCTATGTCCTCGGTTGTGCTCGGGATGTACCGCCGCCTAAAAAACCTGCGCATTATCCAAAACCCTATCGGGTATTCGGCAAGTGGTATCAGCCGATTCCGGATGCGACCGGTTTCCGGCAGGACGGTATCGCCTCCTGGTACGGCGCCGACTTTCACGGCCGCAAAACGTCAAACGGTGAAATCTACAACATGTATGCCATGACGGCTGCGCACAAGACCCTGCCGCTGGGAACACATGTCCGTGTTCGAAACCTCTCAAACCACCGGGAAATCGAGGTCAGGATCAACGATCGCGGCCCCTTTGTTCGCGGCCGGGTGATCGATCTGTCCTATACGGCTGCAAAAAAGATCGGCATTGTCGGCCCCGGGACAGCACCGGTGGAAGTCGTCGCATTGGGGGTGGCTGCCCCTGCCGGCAAGCAGGAGGGGTCTCCCCAGGCCTTTGCGCCCATCGATGTCTATACCGGTAAGTTTACCATTCAGGTGGGGGCTTTTTCACTCAAGGAGAATGCCGATCGCCTCAAGCAGCGCCTGGAGCAGAAGCATGAAAATGTTCAGGTCATTCCGTTCGATAAAGAGGGGGTGACCTTCTACCGGATTCGCGTGGGAAAATTCACCGATCTGAAGAAAGCGGAAGCGACTGAAACCGCTCTGGTTAACGGCGGGTTTTCTGATGCCTTTGTGATTGCGGAGTGACTGGGGTGTGGGATGTGAGATGTGGGATGTGAGATATGGGATGTGGGATGTGAGATATGGGATGCGGGATGTGGGATGTGAGATATGGGATGTGGGATGATGGAAAAAGTGGTTTTTCTCGATAGAGACGGTGTCATCAATGTCGATTCACCCGACTACATCAAAACCTGGTCGGAATTTCAATTTATATCCGGAAGCCTGGAAGCGCTGACGCTTTTGAATGAATTTGGTTTTACGGTCTTTATCATTACGAACCAGTCGGCGGTAAACCGGGGCATGATTCCCGAAGCGGTGCTGCACGAAATGCATGACAACATGCGACGTGCGGTGGAAAATCAGGGCGGGTACATTGCCGATATCTTTTACTGCCCCCACCGGCCGGATGAAGGGTGCGGGTGCCGCAAACCGAAACCCGGGCTCATTGAGCAGGCACAGCAACGACACCGGCTCGATCTGTCAACGGCCTGGATGGTCGGAGACAGTGCCAAAGACATCATGTGTGCCCGGAACGCAGGATGCGGTCATGCCATCCTGGTTCGAACCGGAAACGGCCGGTCTTCAGAAAGGCTCCTTTGCGAGCAACAGACCCCTGCCGACCGTGTGGTTGAAAATCTCCGGGAAGCAGTGGATTTTATTGTCAACCAGACAAGTTTGAAGTGAGCTAAAGTGTAAAGTGCGCTAAAATTGTGGAATTCTGTCTATTATAAAATGATTGCCATCCTTAACTTTAGACATTTTAGGCATTTTTAATTTTAGGCACTACTTGGGCCGGATTCTTATTGCATTGAATATAATTTTGCTAAAAAAGCACAAATATCATTCCAAAAAAGCTGCACAATGAACACATTCTCCTCAACAACCGTACTCGAAGGCCATCTGGAGCGTATCACCTTTCACAATGAAGAGAACCACTTTGCCATTGCAAGGTTCAGACCCGCCAAATCCTCAAACACCATTACTGTTCTCGGCACCCTGCCGAACCCGAATCTGGGGGAGACGTTAAGGATCACCGGGGTTTGGGAAACAAATCGGCGTTACGGGGAGCAGCTTCGGATTCAGACTGTGGAAGTGGTGATGCCGGCCACGGTGGACGGGATAAAACGGTATCTGGAATCAGGCTTTATCCGGGGTATCGGCCCCAAAACAGCCGCCAGACTGGTAAAGCATTTTCAGGAAAAAACCCTCGAGATCATCGAAGCCGCGCCCCATCGACTGACGGAAGTGAAAGGGATCGGCCCGTCAGGCGCTAAGAGCATCGTCAATTCATGGTACGCCCATCATGCCATTCGCGGGCTGATGCAGTTTTTGCAGGAATGCGGTGTAAAGACCTCTTACGGGGCAAAGATATATAATCATTATGGACCCGATGCGGTGGATATCATCCGGGAAGATCCATTCCGTCTGGCCGAGGATATCCCGGGAATCGGATTTTATGTAGCAGATGCCGTCATCCGGCACTACGGAATCTGGGTCGATGAAGCCAGAAGAGTCGGCGCGTGCATTCTTCATCTGCTCAAGCAGGGTGTCGATGACGGGCATGTGTTTCTGTATGCGGACCAGCTCGCCAAATTATGTGTATCCAAATTTGAAATTTCAACCGAACCGTTCTGGGAAGCCCTTGAAGATCTTGAAGCCGGTGGTGACATTGTAACGGTAACCGGCGATAACCCGGAGATACCGACGGCGGTTTATCCGAAGCACCTTTACGAGGCCGAGGCGGGGATTGCGGACAGACTCCTTGCAATGATGTCCGTTCCGGTATCGAAGCTCGATATCGATTCCGAAGATATCCTGGGTACGATTATGCAGAAGCTTGCAGTTCAGCTTTCCCAAGAGCAGGTGGCAGTGGTAAAAGGGGTGATAGACCGGCATATCGCCATCGTCACCGGTGGTCCCGGCACCGGGAAAACGACACTTATCCGGTCGTTGACCGCCATTTTCGGGCAGGCTGGGAAGCAGATTCTGTTGGCAGCGCCCACCGGTCGGGCGGCCCGCCGCCTAGGTGAGGTGACCGGCAGAAAGGCGGAAACCATCCACAAGCTGTTGGGCTACAGCCCCCAGACCGGTCTGTTTGATAAAAACCGGGATGAGCCCCTGGCCGCCGATGTCGTGATTATTGATGAGGCATCCATGATCGATACGGTGCTCATGTTTCATCTGCTCCAGGCGGTTCATGTACGATCCCGGCTCATATTAGTGGGAGATGTATTCCAGCTCCCTTCTGTGGGTGCCGGAAATGTGCTTTCCGACCTGATAAAATCCGAAAGGATTCAAACTTTTGAGTTAAAGGAAATTTTCAGACAGGCCCGCCAAAGCCCGATTGTCGTCAATGCCCATCATATAAGAGAGGGGGTGAAACCGGATTTTGCCGGAGACGGCGAAACGCTTGCAGAATGCTGTTTTATCGTTGAGAAAAACCCCGAAACTGTCGTTCGGAAAATCATCGAGTTGTGCCGCCGGCGCATTCCGGAACAGTTCGGCATGGACCCGGTCCGGGATATCCAAATCATCACCCCCATGCACCGGGGGCTTGTGGGGACGATTCACTTAAACCAGGTACTGCAAAAGGCGCTGAATCCGACTGACGGGGAAATCAAAATAATGGATGATACGTTTAAACCCGGCGACAAGGTCATGCAGCTTAAAAACGATTATTTAAAGGAAGTCTTTAACGGCGATATCGGAACCATCCTATCCATAGAAAAGAAAAGAGAAGACATCGCCGTGGATTTTGACGGACGGCGGGTTACCTACGATTTTGCGGAACTCGACGACATCTCCCTGGCCTATGCCATTACCGTTCATAAATCCCAGGGGTCTGAATATCCTGCCGTAATTATTCCCCTGCTCACCCACCACTACCCGCTTCTTCAGCGGAACCTTCTCTATACGGCCATTTCACGGGGCAGACACCTGGTTGTTCTTATCGGCACCCCAAAAGCCTTTGCCATTGCCCTAAAAAATAACAAGCCCCAGCACCGTCTTTCAGGGCTGGCGGATAGACTCTGTGAGGGATAAAAATCGTTTGCAGATTGCATTTATGCCATACGGGCTTGTTTTAAGAGACGTTCGATGTTCATTTTTATTTTGGGTCGTCTTTTTCTCCCGGGATGTGCCGGCGGGCTTTTTCTTTGGCCTTCCGCAGCGTTTCACGCAACCGGTCGATATCCACCGGTTTTTGAAAAAACGCAAAGGCGCCCAGATCCATGCACCGCTGCCTTTCAACTTCTGAGCCGCCAGTGGTCAGAACCACCACTTCCACCCCGGGCCGATTTTTTTTTACCCGTTGCAGTATTTCGAAACCATCGATTCCGGGCATTCTGAGGTCGATGATCATCACTTCCGGCGCTTCTTCCTTAATGAGATCGAGCGCCGACTCGCCATCGTATGAGATGGCGGCACCGATGTCGCACATGGCAAGACGTTGGGAAAGTGATTGCACAAATTCCCGTTCATCATCAACAATCAGCACCCGGTCGGGCAATGAAAAATCATGCCGGCGGTAAACGTTGGATTTATGGTAGCCTTTACCCGTTTTCGTCGTTACCGTTGTCACCCCCGCCAGAGTGCCTACGATGGAACGGAGCTCTTCTTCGAGGCGTGCGAGCCTTAAAACGTGTTTGTTGATGGTGAGGCTGACGGTGTTGCCCGATACCTCGGTCTCGATAAAATGACCGTGGTTGACCAGGGCTTCCTGGACCTGGGTTTGAAGAAAAAAATCCTTTGCCGCCTGCCGGGAGTGTTTCGTCGGTTTAACCACCGGTTTTGTTGCATTTTCTGTTATAATTTCAACCGCTTTTAGAGTGCCTGTCTTATCCATGGGGATGACGATGTCGTAGAGAGATTCGTCCCAGGGATCTTTGCGCTCAAAAAGGGTGAGCATCCAGGCTGCGCGATCCTCGTCGAGCCTGTTGATGCGTTTTACAGTTTCTTTTTCCGAAAGCCCATCTGTCTTTTTTGCATTCGACAGCCGATAGGTCATCTCTGCAATAATACAGACCCGAAGAACGTGGCAGATTGCCCTCGGCAGGAGTTGGCCTGCGAATCCGGTAATCAGAAGATCGTCTCCGGCGAGTCGATTTGCCAGGGCAAGTTTGAGATAAACAAGCGCGCGATCCTTTTCCCAGCCGAATCTGCCGAATATCGACTTTTTGGATGAAAAGACACGGCGCATCCGTTCTTTAGACAGACCGGACAATCTGCTCGCCTCGGTGACGATGTCAGCGTCGGTTATCAGTTCATATCCGGTATTTGATTGAACCATCCGGACCACGTCGGCTTCATTACAATCGCTTCCGCTAAATACAGTTATTACAGGCATTAAAAGCCTCCATCCCGTATCATTTGAGTTGGGGGATATGGCAGACCGTTGTCAACGGGCACGTCTCCTCTTCCATTTCATTGTGCGTCAGTTTGTGAACCCTTGCGATGGCTTTGTCGATGGTCGGGTAGAAATGGTCGTTACCGATTTTGGCCAGCAGATGCGTCCGTTTTAATACACCCAAAACCGCCCGGTTTGTTCCGGCAAACGAAACATCCACACCCGCACTTCGGATCCTGTCTATGATCAAAGACAATGCCTCTTCTCCGGTGGCATCTATATCATTGATGCTGTTTGCAAAGATAATGATATGTCTCAGCTCTTTCTTTGCCTCTAAATGCATGTTGATCTGGTCTTCGAGATAGGTGGCATTGGCAAAGAAGAGCGGGCCGTCAAAGCGGACCACCTCGATAAACCTGCACTCCTGGAGACAATCGGTCACATGGTCATGGAGGGCCTGGTCATCAGACAACGACAGGGAGGTGATCGCCGGGCGCATGCTTTTATAGAGAAATACCAGCAGAGACAACCCCACGCCGATAAAGATTCCCCGGTCCAGGTGGGGTGCAAAGACAAGCGTAGAGATAAAGGCGATAATGGAAATGGCGCCGTCGTACCACTGGGCGCGCCAGGCATGGATAAAACCGGAAATATTGATCAGGTTGACAACCGCCATGATGATGACCGCAGCCAGCACCGATTGCGGGAGATAATAGAGAAGCGGTGTAAAAAACAACAATACCACAGCCACCGTGACCCCGGTTACCACACTGGACAGACCGGATACGGCCCCGGATTGAAGGTTGACCGCGGATCTTGAGAAAGAACCGGAGGTGGGATGGCTTTTGGTTAGGGCGCCGAAAATATTGGCCAGACCCTGACCGATGAGTTCCCGGTTCAGATCGATATGCTGCCCTGTTTTGGCAGCCATGGCCTTGGCAATGGAGATGGCTTCCAGAAATCCCAGAAGGGATATGATGGCAGCAAACGGCAGGAGACGGGGGATGGCGGAGAGATTGATATCGGGTATGGACAATGCAGGAAGCCCCTGGGGGACGTGACCGACCACATCGCCTCCGGCCGTAATGGTGAGGGCGTCGCCAAGGGGTTGGCGGCCGACCGTTATGCGCCAGATGCGGCCGTCCGGTTTTGTGCCCGAAGGGACTTCATCCCGGAGATAAAGGTGCCAGTCTCCGTCCGGGTGGCGGGCTCTGCTAAACAGCATGCTTCGGAGTTCCGTCCTGTAAACGTCGGCATCCTCTTTGTGTTCCTCGATATGGGCAGTGAGCACTTTTATACGGTATTCGGCCGAATGGACGGCAATCAGATCCCGGGTTTTGTCGAGCCCGTTCAAGGTCTTATGCTGTTCGCTCCGGGCTTCGGCCAGGGACGGGATGCCGTTTATTTCCTTGTCGAATTCCCGGATCAGTTTTTTTGCCCGCTCCGATTCAAAACCGGAGACCGGGGTCGACATCTGTTTTTCGAAACCGGCCCCCCAGGAAATGAGGCTGGTGATAAAAACCGCCGCAAGCACGCCGGGAGCTTTCGGGGAGAGGCGTCTCAGGCCGAATAGAATCAGCATTGCCAGCAACCCCATGAAAAATGTGGGCCAGTGGGTGTAATGCATCGCCGCCTTGATGACCTTGAGGATGGTTTGGTAATGATGTTCGGATTTGCCGACATGAACACCGAACAGCTTTGAGAGTTGAGAAGAGGCGATGATCAATGCTGCGGCATTGGTAAACCCGTTGATGACCGGGTGGGATAGAAAGTTGATGATGATTCCGAGCCGGAACAGACCCAGAAGGAATTGAAATACACCAACCATAAATGTCAGCAGGATGACATAGCCGATGTATCCGTCACTGCCGGCCGATGCCAGTGGTTCGAGGGATGCTGCGGTCAGCAGCGACACCACCGCCACGGGCCCTGTGGCCAGTTGCCGGCTGGAGCCGAACAGCGCGGCAACCATTGGCGGAAGAAAGGATGCGTAGAGCCCGTAGTAGGCCGGCAGGCCGGCAAGCTGGGCATAGGCCATGGACTGAGGGATGAGTACCAGGGCAACAGTCAGGCCGGACACCGCATCGGCTTTGAAGCTGTCGAAACTGTAGTTCTCGGCCCGGGTTAAAAAATAAAAAAAATTATTAAGGTTTTTCGAAAACATTCCGATAATAGGAGTAACTTTATGTGTTTATGTATGGGGAGGCAATAAAATGTTGTATATCGACAAACTGGTTCATGCCGGAAGCGGTATGACATTTTCCTTTGACGGCAGTTGGGACCTCGAAGACGTATACGGTCTTACAGATACCCATGAGACATCCTTAAACTGGAATGACGTTGACGATGGTTTCTGGGAAAAACTGATGTTAAACGAAAATTGAAATGTACTTTTTAAAATACACCTCTGCCCACCCCTTTTAAACCATTATTTGTGACCCTTCCACCCAGGCTGTCGCCGAAAAGCGATGACCCTTAGTAGCAAAAAAAGTTGGAACCATTTGATGCTGTTACGACAGAAGTCATTGAAAATATTGGTAGATTATAGATTTTTCTGTATCGATGCCAGTGTCGACTCGACATGGTCTTTTATCTGAGCCAGTCGTGATTCCGAGAGTGCTTCAAATCGAAGCACCAGGGCCGGTTGGGTGTTCGAGGCTCTCACCAGGCCCCAGCCATCATCGAACAGCACCCGAGCGCCGTCGATATCGATGACGGTATTTTTACTTCGGAAATGATCGGTCACTTTTTCAACCAGTTTAAATTTTATTTCGTCCGGACAATCGATCCGTATTTCAGGCGTTGTAAAGGTTTCCGGCACATCCGAGAGTAACTCGCCGATGTCTTTTCCGGTGTGTGACAGGATCTCAAGCAGCCGGCATGAGGCATAGACGGCATCGTCAAATCCAAAATACCGGTCAGCAAAAAACATGTGTCCGCTCATCTCACCGGCCAGGGCAGCCTTCTCCTCTTTCATCTTCTGTTTGATCAGTGAGTGTCCGGTCCGCCACATGATGGCCCGGCCGCCGTGTTTTTCGATATCATCATACATGGTCTGGGAACACTTGACCTCGGAGATGATGGTCGATCCCGGTTTGCGGGAAAGGATCTCTCTGGCAAAAATGATGATCAGCTTGTCGCCGAAAACGAGGTTGCCGTTTCTGTCCACCACACCGATCCGGTCCCCGTCTCCGTCGTATCCGATCCCGAGATCGAGGTCTTTTTCCTTTACCAGACGGATAAGATCCCGCATGTTTTCCAGCACCGTCGGATCCGCTTCATGGTTCGGAAAGGTGCCGTCCATGTCGCAATAGATATCATGGACCTCGCAGCCCAGATTCCTCAGTACCGGTACGGCAATGACACCGGCGGTGCCGTTTCCGGCATCCACCCCCAGCCGGATGGGCCGCGGGATATTGATATTCTCAGACAAGTATTTCTTATAGGGGGTTACCACATCGACCGCAGTAATCGCACCCTGGCCGGTGGCAAATGCCTGATTTTCAATGATTTTGCGTATTTCCTGAATCTGCTCTCCATGGATTGAATCCAACCCCTTGCAGAGCTTGAATCCGTTGTACTCCGGTGGATTGTGGCTGGCGGTAACCATCATGCCGCCTTCTTTTTCAAGGTGTTGGATTGAAAAATAAAATACAGGCGTTGGGCACACGCCAAGATCCACCACATCGCATCCGGTGGACCTGAGCCCTTCGATTACCTTTTCTGCATACCGGTCCGATGTGATTCGGCAGTCTCTTCCCACCGTCAGTTTTGAGTGGCCGTGTTGGATAAGGTACGTGCCCACCCCTTTCCCGATGGCCAGTACATCGGCATCGGTCATATCTTTGTCTGCGATTCCCCTGATGTCATATTCTCTGAATATTTGCGGATTCATGAAGTATCTCCTTTTTCAAACACTGATCAGCAATGTCACAGCACCCGTGATCCAACAGTAAGGGGCGAAAAGATAGAGCCGTCCCCTATTTACAACCGCCAGCAGTGCCTTTAATGCGAGATAACCGACAACGCCGGCAGCGACAGCCCCGAATATGATGGCGGATAATGAAGCGGTTCCGCCGAAGGCGCTGGAGTTCAGCCCCATGGCCAGCGCCCCTAGCATGGCCGGTATCGACAACAGGAAAGAAAATCGTCCGGCCAGTTTGCGATCGATTTTTAGAAAAAGAGCGGCCGATATGGTCGATCCGGACCGGGAGATTCCCGGAATAATCGCAAGGCCCTGAACAAGGCCGATGAGGAGTGCGTCCTTTATACCCATCCGGTCCCGTGGACGGGCCTGCAGCCGGATGCTCCGGGTCAGATACAGAAGGGTACCTGTGACCAGCAGCATGGCGCCCACGATCCAGACCGCGCCGAAGATCTGATGAACGATCTCATTGAACAGAACCCCGAGTATTGCCGTGGGTACGGACCCGGCAACGATCAGCACGGTGAGTCTGAAAAACTCGTCCTCGGCAAAAAGTGCACCGAAGCCGCCCGAGGACTTAAGGGATGCCGGCAGGCGGATCAGTACCCCCAAAATCGAGCCGATTTCTTTGTAAAAGAGCATGCATGTCGCTGCCAGGGTTCCAATATGAAGGCTGACATCAAAAAGCAGTTCGGGCTCCTTGAGACCGAAAAAATTCTGCAGCAGCACCAGGTGCCCTGAACTGCTCACCGGTAAAAATTCTGTCAGACCCTGCAAAATTCCGAGTAAGATCGCCTGGGTAATATTCATATGCTCTGGATATCAGATAACTGTATGAAATTCAAAAGATTTACGAATGCCGTTTTTCGATTTCTCGGTGTTGGTTCTATTTTCGGCCGTCATTAATTGACTTAATTGTAAGCACTTCCTTGTTATCTCGCTGAGCCCGCAGAGATCACAGACGAAATTCGAAACTCGAAACTCGAAAATTTTCAGGTTCAGCCTTTCACCACACCGATGGGTCTCAATTTGGCGACTTTTTTTGAAATACCCGCACCGTGTACCACATCCACCACATCCGTTACATTTTTATAAGCCTCGGGCATCTCTTCGGCCAGCGTTGAACGCCCGGTCCAGCGGACAAAAATACCCCTGTCTTCCAGCTCACGCTGAATGGAGCGGCCCTTGCTTTTCTTTTTGGCCGCCTTCCGGCTCATCACTCTTCCCGCGCCGTGGCAGGTCGAGCCGAAGGTCTCTGCCATGGCCTTTTCCGTGCCCGCCAGCACATAGGATGCGGTCCCCATATCTCCGGGTATAAGAATCGGCTGGCCGGTTGTGCGGTAGGATTCACAGACTGCGGGATGCCCCGGGGGAAAGGCACGCGTGGCGCCCTTGCGGTGGACACAGACCGGTTTTTTCCTGCCGTCGACCGTGTGGAACTCTTTTTTGGCGATGTTGTGGCAGACATCATAAAGCAGGTGCATCCCGAGGCTCCGGGGCCCTGCATTGAAAACCTTTTGAAACACCTCACGAGACCGGTGCAGGAGTATCTGCCGGTTGGCCCATGCGTAGTTTGCCGCACACGCCATGGCCGCCAGGTACTGTTTGCCCGCCTCGGATTGAATCCATGCGCAGGCCAGCTGCCGATCCGGCAGTTCGATATCGATGGTCTTTACGTGCCGGGTCATAAAGGCCAGAGAATCATCGCAGACCTGGTATCCGAACCCCCGGGAGCCCGAATGCAGCATCAGGGTTGCCTGATCTTTAAAAAGACCGAAAGTATCGGCCGTCTGCTGATCATAGATTTCTTCCACCACACCGATTTCCAGGAAATGATTTCCGGACCCGAGGGTTCCAAGCTGCCTCCGACCCCTTTCAAGCGCTCTCTGGCTGACCATTTCAGGGTCTGCATCGGGTAAACAGCCCCCGTCTTCTGTGTGATCGATATCCGAATCCTCACCAAAACCCTGGCGCAGGGCCCACCGGCTTCCCTGCCGCAGCACCTTTTTTTCTTCGGGAATCGAAAGTTTTACCGACCCTGTGGCGCCGACTCCGGAGGGGATATTCCGATAGAGCGCGTCGACAAGATCCGGCAGTTTCGGGCGCACCTCTTTTTCCGTAAGGGTTGTGGTGGCAAGCCGCACGCCGCAGTTGATATCGTAACCGACCCCGCCGGGCGATACCACACCCGATTCCCAGTCAAAGGCGGCCACTCCGCCGATGGGGAAACCGTATCCCCAGTGTATGTCCGGCATGGCAAGAGAGGCCTCAATAATTCCCGGGAGTGTGGCCACATTGGCCACCTGCTTTAGCGGCTCCAGGCCGGCGGTGGTTCCGACCATGGCGCTGCTGCAATAGACTCTGCCCGGCACGCGCATGGGACCCGATTTTGGCAGCTCCCATCGATAATCATCGATCCGTTTTAAAGTATGTGACATCTTTCACCCCACCTCTTGTCAAAATATCATACATCAAATATAATTTTCGATTCCCATCCTGTCGATCTTTTTTTCACGTCGATCTGATGGTAGGTGACCGCCTTTATCTCCTCCCGGATTGCATGCCGGTCCGGGTCGTAGGGATCGTAGAACAGGGTTGCCCTCAGTCTGTATTCCGAGATGTACTCTATGGCGGCCCTTTTTAAAAGCTGCTGTTTTCCATTCCAAAGATAGAGCAGCTCCCGGAGCCAGTTGACCATCAGGTCCGGCCAGTCTTGCCCATGACAGGTGATTAAACGGCTGTGAGATTCCTCGACCGGATCAAGATCCGTCAGCACATCAAAAAGGGCTGTCCCGGCATTTTTAAACAGTTCACCGGCATCGGCGCCGAAAACATGGATGCCGAAATCGGCGGTATGATCGATGAGGCGGTATTTTAATGGCATCTGAGATCAACCTGGATTATTATGTATTCTATCCACTTCGTTAAACTGATTCACCGCAGAGCTACAGCCGAATTTTCGATTTTCGATCTTCGAATTTCGATGGGCCTGATTTTATGCGCAACATCCTACAATTAATAGGGTTTCGGAGCTTTATAGATAACCGTAATATTTTAATCCACAGATTTCGCAGATCAGGCTTCGCTCTGGGAGCTTGGGGCTACGCTCTGCGAGCTACGACCCCACAAGACGACCCGACAAGTTTACACGGATTACTCTAATCATTCAAAAATTAAAGAAAGTTTACGTCAGCAATGCAGAGCGAAGCCCCAAGCCCCAAGCCCCATGCTCTGTGCCCTCTGCTCTATGCCCTTTGCTCTACTTCCTCTCCGGTCCTCTCCGTGCTGTAACCGCCCAGGGCATCGACCCGGTCTTTAAATTCCGGCGAACGGATGGCTTCAAGGAGAACCTGGATGTTGTCGGAGGCAAAATGTTCCTCCGGTATAATCAGATCGTACTGCTCGGTTACCACCGGAACAAAGTCGAGTTTCAGCGCTTTGGCCGCCGCATAAATGCCCAGGCCTGCATCGGCGGTACCGCTCAGCACCGCTACGGCAACAGACATGTGGGTAAATTCCTCGTTTGTGTAACCGGAGATGGCTCCGGGGTCTATCCCCAGGGCCTGGAGACGATAGTCGAGCAGTATCCGGGTGCCGGATCCGCCTTGGCGATTGATAAATTGAATGTCATCCCCTGCCAGATTTTCAATGCCCCGGATCTTTTTTGGGTTTCCACGGGGAAGAATCATGCCCTGTTCCCGATTTACCAGATGGATCAGCCGGACCGGTGTATCCGGAAGATACCGCTTTATGTATGAGATATTGTAGGAACCGTCCTCGGTATCGAGCAGATGAGAGCCCGCCACGTGGCAGACACCGCGTTTGATCGCCATGAGCCCGCCCATGCTTCCCACGTGGCTGGATGAGAGCGTGATATGCGCGTGCCGGGAACGGATCAGATCTGCGAGCAGATCCAGGGAGTTGTCATGGCTGCCCACAACGACAATGTTGTTGCGCACCAGAGAGAGCGGGCGAATCAGCTCCGCCGCTACCGGTTCGTGTTCCTTTATCCCTTCCACGTGATTGGGGATCCGTATGATACCGTCTGCTTCCGTAATGCTGGTAATAGCGCCGGCGCCTCGGGGCAACGGCGTGGCCACCATCCGGTTTCCCACTTTTCCCAGCTTGACCCTTAAAAATTCCTCTACCCCAAGTTTTGAAGGGAGTTTTCGAATCGGTTCCACCTGGATAACTGTTTTTTCCCGGTCGGGCTGTCCGAGCATTCTGCAGATCAGGGGGCCGACCAATTGCTCAAAAGCCACGATATTTGATACCGGGTACCCGGGCATGCCGAAAAAGGGTTTGCCGTTTATCTTTCCCACGATAACCGGCTTGCCGGGCATCATGGTCACTCCGTGAACAAGCACCTCTCCCATAGCTTCGATGACGGTTTTTGTGTAGTCTTCAGATCCGGCAGAAGATCCGCCCACGGTTAAAATGATATCCGTATCACCGCAGGCAGCCTGTTGGATGATTTTTTTAAGTTTTTCCAAATCATCCGGCAGGATGGTGTTCCGTAAAAAGGTTCCGCCCACCGATTCGATGAGCCCGCCGAGCACGAACGAATTGGTTTCAAGAATACGCCCGGGTTTCAGCGTTTGCACATCCTCTTTCTGCCAGTTGACCAGTTCGCTTCCGGTGGGGATTATCAGGACCTTCGGTTTTTTCCGTACCGGAACGGTAAAAACACCCCCCGAAAGAAGCGCACCCACACAATAGGGGGTGATGAGATGACCCTGGGGAAACAGCAATTCGGTGGCGACAATATCTTCCCCCATTTTTCGAACGTACTGCCAGGGAAATGCCGGTGCTTCAATCTGGATCCGGGTCTCGTCCAGGGCATTTACATGTTCGATCATAATCACCGCATCGGTATTTTCCGGGAGTACATTTCCGGTATTTACATAAACTGCGTCCTTACCGATGATCAGTTCCTTGGGGTGGGTTTCGTTTGCGCCGAAGGTCGATTCCGCTAAAACGGCAATCCCGTCCATTGCGGCAGAGTGGTAATTGGGAGAGCAGAGATTGGCCGTGACCGATTCCGCGACTACTCGGCCGACTGCTTCCGGAACGGGTATATTCTCGGCAGATAAAATGCCTGCAACGGAAAACTGTTCCACGAGAAGGGCTTTGGCCTCCTCTAACGTCTTCATTTTCAAATAGACATTACGACGGGCTCCCATGGTGGACTCCTTAGTAAATTCCAGGGATGAATTACAGGGGGATGACCTCGACAATCGTCCCCTTATCGAGGCCTTCCGTGTTGATATCGATTTCAACCAGACCGTCGGCCTGGATCATTGTATGGATGAGACCGGATTTTCCCAAAACCGGTTCTGCCCAGCGTTCTCCGTCTTTATGGAATATCCGAACCCGGATATAATCGACACGTCCCTGGGTCGAGGCGATATTTCTGCTGAGTCTGGCCGGAGATGACTGCTTTTTTATTACCGGTGCGTTCAAACCGCTGATGTGGCGGATAAAGGGTTCGATGACCATCTTAAAAACGACCATGGCCGACACCACATGCCCGGGAAGGCCCCAGATGGCCTTTTTCCCCGATGTTGCCAAAATCGTCGGTTTTCCGGGACTAATGGATATGCCGTGGACCAGGAGCTCAGGTTCCGGCAATTTCGAAAAAACCTCCACGGTATAGTCCCGTGTCCCCACCGAACTGCCGCCGGAAAGCATGACCATATCGGAAGTTTCAAGTGCCTGGACACACATATCGAACAGGGCCTGGAAATTGTCTTTTACGATCCCGAAACTGACCGGAATACCTCCAGATGCATGGATAAGCCCGGATAATGTGTAGGTGTTGATATCTCGAATTTTCCCCGGGCCGAGTGTTTCGTCAATCGATACGATTTCATCCCCGGTGGATATGATTCCGATTCGCGGTTTTCGATACACCGGCACTTCTTTTTTCCCGAGCGCTGCGAGCATGCCGGCCTCCTGGGGCCGTAACCGCAGACCCGGCATCAGGAGTTTCCCGCCTTTTTTAAGATCTTCTCCGATTTCGATGACATGTTGCCCGGGTGCTACGCTGCGATAAACTTCCAGCGTGAGGGCGTCGATGGACTCCGTGTGCTCTACCATCACCACGCTGTCGGTACCTTGGGGGAGCATACCGCCCGTTGAAATTTCTGCAGCTTCACCCGGGGCAACGGAAAAATCCGGCACCTGGCCCATTCCGATGACGCCCTTTAGGGTAAAAAATGCGGGGTTGCCTTCCGAAGCACCAAAGGTGGATGAAGCGCGGACAGCATAGCCGTCTACGGTGGTTCTTGGAAAATCCGGCAGATCGATCGCCGATACGATATCGGCTGCCAGAACACGGCCGTAACATTTCTCCACAGCGATTTTTTCAACACCGGTCACTGGAAAGACGGGGATATAGCCGAAAACGTCTTCTAAATTCGTTACCTTGAAAAATTCTTTCATGGCCATCCTGCTATCACAAAGCAAGGTTCAGTTCAAATAGCATCCGATAAAAATCGAAAACCCCGTCCATGAACTGCTTTGCATGGTCAGGGGTATTGCAATGCAAATGCGCGCGAAGATCTTTAAGAACTCTCTTCAATCCGCCGAAGGCGGACAAGGGTTTGATTCCCCGCCTCTTGAGGCGTTATGATAACTTCCGATTGATACCCCGTAGCTTGCTGCGGGGTAGTTCATTACCGGGCAGATCGTCTTCTTCGACCTTGGGCAAGGGATTATTTATGCTGCTGGTAGGTTTTTCGTCATAATCTTCATCAAATGTGTCTTCCATAACATCGTCGAACTCAGCAGCCTCTTCTTCTATGGGGTCTTCATTTTTCGGCTCCCCATGCCTCGATGCGATAAAATCGAGGTCTTCAAAAAACAGTTCAGTGGGACCCTGATCGGATGATGTCTCCAGTGCCATGACCGAGTCGGCAATCTTTTCTGCATATGCCTTTGCCGGATACATGTTTGGGGTTCTCAGTGCATTGATTAGAGATTCTTTACCGGTTTTTAAAGCGGATTTTATTACCTGAATTTTGCACGCAAATGACTCTAGCGGAGCCTGCCCGCAAATTTTACAAATTCTGATTGCAACAACCGGGGTCGCTTTTTTGCCGCTATCGATATCGGCGAAAAGAGAAACGAGA